>Ga0307418_1000220_pt1 | contig 16766 bp, 13 predicted proteins | sample SalMarWE160220MG_2_FD_202160 | JGI IMG/M metagenome (GOLD analysis project Ga0307418, IMG submission 202160) | Salt marsh sediment microbial communities from the Plum Island Ecosystem LTER, Massachusetts, United States - WE1602-20 | ecosystem: Environmental > Aquatic > Marine > Intertidal zone >...
AGTTCGGATCCTGACGCTCGGTCGTGGACGAAGCCGGGCGTCGCCCACCGCGCGTCCTCGCGCTGATCCCCGGCTACCAGGAAGGTCCGCGAATCGGCCGGGTGGTCGAGCTCGCCGCACGATATCTCCCGGTGCTGGTCGTCGATGACGGCTCCAGCGATGACACGGCCGCGAACGCCGAGGCCGCCGGTGCCCGGGTGATCCGCCGGCAGCCGAACAAGGGCAAGGGCTCGGCCCTGCGCGAGGGCTTCCGGTGCGCACTCGACGAGGGTTGGGACGCCGTGGTCACGCTCGATGCCGACGGCCAGCACGATCCGGACGAGATCCCGCGCTTCGTCACCGCGTTCGCCGCTTCCGGTCCCTCCGGCCCGCGCCCGGAGCTGGTCATCGGCCGTCGCGACTTCCGGCGCATGCCACCGGTGCGGAGGATCTCGAACACGCTCGGCACCGCGGCCTTCTCGTGGGCCGTCGGGCAGCCGGTCCCAGACAACCAGTCGGGGTACCGTCTGCTGGGCCGCCGCCTGATGGCCGCGATGGTGGACAGCCGGGAGACCGGGTTCGAGCTCGAGGTTGAGATGATCGCCCTCTGCCTGCTGCGGCGCTGGCCCATCGCCTGGGTGCCGATCGTGACGATCTACGCCGGCGAGCCCAGCCATGTGAAGCCGATCGCCCACCTGCGCCATTTCATCCGCGCGACGCGGGCCGCCAGGCGGCTGGTGCGCGAGCGACGCTGAGGCCCGGGTAAGGCAACTTCACCGCTCCGCCACTCGCTTTGAAGGCAAACGCGTCATGCTGGGAAACGCCCGCCGTCCCGGCGCGCCCGCATTGCTGAGGCCAATGATCGATCCGAACAGCCCCGACGGCATCGCGACTCCCGGGCCCAGCGCCGGCCCGGCCGCCCAGCCCCCCTCAATTCCTCTGCCACCAATGGCCCCGGCGCGGTTGCCGCCCCCGCCACCCTCCGTGGCGCGCCCGCGCTCCGGGCTGTGGCGGCTGATGACTGCCGTGATGGTGCCCGTCCTGGGGTTGCTCCTGTTCACGGGTGGCCTCGTGATCGGACGGTCCACCCTCCCGACGACCGGCGAGCCGTCCGCCTCCTCGTCCACGTCGTCCCCCTCGGCCAGCACCGAGCTCGCCCTGATCGACGAGGCCTGGCACGCGATCCAGGACCACTACGTCGACGCAGCGCATCTCAACGACCAGGCGATGGCCTACGCTGCGATCCAGGGCATGACCCAGGCGGTCGGCGACGTGGGACACACCTCGTTCCTCACCGCGGCCGAGGCCAAGGCCGTTGACGAATCCCTGTCGGGGACGTTCGTCGGCATCGGTGTCCAGGTCGACAGCGATATCACCAACGGCCCGATGATCAACTCGGTGATCCCGAACACCCCCGCCCAGGAGGCGGGCTTGAAGCGCGGCGACAAGATCGTCGCCGTCAACGGCACCAGCACCAGCGGCGAGACGATCGACCAGGTGGTCACCCGGATCCGCGGCCCGGAGGGTGAGTCGGTGACGCTGACCGTCGAGCGATCGGGGGGCAAGCCGTTCGACGTCACGATCGTCCGGCGCAAGTTCGACCTGCCGTTGGTGAGCTGGACGATGGTTCCCGGCCGGACGATCGCCCTGATCCGGCTCGACCAGTTCGCGACCGGGGCCACCAAGGCCATCGAGGACGCGATCAACGGGGCGAAGTCCGCGGGCGCCACGGCCGTGATCCTCGACCTTCGAGGCAACCCGGGCGGCTACGTGAACGAGGCGGTGGGCGTCGCGAGCCAGTTCGTCGGTGACGGGATCGTGTACCGCAGCATCGATGCCAGCGGGACGGAGAAGGACGTCCCGGTCGAGCCGGGCGGGCTGTGGACCCAGGGGCCATTGGTCGTTCTGACCGACGGCAATACAGCGAGCTCGGCCGAGATCGTCACCGGGGCGATCCAGGACGCCGGGCGCGGCACGGTGGTCGGCGAGAAGACGTTCGGGACCGGGACCGTGCTGGGCCGGTTCGACCTGGCCGACGGGTCATCGCTCCGGATCGGCGTGGAGCGATGGCTCACGCGTGCGGGGCGCCCGATCTGGCACGAGGGCCTCGAGCCCGACGTCAAGGTCGCGCTCGCTGCCAACGCTACCCCGCTGTATCCGGCCGACGTCCGCTCGATGACGCCTTCGCAGCTCGCGTCCTCGACGGACAGCCAGCTGCTGAAGGCGCTCGAAGTTCTCAAGGCTGACGGCTGATCAGCCCGAAGGCTGATGGATGACGCCGGCCACCTGACAGCAGCCGGCGTCGTCTGACGCGAGTTCGGGATCGAGACTCAGGCCGGCGTCCCGCGTGAGGCCGCGACGTGGCGGCTCCACTCCGACGTGCGGCCGTCCAGCATCTCGGAGCTGCCGGTCCAGCCGCAGACGCAGGTCACCCGCTGCGCGCGATGGCGGTACTCCGCGATCACGTGCTTGCGCCGGTCAGGCTCAGGAGCTGGACGGCGGGGCGGTAGCCCGGAACGTCGGTCCTGGGTCACGCGCTCACGCCCGACGCTGGGCGAAGCAGGTGCTGCAGTACACCGGCTTGCCGGACGTCGGCCGGAACGGCACCTCGGTCTCCTGCCCGCAGGACGAGCAGGTGGCCGGGAACATCTCGCGCGGACCACGGGAACCGTAGCCGCCACCCGAGCTGTAGCCGCCACCCGAGCTGTAGCCGCCACCGGCGCCGTAGCCGCCGCTGTCGCTGTTGCGCGCTGCCTTGCGGGCAGCCCGGCACGACGGGCAACGGCGAGGCTCGGTGAAACCGCGCTCGGCGTAGAAATCCTGCTCGCTGGCAGTGAAGGTGAAGGTCTGGCCGCAATCGGCGCACGTGAGCGTCTTGTCGACGTTCATGGATCGATCCACTCCTGTGGTTGCGACGGTGTCCGCGATCGGCCTCGGCGGAATCCGGGAGGGGGTGGATCGAGTCTGCCGTAACGGGTCTCGCCCGACGATGGGGCGTCCAACAAGCATAGGGCATTCGGCAAGCGAAGCGCAGCGGTGTTGCACGAAGGCCGCTCGGTAGGGGTCGGACCCGTTGCGGAGCGTGCGTCAGGCCTTGGCCGGCAGCGACGACGCGAACGCGAGCGCCCGCTCCAGCCAGCCGTCGAGCGCGGTGTCGTCGGCGATCACGTCCAGCGGCAGCGTGCCGTAGCCCTTCATGGAGCGCCCGGGCATGGGCGAGAAGGGGCGGGCACCCGGGAGCGCCAGCAGCGCCTCGAGATCATCGGCCGACAGGCGCACCGTCCATCTGTCCGCGAACAGGTTGGTCGCGAGATTGCCACCGACGAACAGGGCCGGGTAACCGAACGTCTTCCGGCGCTGCGCCTGGGGGTGACGGGCGGCGGCCGCCTCGAACCGCGCCACGAGCTGCGGCGGCGACTTCTCGAACGACGGCATCCTGGGCATCGGCGTCCCCCGCTCAGGCGGTTGCGTCGTCGGCGAGGTTGGGCGCCAGCCAGCGTTCCGCTTCATCGATCGGCATGCCGGCCCGGCTCGCGTAGTCCTCGAGCTGGTCGCGACCGATCCTCCCGATCCCGAAGTACCGGCTGTCGGGATGCCACAGATAGAGCCCCGAGACCGAAGCGGCGGGGAGCATGGCGAACGTCTCGGTCAGGCGGATTCCGGCTCCTCTCTTCGCGTCCAGCAGGCGGAACAGGGTTCGCTTGACCGTGTGGTCGGGCGAGGCCGGATAGCCCGGCGCGGGCCGGATCCCCTGGTAGCGCTCGGCGATGAGCTCGTCGTTGGCCAGCGACTCAGCCGGGGCGTACCCCCAGAGCTCGCGCCGGACACGCTCGTGCAGCCGCTCCGCGAGCGCCTCGGCCAGGCGGTCGGCGAGCGCCTTGACGAGGATTGCGGAGTAGTCGTCGTGAGCGGCCTCGAACGAGCGGACGAGGTCATCGACGCCGTGCCCGGCCGTCACCGCGAATGCGCCGATGTGGTCGGCGACGCCCGCGGGCCCGACGAAGTCCGAGATCGCGAGGTTGGGGCGGCCGTCGGGCTTCGCCATCTGCTGGCGCAGCGCCGGGATGCGGGCGAGCTCGGTCGTTCGCGCCTCGTCCGTCCACAGCACGATGTCGTCATCCGGGGTCGCGTTGGCCGGCCAGAAGCCGACCGCAGCCGACGCGGCCAGCAGGCCCTCGTCCACGACGCGCGAGAGCAGTCGGGTGGCGTCGGCATGGAGGTCGCGGGCCGCTGCGCCCACCCGCGGGTCGTCGAGGATCAAAGGCCAGGCGCCGCGCAGCTCCCAGGTGGCGAAGAACGGCGTCCAGTCGATCCGCTCGACGAGCTCCGCGAGCGGGTAGCGGTCGAACGTCCGAACGCCCGTGAAGGTGGGTCGGGGTGGATCCACCGGCCACGTCACGCGCAGCCGGTTCGCGCGGGCATCGGCGATCGAGAGCCGGGACTCGCGGCGCCGACGGCCATCCCGCTCCCGTCGGACGGTCTCGTACTCCTCACGGACGCGGGCGGCGAACACGTCGCGTGACCCGGCGTCGACCAGCGCTCCGGCCACGCCCACCGCGCGCGACGCGTCGGTCACGTGTACCACCGGTGACGAGTACGCCGGCTCGATCTTGACCGCGGTGTGCACCCGCGAGGTCGTCGCCCCGCCGACCAGGAGGGGTGTCGTCATGCCCTCGCGCTCCATCAGGGCGGCGATGTGGACCATCTCGTCCAGCGAGGGCGTGATCAGGCCGGACAGCCCGATCAGGTTCGCGTTCACCTCACGGGCCTTCTCGAGGATGCGGGCCGCCGGAACCATGACCCCGAGGTCGATCACCTCGTAGTCGTTGCAGCCCAGCACGACGCCCACGATGTTCTTGCCGATGTCGTGGACGTCGCCCTTGACCGTGGCCATGACGATCGTGCCGGCTCGCCGTCCCGTGCCCTCGCGCTCCGCCTCGAGGTACGGGATGAGGACCGCGACCGCCCTCTTCATCACCCGCGCCGACTTGACCACCTGCGGGAGAAACATCTTCCCCGCGCCGAACCGGTCGCCGACCACGTTCATGCCCGCCATCAGCGGGCCCTCGATCACGTCAAGCGGCCGCGCCGTGGCCAGCCGCGCCTCCTCCGTATCCTCGACGATGAACGCGTCGATGCCCTCGACCAGGGCGTGCGTCAGGCGCTCGTTCACTGGCAGGTCGCGCCAGGCACGATCGTCGGTCGCGCGCGCGACGGCCGCCCCGCCCGCAAAGCGCGGGGCGATCTCCAGCAGCCGGTCCGTGGCGTCCGGGCGGCGGTCGAGGACCACGTCCTCGACGCGTTCCAGCAGCTCGGGGTCGATGTCGTCGTACTGGGGGATGACGCCCGCGTTGACGATTGCCATGTCCAGCCCCGCCCGGATCGCGTGATACAGGAACACGGCGTGGATCGCCTCGCGCACGCGGTCGTTGCCGCGGAACGCGAACGACACGTTGGACACGCCGCCGCTGATCCGCGCGTACGGCAGCGCCGCCTTGAGCTGGCGCGTCGCCTCGAAGAACGCCACGGCGTACTGCGCGTGCTCCTCGATCCCGGTCGCGATGGCGAAGATATTGGGGTCCAGGATGATGTCCTGCGGGCCGAAGCCCGCCTGCTCTGTGAGCAGCGTGTAGGCGCGGGTCAGGACCGCGACCCGGCGGTCGACCGAATCGGCCTGGCCCTGTTCGTCGAAGGCCATCACCACGGCCGCCCCGCCGTACCGGCGGCACAGGCGCGCCTGGCGCAGGAACTCGGTCTCGCCCTCCTTGAGGGAGATCGAGTTGACGACGCCCCGGCCCTGGAGCTGCTGGAGCCCGGCCTCGATCACCGGCCAGCGCGAGCTGTCGACCATGATCGGCACCGCGGCGACGTCGGGCTCACTGCCAAGCCGGCGCAGGAACCGGGTCATCGCGGCGACGCCGTCGAGCATCGCCTCGTCCATGTTCACGTCCAGGATCACCGCCCCGTTGGCGACCTGATCCCGGGCGATGGCCACGGCCTCGTCCTCGGCCGCCACCGCCTCGGGTCCGCCACCGGTCGCCGTCGCCATCAGCCGGGCGAACTTGCGCGAGCCGGTGACGTTGGTTCGCTCGCCGACGTTGACGAAGGCGCCACCGGGCATCGGGATCGTGAGCGGCTGCAGGCCGGCCAGGCGGGTGACCGGGGCGACGGCCGGCACGACGCGTGGAGCGACGCCGGAGACCGCCGCCGCGATGGCCGCGGTGTGCTCCGGCGTGCTGCCGCAGCACGATCCGGCCACGTTGACCAGCCCCGCCCGCGCCCATTCGCCGAGCGCCGCGGCCGTCTGATCGGGCGTCTCGTCGTAGCCGCCGAGCTCGTTGGGCAGACCCGCGTTCGGGTAGGCGGCCAGCGGCACGCCGGCGATCCGGCTCAGCTCCTCCACGTGCTCGCGGAGCTGTCTCGCGCCGAGCGCGCAGTTGAGCCCGACGAGCATCGGGTTGGCGTGCCGGATGCTGGTCCAGAACGCCTCCAGCGTCTGCCCCGACAGCGTCCGTCCCGACGCGTCGACGATGGTGCCGCTGATCACGACCGGCAGGCGGACCTCGAGCGCGTCGAAGGCCTCCTCGACCGCGACGATCGCGGCTTTGGCGTTGAGGGTGTCGAAGATGGTTTCGATCAGCAGCAGGTCGGCGCCGCCCGTGATCAGCGCCTCGGCGGACTCACGGTAGGCGGCCGCCAGCTCCCCGAAGTCGACGTTGCGGGCCGCCGGGTCGTTCACGTCCGGCGAGATCGAGGCGGTGCGGTTGGTCGGGCCCAGTGATCCCGCCACGTAGCGTGGCAGCCCGTCCCGTGCTTCGGTCTCGTCCGCGGCCGCGCGGGCGAGCCGCGCCGCCGTCTCGTTGAGCTCGCCCGCGACGCCGGCCAGGCCATAGTCGGCCTGCGCGATCCGGGTGGCGGTGAACGTGTTGGTGCTGATGATGTCCGCGCCGGCGGCAAGGTAGCCTGCGTGCACCTCGCGCACCGCGTCCGGCTGGGTCAGGCTCAGCAGGTCGTTGTCACCGCGCACGTCCCGGGGATGGTCGGCGAACCGCGCTCCCCGGAAGTCGGACTCGCTGAACCGGTGCTGCTGGAGCATCGTGCCCATCGCCCCGTCGAGCACCAGGATCCGCTGCCCAAGGAGCCCGGGCAGCATCGCCAGACGTGTCGTGCGGGTGAACGTGGGGCGGCTGGGTGCGGCCATCGTGCGATCGATCGTACCGCCCGCTCGTTGTTCGGTCACTCCGGGTCGGGACGGACCGCGGGCCCTGCGGCTGTCGGTCTGGACGGTCTACCCGGCTGCCGGAGGCACGAACGCGAGCAGGGCCCCGCTGCCCGCCTGGGGTGCCGGCAGATCGGGTCCCGACGGCACCACCAGGGCGAACGTCCCGGCCAGCTGCACCATCCCGGGCAGCGAGCTCCACGGGCCGTCCGTTCGTCGCCGCACGAACTGTCGGCCCACGGTCGCCACCGGGATCGCCGCCCCGGGCTGCGGGCTCGGACCCCAGATGCTCGAGCCGTGGGGGTACAGCGGGTCCAGGATGTAGGCACGGGTCACGCGGAAGTCGGTGGTCGCCAGCGGATCCTCGGTTGCCACGAACCCGCTCATGACCCATGCGTGTCGCCCACGCCACACGAGCAGCCCGACCGGCCGGTTCCAGGTCCGGATCGCCGCGGCCGCGATCCGCATCGCCTCAGCCAGGCTGTCGGCGCCGACGATCCGGTACGGTCCACCGCCCTCGATGCCGAGGGCTGCAGCCCAGCCGCGGATGCCCGCGCCCTGGCGTACGAACCCATCCGGAGCGGGTCCGCTCCGCGCGCGGGCCAGGGTCTGCAACCGGCGCTGTGTCCGGGAGGTTCGGTCCGCGCCGGGACGCTCGATATTGAGCATCATCTGGATGCTTGCGCCAACGCACTGGACGAAGTTGACCTGAGGCACGAAGTCGCTCGCCTGGGCAAGGTTCATCCGGAACGGCCTCGCAAGGTCCGCAACGCGCGCCGGCGCTTCGGCGATGACGGCACCGACCGCGACCGGGCGAGCCGAGGCAGGAGACGCGGTGCCGATCGCGAGCAGCGAGGCGAGCACGAGGGGAGCGACGAGGCGAAGGCGGGATTGCACGTGCATCAGCCGATCCCAGACTACGTCGGCCGGTCAACAGCCCCACCCCCAAACAGCGCGCCCCACGAGCGGCCCCGAGGGTCGCGCGTCGTGCGGGGGCCGTTCGGGGAGATGCGTGCAGGAGGACGACCCTTGCCGCTGATGACCGGAGGGCGTCCCATGCTCCTCGGGTCATGGTCGTCGACGTGTCATCCTCCGCGACGCCCCGTCGGGCGCCCCGCAGACCGGGCACGCCGACTGTCATCATGGTGCGTATCGGGGCGCACTCTCGGCTTCCTGTCGAGGCCGCCCGCTGTCGGCCCGTTGCCCCGCTGAGGTGAAGAGATGCGAATCCTGGTGATCGGCGCCGGTGGGGTCGGCAGCGCCGCCGTGGGCATCGCGGCGCGGCGCGGCTTCTTCGAGCATGTCGTGGTCGCGGACTACGACCCGACGCGCGTCGAGCACGCGCTCGGCCAGGTGGGCGGCGACGATCGCTTCTCGGGCGCCCGGATCGATGCCTCCGACGTTGACGGGATGGTCGCCCTGATCGGCGAGCATCGGATCACGCATGTCCTCAACGCGGTCGATCCGCGGTTCGTCATGCCGATCTTCGACGCCTGCCTGGCGGCGGGCGTCGACTACATGGACATGGCGATGTCGCTGTCGCACCCGCATCCCGATCGGCCGCACCAGGAGAGTGGCGAGAAGCTGGGCGACGCGCAGTTCGCCAAGGCGTCCGACTGGGAGGCCGCCGGGCACCTCGCGTTCGTCGGGATGGGCGTGGAGCCCGGCCTGTCCGACGTGTTCGCCCGTTATGCGCAGGATCACCTGTTCGCCGAGATCGATGAGGTGGGGGTCCGGGACGGTGCGAACCTCACGGTCGACGGCTACGAGTTCGCGCCGTCGTTCTCGATCTGGACCACGATCGAGGAATGCCTCAACCCACCCGTGATCTGGGAGTCCGGTCGCGGCTGGTACACGACGCCCCCGTTCAGCGAGCCCGAGACGTTCGATTTTCCCGAGGGGATCGGGCCGGTCGAGTGCGTCAACGTGGAGCACGAGGAGGTGCTGCTCGTGCCGCGTTGGGTCAAGACGAAGCGGGTGACCTTCAAGTACGGCCTCGGCGACGAGTTCATCGGGGTTCTCAAGACGCTGCACCTGCTCGGGCTCGACGGAACCCAGAAGGTCAAGGTGGGAGGGGTCGAGGTCTCGCCACGCGATGTGGTCGCCGCCTGCCTGCCTGACCCGGCCGGTCTGGGCGATCGGATGCACGGCAAGACGTGCGCCGGCACGTGGGTCACAGGCCGCGGCCAGGACGGGTCTCCGCGCGCCGTCTACCTGTACCACGTCGTCGACAACGCCTGGTGCATGCGCGAGTACGGCGCGCAGGCCGTGGTCCTCCAGACGGCCGTCAACCCGATCGTCGCCTTCGAGCTGCTCGCTCGCGGTACCTGGTCGGGAACGGGGGTGAAGGGGCCCGAGGCATTCGACGCCGTGCCGTTCCTCGATCTCCTCAACGAGTACGGGATGCCGTGGGGGATGCGCGAAGAACCCTCTCCCGCGCTCGCAGGCTGAGCTCGATCAGATCCGTTCGATCCGTCTCGCGCTCATCCGGGGGCCGCGACGTGGCGGGCCCATGCCGGCAAGCTCGAGCAGCCGGAGCACGCGTCCGCGCTGACCCCGGTATGGCTCGAGCAGGTCGAGCATGCGGTCGTCGGTGCCGCGCGGCTCGCGGGCGAGCGCCCAGGCGACCATGCTGGGCAGGTGGTAGTCGCCGACGCTGACCGCATCGGGGTCGCCGAACGCCCGGATCCCGACCTCGGCGGCCGTCCACGGGCCGATGCCGGGGAACGCACGAAGTGCCGCGTACGCCGCTGACGGGTCCCCGCCCGGGCCGCCGGCTGCCACAGCGAGGCGCTCCAGCCGGTTGGCCTCGCGCGCGACGGCACGGACCAGGTCGGCCCGCCGGCGCTCGAGGCCCAGCGGATGATAGGCGTGGTACGGGAGCGACGCGAGAACCTCAGGCGCGGGCGGCAGCCGCAGCCCCGTGGGGCCGGGCGCGGGCTCGCCGTGGGTCCACATGAGACCCCGATATGCGCGCCGAGCCTCGTCGCCGGTCACCATCTGCTCGAGGATCGCGGGGACGAGCGCCTCGAGCACGGCCTCCGTGCGGCCAAGCCGCAGGCCGCGCAGGCGGCGAACGGCGTCCGCCACCGCGGGGTGCCGTGGCTTCAGCGCCTCTGGCGCGTCGTCGAGCCCCAGCAGGGCGCCCAGGTGGTCGACGGCCCAATCGGTCCCCGGACCCCACGCCCGGGCGCGAACGGTCCCGGCCCCCGTCTCGATGAACACAGTGACCGGACCAGCCGGCGTCCGGGTCGCCCGCCAGGCCGACCCCGAGACCTCGAACCGGAGCGCCGGATCGCCCCGCCCACGGCGATGGATCCCGAGCGTCCGACGCAGGTCCAGTGGGACCTCGAGCAGGAGCGTCAGGTCGGCATCAGGTCGGCAGATGTCCGGTGGCGCGGCCATGGTCAGTGAAGCGTACGTGGCATGGAGCCGCATGCGTTTCGCCGGCGGTGACCGTGATGCGATCGCAGAGGCGAAACCCGGAACCGTGGCGCGCGTCAGTTGACAACTTCCGGTAGCCTGTCGGGGCATCGTGCGAACCAGGATCATCGTCGCGATCGCGGCACTCATGGCCGCGAGCGCCCTGGTCGCCCTACCAGAACCCGCGGGCTCGCGTGCCCCGAGCTCCGCCCGGTCGATCGACGCGGCGTCGCTGCATGCCGTGCTGATCGCACTGCCCGCCGGTTCGCCGGCGACGGCGATTCCCCCACTTGACACCGCGGCGCGCTCGGCCGGCTGGCTCGGGCCCGACGCTTCATTGGCGCAGCCGGGGCAGGCCGCGACCGTGTCCGGCCGGCCGACCGTGCGGCAGCCGTCGCCCAAGGCGGGCACGGTCCTCAAGAACTACTGGCGGTTCGACCCCAACATCAGCTGGTACGGTCCTGGCTTCTACGGCAGTGGCACGGCCTGCGGCCAGACGTACACCAAGACCATCCTGGGCGTGGCCCACCGCACCCTGCCCTGCGGGACGCTGGTGACGTTCCGCAACCCGGCGAATGGACGCCAAATCACCGTCCCGGTGATCGACCGGGGACCGTACGTGTCCGGCCGGATCTGGGACATGTCCAGGGGCCTGTGCGAGTACCTGGGGCATTGCTACACGGGATCAATCGAATGGCGCTGGGGGAGCCACGCCAGCGGATAGGCGACAAGGGCTGGTGAGTGCGGCGTGATGCGTTGCCCGGGTCTCGTTGATGTGGGAATCCACATGATCGACACAGATCCCTGCAGGACGGTCCGTCTAATGTCCGAGTTGGGTGCGCCCAGTCCGGTAGGTGCCCCCTAGACGGAGGACCACGCCGCGTGACGAGACCCTGGATGAGACAGCTGTGAGCCGTCGACAGCGGGGCTCCCGTCGCGCGCAATACCGGCCCATCGGCAACGCGGAATCGGCGCCGTGGACCGGGGCCCGTCCGTCCGAGGAAGCTCCCGGCCCCTCGCTCCGGGAGCAGCTGGAGCGCGCGAGCGTACCTGCTCGCGCGCTCCTTCCTCTCCGCTTCTTCTTCGGGCTGACGTTCATCTATGCCGGGCTCGACAAGCTGCTGTCCCCAACCTTCTTCGACGCCTCGAGCCCGGCCTCCATCTATGGCCAGCTGGCCGCGTTCGTCCACGTCTCGCCGGTCGCACCGCTCGTCCAGATCGTGCAGCCTTTCGCGCTGCCGATCGGGCTGCTGATCGCACTGGGTGAGATCGCCATCGGGCTGGGAGCGGTGACCGGCCTCGCGTTCCGGGCGTCGGCGGCCGCCGGTGCCGCGCTGTCGCTTCTGTTCTGGCTCACGGCCTCATGGACCACCACGCCCTACTACTACGGACCGGATCTGCCGTACGCCCTTGGCTGGATCGCCCTCACCCTGGCTGGCGACGGCGGGCTGCTGGTGCACCGGTCGGTCCGCGAGCTCGGTGCCTTCGTCACCGACGACTGGCCGGGATCCCTCCGGTCCGGTGCCGGCTATCGCGTGCGCGGCCGTCCGACCCCCGTGGTCGACGCGTCGCCGCTCCGGCGCCAGGTTCTCCAGGCCGGCGCGCTGGGTGCGTTCGCGGTGGCGATCGCATCCCTGGCGGTTCCACTGCGCTTCATCCTGCCGGGGTCGAGTGACAGCACGGCGCTGGGCGCCGGCACCGGCGGGTTCGGCGGCAACGGCGGAGGGTCCGGCGATGCCTCGGGCGCAGGCTCCGGGACGGGAGACGGCGGGCTGGGGGCCGGCAGCAGCGCGGGACCCGGACTGGGCCAGCCGAGCCCGACGGCGGGCGGCGCCGGAACGACCTCGGCGGCTACCTCGAACCCGGGTCCCACCCTGACCCTGGCCACGATCAAGGCGGTCAACCAGCGCGGCGCCGCCGGCATCCAGATCCCGCTCGATGCCCCCGCGCCGTATCCCGCAGGCGACCCCGCCATCATCGTTCGGTTGTCCAACGGCAGCTACGTGGCGTATGACGCCACGTGCACGCACCAGGGCTGCCCGGTTGGCTGGGACGCGCGGGATGGCGTGCTCTTGTGTCCCTGCCATGGCGCGGCGTTCGATCCGGCGAACCACGGCGCAGTGCTCGGCGGGCCCACCCGGCGCCCGTTGCTCGAGCTGCCGATCGTGGTCGACAAGCAGGCTGGAACGATCAGCCTCCGCGCCTGATTCTCGCGGTCAGCCCGACCTGATCCGGGAGATCGAGCACGCCAATCTCCGTTCAGTGTTCAGCCGCGCCCGGCAACCGGCGTCCGCGGTGTCTCGGGCTCGGCGGGCGGCGGAGACGGCGCACTCGGCGCTGGCGGCGCGTCCTCGAGCGGCGCGAACGAAGCGGTGAAGTGACGCAGGGTGGCCGGCTCCCCCACGATCCGGTAGCCGCGCAGCGACGTGGCCCGCGACGCGACCTCGGTGGCGACTTCGATCACATAGTCGATGTGGCTCTGGGTGTACGTGCGGCGCGGGATGGCGAGGCGCACCAGGTCCATCGGGGCCGGCGCCTCGGTGCCGTCGGGGTGGCGGCCGAACATCACCGTCCCGATCTCACAGCCCCGAATGCCGCCCGCTCGATAGAGCTCGACCGCGAGCGCCTGGCCCGGATACTGGAGCGGCGGGATGTGCGGCAGCAGGGCCCGCGCGTCGAGGTACACGGCATGCCCGCCGCTGGGCTTGACCAACGGGATCCCGGCCGCGTCGAGCGCGTCGCCCAGGTAGGCGGTGGACCGGATGCGGTAGCGCAGGTAGTCCTCGTCCACGACCTCGCGCAGGCCCTGGGCGATGGCCTCGAGATCGCGGCCGGCGAGCCCACCGTAGGTGACGAACCCCTCCGTGAGGATCAGCACGTTGCGGCACTGGTCGGCAAGCTCGCCGTCGTTCATCGCCAGCCAGCCGCCGATGTTGGCCAGGCCGTCCTTCTTGGCGGACATCGTCATGCCGTCGGCCAGCGCCCCGATCTCCCGGACGATGTCCACGACCGGCCGCTCCTCCTGGCCGGGCTCGCGGGTCTTGATGAACCAGGCGTTCTCGGCGAACCGGCAGCCGTCGAGGAACAGTGGCTTGTGGAACCGGTCGCAGACGGCCCTGACCTCGCGCAGGTTCTCGAGCGACACGGGCTGGCCACCGCCCGAGTTGTTGGTGATGGTCAGGAACACGACCGGGACGTCCGAGGCACGCGAGGCCAGCAGCGCCTCCAGCGCCGCGACGTCCATGTTGCCCTTGAAGGGGTGGAGCGTCGCCGGCTCGCGACCCTCCGGGATCACCAGATCGACGGCGTCGGCGCCTGTCCACTCCACGTTGGCCCGGGTCGTGTCGAAGTGGGTGTTGTTGGGCACGACCTTGCCCGGCCCGCCGATCACGCTGAACAGGATCTTCTCGGCCGCACGACCCTGATGGGTGGGGATGACGTGCCGGAATGGGAACAGCTCCCGGACGGCGTCGAGGAACGTGTACCAGGAAGGACTTCCGGCGTAGCTCTCGTCGCCATGCTGGATCGCCGCCCACTGGTCCCGGCTCATCGCGCCGGTTCCTGAATCGGTGAGCAGGTCGACCAGGACGTCGTCGGCGTGGAGGTTGAACAGGTTCCAGCCGGCGATGCCGAGCGCCCGCTCGCGCTCGGCCATGGTGGTCAGCCTGATGGGCTCGACCGCGTGGATCCGGAACGGCTCGATGATGGTGTGCCAGCGGTCCATCGCAACCGAGGATACCCGCCGTCGACACGCCTGGGACGTGAACCTGGCCTCGGAGGAGGGACGAAGGCCCCGGCCCTGAAGACACTGGAAGGGACGACGCCGGCAAGGGAAGAGGTCGGATCCGGCGTTCGGGTCCGACCTCGATGATTCCCCGGCCGATTGTGGCCGCTCCCGATGGTGTACCCGCGGCCCCGGTTGGGTCCAGCCCCACGACGGCGCCGCACCACATCGCCGTCCGGGGCCACCCGGCTGATCGCCCGGGGCCCGCTCGCACCGGTCGCCCTTCGCGCGCTACGCTGCAAGGCATGTGTCGCAGCATCCGCCAGCTCCGGCGCGGCGAGGACGCCGGCGTCGCCACCACGGGCGAGGCTCTGGCCGCCGCCCTCCAGTACGTACGCAAGATCAGCGGGTATCGCGCGCCGTCGGCGAGGAACGAGGAGGCGTTCCGGGCCGCGGTCGACGAGATTGCCGCGGTGACCGAGCGGCTCCTGCAGGCGATCGGAACGCCGGTCGCCGAAGGCCCGGACCCGTTCGCCGACCCTGTCACCAGGAGGGCGATCCTGGCCGCCGGCACGCCGGGTCGGCGCCACGGAGCCCGCGCGCACGGGGCCGGCACATGACGCTGGGCCTCGAGCCCGACGCCGTGGCCGCTCCCACCTGGTGGCGCCGGCCCGGTCTCGACGTCGTGGACGGGCGCCTGTCGGTGAACGGCGCCGACCTCGAGACGCTGGCCCGTGAGCACGGCACGCCGCTGTTCGTGTACGACCTCGCCCGGCCGGTCGAGAACGCCCGCGCGCTCCAGGGCGCGCTGGAGCGGGCCGGCGTGCGGCACGCCGTTCGGCTGGCGCTCAAGGCCTGCCCTGACCCGCGCATCCTGGCCGTGCTCCGGGGACTGGGGGCGCCCGGCGAGCCGGGCAGCATCGGCATCGATGCCTGCTCCCCCGGCGAGGTCCTCCACGCGCTTGCAAACGGCTGGCGGCCGGACGAGATCAGCCACACCGGCACGAACGTCTCCGAGCGCGACCTCGACGTGCTCCTCGCGCACCCCATCCGGATCAACCTCGACGGGGTCAGCCAGCTCGAGCGCGTCGGCCGGCGCGCCCCGGGCCGGACAGTCGGCATCCGGGTCAACCCGGGCGTCGGGGCGGGCTACACCGAGCACCTCGCATATGCGGGCGAGCGGCCGACCAAGTTCGGCGTGACCGAGGATCGCCTGGACGACGCGATCGTGGCGGTCCGCCGGCATGGCCTGGTCGTGGACACCCTGCATTTCCACGCCGGTTCGGGGTGGCTCGGCGATCAGCTCGCTGCGTTCGAGGCCGCGCTCGAGCGGGCAATCAGCTTTCTCGATCGCCTGCTGGCCGCGGGCTTCCCGATCCGGGAGGTCAACGTGGGTGGCGGTCTGGGCAGGGTCGCGCGCCAGGGCGAGACCCCGATTGACCTCGATGCGTACGCGGCCGTTGTCAGCCGGCAGCTCGCGCCGTATGGCGTCACGGCGGCGTTCGAGCCCGGTGACTTCCTGATGAAGGACGCTGGCGTGCTCCTGGGCGAGGTCGTCAGCGTCGAGCGTCGAGGCGGGACCAGGTTCGTCGGCCTGGACATCGGCTGGAACGTCAACTGTGCCTATTTCATCTATCGCTACGCCCAGGAGATCGTGCCCGTGCGCGATCCCCTTCGCGAGCGCACGCGGCTCGTCACGGTGGCCGGGCACATCAACGAGGCGAGCGACCTGTTCGCCGAGGACTACCCGTTCCCGGACGTGGCCGAAGGCGAGCTGGTCGCCATCCTCAATGCGGGCGGCTACCTGCAGGCGATGTCGATGACGCACTGCCTGCGGCCGACCGGGTCCGCCGTGTACCTCGAGCGGGAGGTGGCCGAGTGAGGGCGCGAGGTGCGGGTCGCATGAAGGTGCTGAGGGCGGCCGGCACGGCAAGGTGAGGCTCCCACGCTTTCGACCACGGGGTGGGTTCGACACCGCGGCACTGGGCGCGATGGCCGATGCGCTGATTGCCGGCGTGGCCGGCGACCATCGGATCCACGTGCCCGACGTGGCTCACCTGCCGAGCCTCGAGCGCCCCCGACTGGTTCAACCCGACCCTGCTGGAGCTCCTCAGCGAGGTTCGCTGAGGGCCGGTGGTTCGAGGCGGCCCCACGACGCCGACCCATCGACCTCGATCCTGATGATCGGCCGGACGCCAAGGGCGTGCTGACGGTACTGCGGATACTTGGCGCGCAGGGCGGTCACGGCACGCGCGCGCTCCTCGCCCGCGTCGGCAGCCAGGATGCCGGCCCGGCCGTCGAGGCGAACCCAGCCGAGCCGTCCCCAGTCCTCGTCCCAGTGGTCCGCGAGGAGGGCGACGGCCGGTCGGGCGAGCAGGTCCCGGACCCTCGCCAGCTGTAGCGGGTCGGTCGCCCGCTTGG
>Ga0307418_1000222_pt1 | contig 16726 bp, 13 predicted proteins | sample SalMarWE160220MG_2_FD_202160 | JGI IMG/M metagenome (GOLD analysis project Ga0307418, IMG submission 202160) | Salt marsh sediment microbial communities from the Plum Island Ecosystem LTER, Massachusetts, United States - WE1602-20 | ecosystem: Environmental > Aquatic > Marine > Intertidal zone >...
TGGTGTGATGATTTGCGGTGTAACAGTTGCGGTCAAGGTAGGTTGGGATGATAACTCGCTAATTTCCTGGACAGGAGGAGCAGGTGTGAAAGTTGCTGTTAGATGAGAGCAGGCAGAAGAAAAGAATATTATCCCTAACAGGGAAAGCAGAATAATCGGAAGAGCATATTTGATTGGAGGTGGTGATGCTTGGCAGTTGATGTTCATAAAAATGGTTTTCTTATATGTCGCAAAAAATGCATTGATAAGTAGACGTGTATAGGAATTGAATAACTAGATAATTATTTTTCATGGATAGAAATTGATTTGGTTGAATTCCGGAATAAATTCATAGGCTAAGTTTGTACCATTAATGATAATAGTTTAGCTTATGGGAACAAGCAAGTCAACCGGGCACTCAGGTGCCATAGATAATTATCTTAGAGGTATAATGGGTAAGCCGGCGATGTTGAAAACTTCTGATTTGTGAAGATCCCATTCGAGTCCATTATAAAATGAAGATTTCAAAATATATTGAATCGTTATCAGAAAAATATTCACCTGTTGAAAAAGAATTACTTCAACGGGCTCTAGATGTGGCTGAAAAAGCTCATAAAGGGCAAAACCGTGCCTCTGGCGAACCCTACATCAATCACTGCAAAGCTGTAGCTCAAATCCTGGCAGAACTGCATGTACCACCTGCAGTTGTTGCGGCAGGATTACTGCATGATACGGTTGAAGATACGGGATATGATCCTAAAGAATTGAAACGGGAATTTGGCAAAGAAATATTTGAGCTTGTGCAAGCAGTAACAAAACTGGGGTCCTTGCCAAGGGTTTCAAGGAGCTCTGATGAGCAAAAGGACAAAGGTAGAAAATCCAGAAAAGCCGCTCCGGAAGAGATGGATCAGAAACAGTGGAGAGCCGAACTGGCTTCGGAAAATTTAAGAAAAACTTTCCTGGCCATGGCTGAAGATCCCAGAGTAGTTTTAATTAAACTTGCGGATCGTCTCCACAATATGCGTACTTTGGGGTATTTACCAGAAGAAAAACAACAACGTATCGCTCAAGAAACGATGGATCTGTTTGCTCCACTTGCCAGCAGGATTGGTATCTGGCAGATAAAATGGGACCTGGAAGACCTGGCTTTCCGGTATCTTGAACCTGATGTCTATCATGACATTGCCCGCCAGCTGGATGAAAGACGTTCGGAACGGGAAAAAAAAATGGACAAGATTACCAGTAAGATCACGAAAATAATGAATCAGGCTGGTATGCAAGCTGATGTTTCAGGCAGGCCAAAACATATTTACTCAATTTACCGCAAAATGAAAAGGAAAAAGATCCCTTTTAATGAATTATCGGATATTAGGGGAGTTAGGATCATTGTTCCAACAGAGGAGGAATGTTACGCTGCAGTGGGTATTATCCATTCGCACTGGCGTCCCTTGTCGGGGGAATTTGATGACTATATTGCCGCTCCGAAACCCAGTCTGTACCAATCCATCCATACGGCTGTTATTTATGAAGACGGAGAAAATCTCGAAGTGCAGATACGGACACCAGAAATGCATCGCAAGGCAGAATACGGCATAGCCGCGCACTGGAGATATAAAGAAGGACAAAAACGAGATAAAGATTTTGAGCAGCGCGTGGCTTACCTCAGGCAAATGCTAGAATGGCAGCAGGATGTTGAATCTGCCCAGGAATTTGTAGATGGATTGAAAAATGAGATTTTTGGAGATAGGGTATATGCATTTACGCCCCGAGGCGATATTTTAGATTTACCGGTAGGCGCCACGCCAATTGATTTTGCCTATAACGTTCACACGGAAGTCGGCCACCGCTGTCGTGGAGCAAAAGTCAACGGGAGATTAGTATCTCTGGATCACATATTAGCTACTGGAGACCAGGTTGAGATCCTAACTGCAAAACGGGGTGGTCCTAGCAGGGATTGGTTGAATGAAAACCTTGAACTGGTTAAGACAAAATCTGCCAGAAGTAAAATTAAGCGCTGGTTCAAGCAGCTTGAAAAAGTGCAAAATGTTGAAAGTGGAATTCAATTGCTCGAAAAAGAAATAGCACGACTGGCTTTAGGTTCAGATATTGATTATGATGATTTAGCCAAAACCTTTAATTACGAAGAAGCTGAGGACCTGCAAGCGGCTATTGGCTGCGGTGATATATCTCTTGGCCGAGTTATTCATGCCCTGGTTTTAATAAAGGAAAAGGATTCCCCGGACTTTCCAGGACATTATAAGGACGAAATTAGTAGAGAAACCTCAGGTGACGTTTCTGTTGTTGGATTAAAAGGTTTGAAGAATCAGTTAGCAGGATGCTGCAGTCCAACACCGGGTGATGAGATCATTGGATTTATCACCAGGGGAAGGGGAGCGACTATCCACCGAAAGGATTGCTCAAACATTCTTAACGTAAAGGATCAGGAAAGGTTGGTGGAAGTTTCATGGGGATCCCCGATAAGGACTTTCCCTGTCCCAATAATAATCAAGGCCTACGACCGTGATGGTTTGACAAAAGACATTGCAACGGTTTTGTCGAATAATAATGTCAGTCTAACGGAATTGAGGGTTGATGTAGATGAAAATCAAGGTGAAGCGATTTTTAATCTGGTGCTGGGAGTAAAGAATGTCTCCGAGCTGAGAAGAACTCTTGATTTATTGGAACGAATAAATAATGTATATGAAGCACGCAGAGTTAGGTCTGTGTAAGATTGTTTAATTTCCAGAGTGATAATGACTCAAGTTCATTGTGCTTATGTTGATTGAGAAAGTAATGAAAATAACATGTACCACGCTGTGGCAATCAGATTGAGCAATGCTGATGGCTGTCTAACCTATAAGCCCCCTGGGAAAGAAAAGCAAGGGTCAAATACTGGAAAAGGGGATCGATTATTGTGGGATAAGGAAATTTTCGAAGATGATCTCCGGAATGATCATAGTGTTTATTGATAATAAATGACTAAAAATTATACCGGCTTATCCACACAAAATCGACAAGATAGCTTGAGTCTCCTGTTTACCTCCTGAACCCATTTCTCCTCCCGGTCCGACACAAGATGGACAACCCGTATCACAAGGACATTTATCTACTAAATCTTTAGCTGTCTTTAATAACTCCTGGAGACGCTCATAAAGCGATTTACTGAACCCAATGCCTGCAGGAATTTGTTCATGAATTAAAACGATTGGTCGATTGTCGCCAAATGGTGAATGAAAATCAGCAAAAAGACCCAGATCACCGGTATCGCACATCAACAATAAGGGAGCAAGGCCATGAAGAATATGGCCCAGACCTCGAATACCGCTGTTTACACGGACAATCGCTTCGGCTCTCTGATGACAGCGGGGACACAAGCTGACAAGGTTCGTGAGCTGATTAGCTTCATCTAGAGATGGAAAACTTCGAAGTGGTTGTTTGTGGTGAACGTGAAGAGGTTCGGCAGGGTTGCTCTTTTTGCACATTTGGCATCTGTAGTGGTCTCTTTCAAGGACAATTTTCCTGATAAGATCCCAATCTGGTCCATAATCATTGGGGCTGCTCGACCATAGCCCTAAACTCCTTATTTTTTCCTCCGTATCTTCGGAAAGTGTAATCCAAAAACCTGCTGAACGCAAAGTTGTTGATGGCAAATCCAAAATATCCCTGGTTAGGATTTCGTAAGGACGCCACTTTATCTTCTTATAACCGGTCACTTTTGACGTGATTTGAATTTCTCCAAGAAATTTTTTCCCGCCTGGAATTAGTTCTTCATGATATAGCTCAAGTTCTGTATAGCTGGTTTGTTTTTCTGCCTCGGTGTAATAATCGACATTTGTTGGTTCAAGTAACGCCTGGAATTGATCCAGATTCAAGTCTTTTACAAGATAAGGATCGCCAGCATGAAGGTATACCGCTCCAGGATGAACCATCCAGTAAGCGCTTTCCTGGTCCACGTGTCCGATAGTTGTAGGTTTTGAATTAACACCGGTAACCAAAAGTGTAATCTGTTTAGGGGAAGCGTTTCGCAAAGAAATTGCAGCAGCGGGATAATCTTCAGCCATCCAAAAGTATTTCTCTTCCGATTTATGGAACTTTCCAGTTGATGAAAGGACTTCAAGAAGTTCCTTGGTCTCTGCTATTGTAAAATTCCCATAACAATCATCAGCAGCAAAAGGGAGCTCGTAAGCTGCACATTGTATATGGGCAAGAGCGATCAGAAGATTGTTGGCGTCTATCAAACCGCATTCAGGGTTGTTGTTGAATAGATATTCTGGGTGTAAGGCAAGGTATTGATCGATCGGGGTAGACGATGTAACAAGAACTGAAAGTGAGGGTTTGTTAGATCTGCCCGACCTTCCAGCTTGCTGCCATGTGCCGGCAACAGTGCCTGGATATCCAGCCAAGATGGCGGCATCAAGCCCCCCTATGTCAATTCCAAGTTCAAGTGCGTTAGTTGCTGTTATTCCACGGATTTTTCCATTCCGCAAACTAGCTTCGATTTCCCGGCGTTCTGTGGATAGATATCCACTTCGGTAAGATTGGACGGGAAAAGAAGCCAGAACCTCTTGTTCTTTCAATCCGCGCAGCATGAACTCGATCGATCGCCGTGAGCGGCCAAAAAGGATGGTTTGGTTCCCGCTAGTTATGAGGTCAGCGGATAATTGGATGCATTCGTTTTGCATACTCGCTCGAAGACCAAGTTTTGGATCAATGATAGGGGGGTTGTAGATCAGGAAGTGCTTTTTACCCCGAGATGAAGTGTCATTATCTATTAGAATTGGGTCCTCTTCGATCAGAGCAGCAGCCAGGTCTTGCGGATTTCCAATTGTGGCAGATGTGAGTATGAATTGAGGTGAAGAACCGTAATGTTCAGTGATCCTCTTTAATCGTCTTAAAACATTTGCGACATGAGATCCAAAGACGCCTCTATAGATGTGAATTTCATCAAGTACTATGAAATCGAGATTAGACAAAAACTCAGCCCACTGAATGTGATAAGGAAGGATACCCAGATGCAGCATGTCAGGGTTGGAAATTACGATCTGGGTTTTGAGCCGGATCATTGAGCGAGTGTTTGAGGGAGTATCACCATCGTAGGTGGAGGAAAGTACGTCAGGAAAGCGTTTTAGCCAGCTTAGCTGGTCCTGGGCGAGGGCTTTGGTTGGAAATAATAATAATGATCGGCTCTGACTGTTTTTGAGGGCGCGGGATATAATTGGTAGCTGGTACGCCAAAGATTTTCCAGAGGATGTTCCTGTAGATACTACAACATGATGCCCGCCTTCGATCACATCCCAGATGGCTTTCTGGTGAGTGTAAAGTGACGAGATATTCATCTCCCTAAGAAGATCTTTAATCCGAATATCGAGCCCTACTGGAAATTCCTCGAATTGAGGTTTCCTTTCAGGGATCTCTTGCCAGGCGGTAATGTTGGGAGCGATTGTCGGATCAGTTTTCCAACGGCCGAGAACCGAAGATATTGACATGGGAATTAATTTATCTTACTAAAAAAATGTGGTTGTTCTTTTAGAGTCTAAGTAGATTTTACCGGGGTAAATAAAACATTTAATATTTAGGCAGGATCATCAATCTCTAGAAAGGGCAAGTGATAGAGTGCCCAATTTGTGGGCCATATCCTGTCTGAATTGTTGAGTATATAAACGATAATATAGACCTTTTTGTCTGAGTAGTTCATGATGGGAACCAGACTCTGCAATTTTTCCGTCCTTGATAAACAGAATTCTGTCAGCTTTACGGATAGTTGACAGGCGATGGGCAATAATAAAACTTGTTCTGTTATCCATTAAGTTTTCCATACCTTGCTGGATCAAAGTTTCTGTGATCGTATCAACTGAACTAGTTGCTTCGTCCATGATGAATATATCTGGTTTACGAAGTACAGCTCTGGCCAGACTGATGAGTTGTTTTTGACCTACAGAGAGCAAACTGCCGCCCTCGCCAACTTCTTCCTTGTATCCATCCTCGAGGGTTGATATGAATTCATGAGCCCCGGCCAGCTTGGAAGCATTTATGATCTCTTCTGATGTTGCATCCAGCTTACCATATCTGATATTGTCTTCAATCGATCCGGAAAACAGGTGCGGTGTTTGTAAAACGATACCTATTTGAGATTGAATGGAATCAAGTGTATAACTTGTATAATCCCGGTAGTTGATCAGGATGTTTCCATCGCGAGGTTCGAAAAAGCGGCATAATAGGTTTACGATGGTTGATTTACCACCACCCGTAGGACCAACAAGAGCGATCGTTTCACCTTGTTTAACATCGAGGTCAAAATTCTCAAGAACCATATCGTCGTCTTCATCATAATAAAAACTTACATTTTTGAAATGGATATCACCGGACATAGAATCGTGAACTATAGAGTTTGGAAGGTCGACAATCTGGGGAGTGGAATCTAATAATGAGAATATCCTTTCAGCCGAAGCGATCGAACGCTGCATTTCAGCATACACCCGGGCGAGATCCTGGATGGGCCAAATCATGAAAGTTATATAAGAAATAAAGGCCTGGATACCACCGATCGAAATACCGCCGATCTCAGCTTGTAAACCACCATACCAGATCACCGCACCAAGAGCTAATGCGCTGATGCCCATCACAATCGGCAAGAATAGGGCAGATAACCAGGCAGCCCGGAAGCCGGCCTTGTACATCTCGTCTGTTAAAATTCCGAATTCAGCCATGTTCTGGGCTTCGCGGCTGAAGGCTTTCGTAACTCTGACGCCCGTGATATTTTCATTGTATGAGCCTGTAATCTTTGAATTGATTTTCCTAACCTGCCGGTACTCACCAATGATCTTCTTTTTAAACTGGGCAGCGACAACAATCAAAACAGGAATTATAGCAAACACGATCAATCCCAATCGCCAGTTGATAGTTATCATAAAGTATGTGGCAGTCATGATGTTAAGGACGCCCCAAACTATATCAAGGAAACCCCAGGTGATCAGTTCGGCAACCCTCTGGGAATCAGAGGAAACCCGGGACATGATCCAGCCTACCGGGGTTTTGTTATAGTAGGAAAGTGACAATTTCTGAAGCTGGGCGAACATCTTTTTCCTGAGATCATATTGAACGCGTTCACCAAGTACACCTGCAAAATATATGAAAACGAAAACTGCGAGTGCCTGGATGACGATCAATCCACCATACTGAAGCAGGATTTCTTTTAGGACTGTGAAATTTCCTGTTCCAATCCCTTCGTCAACAATACGTTTGTGCAAATATGTGAAATAGGAGTCAAGAAAAGAGACTAGGCCTATTGCGATTACAAACCCAATTACCTGTATATAGTAGGGTTTGACCTGAGCCAGAATTCTTAACCCTACCTGGCCGGAAAAGGTACCTTTGAATTCTTCTTCCTCAAAACGATATGTTTCAGTCATAATGCAATCTCTTTAAGTTAAACCGAGCTCTTTCTCAAGAGCCGAGTCGATTTTAGTTTGAATGTCAAATATCTCCATATATTTACCGGGCTGGTGGATCAAATCATGATGAACACCTTGTTGGATGATCTTTCCATCATCAAGTACCAAGATCAAGTCTGCCTGCATCAGACTCTGGATCCTATGAGCTATAATGAAGGTAGTTCTTCCTTTCATGAGGCGGTCCAATGCTTGATGAATTTGGGCTTCAGTCTCAACATCCACTGATGATGTGGCATCATCGAGGATCAAGATCTTGGGATTTTTTAATAGGGTTCTGGCAATTGCAACCCTTTGTTTTTGTCCACCTGATAAAGTGACCCCTTTTTCTCCGACGATAGTGTCGTAGCCCTGGGAAAAACCAAGAATTACATCATGAATAGCGGCAGCTTTACTGGCTTCGAATAGTTCCTCATCACCCACTTCTCTATCAACTCCGTAAGTGATGTTTTCTCTGATCGAACGGCTGAATAAAAAAGGTTCCTGCTCTACCATTCCGATATGCTTGCGAAGAAAGTTACGGGGATAACATTTCAGGTCGATATCATCCAGAGTGATCAAACCATCAGTGTAGTCGTAAAACCTGGGAAGTAAATTGATCAAAGTTGATTTTCCGGATCCCGGCCCGCCTAACAGAGCGATCATCTGCCCAGGAACACATTTAAAACTGATGTCCTTTAAAACTTCAGGATGTTCTTCATAAGCAAAGGAAACATGTTCGAAAGTGAAAGCGCCAAGCACTGTTTCGGAAAGAGGTTTATAACCTCCTGCCGATAACGGCTCGCGTTGTTCTTTAATTACTTCGACGATTCTGCCATAAGAGACCAGCCCGGAAGACATTTGTACAATTAAACGGCCGAGATTCCTGATTGGCCAAATGATCCATATTATCATTCCGGCATAGGCCAGATAAGTTCCGATAGAGATATCCCCATTAATGGCCATGGTTGCCCCAAGATAATAGCCAAATAACATCTGGGCGCCAGTTAGAATATCCGAGAAGGGCCAGAAAAGAGCGTGCATGGTAAAAAATTTCTTTCCCTTGTTGAATTTCTCTTTATTTTCTTTGTCAAATTTCTTAATTTCAAATTCCTGTCTTGCAAAGGCTTTTACAACGCGAACACCGCTCAAATTCTCCTGTAATGTATTGGATAAGGTGGCCTCTTGATCCTGGTATTCCTCGTAGGCATCAGACACTTTACGGAAAAAGAATAATGAAAGAACGATCGTCAAGGGGACAACAATAATCGATAATAATGCTAGACGAACATTCAAGGTCAGTAGCACTGCCAGGTTAACGAGGAATAGGAGCAGAATTCGTCCCATTCCAATTGCCCTGTCTGCAAAGAAGAGTCGGACGGCATCCACATCGGAGGTGGTCCTCTGGATCAATTCGCCTGTTTTTGCTTTATCGTGGTACGAAAATGACAATCGCTGGATATGGTCAAAAAGGAAATTCCTCAAACGACGGGTTATGCCTTCTGATGTTTTAGCTGCTAATTTTCCACTGAAATAAGTGAAAGTTCCCTGGAGTACGGCAAGAACAAAGAAAGACAACGCGATCAAAGGAATGATATTACCTGCAAGTTCCTTGGCAATCAATGCATCGATAAACTTTCCCAGGATCAAATAAGAAGCTGACCTGAATGCGGCAGCAAAACCCAAACTAAGAGCGGCGATTAGATAAATCGACTTATAACCTCGCATTAGGGACCACAAGCTTTTCAGCTTATTTTCAGCTATTGTAGATCTGATATCAAAAGGTTCAGGGTATTGAGGCATAATAAATCTTTATCTAATGGGGACGATCGCTGTTTGGTTTGCTGCGTTAATCTTTACCCGGACCTGCCCCTTCGAAATAGCGGTAATTTGGGATTCAAATACTTCGTAAACATTAGTGGGAATGAAAAAAGCAATGATAATTAATTCTGCAAAATCTTCCTGTTCAATTTTGCAACCTGATTTTCTTAGAATTCCAAGAATCAGTTCGTAAAGGTGATAAGGGCACGAGATCTGGCATTGATGAACAGCAATCTTCTTCGCTTTGGGGACAGCCTGAATAACAGAACGAGCAGACTCGCTGTAGGCTTTTACAAGTCCGCCAGTACCCAGTTTTGTGCCCCCAAAAAACCGGGTGATCACCATAACGGTATCGCCCAACCCGCTGCCAGCTAAAACTGATAAGGCAGGGCGACCAGCAGTTCCGGAAGGTTCTCCGTTGTCACTGGAATGAGCGATTACTGAGGAACCAGATCCAATTTGATAAACTGGAACGTTATGAGTGGCGTCAGCATAGAGCTTATTTATTTCCCGGATAAAAGCCTTTGCTTCTGAAACTGAAAAAGCAGGAGCGATAGTAGCAATAAACCGTGAGTTTAAAACCCTTGTCTCGGTACTGAAGCGTGACAAAGGAACGAGAAAGCCTTTGTCTGATTCGGCTTGGAATGAATTCACAAGGTCTTATTGTACTTCAGGCTATCAGGGCTGGGTAGGTGGTTAAAAAGGAGAAGATGTTTTTTTTATGATTTGTATCAGAGCAGTAGGCTATACATCAAGGGAATTTATAGCCTGGTTTTAATTTGATAATCGGGATTGTTTAATATGGAATATCACTTTCCCGATTATATCTGAATAGGGGATAAGGCCTAATTTTTGACTGCTAATGCTGTCTTTGTGACTCCCGATTACTTCGAGTTTCTTAGAATCCAGGAAATTTCTACGAACATGCTTAATCAACAAACCATAATCGGGATGGGTAAACACTACTGAATCATCAGCATGAAGCCGTTTAAATGATCGGGGGAAGGTACTGACGAGCACATAGTCACCAGATAAAAAAAATGGTGACAAGCTGTTGCCTGTCACCTTGATGATTTTGAGCATTAGAGATCCGGGTAAACCATCTCCAATCCCGGAGCGTAAGGAGCATTGGCCTTTTTGATCTTTTTATCTTTGATAGCCCAGAAGATCTCGGCAAAACGGTTAATTGCCTCTACAAAAGCCAGGCCGGCATCTCTATCTGCAGTTTGACGGCATTTTGAGCCGAGTTGCATGATTTTGTGAACCAGGGTGGGGAGTTCGGGATACTTTTCTACATGGGCATCCTTGATGAAATCACCCCAGATGACTCGAATCTCATGTTTGGCCTTTTCGGCATGTTCTTCTTTTACGGCAATATAGCGGGAAATTGAATTATGGAAATCAACTTTGGCTTTTTCATCACCTTCAGTCAACCCTGCCATTAAGTCCATCATACGTACAACAGTTAGGGCGTTGATCTGCGCTGTGATTGGATCATAGATTCCACAGGGGATATCGCAATGGGCTTTAGCTTTTGGGAAAGGAAGGATCCTGTCAAGCGCTTGGATAAATTTATATAACATGGCTTTCTCCTTGAATGACAAATAACTCTCTATAACATTCTACACTACAGAAATAACCAAAATATTATAGATTTGTTAATTTGAAAGATTAGTGAATCTCGCCTTCCACTTCGCCTTCAACAAGGTTATCCCAGGGATACTCCTCAGAGCCTTTTGCGGCTGCCCGGATTGCAGGATCTTCTGCTAGAAATCCGCGATATTGATCAGGGAGGAGGGCAGCTATGGCTTTCATCAACTCCAGGCCGATTTGGTCCAATTGGTTCCTGCGGTCTCTGCCCCGCCCGGATGTTGTGAACGGACCAAAGGGCTTGCCAATCCGGACCACAGCTTTCGGGCGCTGACCCAACTTGATTGGAAAGATATCATTCAATCCGTGAATTCCTAGAGGAAGGATTCTGGCACCTGTTTGAGCTGCAAGGTAAGCGGCACCTGGGCGAGCAGGGCGCAGTACTTCTGCCCAAGATCCGCCTTCAGGCATGATCCCTAAAACGCCATCCTGATTTAGTATCTCTTCTGCGGCGCGGAGAGCATAACGCGAACCAGTACCACGGAAGACGGGGTAATAACCCCAGATTTCTGGAAGGAATTTTACTATCGTCGGCGCATGGGGAAATTCTGCTCCGCCTACATACTCGATTGGATAAGGAAGAGCATGCAGAACTGCAACTGGATCAATAAAACTAAAGTGATTGGCTACCACTAATAGAGGCCCAGTTTTGGGTAGATTTTCTTTTCCCTCAATTCGCATGTCGCTCAATAAACCAAACGCGCCATTAGCAAGCAACTTACAAAATTTGCGAATGAAAACTCTTCGGGGATAAGTAATTTGTTTGGTCATGATTCGGTGTATTTTTCAGTTGGATCTTTTACGCCGTAAAGAATAAATAAGCCGATCAATAGGAAGATCACTATTGAACCAAGGGCTACCCGCTGACCGGCTTGTTCGGCCAGAAGGGTTGACAATCCCCGAGTTTGTTCAAAGTATTTAAATGCTTCATAAGCTAGGAAACCATAAATGGTAGGTCCGATGAAAGATGATGTCCTGCCAGTTACCGCAAAAATACCATAAAACTCTGCGCTCCTGCCTTCTGGAGCAAAGTAGCTGACCATAGTTCTACTGACCGATTGAACACCAGTTAGGGCAAATCCCGCCAGGGCGCCGATAATATAAAATTGGGTCACGTTTTGGGCAAAGATCATACTGGTAACCACCAGAGCCATCATAATAATGGAATAGATCAAAGTGCGTTTGAAACCCCATTTTTTACCAAGTAGGCCTGCTAGGTAAGCGCCGATCACTGATGTTATCTGGACAATGATCATGAAAATTATTAATTCTGTCTGTTCCATGCCAAACATAACGGCGCCGATAATAGAAGCAAAATTGAGAGCCATCAGGATGCCATCGTTATAAACGAGGAACGCGATAATGAAACGGAGGAAATCCTTGAAGTCACCCAGCGCTTTTGCTGTTTCGATTAATCTTGCAAAGGCAATGGATAGATAGGTTTCGCCTTCAGGAAGCTCTTTTGCAATAGCGCGTTCCTTGATCCACAACCAGGCTGGGATTGCTGAAGCGGCAAAATACAGTGATGTGAAAACGAGGGAGAGACGAACGATTAAGGTTCCTCCAATAATAACTATCAAGGGGAGCAAGATCAAAAGTATCAGAATGCCGCCAAAGGATCCAATAGCCCAGCCATTTCCAGAAACTCGACCCATATCTTCAGGTTTTGCAATTTCAGGGAGGAGAGAATTGTAAAAAACCTGACCGGAACGATAACCGATTTCGGCGATGATAAAAAACAACATACCGTACAGAACATCACCTTTTTCGACAAAAAACAAGAGACCAGTAAAAACCCAGGTAATAGCGGAAAAAATGAATAAGAAGCGTTTCTTTGATGCCGAAAAGTCAGCGATAGCGCCCAGGACGGGGGAGATGATAGCTACAGTTATCATCGCAATACCGACAGCGATACCCCAATATCTGGATCCTTCTGCTCCACCCACTACAGTCCCTTTGAAATATGCTGAATAGACAGCTAACAAGATTACAGAAGCATAGGCAGAATTGCCAAAATCATACATATACCAGGCAATATGTTCGCGGTTTCTGGGTCTTTTGGTTAAGGGGTCAGACATGATATCTCCTTATGAATTTTTATAAAAACGAAAATTATTTTGAGCGTTTATCCCTTCTTGCTAATAAGGAACGGATACGAGTATGCTTCTCTCGGGTCAACGGATAGAACCAGGCGATAATTATAGAACTTAATAAAAGCAGAGCTCCAAATGGGCCGGTAAGAATCCGAATTACCGTAACTGTGACATCACTTTGCTGGAAAACCGTAACCCCCTGGGGAGGGGATTTATAACCAAACCATCCTAGAAGCTGTAATACCAGAAATATTATTAATGCGCCTGATAATTTTCTGGAAAAATTTTTGGTTCCATAATAAACACCCTCATGGCGATTTCGTGTGCGGAGTTCTTCCCATTCAATAACGTCGGGAAAAATTGCATCTGGAAGAACGTGGGCAGTAGATATGCTGATACCGGCAAGTACTGTCAGTACAAGGATGAAAATGGTCTGGCCAGGTTTGACGATAATAATAAGGGTTTGGACAACCATCCAAAACAACATGCCGAATATATAAGCCTTACGTTTGCTGGTCTTTTTGGATATCCAATTCCATAGTGGCAAGGCAGCGATGGCTGTGATAAACATCAGCCCAAGGATGACAGAGTCCTGGGAGATATTTGAACCAAAGAGGTTCATTTCAGCCGCTAAATCACCCTGGGCAATCCAGTAAGTTAGAAAATATGGAAGCATTAGGGAAACCATATCTACTGTCATCCAATTCAACATGTAAAGGCCAGTGGCAAAACGAAATGGTACATTTTCCCAAGCAGTTTCGGAGATTTCTTTGATTGAATGGGTTTCTTTGGGCGGGTTGGGATGGCGCTCACGCACAAAAAAGAACATGACTAAAAAGGGGATAGCACCGATGCCGCCAAATAGGCCAGAAATGAGCAAATAACTTTGACTGAGAGTTAATCCAGATTGAAGTGCTGTATTCTTGATCATTGGCGCAGCGACAGCTACTGAAAGGGACATGACAAGGTTAAAGAACATTCGGTAAGTGGTTAATTCAGTTCTCTCGTCATAATCTGGTGTCATTTCAGGGGTTAAAGTATAAAAGGGCACCGCAACTAAAGTTTGAAGAGTGTCGCTGATTATATAAGCCAAAGTCATATGGACGGCAAGAACGATCTGGCTTTTCCAAGGAGGAGCCCACCACATCAATAAAAAAGCTAAACCAAAAGGTATTGAGAAAAATAAGAGAAATGGTCTTCTGCGGCCCCATCGCGAATTTACCCTGTCACTTAACATACCTACCAGGGGATCATTAATCGCATCCCAGATAACACCAATTAATGCGGCAAAAGAAGCCAGGCGGGCTTCAAGCCCTACTACGTCAGTAAGGAAAATCGCGTAAAAGATTTGGCGAAGTGTTCCCCAGCCAGCGATTCCTAAATCACCTGACCCGTATATTACTTTTGTGAATAACGATAGGGGTTTATGATCAGTGTTGGTTGTTTCCATTAAAAACCTTTTTTGGCCGATTTCACTGATTGAATTAACTGAAATTTCTACTAAGAGTTACAGGTTAAGTTGGTAAATTCTATGAGTTTTTACCCAATCCATCACAAAATTGCTGGATTCGCCCAGGCTGGCTATGTTATCTTCCCTGGTTTGAACTGTCTCAATGAAGTCGAAATCGAATTCGCGGAAAGTTTTCTCTAACTCCGTATAGATCACGGCAGTTGAACCTAGACCTTGGTATTCTGGAAGAATACCAATTCCGTTAGAATCCATATATTTGGTTGTTTTAAATTCTCTCATGATGTGGAACCAACCAAATGGGAATAGATGACCGTTGGTCTTTTGTAAACCGCGACAAATATTAGGGTAATTAAAGAGGAAACCAATAATTTGATCATCTTTGTAAACGAGCTTGATTAAACGCGGATCAGCGAGTGATAACATTCGCTTGGCAATGACTATGATTTCTTCTTCTGTAATAGGACTGAACCCTTCTGACCCTTGAAATGCGCTGTTATAGACAAGTCGTAATTCTGGCGCGACGGCCAAAATTTCTTCCTTTGTTTCAAATTTCCTGACCCAAAAACCGCTTCGTTGTTTGACTTTTTCAGACACCCGCTTGACTTTATCAGATAACCCGACACTTGTATCTACATAACCTGAGAAATAATCGAATTTCTTTTCAAACCCTGCCTGTTTTACAAGGCGGTCATAATAATCATAATTATAAGGAATACCTACTGCCGGAATATAATCAAAACCTTCAACCAGTAGGCCTATGCCGTCTCCTTGAAGGAGCCCTTTAGGACCGTAAACCTGGTTGTGGCCTCTTTCCTTGGCCCAGTTGATAACTGAATTGAATAGAGCTCCTGAGACCTCTTCATCATCGATGCTTTCGAAATAATAAAAGAAGACCGTGTTCATTTTATTAGACTGGTTGGATCTGGAATTCGCAATTGCTGCAATTCTACCTATTGGTTTACCGTTGTCTTCAGCCAGAAAAAAATCTGCATCTGAGTGTTTATAAAAAGGGTGTTTTTCCTTATCCATTGCCTTGAAGGTATCACCCCTCATTTGAGGTACCCAGTAAGGATTATTCTTATAAAGATCGAATGGGAATTGGATAAACTTCTTGATATCTTTTCTGTTATGGAAATCAAGTTTACGGATTTGCATCCCTGGCCTCCAGGGTCACCGATAGAATAAAAAGGATTATACCTTGAACTTAAAATACATCAATCAGTCTCAGATAGTAGAGATTATGAGAAAAAACCTACTGCTATTGAACCAGGGCCGGCATGAGTAATGATTGCAGGTGGCAAAGAACTAATAACAGGCGGCAGGATCTTTAAGCGGTCGATAAAGAAAAACGAAAGTTCCTCGGCCAGCGATTGATTATCCGCATGCATAATGGTCATGTGGCCGTCATGGTGGATTGGATATTCACTTAGTACAAGAGATTTCAGATGATTTAAAGCTTTAGAAAAAGTTCTTTCTTTGGAGTACGGTTCAACTTTACCGTCTACTAGTGTCAAGATGGGTTTGACCTGCAGGGCATTTCCGAGTAACGCGGATGCACCGCCTATCCTGCCGCCGCGGGCCAGGAAATCCAGAGTTGCAACAAGGAAATAGATTTTGCCGCGCTTGGAAAGGTCAGTAATTCGTTGCTGAATTTCGGCGGCCGGTAGACCCTTTTTGTTCCAGAGAGCTGCCTGGTGGACAACAATGCCAAGAGGGCTGGCAACAAGTCTTGTATCAATCACGGCAATATCTAACTCGGGAAAATTTAATTTAGCAGTTTCAGCGGATCGGACTGTTCCGCTTAGATCTGCGGAAGGGTGGATGCACAAAATTGGTTCGTTTTGATCTTGATGAGATTTGAAAATGGATGAAAACATTTCTGGAGGAGGGGCAGAGGTTTTAGGCAATTCTTTAGAAAGGCGTAATTTCTCCAGGAAAGTTTGATTATCGATATCCACTCCTTCCGTAAACGATTCTTCCCCAAAGTGGATTATTTGGGGAATTATTGGAATATTAAAATCTGTTTTTATGGCATGGGGAAGGCAAGCGGTTGTATCGGAAATAATTTTTACCATCAGGCACCTCAGGAATTGCGTATAGGCATTATCGTAATAATAGGCTGTGATTCATATTAATAAAATAAGTATATCAAATACTCCTGAAATAGTTTTAGGTAGAATTTTCCGTTTCAGGATAACTGAATGGGACAAAAAATATTATGGTAAACTCAAAAAAGGCAAATAATTAAGATATTTTTTTATATAGAAAATTACACTGGGATCCTC
>Ga0307418_1000223_pt1 | contig 16662 bp, 17 predicted proteins | sample SalMarWE160220MG_2_FD_202160 | JGI IMG/M metagenome (GOLD analysis project Ga0307418, IMG submission 202160) | Salt marsh sediment microbial communities from the Plum Island Ecosystem LTER, Massachusetts, United States - WE1602-20 | ecosystem: Environmental > Aquatic > Marine > Intertidal zone >...
ATCCACGATGGTGAGGGCGTAGCCGGCCGCCGCTCCTGCCGCGAGGGCCTTCTCCTTGATCAGCGTTACCAGCTTCCCGGAGTTCTCCCGGGCCGGCAGCAAGCGGGCGTGGAGGAACGGCGCGCCGCCGTATGTCTCCGAGCGGTACCAGTATCCGGCGAGCTGGGGGACCATCCGGATCGCCTGGCTGGGACACTGGTGAAAACAGGTCGCACACCCTTCGCAGGCGTAGGGATCGACGCGGTATGTCCAGCCGTCATCCGCGGGCACCACCGCACCGGAGCGGCAAACCTCCTCACAAACACCGCACCCCACGCACGAGTCCGGCTCCACGACAGCCACGGACGCACCGATGAACTCGTGTTCCTCGAGGCGCCGCCGCCCGATGAGGATTTCGAGGTTCGACGCATCCACGTCCGCATCCACGCACACGGCTCTCCCGTGGCTCTCACCGGTGGACGCGAGGTGCGCGAAGGCCGCGGACACCGTGGTCTTGCCCGTACCCCCCTTTCCGCTGAGGATGACGAGTTGCTTCATGGTTCCATTCGGAGCTCATGCAGTCCTGCTCCGGGCCGAGCGGTGGCTGTGGCATCCAGGCTGGGTGTGGTTCCGCGATCGACCGCGGCTCGGATGGACGTGAGCAGCTCTCGAAACCGTGCAGCGTACTCGGGGTGGACGTCCAGGAGGGTCGCCCCGCGCGCGATACCCTCCGCGACGGCCCGGTCGAAGGGGATGCGGAGCAGAATGGGCAGATGCCGAGCCCGGCAGAAGGCGTCCAGTGGCTCGTACGCGGGGCCATCCCGGTTCACCACGACCCCGCCCGACAATCCAAGGGCATCGAGAACCTCCACGGCCAGCGCCAGGTCATGGAGACCGAACGGGGTGGGCTCCGTCACCAGGATCACGTAATCGGCCCCCCTCACGCTCTCCACCATCGGGCAGGATGTTCCGGGAGGCGCGTCGAGGATCACGATCTGACCGGGGTCGGGCCGCACCCGGGCCTTGAGCTCCCGGATCACGGGTACCGGCATGACCTCGCCGACGTTCAGAAGGCCGTGGGCGAACCGCACCCCGGAGCCCCGCCCGAGCTCCAGGCGGCCCACCTGTCGAGGCGTCTCCGAGATGGCGGCCTCGGGACAGACGAGCCGGCAGCTACCGCATCCATGGCAGAGCTCCGGGAACAGGCAGACCGCCCCGCCCAGAAGCGCCAGGGCGTGGAACGCACATACCTCCACGCAGTTCCCACAGAGGGTGCAGCGATCAGGATCGATGGCCGGCACCGCGACGGACGCGGGGAGCGCGTGATCGATCTCCGGCCGCAGGAACAGGTGCGCGTCCGGAGCCTCCACGTCGCAGTCCATGAGGAGAGGCGGCGGTGCTGAATCACCACTGGACACGGACGCCCCCTTCCATGCGAGGGCGAGGCCGACGGCGACCGTCGTCTTGCCGGTTCCTCCCTTGCCGCTGGCTACGGCAATCCTCATCCGCCCCGGCGCCACCCTCTTCCGCCTCCTCCGCCTCGACCTCCGCCACCGCCTCGGCCTCGTCCCTTGCCGCCGCCCCACCCGCCCCAGCCCGGGCGACCAGGGGGAGCGGTGAACTGGGTCTCCCTCCCCAGATCACCGTCCTGCAGGCGCTCCACCGCTTCGCGCGCCGTCATCGATCCGACGGGCGTGCTCACCGCGATGCCCGCCAGCTTCAACGCCTCACGCGCGTTGGGACCGAACCTGCCGCCCACGACGGTCCCCACGCCGTGCCGGCTCAGAAGCTGCGCCGCCTGGATTCCGGCCGCCCCGCCGGAACGGGCCCCCGAATTCTCCAGGGCCTCCCAGGCCATGCTCGTTGGATCGACGACCAGGAGGTACGCGGCCCGACCGAACCGGCTCTCGACTTCCGCATCCAGGTCGGGCCTCGCCACCACGACCGCAACCTTGTCCATGGCCTAGCTCCGCTTTCTTCGGAATTCACTTGTGTCGCGCGAGTATCGCCGACGTTCGCGCCCCCTCCCTGGTACCTGCCTCCGCCGCGCCCGACAGGAACATACTGTAGAGTATATCCAACCCGATCATGGCCGGCAATTCCACGCTCCCGCGGTTCGCGCATCGTCAGCATATCGTCCTAGTAATTGCTTGATAATATCCCTATGCATATACTTGTGATCGGAGACATACCATAGAGTTTAGTCATGACCCTAGCCGTCCTCCTCTGGTCGGCGCGGGAGGAACGGAAGGCAAGCCCTTGAGGCACTACCTCGACTGCTATCCCTGCTTTCTTCGACAGGCCCTGGAAGCAGCCCGGATGACGACCTCCGACGAGGGCGTCCAGAGAGGGGTGCTGAGCGAGGTCGCGGCGCTGCTGGCCGAGCTCCCTGCGGACGTGACCCCTGTGGAGATGGGCTTGAACGTCCACCGCATCATCAGGGAGCGGACGGGCTCGATCGATCCCTATCGCCGGGTGAAAAAGGAATCCAACCGGAAGGCTCTCGAGCTCTACCCGCGCCTCGAGGCGTACGTGGAGGCGGCGGACGACCGCCTTCGGGCCGCGGTCGTGGTCGCGGCCATCGGGAACGTCATCGACTTCGGTGCCAACCCCGGATTCGACCTAGAGCGCTCTGTCGACTCCGGACTGGCCACGGGGCTCACGGGATCGGACCTGGAGGCCTTCGCCGAGAGGCTCGGCGAGGTGGACCAGGTTCTGTATCTCGGCGACAACGCGGGGGAGATCGTCTTCGACAAGGTCCTCGTGCGGGAGATCGCCTCGCTGGGGGCGAGGGTCACCTTCGCCGTGAGGGAAGCCCCGATCCTCAACGACGCGACCCGGGAAGACGCCCGCGCCGTGGGGATGGATCGATGGGCGGAGGTGATCGGCAGCGGGATCGTGGGACCGGGGATGCAGCTCGCCCGGGCCAGCCCGGAATTCCAGGACCGCTTCTCGAGAGCCGATCTCATCGTCTCCAAGGGTCAGGGGAACTACGAGGGTCTGTCCGAGGAGGCGAGACCGATCTTCTTCCTCCTGGTGGCGAAGTGCCCTGTGGTCGCCCGGGACCTGGGCGTGGAGGTGGGAGATCTGGTTCTACGGAGGAATCACGGAGGCTGTGGAGACGAGCGATGACGGGAACGGCGCAGGCTGCCCCGGAAGGGCGGAAGATGTCACAGGATGACGTGGAACGTCGTATCGGGGAGACGGTTCACCTCATCGAGAATCGGGTTGTCGTGTTCAGTGGAAAGGGGGGAGTCGGAAAGACCACGATCGCCGTGAACCTGGCCTATGCGCTGGTACGGCGTGGAAGGCGGGTCGGTTTGCTGGACGCCGACCTCACGGGCCCGAACGTGGGCCGGATGGTGGGCAGGTCCGGTCCCCTGCGCGATCGATCGGGGAAACTCCTCCCCCACGAGGTCGAGGGGCTGAAGGTCGTCTCCGGTGCCTCGTTGCTTCCCCCGGGGCAGCCGTTGATCTGGCGGGGACCCCTGCGGGCGAAGGCGCTGGAGCAGCTCCTCTGGGGTGTGGAGTGGGGGGCGCTGGACTTCCTCCTCACCGATCTTCCACCCGGCACCGGCGACGAGGTGCTCACGATCACACAGCGTACTTTCCCGCAAGTGGCGATCGTGGTCACGACTCCCCAGGAGGTCTCCCTGATAGACTCTCACCGTGCGGCCAACATGGCGCTCGAGATGGAGGTGCCCCACGTCGGCATCGTGGAGAACATGTCAGGGCTGGTATGCCCCACCTGCGGCACGGAGATCCCGCTGTTCGGGGAAGGCGGTGGAGAGCGACAGGCCCGGGAGTTGGGTCTGGAGTTCCTGGGGAGGATCCCCATCGACATCAACGTGAGAAGGGGAGGCGACGAGGGTCGGCCCATCGTGCTCCAGGAGGAGGAAACCCCGGTCGCGCAAGCCTTCTTCAACTTGGCTGCCCGCGTGGACGAGCTTCGGGGGGGCGGTTGAGCGAACCGGGCGGTGCGGCTCACACCCCGCCTACGGACGTCGCTCACGGCGCGCTGATCAACCCTCTGATACCGAGAAGGAGAGCGTTCCGGCGGTGTGGGTCCATCCCTGGATTGAGGATCCACTGCACGTCGGGCTGGACTGCCAGGTGGTCCGTCAGCTCCACCAGGGAGCTGAGCTCGACGGCCACCTCCCACCGCTCGGTAGGAATCCCCGCCGTCCGGCGTGCATCGAGGTACGCCCCTCCGTTCCCGGCGGCCGCGAAGCCGACACCAACCTCGCCGGACCGGCCCCGGCCGCGCTTGCGCCAGCTCAGGCCGCCCCCGACGTAGGCGCCGACCTGGTTCGCTTGGTCGTCGGCCAGCCCGGTTCGTCCGAACAGCCAGAGGCCACCGTCGGCGCCACCACCGCGATCGATGCGTGCTTCGCCGAGCATGTAGACTCCCCAGCTTCTGGCCGGTGCGTTCGTGGATCCGAGCGTCCATCCCGGAGCGAGCCGCCGCGTGTAGCCCCAACTCCCCACCGCGAGCTTCGCACCGTACGCGGGCTCGTCCTCTCGCCCGATCCTTCCGGCATGCAATGGGCCTTCGCGCTCTTCCAGATCTCTGCCGACCCCTGGCGACCGCGTGTAGTACGCGCACTCACAGGCCAGAAGAAGGCCGTCCGAGGAATCCAGATGCACATGGGTCCCGTGAGGGTCGCCGGGATCTCCGGGGACGCCGTCCAGCACGGCGACCTCGACGCGCCACCGCGGCCGGGGTAAGGCCTTCAGGCGAAGCGCGAGCGACGTGGTGGGAAAGATCGAAGGCCCGTTGAGGCCGCTCTGGCTATAGTCGGGGCCGACGCCGAACGAGCTGTTCAGAAAGAGCCGCGCCGAGCCCAGGACGTCGAACTCGCTGTTCAGGTCGTATAGCCCGAGCAGCACCGATGCCCGCTCGCCCAGAAAGTGCTGCTCGATCCACGCCTCGAAGACCTTCCAGGTGGAAGGCGCAGCGATGTTGTCGACCCCCTGGAAGTCCCCGACGTTATCGGATGGGTCACCGCCGTCGTTGCCCAGGACATAGAGAAACGCGTAGCCCCCTCGCCATCCCAGGGCGGGCCCGTTCAACCGGAGCTGCAGGTCCACGTCGACGAGGCTTTCGGTCGCCCGCCCGGTCCCGCCTTGCAAGGTTCGCATTACGTCCCCGATGAGCGCTCCGGTGAGCTGCACCGGCAACTCCGGGGATTGCGCGATGAGCGGCCGTGGACCCGCGACCAAGGCTATGGTGAGCAGGATAACCCGCGCACCGGGTCCTATCCGGCGTGCTTCTTCACGTCGCTCCGATCCGGCACGGCCCGGACGAGTTCGCAGACGATGGTGGATCATCGACCAACCCCTCCCCGTCCAGGCAAGGACGGCTCAGGAATGGTCCGGGTGCCGATACCGTTTCTCACCAGCAGGGATCGGCAGGTCGAGTGCGTTCTCGTGGGGCGGGATCAGGCAGGAATACCCGTCGGTGTAGGCACACCATGGATTGTAGGCCTCGTTGAAGTCCAGGACCCACGTCCCTGCCGGGGTGCGATGGACTTGGGGCTCGAGATCCAGGAACCGGCCCATGGGATACGTCTCGGTGTCCGCTGTCTCGTCCCTGAACGGCACGAACAGCCGCATCTCACCCGGGTCGATCCGGTAGGCCTGCAACGTATACGCTGTCGTGTCGATCACGAACCGGAACTCGCCCCAGCGCAACATGTTCCGCTTGTCCCCACCGGTAGCATCGAGGGTCACCGTCGCCTTGCTCTCGTGCTCATGCAAGTCGAGCTCGAACCGGTATCTCTCGTCCAGCGGGTAGTACTTCAGGCCCTCGAAGGTGTCGCGATCCCGGCGGGGGAACGGCGATTGGGGGCTGTCACGGAAGAACCTGTCCTTGCCTTTGCGGATCTTCTCCAGCCGGTCCATCCATCTGGCGCTCATATCTTTCCTCCTTTCTCCTTCTTCTGCGGCCAGCCGTCCCTTCGTGGTATCTCAGATCGAGGAGATGAGGGGGATAACCCTCCGACGGCTGTGTTCCGCTACTTCTTTCACCTCTCCGAGCAGCTCGGGGGAGAAGGGGACCTGGATCTCGGTGCCGTCGAATGGAACACCCTTCATCCGCTCAATGCGAACGAAGAGGCGAAAAGGGTCACGGGCGCTGTGGGCCAGCAGCAGGTTGTCGGAGACGGTCTCCAGCTCCGCGATCATCTCCCTCTTGGCCGAGCTGCTGACGGAGAAGAGTGAGGTGACGCCCTCGTCCCGGGTGAGGGTTGCCCTCATCTCCTGGAGGGTCCGTGCACCGTAGGTGGGGGAGAAGAGGAGGAGGTTGAGGGCGGACCCGAAGAGGAGAATCCCGGGTCCCGCGTCCGGGACCATCGCACGGGCCGTCAGGAGCGACTCCGTCCACATGGAAGGCATCACGAGGTTTGCCCGGATGTGGTGACGGTCCACCTCCTCCATTCCCTCCATCTCCGCATCGAGCTCGATGAAGGCGACCCGGTCGGCGAAGCCCCCCAGATCCACCCCCGACACACGGCGGAGGGCCTCGGCGATGAAGGTGTGACTCGGATATTGGAGGGAGAGGAAGATGACACTCCCTCCAGCCGACAACCAGCTTGCCGTGACGGCATTGCCGATCAGGGGCTTCCCGGACCCTCCTGGACCGGTGATGAGGGTGGAGGTCCCCAGGGGCCAGCCCTGGGGAAGCAGCTGAGCGAGCCATGGCTCTGAGATAGTCAACGTGTTCATGAAAGTGCCTGTCGGTGCGTGGGCTTGCTGGCGCGCATCAGATGAGCTCCGGTATCCCGTCGGGCGTCTCCCGAGCATCACTCTCGCCCAAGGTCCGCATGGCGTGCGCAAGGTAGCCGGCGATGTCCCGGGCCGTCGGTGTCCTCGTGGCACTGGCATGTGCGGCGAGATCGGCGGCCATGCCCTCCACGAACACACCGGTCAGCAATGCGTCCTCGGGCGAGAGACCCAGCACACGCAATCCACGGACGGCTTGCCGAACGATCTCGTCGCGGCCCGCGACGACGGCCCTGAGCGACCCGCCTGTGGGGTTGATGAAGACCCGTCCGTCCGGCACGCCGATCAGGGCCCGACGCCCCTGCACGACAATGGTCGTGCCTCGCTCGCTGGCGAGCTCCTGAACCGGCGAAATCGGATCCGCGTCGACCTGCGCCTGCGTGCGACCCGTGGACCGGGGCAGGTCGACCGCCTGAATGATCAGGGAAGATGGCCGCGTCTCGGAGGCGTCCCCTTTGCCACCCCGACGCGCTCTCGATCGCACCCACGAGATCGAAATGTTCAGGTGGCGTGGGATAGGCGCCGGCTCGTTGAAAGCGACCCGGAATCCGGCATTCTCGATGAGCGCCGGCGGGAACGAGATAGGACTGACGAACAGTCGTCCACCAAGGGACGCGCCGGGCCCGAGGACGTTGCCCAGCTTGGGCAAGCCGAAGGTCACGGTCGTGTCCGCCTCGATCGCAGCGCCGCGGATCCGCCCGTTGTCGCCATCCACTCCCGATGGGATGTCGATGCTGAACACGGGCTTCGATGTATCGTTGATCAACTGGACGACCTGGGCAAGAGGCCCCTCGAGATCCCGGGTCAACCCCGTGCCCAGGAGCCCATCCACGACGACGTCGGCCCATGCCAGGTTCCCCGCAAGCTGTTCCGGGCGAGGTCGGTCGAGGAGCCCGACGCCGCTCTTCTCGAGGCGGGCCAGGTTGCGCGCACTCGGGTCCGTGTAAACTGCCGGACTCGCCATGGCCGCCACGCGCACCCGAGCACCTGCGGAGTGCAGCTTTCGTGCAACGACGAAGCTGTCGCCTCCGTTGTTGCCCGGACCGCTCACGACCAGGAATCGCCCCTCCCGGACTCGCGTCTGCCGCAGCATCACGTAGTAGACGGCCTGGCCGGCGTTCTCCATGAGCAAGTCGTCCGGAATGCCGTACTCCTCTACAGCGCGACGGTCCAACTCCCGCATCTGACGAACCGTACTGGCGTACACGCGGCCGCTCCTCTTCCAGCCATGCCGTGGCGAACGCTGCGGAACGCCGCGGCGCATAGGTCGTTCCGGCGACGACTCCAACCTCTGCCGCATCGAGGACGGACGGCGACAGAACATACTCACGGGTTTAGTACACGGCGCATTGTAGCAAACGTATCGCAATCTATGCCCGGAAGGACCCAAGTACAAGTCATGTCTTGAAATGACAAACGAGTATATGTATGTTGAATGCCGGTCACGTACTCTTGAGTGTAGTTTAGGCACTCCGAGGAGGATGGGGTATGAGCGTCGCCGAACGCTCGCGGGGCCCTCGTGGTCGAGCCCGGGAAGGAGCTGGATGCGCTGCCCGCGGGATTGGGGAATCCCGGGCGGAGCGCAGGGCGAGCCGGATATGATCGCGTTCGGCCCTGTGCCTTCCCGGCGACTCGGGCGGAGTCTCGGGATCAACCACATCCCGCCGAAGGTGTGCACGTACTCGTGCATCTACTGCCAGGTGGGCCGCACGAGTCGGCTTCATGCCCGCCGTTGTGCGTTCCTGGATGCGACGGCCGTGGCGGAACAGGTACGGAACAAGCGACAGGAGCGGAGAGCCCGTCGATTACCTGACGTTCGTGCCGGACGGAGAGCCGACGCTGGACGCCGGGTTGGGGTCGATGATCGAGGCACTCCGTCCGCTGGGAATCCCGATCGCCGTCGTGACGAACGGCTCGCTACTGGACCACGCGGACGTGCGGGAGGAGTTGGCCGCAGCGGACTGGGTGTCCTTGAAGATCGATACCGTCGACGAGGAGAGATGGCGGCAGGTGAATCGGCCGCATCGTCGGTTGCATCTGCCGAGCATTCTCTCCGGCATGAGAGAGTTCGCGGCCGGCTTCCGTGGTCGACTCGTGACGGAGACCATGCTCTTGGCGGGACTGAACGATTCGGAGGCGGGGCTGCGCGCCACCGCGTCGTTCATCGGAGCCTTGAAGCCGGCGACGGCCTACGTGGCGGTGCCGACCCGGCCGCCTGCCGAGCCGTGGGTGAAGGCGGCGACGCCCGCCAGCCTCACCCAGGCGTACGAGGTGTTCCGTGCTCTGGCCGGTCATGCGGAGCTTCTGGTCGGCTACGAGGGCGACGCCTTCGCAGCCACGGGCGACCCGCGGGAAGACCTTCTCGCCATCACGGCCGTGCATCCGATGAGGGAGCAGGCTGTCGCGAGGCTCCTCAAGCCGACCGGGGCCCCTGCGAAGGTCCTTGCCGAGCTGGTACGTCGCGGCGACCTGGTCGAAGTCGACTATGGCGGACACCACTATCTCCTGCGTCCGACCGCGCCTCGCTCCGGCAGCGCGCCGATCCGCGGGGAGAGGAGACAATGACGATGCACACCCTCGTGACGCACGACCGCGGGAAGGTCGAAGCTGCCGTGACGGGCTCCTACGAGACGAGGATCACCAGCACCATCCTGGATGCATATCACGAGAAGCTCTCCAGGTCCCTGGTCGGTGACGTGCTGGTGGTGGGGGCGGGGCCGTCCGGTCTGATGGCGGCCAAGGAGCTCGCTGACCAGGGAAGGAAGGTCACTGTCCTGGAGAGGGAGCTGTTCCCGGGAGGTGGCATATGGGGCGGAGCCATGGGGATGAACGAGGTCGTCGTCCAGGAGGAGGCCGTGTATGCCATCGACGGGCTCGGCGTGCGGCCCAGGACGACCGCGGACGGGCTGGCCGCCATCGACGCAATGGAGCTGGCGTCCGCCCTGGTCCTGGGAGCGCTCCGGGCGGGGGCGGTGGTGCTGAACCTGACCACGGTGGACGACCTCTGTGTGCGGGATGGAGGGGTGTGCGGGGTGGTGGCGAACCGCACGGTGCTGGGCGCGCGTTTGCCATTGGACCCTATCTCGTTCCAGGCCGACGCCGTGCTGGATGCGACGGGCCATGACGCAGCCCTGGTCCGCATGCTCCACAAGCGGGGACTTCTGGACGGGCCCGCTGCCTTCCCCGGAGAAGGCGCCATGGATGCCGAAACGGGGGAGAGGTTCGTCGTGGACGAGGTAGCGGAGATCTACCCCAGGCTCTGGATCGCGGGAATGTCCGTCGCGGCGGCTCGAGGCGGCCCCCGCATGGGGCCGATCTTCGGGGGGATGCTGCTGTCCGGAAGGGCGGCAGCGGAGCTCATCGACCTCACGCTCTCTCTCGACGCCGAGAGACTCTGACCGTGGCCACGCTCGAATGGTACGGATGGAACCGACAAGGGAAGACAAGACGATGACGACGAACGAGATGCCCCTTTCCGGCCTCCGGCTGGGGGTCCTCGGAAAAGGAGGGTCGGGAAAGAGCACGGCGACCGTGCTTCTGGCCGACGCCCTCCTCGAGCGAGGGTACACGGTGCTGGTCCTGGACGCCGATTCCACGAATCTGGGTCTCGCTCGGGCCCTTGGGCTGGCGCGGGATCCGGATCCGCTCCTGGACCACTTCGGGGGGATGGTATTCAGCGGCGGCCTCGTGACCTGCCCCGTGGACGACCCTACACCTCTCCCCGGGGCCGAGGTCACCCTGGACGACCTTCCGCCCCGATTCGTCGGACGCCGCGACGGCCTCGTCCTTCTGGTGGCGGGAAAGATAGGGGACCTCGGGCCCGGAGCCGGCTGCGACGGGCCCATCGCCAAGATCGCCCGGGACCTGGTGGTCGACGATTTCGGCCCCGCCCCGGTGACCCTCGTGGACTTCAAGGCCGGCTTCGAGGATTCGGCACGGGGTGCCCTCACCTCCCTGAACCAGGCCATCGCCGTGGTGGACCCCACGGTGGCCGCCACCCAGATGGCCATCCACCTATCCCGGATGGTGACGAAGATCCGACAGGGGGCCCCTCCGGCCACCCAACACCTGGACCGTGTCGACCTGGTCGAGATGGCCATCCGCCGGTTCCGGGAGTCCCGGGTGGAGGGGGTGGTCGCGCTGCTCAACCGAATCGGGGATCCTTCCACCGAGGCCTATCTGCGGGTCGCCCTGGACGAGGCCGGGGTTCCCGTGGCGGGGACCCTCCGGAAGGACCCCTCCATCGAGAAGCAGTGGCTGCGGGGGGACCGGGTGGGTACCGAGGCCCTGGCAAAGGACACGGTAGCCGTGGTCGACGCCCTGGAGTCCGCGGTTGGCGAGGCGAGAAGGCTCCAGACGGCCTGAGAACGAGGAGATCCTGATCATGAGTGCGGATGCGCTGGACACATTCAGCGAAGGGAGGCTGACGTTCCCGCCATGAACGCCGCGCGCTCCCGCTACAGGGTCCGGTACTATGACGCGTTTTCGCGCGTCTACGATCGGTTCGTCGCGGCCCACTCGAGCGACCGCGAGGGACGGCTGAGGAGGGTGCTCGCCGAACGGACGGCGCTGCGCCCCGGCGACCGGGCGCTCGACCTCTGCACGGGGACGGGGGCCATGCTTCCCGCGTTGGCGGAACGCACCGGCGACGCCGGACTCGTGGTGGGCCTGGACTTCTCCGGGGGCATGCTCGCCCAAGCGAAACGGAAGATCGCGGGCGGGGGAGCCGTGGCCCTGGTCAGGGCCGACGCCGAGCGCCTCCCGTTCCGTGACGGGTCGTTTCACGCGGTGACCTGCTCGCACGCCTTCTACGAGCTCAAGGGAGAAGTGGCCGAGCTGACGCTCGATGAAGTGGGGCGCACCCTCCTGCCCGACGGCAGGTTCTTGATGATGGAGCACGAGGTGCCGCGCACGCGGCTCGTGCGCCTGCTCTTCTACCTTCGGCTCCTCTCGATGGGCCTCACGAAGGCGCTCGAGATACTGGGCCACGAGGAGGATCTCTTCCGGCGTCACTTCGCGACGGTGGAGCGCATCGAGACGGGCACGGGTCAATCGAAGATCATCCTCGGGACGAGATGAGCCCGACCGTTTCCCCGGAAAGGACGCAGTCATGAAGTACGACGTTGAGGCTCACTGGAACATCGACACCGAGTGTATCCACGCCGGGCCGGAGGCCGATCCGGCGTTCGGCTCGGTGGCGCCACCCATCTATCAGACGTCCACATTCGCGTTCGCGAGTCCCGAAGAGGGGGCGGACCGGTTCGCCGGGCGCGATCCCGGCTACATCTACACGCGCATGGGCAACCCGACGGTGGCGATGCTGGAGGCCAGTGTGGCGGCCCTCGAGGAGGGGACTTCGGCGCTCGCCACCGCCTCGGGGATGGCGGCGGTCTCCACGGCGTTCTTCTCCCTGCTCTCGGCCGGGGACCACGTCGTGTGCAGCGCCTCCGTCTACGGACCGTCCCGCGTGGTCCTGGAGCGGGACTTCTCCAGGTTCGAGGTCCGCTCGACGATGGTGGACACCAGTGATCTCGCCGCCCTCCGTGCCGCGATCACCGATCGCACCCGGGTGGTCTTCGTCGAGACACCGGCGAACCCGACGCTCGCCATCACCGACATCGCGCGGGCGGCCGAGATGGCCCACGAGGCGGGAGCCCTTCTGGTGGTCGACAACACCTTCATGAGTCCGGTCCTCCAGAAGCCTTTCCGATTCGGGGCAGACGTCGTGCTACACTCGGTCACGAAGTTCCTGAACGGACACTCGGACGTCGTGGGGGGAGTGCTGGTCTTTCGGAACGAGGAGTTGATAGCCAGGGTCCGCTCGGTGCTCCACTACCTGGGCGGCACCATGGATCCGCACCAGGCCTGGCTGGTGCTCCGGGGCATCCGCACGCTGGCCATGCGGGTACGCACGGCCCAGGAGAACGCGCAGGCTGTCGCCGAGCTGCTGGCCGTACATCCCGCGGTGGATGTGGTGCGCTACCCGGGCCTGCCCAGCCACCCACAGGCGGAGCTGATCGCCCGCCAGATGGCCGGGCCCGGCTCCCTGATCTCCTTCGACCTGAAGGGGGGCGTCGAAGCAGGAAGGAAAGTGCTGAAGGCCGTGCGCCTGCCCGCGCTCGCCGTCTCCCTTGGAGGGGTGGAGAGCCTCATCCAGCATCCCGCTTCCATGACGCACGCCGCGGTCAAGCGGCAGGACCGACTCGCGGCGGGCATCACCGACGGGCTCGTGCGACTGTCGGTGGGCTGCGAGGACCGGGACGATCTGCTGAGTGACATCGAGCACGCGCTGGATACGCTGACGGAGAAAGGTGTCGACCCCGCAGGGCTCCACCTGTCGGGGAAGGCGGAGACGGTGGTCGTCGACACCATGTGAGGAGGAGCCATGACAAAGGCCGTCCAGAGTCTCGCGGACGTGATGCCGGACGAGGTGGTGACCGTGCGTCGCGTGCTCTTCGAGTGCCTACAGGCGCACTGCGCCGAGCTGGGGCTTCGCGAAGGCGACCGGGTGCGCGTCGGAGGAGATCGCCATTCCACGCGGCTGCTTCGTACAGCAGAGGGGTGGCTCCTGCGGTGCCCACCGGAGTTCGCACGCTTCGTGGAGGTGCGCCGTGGCTGAAGGGAGCAGGCGGCCCACCCAAACGCCCGATCCGGGCGAGGACGAATGATGATGCAAGGAAAGGAGGAGGTCGCTCGATATCAGTTCCACGTCCTCTCGTTCGAGGGGCCCGACGCGTATGCGTCCGCGGGCGGCATTGCTACACGGGTCGCCGGGCTGGCATCCGCCATCGCCGATTCCGGCTTTGATGTGCACTTGTGGTTCGTAGGAGACCCGGAGAAACCGGGTCACGAAACCTTGGGCGGGATGCACCTCCATCGTTGGTGCCAGTGGATCAGCGCCTATCATCCCGGTGGCGTGTACGACGGTGAGGAGAGGAAACGGGAAGACCTCGCCCGCTCGCTTCCGCCGTACCTCCTGGAGGAGGCTCTGCTTCCTCACCTGGCGGAGGAGGGTGCGCGCGCTGTCGTCCTCGCCGAAGAGTGGCAGACGGTGGACGCCGTCCTCCATCTGGATTGGCTTCTGCGCAGTGCCGGCGTCCGGCAACGCGTGCGTATGCTCTGGAATGCGAACAACACCTTCGGCTTCGATAGGATCGACTGGCCTCGCCTGACGGCCGCCGCGGTGACCACCACCGTCAGTCGCTATATGCGGTTCGAGATGATCCGCGCGGGGGTCGATCCACTGATCATCCCGAATGGACTCCCACGCGACGCCTTCTACCGTCCCCGGCCAAGCGCTGTGCGTGCCTTCCATTCTCTCTTCGGTGGGCGGCTGGTGCTCGCCAAGGTGGCACGCTGGGATCCCGCCAAACGGTGGTTGCTCGCGATTGACACCACCGCCGAGTTGAAGCGCAGGGGCATCCAGCCGCTCCTGATCGCGCGGGGAGGAGCCGAAGCACACGGGTCAGAGGTCCGCCAGCGGGCCGCGCGCGCTGGGTTGAAGCTCCTCGACCGCAGCCTGCCCGCGGCGGGAGAGGAGGGATTGCTCAGGGGCCTTCAGGATGTTGACGATGCCGACATCGTGGTTCTGGACACCCTTCTGGATCCCGAAGCGAAGAAGCTCCTCTTTCACGCGTCGGCGGCGGTGCTGGCCCACAGCGGTCACGAACCGTTCGGGCTCGTGGGCCTCGAGACCATGGCCGTAGCCGGCGTAGCCTGCACGGGGGTAACTGGCGAGGACTATGCGGTGCCGGGCTGGAACGCCCTACCCCTGCAGCGGTCAGATCCACGCGACTTCGTGCGCCAGTTGCAGCACCTCCGTCAGGAGCCCGGGGAGGAGCGTGCGCTTCGCAACAACGGGCTGGCAACGGCCCTGGGATTCGGCTGGCCTCGAATCATTACCCGCTTCCTCTTCCCGCACGTGGGCGTCGACGTTCCGTGCAGATCCCCGGCCGACACGGGGCTCAAGGAGGCGCCACGACCAGCATCGATGCTCACCCGCGGCCGGTATCCCCAGAGGAAGCGACAGCCGCGACGGGCACATCCCCTCGACCGCGACCAGCCCGCTGGGAACGGGGCGATCTACGGCTGAGCGCCACGCTGCAAGGACGCACTCATGGTTCGCGACACGATCGTGCGCGCCGAGTATGTGTTCCGGATAGCGCCGGACGCAGTCGTCGTGAAGTCCTATCGTCGTAGGTGTGAACTCCGATGAAGATCGCCGTGGCGAGCGGAAAGCCCGGTACCGGAAAGACAATGCTGGCGACCGCCCTGGCGAGCGTCGGCAGTCGGATCGGTCTGTCCGCCTGCTACGTCGACTGCGGAGTGGAAGCTCCGAACGGGTGCTTGCTGCTGCATCCCCGTGTCGAGGTCCGGCGATCCGTGACACGACGGGTACCGCTCGTGGACCACGCGCTCTGTGGCGGGTCGGGCGTCTGCGCGAGCGTCTGCCAGTTCGGCGGAATCGTGCGCCTTCCTACGCAGACCCTGGTGCATCCGGAGCTCTGCACATCCTGCGGCGCCTGCGTTGCCGCCTGTCCCCACGGAGCGATCCGTGAGGTGCCGCGATCCGTAGGGAGCCTGGAGATCGGCTGGGCCGGGTCCATTCGATTCGCTCAGGGGACGCTCGACCCGGGCCAAGCAAGATCCCTCCCGGTCATCGAAGCCGCGCTGAGTGAGATTCCCGTAGACGAGGACCTGGTGGTGATCGACGCTCCACCCGGTGCAACGGCCTCGATGATAGCAACCCTCAGGTATGCGGACCTCGTCGTCGTAGTGGCCGATGCCACCCTCTTCGGCAGGGTGGACTTCGGGATCATCCTCGACCTCGTCAGGAGGCTGGGGGTGGACTTCGGCGTAGTCATCAACCGCAGTGACATAGGCGATCAGCGCCTCTATCGTCTTTGCACGGCCGAGGACATCCCGATCTTTGGGACCATCCCCTACTCGCGGAGCCTCGCCCGCGCCTACGCCCTGGGAAACCTGGACGCAATCTCCCTGCATCTCCAGAAGACCATAGAGTCCACGCTGGACCACGCATTGAGCCTCCCGGCCGGGAGGCGGCCGTGACCAGAGAGATCGTCGTCGTCAGTGGAAAGGGTGGAACAGGGAAGACCTCCATCACCGCTTCGCTGGCCGCCTTGGGGCGCCCCTTGGTCCTCGCAGACTGCGACGTTGAGACGCCCGATCTGGAGATGTTGTCCGAACCCCGGGTGGCGCGGCAGAGGCCGTTCGCCGGCGGAAAGAAAGCGCGGGTCGACACGTCGAGGTGCTGGGCGTGTGGTGCGTGCGAGCTCGTGTGCGGTTCGGGCGCCATTCGACAGGGCCCCGCGGGCGCCAACGGAGAGGAGGCCGCATACGGCGTAGATCCCGTGGCCTGCGACGGATGCGGGGCATGCGTCCTGGCCTGTCCCGAGGATGCGATTCACCTCGAGACGGCCGTAACAGGAGCATGGTTCCTCTCGGAGACACGCTTTGGCCCCATGGTCCACGCACGACTGAATCCGGGAGAGGACGACAGTGGGAGACTCGTCAGCATCGTGCGCCATCGGGCCCGGATGGTCGCCGAACAGCGGGGCCTCTCCCTGGTGCTTGTGGACGGCGCTCCCGGTGTCGGCGCCCGAGTCCTCGCATCACTTGCCCACGCCGACCTGGCGCTCGTCGTGGCCGAAGCGACACCGAGCGGCCTCTACGGCGCCACGCGAGTTCTTCGGCTAGTGCGAGACATGGGCGTGGGCGCCGCGCTCTGCGTCAACCGATGGGACCTCGATCCGGACCTTGCCGACCGTATCGAGGCAGACGCCCGAGCGCTGGGAGCGACCATCGTCACCCGGATCCGCGACGACCCGTCTTTCGTTTCGAGCCAACTGCGAGGCGACGCCATCGTCGAGCGCGCTCGGC
>Ga0307418_1000225_pt1 | contig 16596 bp, 12 predicted proteins | sample SalMarWE160220MG_2_FD_202160 | JGI IMG/M metagenome (GOLD analysis project Ga0307418, IMG submission 202160) | Salt marsh sediment microbial communities from the Plum Island Ecosystem LTER, Massachusetts, United States - WE1602-20 | ecosystem: Environmental > Aquatic > Marine > Intertidal zone >...
ACCAGCAGGGATAACAGCAGCCAGCCGTTCAGCCAACCAAGGTGAAATGCAGGGAAGAATTTCATAACAAAATTCCTTATGTTTACATAACCTGGCGTTTCGGTGCGAACCTAAAGGCCAATTTCACCCAGACTGAATTGATTAAAATCGCGGCACTCACCCGCCTAACCCGGCTGTAGTCAGGGTAATGACTGGTAAGGCAGCCTGGGAGTCATTTTCCCAAAAACGCTGCTATCCGCTGATTGAATACAGATGGCGTGATCAAGGCCAGCGAATGCGCTCCAAGTCCTTTTTCAAACATATGGTATTCAGCCTGAGGATACAGTTGCTTCATGCCATCAAAATAGTTGAGTACAACATCATCTTTTGATACGGTGATTAACATCCTCCCGGTCCACTCTGATAAATCACTGGCATCAAATTCATAGTTTCTAACAAAATCCATCATAAGATCAATATGAGTGATTATCTGTGCCTTTGTGAGTTGATGTTTCAGTTCTCTAAACCAGCCTTTGTACCATTCGAGCCACTCAGTCGAATCATGTTCGAGTTCTTCTTTGTCGGGTTTCGCAAGTAATTTGAATAACATTTCTGTCAGGAATGCTGGCATTATCTTGAAAAAGCCAAAATCGTTTTTGTAATAACTGCTTTCTGTTGAGGGATAGAATGTGTGACCCAATATTGCTTTGTTAACGATTCCTGGGTTGTCTCTCAAAAAACACTGCGCAATCAGTCCCCCTTCACTATATCCCATCAAATTTATTTTTTTGATATTCTCAGTTTCTAATATTTTGCTCAGTGCTGCTGAATATTTCTCCATCTTGGCATCTGGCAAGACCGGACAGGTTGGCGCTATGATCCGATATGTTCCTTTAAATTCCACAATTTGATGGATCCACATAGTGTAATCTGTGTACCCACCATGCAATAATAGTAATACTTCCTTTCCTTTCTCTGAATCCAGGTATTTCCACGCAACACCATTAACATCCACACTTTTTTCAGTATGTATCGTTTCAAAGTCTTCAATGTATTTCTTCTGTGATGCTGGGATTTGAGAGTAGAACTTATCCATTCTTGATTTCATTCTATCTCCTTACATTTACTTGACTGCCTCACGGATGAGCATTGCACACCACCCATAGCGCAGTACAGAGTACCCGCAGCCGGGTTTGGTTTTTCCCGTCCTCCGCCCCCGGTCTCCACTATTAACTGGTTGTTGGGTGGAGCGGGAGTAAGTCCGCTGATTCGCCGGTACATGACCTGTTGCACCGAATCTCTTCTCAGATAAGCGTCTGCTCGAGTAATTCGACGTATCTAGCCGGGTTAAAAAGCAAGGCGGTGTGCCCCATTTTACCCATATCAAATAATTCCACGTTACGGCCAAATAATTTTTCGTAGCGGGGGAGATCCTTTTTGCTCTGAGTCGGGTCGTTTTCAGCGCTAAGGACGATGATGCGACCTGTCCAGTTACAATAAGCGGCAGGCGCGACAATACCCTTGCGGATCATATCGGCAGCAATGGCAAAATGCGAAATTATATCAGCACGGGATAGATCGTTTTGTATCATTGTCTGAAAGTATGCCACCCATTCGGCACGCTCAGCTTCGGGCACGGTGATGATCTCGAGAATTTTACCCATGAATATATTCTTGACAGTTTTTTCGGGTAGGAAGCGCGCCAGTGCAATGAAGAAATATTCCACTAATAGCCAGGCTTTACCGTAATCTGCAGGACCTGTACTGGAGAGGATGAGCCGTTCTACAGCCTCAGGTTTGTGTGCCAGATAGGCTTGAGCCAGCATTCCACCGTAAGACTGACCTGCAAGAGAAAAAGTGTCTACATCTTCGGTTTCTAAGATGGCATCGACGGCAGTAATGAAATCATCCATTGAGTTCACAGGTGGGTAATCAGGCGCGATGACTGTATGGCGAGCAGCTAACTTTTCCATGAAGGCGAATCCGGACGCCACCCGGCGCAGCCCACCTGTCAGCCAAAGGATGGGTGCGCCCGTCCCGATGCGGTAGTAATGCCAGGCTCTATGGTTGATAACGATTTTTATCCCAAATAGATCAGCAAAGCGGTTCGTTTGTTCTAAAACGGTCATACCTTTACCTCCGGGTAGTAACAGAGGATTAACGGTTAGCCCTTTTGCCGAGGTGGGTGTGATCCTGATGTGACTTTGCCCCGAACCAAATTGATTGCTGCTCAATCAAATATTCACCACCCCGCAATCAAGCGCCAGATCTGAGCTGTGAAGAACGTGATCACAAAACCCATTGCAATCGGCAGAAGGGATGCTATGGCGGTCCATTTAGCGCTGCCAGTTTCCTTATAGATGGTGTATATAGTAGTGCTGCAAGGATTGTGGATCAGGCTGAAGAGCATCAGATTCACACCAGTTAATAAAGTCCAGCCTCCCTGGGTAAGTATATCCAGGGTTGCCAATCCGGATTCGGGTTCAAAAATAACACCAGAACCTGCTCCTATTCCGTTCCCGCCCGTTATCAATACGGTTAACATCATAATAGTGGGAATGACAATCTCATTGGCAGGTATAGCCACGATATAGGCCACTAAGATAATTCCGTTCAAGCCTAGCAACAGCCCGAAGGGATTCAGGATATTAACCAAATGTTCCGCCAGGCTCACACCGCTGATCATCAGGTTAGCCGAGATCCACAGGATCATGCCGGCCGGGAGTGCAAAAACAACAGCCCGCCATAATACAACCAGGGTCCGATCAATCATAGAAGTATAGAGTGTTCGCAAGATACGGGGAGGCCGATAGGGAGGAAGTTCCAATGTAAAAGTAGAGACTTCTCCCTTCAGAATCGTTCTTGATAGAGCCCAGGATACAACAAAGGTCAGAAGCACACCCAGCAAGGCGATTGCGACCACAGAGACAGCGGATATCAATCCCCCCAGGTAAGCGGGGACCATCGTTCCAATAAAGATGGTAGCAATCAGGATCTGGGTCGGCCAGCGCCCGTTGCAGAGTGAGAAGTTATTAGTGATGATCGCGATCAGTCTCTCCCGGGGGCTGTCAATGATCCTGGTGGAGATCACTCCGGCAGCATTGCAGCCAAATCCCATGGTCATGCTCAGGGCTTGTTTGCCATGCGCGCCAGCTTTACGAAAGATGTGATCCAGGTTAAACGCTACCCGGGGCAGGTAACCAAAATCTTCCAGTAAGGTAAACAAAGGGAAGAAGATCGCCATGGGAGGCAGCATTACGCTCACTACCCAGGCAGTTGCCAGGTAAGCTCCATCTATCAGAACACCATCCAGCCACCAGGGCATCCCAATGCTCGCAACGCCAGCCTTCAATAAAGGATGGACCTTATCGATTAATAAGGAAAACAGCACACTCGATGGATAATTAGCTCCAGTGATCGTTAACCAGAATACAAAGGTTAACATCAAGATCATCAGGGGAAATCCCCACACCCTGCTGGTTACCAGTTTATCAATACTACGGTCCAGGTCAAAACGCGGTTTTTCTTCTGGATAAGTCACAGCCCGATCTGCGATCCGGGTGGCATCGGTATAAAGCGCTTCCATGGTCTTCTCATGGAAATCCACCCCGATATCCCAACGGAGATCCTGGGCTGATTTAAGGATTTTTTCGTAGTCCGGATTCATAAATACACCTGCTTAGTTATCAAATATTTGCTGATCAAAATAATGCCGATCACTGTGCAAATCCGCTTTTATGAGAAACATGACTCCCGCTAGCCCCATCCAGATCATCCTGTGTATATGTGAGATCTCCCAATTCGCCATCTTCAACAGCCTGGATAATCCTTTCATCACCATCAAGCAAGCGCAAGGCAACCCAGCAGGCATTGGGCACCCCCGGAAATACTTCCTTGATTTGAGTAACCAGTTGAGATACTGCCCGGTCCAATTTTGGATTGTCATAGTTTACATGATAGGGTTTGGCAAGAGTAACACCATCTGCAACCTCATGAATTGCGGCCAGTAAATCTTCCAGACCTTCATCGTAACGAGCAACTGTTGGCACTACTGGGACACCCAGATCTCGGGCCAATCGGCGGGGATCTACTTTCATTTGATGCCGGTCCGCTTCATCCATCAAATTTAGGCAGATCACAACCCGGTTCGTTATTTCAAGCACCTGGAGCACCAGGTTCAGATTCCTTTCCAGCCGGGAGGCATCCACCACAACAATGGTGACGTCCGGCTTCGCAAAGAGGATAAAATCCCGGGCGATCTCTTCATCCAAACTGGTAGCCAACAGGGAATAGGTCCCAGGCAGGTCAACCAGTTTATAGCGTTTTTCCGCATATTCAAAGCCGCCTTCGGCCCGGGTAACCGTCTTTCCAGGCCAGTTTCCGGTATGCTGCCTTAATCCGGTCAGGGCGTTAAATACCGTGCTTTTCCCTGTATTGGGATTTCCCGCCAGAGCGACTACAAAATCCCAGTTTTCCATATCCACGCCCAGTTTCTTTAAGTTAGCCGCATGATGGACCGGACAGCTGGCGCAATCTGCGGTAATACCTGCGAGACCCGATCCTTCTAGTTGTTTTTTATCTATTTCCTGATCCATAGGATTTTTCCTTTTTTTTGAATTTCAACCAGTAAAGGTTATCGCCGGATCAATAATCCGTTTTTACCCTGATTTGCCGGGCTTGACTGTTTCTCAAAGCGATCACCGAACCCCTGATCCTGTAAGCTGTAGGATCCCCGCCTGGATTGACCATCTCAACATCAATCTCTGTGCCCGGAATAATTCCCAGATCAAAAAGCCTCCTGCGCTCAACACCGCGGCTGAGGGAAGAAATACCAGTGACAATACCAGACTGACCAGGCTGGAGGGAATCCAGGGGAACCCCTTCGATTTGAAGATCATTGTTTTCTTCCGCGAGGGGAACTACTGAGATATTGGCCGCCACGATAGGCGCCAGGACATGTTCCTGATCGTTGGTCCAGAACCGGATCCGGTTGGCTGAGATCTCATCGACCTCCACCACCATATTTAAGTGCAGATCTTCGGCAACGATCTGGGCGTAGATCACATCCGGCTCATCTTCAATATGAACTATCCTGGATAGAGTCCCCAACGCCAGATCGGATAAGGGTATACCTCCATGAGAAATCCATTCTCCACGCCTGGTTGGAATTGGATCTCCATGCGGATCATGAGTGGGATGCCCCAAGCTGGCAGATAAACGATCCATTTCTTCTTCAGAGAGTTTGTGTTCCAATCTTTCTGCCTGCTGATGCCAATCTCCTTCATCATAGCCAGTAGTATCAGCCAGATAGCGTTCCCATAATCGGTGAGCTCGGACGATCTGGGTAGCGGTTCTTTTGCCTGCGTCCGTTAAACTGAAACTGTTTTCACTTAACTCCAACAAACCTCTTGCCTGGGTTAAAGCCAGTATTTCTGAGGCTTGTGCCAGACTGGTAGAGAGCGCTCCTGCCAGGCTTTCTACGGTAGCGGTCTTATGATTGCGCTCACATTTGAAGATATATTTCAAAGTATCCTCTATCAAGACCTTCTCAGTTAATTCCTGTCTTTTCTGGAGCTTCCAGAACAACCCAGACTGGGGCCAGAAGGCAAAACCGGCCACCAACAACACACCAATACCAATTAATAAAGCGATCAGGGGGTCAATCATTATTACTCCTTATCCACTGCCGAATCCAGGACTTCAACCCGGATCTGGACTGTAACACTGGTACCCAGAACAACAACATCATTCTCTCCCTTTATACGAATATGGAGATTGTCATCATATGGTGAATAATCGATCACTTCAAATGAAGTTCCCGGGACCAAGCCCCGAGACTCTAAATAACGCAGCAAACCCGGATCATCATCATTAACTGAATGAACCACACCGGACTGACCGGGGCGCAGATCCCGCAAATAACTGGTATCAAGATCAGGCATCACCAGACTCCGGGATGGGATTGGCTTACCGTGTAATCCCCACTGGGGATCCCCCAGGACAACTGCCACTCGCTCTTCGAATTCCTCAGAGATTACATGTTCCAGCCTATCTGCTTCGGTGTGGACCTCGTCCCAGGAATACCCCAGGACCTTATGTAAAAATAATTCCAGTAAGCGGTGGTGTCGGATGGTTTCCAGGGCTGCTTTTTGTCCATCATCAGTTAGGGCCACACCCTGGTGTTTCACGTAATCCAGCAGGGGTGGATTTTCACACGCCAAACGCTGGAACATATCTGTTACTGATGCCGGACTCACATTCAGTATTTCGGCAATTTGCCCAGTACCCACCCGTTGATTATCAGCAGACAGGTCATAAATAACCTTTAAGTAATCCTGTACCGTATCTGACAACTGCCTGTTCATTGCGACTCCATTTTTGTTATACTAAATTATATTTTAGACTAATCTAATATTTTGTCAAGGGTAAATTTCCCCTTACTTTGGATAAAATATCTAGATTCAGGGACTAAAATAAGGTTTTTTAATACATAAATTGAATTTATTTATATAATAATCAATATATTCAATATTAGCATTGACTTATTTAAGTTTAATGCTACAATTCAAAACTATTAGCCGAAATATCAGGTAAAATTGGATAATTATGATAAATAAACTTAGATCCATCTATCAGGAATACCCGCGGACATTCTGGCTGATCATGCTGGGCATGTTTATCGATAATCTGGGGGGAGCGTTAATGTTCCCCTTCTTTGGACTGTACATCACCTATAAATACAACGTCGGCATGACCGAGGTCGGGGTGATGTTTTCTATCATGGCCATCAGCAGCCTGGTCGGCAGTCTGCTTGGCGGGGCCCTAACAGATAAATTCGGTCGAAAGGTTATGATCCTGTTTGGTCTGGTGATCAGCGCCGCCAGTACCTTGCTGCTGGCTTTTGCTCCATCATTGGATTTTATATATCTGGCCGGATTGATCGTTGGTTTATTCGGCAACATGGCTGGTCCTGCTCACCAGGCCATGATCACAGATATTCTGCCAGAAGATAAACGTATTGATGGTTTTGGTATCCTGCGTGTGATCGCCAACCTGGCTGTGGCTATTGGCCCAGCCATTGGTGGATTCGTGGCAGCCCGCTCCTATACCATGCTCTTCATCATAGATGTGATCCTCAGCAGCATCACAGCTATCATCATTCTTGCTTTTGTTCCAGAAACTAAACCCGAAACAGCGCTCCAGGAGGACGGCCAACCCCAGCGGGAACAAAGTCTGGCAGAAACTCTGGGAGGATATTTTAAAGTTGCCAAAGACAGGGTCTTCATGGTTTACATCCTTGCCTCGATCTTTATGGTGCTGGCATATATGCAGATGAACATCACTCTTCCCGTATTCTTACGGGATGTACACGGATTGCCCGAATCGGGATACGGCCTGCTGCTGAGCATGAACGCCAGCATGGTGGTCTTATTCCAATTCTGGATTTCCCGCCGCATCAAGAAATTTGCTCCCATGAAGATCATGGCCTGGGGCATGGTCATCTATGCAGTCGGTTTCTCCATGTACGGTTATGTGTCCGCTTTCTGGCTTTTTATCGTCGCCATGATCATTATCACCATTGCTGAAATGCTGGTCTCTCCCACCGGGCAGGCTGTTGTCGCCAAACTTTCCCCTGAGGATATGCGCGGTAGGTATATGGCAGTTTTTGGATTTAGCTGGACCATACCTAACGCCATTGGTCCCCTCCTGGCTGGAGTAGTGATGGATAACTATAATCCCAACTGGGTCTGGTATGGTGCCGGTATTTTCATGTTGGTATCATCAGCCATTTTTGCCGGTTTACAGGCCAGATCCAGCAGCCGCTTTGAGATTGCTGACGATGCTACTGACCTAATCGCTCTGGAATCGGTCGCTCCCTGAACCGTTGACCAGCCCATACCTTTATGGCATAATCACCCCATCATATTAATTACAGGCGATGATGAAAACGAGTAGGGCTGGGAACATCTGCCAGCGAACCTGGAACTGGTGGAAGCCGGGTCAGAAAAACCAGCTTGAATATCCTTTCGGAGCCGTGAACTGAACGCCACAGGTTATTAAGGGATCCGGATTCACCCCCGTTACCAGGGTGCGAGGTTGAACAACAAGCCTATTTTGATCAATTGTGAGCCCTCGTTGAGAGCCCGCTTTCCAGCGGGAATCCGGGTGGTACCGCGTGAGTTTTACACTCTCGTCCCGACAGGGATGAGAGTGTTTTTATTCTGGAGGAAGAATGGCTATCACAAAAGCGCCAAACGAAGTTAATTTTATAAAACAGGAACACCAAACCCTCAAGTTCTGGGAAGAAATTAATGCCTTTCAGACCCAACGCGATCTGCACAAAGGCCAGCCTCCCTGGTCCTTTATCGATGGCCCCATCACTGCCAACAATCCCATGGGCGTGCATCACGGTTGGGGGCGGACCTATAAAGATCTATTCAATCGATTCTGGACCATGAAGGGACGTGAACTTCGTTACCAGAACGGTTTCGACTGCCAGGGATTATGGGTTGAGGTGGAAGTCGAAAAAGAGAAGGGGTTTGAATCTAAAAAAGATATTGAAAGCTACGGCCTGGCCAAGTTCGTCCGGGAATGCAAAGCCCGGGTATTGCAGTATGCTGCCGTTCAGACCGAGCAGTCCATCCGCCTTGGTTACTGGATGGATTGGAACAAACCAGATACTCTGCGCGATCTGGCGGGTAAACTGATTGACGATCCCCTGCAGGAAATCACAGTGTCTGGATCGAAGGGGCCCGTAACCGATACCGTGGAACAGATCGTTGGCCGTTTGGGTTTGCAGGAGCTGGGCGGTTCTTACTTTACTTTCTCCAACGAAAACAATTTCATGATCTGGAAATTCCTCCAGAAATGCTGGCAGAATGATTGGCTCTACCGGGGCGCAGACGTGATGCCCTGGTGTCCCCGCTGCGCCACTGCTATCAGCCAGCATGAAATCGTGACCGACGGGTACGCCGAGCTTACTCACCGTTCAGTCACATTGCGCTTCCCTTTGCGGGAACGCCCCGGGGAATCCCTCCTGATCTGGACAACAACACCCTGGACCCTGACCAGCAACGTGGCCGCTGCAGTTGGACCAGAATTAACTTACCTCAAGGTTCAGATCTCACTCCCGGCGCCCAATCAAGGCCAGGAACATATCGTCTACCTGTCCAAAGGTACTATGGGAATGTTAAGGGGAGAATATAAGGTGCTGGGAGAGATCAAAGGCGCAGAGATGGAAGGATGGACTTTTGACGGTCCATTTGACGATCTGCCAGCAGCTCAAACAAAAGGCGGAGTGACAGATATAAAGACACTTCAAGAGAGTATCACCCAAAGCGCCGTGGAAGCCCACCAGGTCATTCTATGGGATGAGGTCGGTGAAGAAGAAGGCACCGGCATTGTGCATATAGCTCCCGGCTGCGGGGCGGAGGACTTTCAGCTTTCCTTTGAAACTCCCCTTCCCAGACTTGCCCCCCTCACCGAAGAGGGATACTTCATTGAAAGTTTTGATTGGCTGACCGGTAAACATGTGTCCGATGTCGCTGACGATATCTTCGCAGATCTGGAAAAGAAAGGGGTTTTATATCATGTAGAGCCCTATACCCACCGCTACCCCACCTGCTGGCGCTGCAAGACCGAACTGGTCTTCCGTCTGGTGGACGAATGGTTCATCAGCATGGGCGAGAGTTACGATAAACCCCGGGAAGAGCTAACCCAGGTCGAAAAAGAGGCCAGCCTGCGCTATCAGATCATGGATGTGGTGGACCAGATCCGCTGGATCCCTGATTTTGGCTATGCCCGGGAACTGGATTGGCTTAAAAACATGCATGATTGGATGATCTCCAAAAAACGCTACTGGGGCCTGGCCCTGCCAATCTGGGTCTGTGAGGATTGTGATCATTTCCACGTTATCGGTGATGATGATGAACTGGAAGAACGGGCCATAGAAGGATACGAGGCACTAAAAGGTCATACACCTCACCGGCCCTATATCGATGAGGTTGTCATCGCCTGTGATCAATGCGGGGGTAGGATGACCCGTGTTCCCGATGTGGGAAATCCCTGGCTTGATGCTGGCATCGTTCCTTTCTCCACCCTGAGCTACCGGTTTGATCCCGAGTTCTGGGAAAAATGGTATCCCGCCCACTGGATCAGCGAATCCTTCCCTGGGCAGTTCCGGAACTGGTTCTATAGTCTCTTAGCCATGGGAACAGTATTGGATGGTTCACCGCCATTCCTGGAGAACTTCAGCTACGCCAGTCTGCAGGCGGAAGACGGCCGGGAAATGCATAAATCCTGGGGTAACTCGATCGAGTTTAACGAAGCTGCAGACAAAATGGGTGTGGATGTCATGCGCTGGTTGTATTGCGCTCACAAACCTGAAAATAATCTGCTCTTTGGCTACCATCGGGCCGAGGAAACACGACGCCGATTTATCATCCCCTTCTGGAACGTATATTCCTTCTTTACAACCTATGCTGAAATCGACGGTTGGGCTCCGGACGGAAAGGATTTTGACAAGGATACCCCGGAAGGGCCCACACCAATATCCGGGAACCCATTGGATCGCTGGATCCTGGGACGTTTGAACCAGACGGTTGAACAAGTCAACAAGGAATTTGAGAACTCCAACGCCTACAATGCTACCCTGCTTTTTGAATCCATGCTGGATGACCTGAGCAACTGGTATGTCCGCCGCTCCCGGAGACGCTATTGGAAAACTGAAACCGATCAGGACAAGAGTACTGCTTATGCCACTCTCTGGCATGTGCTGGTCAAAATGAGTCGCACCCTAGCCCCGGTGATTCCTTTCCTGACGGAAGATATCTATCAGAATCTGGTCCGGTCTGTTTACCCGGAAGCCCGGGAAAGCATTCACCACACTCTCTGGCCCGAAGCAGATACCAAAGCCATCGACCTGAAGCTGATCGAACAGATGAAACTGGCTCGTGAAACCGCCAGCCAGGGCCTGAGCGCCCGCAGCAATGCCGGCATCAAGGTCAGGCAGCCGCTCTCCCAGGTGCTGGTCCATGTCAAGGAAGGTCGGGCAGAACTGGATGATGAATTAATCGAAATCGTCCGGGACGAGCTGAATGTTAAGGACCTGGTTTTTGTCCAGGAGGCTGAATCCCTTTTGGGCTACAAAATTCTTCCCAATAACAAGATCCTGGGGCCAAAATATGGGGCTGATTTCCCCAAAGTATCCGCTGCGCTTGCCAAGCTGGATCCCAATCAAGTCGCTGCCCTGGCCAACGAAGGCGGCCCCATACCACTCAAGGTCGGGAACGAAGAGATCTCGCTGGAAGCTGATGAGGTGCTGGTTCAAACCGTAGCCGCGGAAGGCCTGGCCACCGTAGACAGCAAACTTCTGACTGTGGCTATCGAAACCGAGATCACCGACGCACTCCGGGAAGAAGGTCTGGCCCGGGAAATGGTCCGGCGTATCCAGGATTTCCGCAAACAGGCTGATTTTGATATCGCCGACCGGATCAACCTGGTGTACCAGGCAACCCCAGCCCTGCAGAGTGCTGTCACCACCCACCGTGATTACATCATGGAAGAGACTCTCACGCTTGAGATGAAAGAAGGAGACCCCGCCAAAAGCACCTTCAGCGGGACTGCCCAGTTCGAGGGAGAAGAAGCCACTCTTGGATTGGAAGTTGCTAAATAATAACAACACTTAAGGATGCGTGTTCCTTGAAGGAACCCGCATCCTGTTTTTAAGTTATAATATCTCCATGACCCTGAAAAGTATCTCCGCTCAGGACCTGTATTATTACCGAGATTAGAAGCGCTGACCCGGACCGCCAGATCAGTGCTTCTCAACACGCCCTCCCAATCGGGGGCGTGTTATTATGTAAACACCAGTCAAGATTTGGGAGAAGCAGATGACTAAGAGAGAGATGTCCATAGATGAACAAGTGGCTTACCTGATGCAGGGAGCCGATTACGGCGATGAGCAGATGAAACAGGCTATGGCGGGCGAACTCAAAGAACGCCTGCTGGAAGCGCAAAAAGAAAAACGCCCCCTGAAAGTCTACTGCGGCTATGATCCTACCGCGCCCGATCTGCATCTGGGCCACACTGTTACCATGCGCAAATTGAGCCAATTCCAGGAGCTGGGCCACGAAGTGACCTTCCTGATCGGTGATTTCACAACTCTCGTTGGAGACCCATCTGATAAGGATAAATTACGACCGAGATTGAGCCCAGAAAAGGTGTCTAAAAATGCCAACACCTATGCGGAACAAGCTTTTAAGATCCTCGATCGCGACAAAACCATCATCAAACATAACGCCGAGTGGCTTTCCAAGCTGACATTTGAAGATGTAATCCGCATCAGCGCCAACTTCACCGTCCAGCAGTTCCTTACTCGTGAAAATTTTTCCAAAAGGTACAACAATAATGATCCCATTTACCTGCACGAATTCTTTTATGCCTGGATGCAAGGATATGACGCCTACATGCTGGATGCAGATGTCCAGGTGGGTGGAACCGACCAGCTCTTTAACATTGTTACCGCTGCCAGGAAACTGATGTCTGCCCTTGGCAAAAAACCCAATATCGGCATCACCATGTCAATCTTGCCAGGCACAGATGGCGAAATCCGGATGAGCAAATCCCTGGGTAACGACATCCCCATTGCCGGCGATCCAAAAGATATGTACGGAAAAATGATGAGCATCCCCGATAAGGCCATGGGCATCTTCTGCCGTCTAGTCACTCGTTGGACGCCGGACGAGATTGAAAATTTTGAAGCAGAGTTCAGCAGCGGGAAGATCCATCCCAAAGATGCAAAGATGAAGCTGGCCCGGGAAATAGTCACCATTTATCACGGACAGGGAGAAGCAAAAAAAGCGGAGGATGAGTTCGTACGGGTATTCCAGGAACAAGGCCAGCCAGAAGAGATGGATGAATTCAAGCTAAAAAAAGGCCAGTCAGTTCTTGACGTCCTCGAAGGGGCCAACCTGGTTGAAAGCCGCAGCCAGGCCAGGCGCATGATCCAGCAAGGCGCGGTGCGGCTGGATGACCAGAAGCTGGATGACCCTCACGCCGAATTCCCCGGCATGGGAGTTTTGCAGGTAGGAAAAAGGCATTTTATCAGGATTATCTAAATTACAGCCAAATTTATGATGGCTTCCAAATCTTTTCAGATGCTCGCCCTGGGTGACTCTTATACTATTGCCAGCGGTCTCCCTCTGGAAGACAGCTGGCCTTATCAATTGGCTAGCCAGCTCCGACAGAAGGACATTAAGATCAAAGACCCCGTAATAATCGCCCAGCCCGGATGGACCAGCCTGAACTTGATCGAAGCTCTCAATGCTAACCCCCCTCATGGTTCATTTGACCTTGTCAGTCTTCAGATCGGAGTCAATGATCAGTACGAGAGAATTGTCCCGTCAGTCTATGCGGAAAATTTCAGGGATCTGCTAAACCAAAGCATCAGATTCGCTCGAAAAGGTGCGGGGGGTGTCCTGGTTCTGTCTATCCCGGACTGGAGTGTTACCCCACATGCAGAGGAATTTGACCGCAGTCAGGTGCAGGAAGAGCTTAATCAATATAACGCTATTAACCTGGCAGCTGCCCGCTCCCGGGGAGTGAAATATATTGATCTCACCTCCAGCTCACGGTTCGCCGGACAGCACCCCGAGTTGTTAGCGGATGACGGCCTGCACCCCACCTGGGAAATGTACTGGAACTGGATCGGTCTCATTCAACCTGCTGCTCTAGCTATATTTCGTCCTGTTAAGGGGAACTCCAATCGAAACCTCTCCGGCAAATAAACGCTGTATATATTACGGAGTATAATCTGATTGTTTAGAACTGATTTTTCTTGTCAAGATAAAGGTATACCATTATGTCTTTTCGTTTTGCTTTCCTTGTATTAGAAGAACATCCTTATGGACGGGAGATGCTGCGGATCCTGCTGGAAAAAGATCTTGTACCCAGCGTTATTATCCAGGAAGTGTCAGATATAGGTGATGAAGAGCGCGAAAAATTCCTGACCCGGATGGCAGGTCAGCCAGTGCCTCCCCGTCTAACGCAGCTGGTCTCTGGCAGGAAGATCCCAGTATATTGTGTATCAAATCATAATGACGATACCTGCCGAGATTTACTCACAGCCGATAAACCTGACATCCTTGTCTTGGGTGGAACGCGCATCATCAAACCAAAAATCCTTGAAATTCCCGGGAAATCCACGGTCAATTCACATCCGGGTTTGCTTCCCTGGTTACGCGGTTCAGCATCAGTAGGATGGGCTTTATATAAAGATATGCCACAAGGCGCTACCGCTCACTTTGTAGCCCCGGGAATCGATGTCGGTGACATTATTGTGTCAAGGGAACTTCCTGTCTACCACCATGATACTTATGAAAGTATTAATGCTCGCATTGCCATTCTGTCAGGTGAATTAATGGCTGAAGCAGTAACCTTTATAAAAAATGGAAGTGCTCCCCACATACCTCAAGACCCGAATATTGGTGAGACCTTCAAAGTCATTCCAGAAGATTTATTACAGGAAGGAATACAGCGGCTGGAACAAGGTCGATATTCACATTTCGCAGATTGAAGAAACCCGGCTATCCCTCCAAGCTTCCTGAAGGCTGATCAGGATTTCACACTGCTTGCTGTGTAATGGTTTTACTAACAATCCACCGCAAATTGGTTACCACAATAATTTTTACAAGAGGGTATTATCCATGAAAAAAAATACTGAAGAAAACTATGCCTCCCAGCTTGATAACCAGGATCCACTGGCAAGTTTCCGGGAACGATTTATTATTGCTGATCCCGACCTGATCTACCTGGACGGCAATTCCCTGGGAAGGTTGCCAAAAGCTACGATTCCCCATCTCCAGGATCTCGTGGAAGAACAATGGGGAAAAGGGCTGATAGAAGGCTGGAATAATGGCTGGTTTGAAATGCCAACCCGGCTGGGATCCAGGATCGCCCACTTGATCGGTGCCCGGGATGACGAAGTGGTGGTTTGTGATACAACCTCGGTTAACCTCTTTAAACTGACGGCTGCCGCTCTGAGGTATAAGGTTGGAAAGAAGGTCCTAGTCAGTGATGAGTTCAACTTCCCCACGGACCTATATATTTTCCAGGGCGTGATCGACTTCCTGAATGCGGGGCATCAACTGGACCTGATCCACTCAGAGGATTCTATTTCCATTTCTGATGAAAACATCAAAAGATCCATCACTGATAATACTGCATTGGTCGCTCTCACCCAGGTCGCATTTAAAAGTGCCTTTATGTACAACATCCAGCAGGTCACCGAACTGGCTCATCAAAAAGGAGCCCTGACAATGTGGGATCTCAGCCACTCTGTTGGCGCAGTTCCTCTTGAGTTGAACAAATGGGATGTGGATCTGGCCGTTGGCTGTACCTATAAATATCTTAATGGTGGTCCCGGATCTCCAGCTTTTTTGTATGTCCGGAAAGACTTACAAAATGAACTATTACCACCCATCTGGGGCTGGTTTGCCGACCAGGCTCCCTTTGCCTTTAACTTGGACTTCTCTCCAGCTGATGGTATCTCGCGCTACCAGATCAGCACACCGCATATTCTCTCAATGGCCGGCATTGAACCTGCCCTGGAAATCCTGCTCGAGGCAGGTATCGACCAGCTTCGGGAAAAGAGCATTGCACAAACCGACTATTTGATCTACCTGGCACAGCAATTATTAATTCCGTTGGGATTTGAAGTGGGATCTCCCTTAGACGCTTCCACACGAGGTTCCCATGTTTCACTTAGGCACCCGGAAGCATACCGGATCTGCCGGGCGTTAATTGATCCCCAACCGGGTGATACTCACCTGAAGATCATCCCTGATTTCCGTGCTCCCAATAACATCCGCCTGGGTATTGCACCCCTGTATACCAGTTTCAGGGATATTCAGCGAGCCCTTATACGCCTAAAAACCATCGTTGATGAAGGGATTTATCAGAATTACTCCAAGAAACAACTGAAAGTTACCTGATGAAATACTAGGCGGACACAGTTTCGCTGACCAGTTCTCTGGCTTTCTTTTCATTGACTCCAAGCAGCAAAACCGTACCCACAATCAGGAACAGGATCACCGGCAGGATCGCCACTCGCTGTCCCAGCTGTTCTGCAAGGGGCGCTCCACCTTCCAGCAGCCTAAACCACAGGAATGAAGCCCCCTCGCCCTGAGCTTCAAAGAAGATAGCTGCTTCTGCGGCAACAAAACCATAGATCGTGGGACCAATGAAAGAAGAGGTCCTGCCAGCAACTGCAAAAAACCCATAGAACTCTGCACTGCGACCGGGAGGCGCCAAGGCGCCAACCATAGCCCGGCTGACCGCCTGGACCGAAGATAAGGCCAGGCCGGCGACTCCCCCTATAACATAAAATCCAGCCGCTGATTCAACAACAAATAACCCCACAACAGATCCTATCATCATCACCAAGAATATGATCAGGGCTATCTTTCCGCTTCTCTTGTCCGCGATCCATCCCGAGATATAAGCCCCGATCACGCTGGTGAACTGGATCAAGATCATAAACAGAATGATTTGCTGTTGATCAAGCCCGAACATCACTGCCCCGAATATGGCAGCAAAATTGATTGCCATCAGAATCCC
>Ga0307418_1000226_pt1 | contig 16562 bp, 10 predicted proteins | sample SalMarWE160220MG_2_FD_202160 | JGI IMG/M metagenome (GOLD analysis project Ga0307418, IMG submission 202160) | Salt marsh sediment microbial communities from the Plum Island Ecosystem LTER, Massachusetts, United States - WE1602-20 | ecosystem: Environmental > Aquatic > Marine > Intertidal zone >...
GACTACGTCCCGCCCCAGAACCTGTGATGCCCACCGGAGACCGAGGCCCGCCGACCTATCTGGCCTTCGATCTGGGGGCCTCCAGCGGGAGGGCGATCCTGGGGACCCTGGACGGGGACCGGATGCGAATGGAGGAGATCCACCGCTTCCCCACGCCCACGGTGGACGACGGGGACCACCTCTTCTGGGAGGTGGAGGCGCTCTGGGACGAGCTGAAGACGGGGCTCGCCCTGGCGCTGGAGGCATCCCCCGGGCTCCGCTCCCTCTCGGTGGACTCGTGGGCTGTGGACTACGTGCCCCTGGACGAGGCGGGATCTCCCCTGCGCCTCCCGCGCCGCTACCGGGATCCGCGGACGAACGGGGTGATGGAGCGGGCCTTCGAAATCCTGCCGGCGGACGCGCTCTACGCGCACACGGGGATCCAGTTCCTTCCCTTCAACACCCTCTTCCAGCTCCTGGCCGACGAAGATGAAGCGGTCCACCACTACCTGCCCATGGCCGACTTCTTCAACTACCGCTTCAGCGGCAACGCGGTGGTGGAGGTCTCCATGGCCTCCACGACCCAGCTCATGGAGGTGGGGACCCCGGCGTGGTCCCTGCCCGTCTTCGAGGCCTTCGGCCTGGAGCCTGCACGATGGCCTCCCATCGTCCCGTCAGGGACGGTGCTGGGGCCGGCCCGGGACGCCCCCACCGTCACCGTCCTGGCCACCTGCAGCCACGACACGGGAAGCGCCGTGGCCGCGGTCCCGGCCACCGAAACGACCTCCTGGGCCTTCGTCTCCTCCGGCACCTGGTCCCTTCTGGGGACCGAGCGCAGCGAGCCACTCCTCACGCCCGAAGCCAGGATGGCGGGCTTCACCCACGAGGCCGGCGTGGACGACACCATCCGCTTCCTGAGGAACCTCACCGGGCTCTGGGCGCTGCAGGAGTGCGTCCGGGAGTGGGGGGAGGTCGCGTGGGACGCTCTGGAACAGGAAGCTCGGAGCGCCCCACCGGGCCCGACCCTCATCGACCTGGAGGACCCGCGCTTCCTGGCCCCGGGAGGGATGCCGCACCGCCTGCGAGCCTTCTGCAGGGAGAGGGGACTCCGGGTTCCGGAGACTCGGGGTGCCCTGGTCCGGGCCATCCTGGAGAGCATCGCCCACAGCTACGGAGACTCCCTGGCGGGGCTGGAGGACGTAACCGGGGAGTCGGTGGACGTCCTCCACGTCGTCGGGGGCGGCTCCCGGAACCGGCTCCTCTGCCAGCTCGCCGCCGACGCCTGCCACCGCACGGTGGTGGCGGGCCCGGCGGAGGCCACGGCGCTGGGGAACCTCCTCCTCCAGGCCCGGACCCTGGGCGACCTTCCTCCGGGTCGCAGCCTACGCAGCATCGCGGCCGGCTCCAGCGAGCTGGAAACCTATCGACCCACTTCGTCACCTCCTTGAGATACCATGGACTCGACTCCTGAAGGATATACGCTCCTGCACTACGAGGACCTCTGGGACGAGGCCGCCGCCGCCCGGATGGACCCCGTGCAGCGCCTGGTCTACCGCTCGAACCTCCTGGGCACCGACTGGCGCATCACCAACACGGGAGGGGGCAACACTTCCTCCAAGCTCCCCGGCGTAGATCCCATCACCGGGGAGGAGGTGGAGGTCCTCTGGGTGAAGGGATCCGGAGGGGACCTCCGCACGTCGGTGAAAGCCAACTTCGCGTCCCTCTACCAGCAGAAGCTCCTGAGCCTCCAGGAGGTCTACGCCCACTTCAAGGAGAAGGGCCCCAAGACGCCGGCGGAGGACGCCATGGTGGGGATGTACGCCCACACCACCTTCGCGCTGAACCCCCGGGCGCCGAGCATCGACACGCCCCTGCACAGCTTCATCCCGCACAAGCACGTGGACCACATGCACCCCGTGGCGTGCATCGCCATCGCCACCGCCGAGGACGGGGAGGCCCTGACCCGCCAGATCTACGGGGACGAGGTCGTCTGGACCCCGTGGCTGCGGCCGGGCTTCGAGCTGGGTCTCACCCTCCAGGAGATCTGCAGGACGCACCCCGAGGCCAGAGGGGTGATGCTGGGCGGACACGGCCTCATCAACTGGGCCGACGACGACCGGGAGTGCTACCTCCTCACGCTGCGCCTCATGGACCAGGCCGCCGAGTACCTGGCCCGGAAGGACCTGGGGGGGAAGACCTTCGGTGGCTCGAAGCACGCGACCCTCCCCGAGGCGGAGGGGCACGCGGCCCTGGTGAAGGTTCTCCCGTGGCTCCGGGGACGGCTGAGCCGGGCGCGGAAGGTCATCGGAACGGTGGAGGCCGGCGAGAGCGTCATGGCCTTCGTCAACGCGGCCGACGCCCCCAGGCTGGCGGAGCTGGGGACCTCCTGCCCCGACCACTTCCTCCGGACGAAGATCAAGCCCCTGTACGTGGACTGGGATCCCGGGAACGAGAACGTGCAGGCCCTCCAGGAGAAGTTGGAGGCGGGGCTGGCCCGGTACCGCGAGGACTACACCGCCTACTACGAGGAGTGCAAGCGCCCGGACTCCCCGGCCATGCGCGGAGGGGACCCCACGGTAATCCTGATCCCCGGGCTGGGGATGATCGGATGGGGGAAGTCCAAGAGCGAGAGCCGGGTGACGGCGGAGTTCTACAAGTGCGCCATCGAGGTGATGCGGGGCGCCGAAGCAATCTCGCGCTACACCTCCCTTCCCCGGCAGGAGGCCTTCGACATCGAGTACTGGGCCCTGGAGGAGGCCAAGCTCAGGAGGATGCCCGCAGAGAAGGAGCTGGCCCGGCAGATCGTGGCGGTGGTGGGAGCCGGGAGCGGGATCGGGAGGGCGGTGACGAACCGCCTGGTGGGCGAGGGAGCCGTGGTGGCCGCCCTGGACCTGCAGGCGGAGGCGGCGAAGGAGACCGCCGACACCGTCATGGAGCGCATCGGCATGGGGATCGGCGTGGCCGGGACCGGCCTCTCCGGGGCCGGCGACGTCATCGCCCTGAGCGTGGACATGACGCGGCGGGAGGAGGTGCGGCGCGCGCTGGCCGAGGTCGTCTTCGCGTACGGTGGGCTGGACCACGTGGTGGTCACCGCCGGCCTTTACGTCTCGCCGGACACCGACGGGCGGATCCCCGACGCGGGCTGGGAGGACTCGTTCCGGGTCAACGTCATCGGACCCCACACCGTGGCCGACGAGGCCGCCCGGATCTGGGCGGCCCAGGATCTTCCGGGGAGCCTGGTCCTCACGACGAGCGTGAACGCCGTGGTGGCCAAGAAGGGGAGCTTCGCCTACGACACCAGCAAGGCGGCGGCCAATCACCTCGTCCGGGAGCTGGCGCTGGCGCTGGCCCCGAAGATCCGCGTCAACGGGGTGGCGCCGGCCACGGTGGTGGAGGGGAGCGCCATGTTCCCCAGGGACCGGGTCATCGCCTCGCTGGCCAAGTACGGCCTCCCCTGGTCCGACGACGAGTCCGACGAGGCGCTGCGGGAGCGCCTGGCAGGCTTCTATGCCCAGCGCACCCTCACCGGGCAGCCCATCACCCCTGCGGATCAGGCCGAGGCCGTCTTCCTCCTGGTGAGCCGTCGCCTGGCGAAGACCACCGGGCAGGTGATCCATGTGGACGGGGGGCTGGAGGGGGCGTTCCTGCGGTGAGGAGAGGCGCCTTGCTCCTCGCCGACCCGCTTCCTACCGTGCTTCCCGAGCCACCAGGGAGTTCGCCCTTCCTCGTCTTGGGGACACGGCCCCGTGACAACGGAGTCCGGTGCCCGTACGAGGCACGTCCATGAGCTGCCGGAACGGGAGGTGACGGGCATGGCGAAGCAGCGCATCGGCGTCATCATGCACGGTGTGACGGGACGCATGGGCACCAACCAGCACCTGGTGCGGTCCATCCTCGCCATCCGTGAGCAGGGGGGAGTCGCGCTTTCCGACGGCGGGCGCGTGGTCCCCGACCCCATCCTCGTGGGTCGCAACGCCGACAAGGTGCGGCACCTGGCGGAAGCCCACGGCATCCAGCGCTGGACCACCGATCTCGACGCGGCCCTCGCCGACCCCGACGACCCTGTCTTCTTCGACTCGGGGACCACCGAGGCGCGGGCGGACGTGTTGAAGAGGGCCCTCGCCGCCGGCAAGCACGTATACTGCGAGAAGCCCGTCGCCGGCACGCTGGAGCAGGCCCTGGAGGTCGCCGGCATCGCCCGCCGCTCGGGACTGAAGCACGGGGTGGTGCAGGACAAGCTGTTCCTGCCGGGCCTCATCAAGCTCCGCCGCCTGCGGGATGCGGGCTTCTTCGGGCGCATCCTCTCCGTGCGCGGCGAGTTCGGCTACTGGGTGTTCGACGGCAATGAGGAGCCGGCCCAGCGTCCCAGCTGGAACTACCGCAAGAAGGACGGCGGCGGGATCATCCTCGACATGCTGAGCCACTGGCGCTACGTCCTCGACCGCACGGTCGCGCCGGTGCGCTCCGTGTCGTGCGTCGGCGCGAACCACGTCCCGAAGCGTTGGGACGAGCAGGGCCGACCCTACGACGCGGACGCCGAGGACGCCGCGTACGCCCACTTCCAGCTGGAAGGAGGGATCGTCGCCACCATCAACTCGAGCTGGTGCACCCGCGTGCGCCGCGACGACCTCGTGACCTTCCAGGTGGACGGCACCCACGGATCCGCCGTGGCAGGCCTCCACGGGTGTCTGAGCCAGTCGCGGGCGGACACGCCGAGGCCCGTGTGGAACCCCGACGTCCCGCAGCCGCTGGACTTCTTCTCCCAGTGGCAGGAGGTGCCGGACGACACCGTCTACGACAACGCCTTCAAGGTCCAATGGGAGCGGTTCCTTCGCCACGTGGCGGAGGACGCGCCCTGGGAGCACGGGCTCCTCGAGGGCGCCAAGGGAGTCCAGCTCTCGGAGGCCGGGCTCAGGTCCTGGGCGGAGCGGCGGTGGATCGACCTGCCGGAGCTGGAGGCGTAGGCCGGTGACCAGCCTTCGCCTGCCGCGCGCCGACGGAACGCTCGAGGACTACCGGCTCGGCGAGCCCCGCGCGTTCCCCGGGACCGACGTGCCGTTCGATCGCGTCGCCTACGCGGCGGCGCACGTGGCCGGCGATCCGCTGGCCGACGTGGATCCGTGGCTCGACGCCGCGGTGGACTGGGACGCGACCGTCGCCTATCGCGAGTACCTGTGGAGCCTGGGGCTCGGCGTCGCCGAGGCCATGGACACCGCCCAGCGCGGCATGGGCCTCGGCTGGGACGTGACGCAGGAGCTCATCCGCAGGAGCCTCGCGGCGGCCAGGGAGAATACCCGGGCGCTCATCGCCTGCGGCTGCGGCACGGACCAGCTGGAGCCGGAGCCCGGCGTGACGACGGACGACGTCGTGCGGGCCTACGAGGAGCAGCTCGAGCTCGTCGAGGGCCTCGGTGGGCGGGTCGTCCTCATGGCGAGCCGTGCCCTGGCGGCCTGCGCGACCTCGCCGGACGACTACGAGAAGGTCTACGCGCGCGTGCTGTCGCAGGCCGCGCAGCCCGTGATCATCCACTGGCTGGGCGACATGTTCGACCCCGCGCTGGCCGGCTATTGGGGATACGACGACCCTGAGCGGGCCATGGACGTGTGTCTTTTCATCCTCCAGGCCCACGCGGCCAAGGTGGATGGGGTGAAGATCTCTCTGCTGGACAAGGACCGGGAGATCGCCATGCGCGGTCGCCTCCCGGAGGGCGTGCGCATGTACACCGGAGACGACTTCAACTTCGCCGAGCTCATCGCCGGGGACGGCGAGGGCCATTCCGACGCGCTCCTCGGGATCTTCGACGCCATCGCGCCCGCCGCCTCGGGGGCGCTGGGCGCTCTCGCCCGCGGCGACACCGACGTCTTCCACGACATCCTGGAGCCCACGGTGGCGCTGTCGCGCCACATCTTCAAAGCGCCCACGCGCTTCTACAAGACGGGCATCGTGTTCATGGCGTACCTCAACGGCCACCAGGACCACTTCGTCATGGTGGGGGGCCAGCAGACCGCCCGCTCGCTGGTGCATCTGGCCGATATCGTCCGCCTCGCCGACCGCGCCGGGCTGCTGCGCGATCCCGAGGAGGCCGCACGGCGCATGCGGGCCGTCCTCGCGGTACACGGAGTCGTGTGAGCTCATGCGCGATCTCTCCCGTGATACCGGCCTCCTGTCGCTCAACACCGCGACCATCGGGTGGGAGCGCACCATCCGCGAGGCCGTGGAGGCCTGCGAGAAGCTCGGCATCGCCGCCGTCGACCCGTGGCGCCATCAGATGCACGCGGGGGGCTTCGCCGAGAACGCACGCCTGATCCGCAACGCAGGCCTCGAGGTGACCGGCCTGTGCCGCGGGGGGTTCTTCGCGGCCCCCGACGGGGCGGGTCGCGACAAGGCGATGGACGACAACCGGCGCGCCGTGGACGAAGCCCTCGAGCTCGGCGCGCGCTGCCTCGTCCTGGTGGTGGGTGGCCTGGCCGACGGGTCCAGGGATCTCGCGGGTGCCAGGAGACAGGTCGTCGACTCCATCGCCGAGCTCGCCGAGCACGCGCGCCCGGCGGGGATGCCCCTGGCCATCGAGCCCATGCACCCGATGTACTGCGCGGACCGCGGCTGCGTGAACACCCTCGGTCATGCTCTGGACATCTGCGACGCCCTCGGCGAAGGCCTCGGCGTCGTCATCGACGTCTACCACGTGTGGTGGGACCCCGACCTCGAGACGCAGATCGCGCGTGCCGGACGCGGCGGACGGATCCTCGCCTACCACGTCTGTGACTGGCGCCGCGAGACGCGAGACCTCCTGTTCGACCGCGCCATGATGGGGGACGGCGTCATCGAGCTGAAGAAGATCCGCGCCCTCGTGGAGGGGGCCGGCTACGACGGCCTGTGCGAGGTCGAGATCTTCTCGAAGCTCGACTGGTGGAACCGGCCGGTGGACGAGATCGTGCGCACGTGCGTGGAGCGCCACCGGAGCGTGGTCTGACTCCTGCGCACCGGTTCAACAGGTGTGCGCCGGACCCCGCAAGCCGGACGACTCGCTTGCTGCCTGCCGACCCGCATCCTAACCTGCCCGGCACGGTGAGCAGACTGGAGGTCGCAGATGAAGCTCGGTCGGGAGTCACTCGGTAGGGGCTTCTCCAAGGTGCTGGTGGAGCTCGTGATCGTCTTCGTCGGCGTCTACCTGGCGTTCCTCTTCAACGAGTACCAGGCGGATCGCCAGGAGCGCGCGCACCGGACGGAGCTGCGGGCAGCGCTGGCTTCCGAGATCGACGTCTTCAGCCGGAGTGCCGGTCGGTTCGCGTCTCACCTCGATAGCCTTCGGGCTCGTTGGGACAGCGCGTACACGGCGGGCGCGCGTCCCGCGCCGCTCATGGTGCCCACGGGAAGCGTCGACAGGCCGCCCCGGGGAATCTGGCAGGCCGTCCTCGCCTCCGATCCCTTGGCGACGCTCGACGTCACCACCATGCAGAACGTCTCGAGCTTCTACAACGCCCTCGACGTCCTCATCGCGAAGAGCGACCGGCTCAGGGACTTCTACGAGGCCTCGGTCATTCCGCACCTGGACGACGGTGCGGCGGCCTTCTACGGGAGGGGAAGCACGGTCCTCAGGCCGGAGTACCGGGCGTACATGGACCGCCTCGGCGACTTTCTCGGCCTGTTGAAGGAGCTGCAGCAGGCGGCGGTGAAGACCCGGCACATGCTCACGGGGTCGTCTTCTCCCTGAGGGCGGCCGCGCTACGCCGAGCGCCTTCCCAGGTAGAGGTCCCGTCCCTCCACCAGCGCCCGGATCTTGGCGTCGGCGACCGAGCGGGGGAGCATCCAGAAGCCGCAGTCGGGATGGACGTACTTGACGCGGCCTGCGCCGATCACCGATTCCGCCCGCTCGATGGCGCGCGCGATGTCGTCCGCGCTCTCGACCTCGGTGGTCTTGATGTCGACCACGCCGAGCCCCATGCCGATGCGCGCGTCCAGCTCCTTGAAGACCTTCAGCTCTCCGGCGGGCCTGCGGCGGCACTCCAGGACGACGTGATCGGCGTGCAGGCTGTTGAGATAGCCCAGGAGCTTGCTCCAACTCCCTTGTTGTACGCGTTGGCCGCCATAGTTGCCGAAGCACAGGTGTACGGCCGGCTTGTTCTTCACCGCGTCGAGGACGCGGTTGATGGCGTCGGCGGCCCATTCCCATTCATCCGGATGGCCGGGCAGGTTCGCCTCGTCCACCTGCACTACCGCTGCTTCCAGGTGGCGCACCTGCTCGGCCAATGCGTCCGCGATGGCGAGCGCGAGGTCCGGTACGCTCCGGTAGTGCCGGTCGAGCAGCGTCCTGGAGAGCATGTGCGGGCCGGTCACCGTGAACTTCAACGGGCGGCTCGCGAGGCGGAGGGCGCGGGCGCAGGCCCGTGGAAGGTCCAGAGTGCCGTGCCCGATGGGCCCCTCCACCACCCCGGGCGGGCGGGCGCGGAAGCCCATGCCCTCCTGTGACCGGTAGGCGGTGATCTCCTCGAACGTCAGCTCGTTGCGGATGCCGCTCATCGCCCGCGTGAAGTACTCGATCATCCCGTTGGTTTCCGGGTGATTGACGTCGAAGCGGTACAGCTCTCCGTCACACACTAGGTCGATGCCCGCGCTCTCCTGCGTCGCCAGCACCACCCGGGTGGCGTCCAGGAGGGCCTGCTCGCTGGGCAGTGCCGTGAGCCAGGCCGGAACCGGGTACGAGCCGACGACGGTCGTCTGGATCGGGGGCGCTTCGTGCGACACGCGGGTCTCCGGTGATCGTTCGATCAGTCGGCGGAAACGGAGCCGGGGAACTCGCAGTATCATGCATGCGATCCGCGGAAGAAGCCAACTCGCATCCTCCGGGACCGGCTCGCCGTCGGGGAGCCTCTGCCGTGCTACGTCGTCACGCCGCGCAGGCCCTCGGCCATGGCCCGGATGTGCGCGGGTGTCGTGCCGCAGCACCCGCCGATGAGGCTCGCACCCAGCTCCAGAATCCGACGGGCGTGCTCCCGCATGACCTCCGGGGTCCCGTCGTAGACCAACTCCGCGCCGATCCAGGTGGGCTTACCGGCGTTGGACTTGGACACCAGGGGCAGGGACGGATTCAGGGCCCTCATCTGCCGGATCACCTCCTCGATCTCGCCGGTCCCGTTCCCGCAGTTGGCCCCGACGGCAGCCAGTTCGTAGCCACCCAGGGCCTCCAGCACCTGCCCGGGGGTGACCCCCATCATGGTGCGACCCCCTGCGTCGAAGCTCAGGGTGGCCACCACGGGGAGCTCGCTCACCTCCCGGGCGCCCTCGATGGCCGCCCGCACCTCCCGGAGGTCCGCCATGGTCTCGATCCATAGAATATCCGCTCCACCCTCCGTCAACGCAGCGGCCTGGGCCGCAAAGCCCTCCCGGGCGGTCTCGAAGGTGAGGGCTCCGAGGGGTTCCATCAGCTCTCCCGACGGGCCCATCGACCCCGCCACGAGGGCGCGGCCCTCCCCGCCGGCGACCTCTTCGACGGCCTTCCGCGCGATACGCGCAGCCGCCTCGTTCAGGGCGGCCAGATCGCCCTCCATCCCCCGACCCCGGAGTCGGAAGGGATTCCCTCCGAAGGAGTTGGTGAGGATCACCCGGGAGCCGGCCTCGAGATAGCCCCTGTGCGCGTCGGCGATGCGCTCGGGGTGGGTCAGGTTCCAGCGCTCCGGTGGCGCCCCGGCCTCGAGTCCCGCCGCCATGAGGAGCGTGCCCATACCCCCGTCCAGGAGCAGGTGCCCCCTCTCCCGCAGTCGCCGCTGGAGCTCCGTCATCTGATGCCTCGGATGGGTGCAGAAAGCGCAGGCGCCGGGCGAACATCTCCCCACCGCACCGCAGGTGGCAAGAAGGAGGCACCCTCTGCTTGCCCCCCCCATGCCGCAGGGACATCTTCCGAGCCGTCCGCAATTCGCGCCCCCCGGGTCACGGACTCCGACGGATCGCATGGCGTCTTTCAGGGTCGGCATCGACAGCTACTGCCTGAACCCGCTGCGCATGGACCCCTTCGCCATCCTGGAGTGGGTGCACGCGGCAGGGGGGGACGGGGTCCAGTTCTCCGAGGTCCACTTCGGACCGGAACGGCCGGTGGACGAAGGCCTGCTCCGGGAGCTGGCCGGCGCGGCCCGGGACCGCGGGATGTACCTCGAGTGGGGAGGAGGGCAGCACGTCCCCTTCGACACCGCGACCTGGGCGCCCAGGGACCTCATGGCCCCGAACCGGAAGGCGGCGGAGGAAGCCGGCATCCTGGGAACCGATGTGATCCGCTCGTGCTCCGGGGGCTTCTTCCGATGGGGCGACGACGCCCCCCCCACGAACCAGCTGCTGGATGCCATGGCCCGGGCCTTGCGGCCCCAGCGTCCCGTCTTCGAGGATCTGGGGGTGACGCTGGCCCTGGAGCTGCACTTCGAGTTCACGACCTTCGAGCTGGTGCGGCTCTTCGAGGACGCGGGCGCGGAGCCCGGGGGATGGCTGGGCATCTGCCTCGACACCTTCAACGTGCTTCCCCTCATGGAGGACCCCGTTCTGGCCACGGAGCGGGTGCTCCCCTGGGTGGTGGCCACCCACGTGAAGGACGGGGCCGTGAGCCTGGACCCCGAAGGCCTTCTCTCCTTTCCCACCGCCGTCGGGGAGGGCGGCATCGACCTCCGGGCCATCCTGGAGCGCCTCTCCACCCTCCCCCGCCCCATCCACCTCTCGGTGGAGGATCACGGGGGTAGCTTCCGGACCCCCTTCTTCGACGACGGCTTCCGGGCCCGCCTCCCGGACCTGGGGACCGAGGACCTCACCCGGCTGATGGCCGCCGCGCAGCGGGGCGCCGGGCGCATCGCCGGCGGAGAGGTGGCCATCACCGACCGCACCGACTGGCCGGAGCTCTGTGAGCAGAGGACCCGCCGGGACCTGGCGAGCCTCCGCGGCCTGGTCGCGGCCCTTTACGAGGACACGCCGTGAGCACCCGCGCCGCACGTCCATCGCCGCGATGCCGGCAGAGTCGCGGATGAGCGAGGCGAGCTGGAGCGCGGAGCTGGCGGACGTGGTGCTGGAGGGGCGGGCCCCCGAGGCCCGCTCCCGGACGGAGACGCTGCTGGGCTCCGGCGTGGCCCCCGAGACCATCCTGGACCGGGCGCTCATCCCCGCCATGGCCGAGGCGGGACGTCGCTTCGAGGATCAGCGCTTCTTCCTGCCGGAGCTCATGTTCGCCGCCCGGGCCATGAAGGAGGCGCTGAGCCTCATCCGGCCCCTCCTCTCGGACCGAGGCGTCCCGCCCCAGGGACGGGTGGTCATCGGCACCGTGTCCGGCGACCTACACGACATCGGCAAGAACATCGTCGCGGCCATGCTGGAAGGGGGCGGCTTCGCCGTCCACGATCTCGGGACCAACGTCTCGCCGGCGGCCTTCGCCCGGGCGGCCCTGGAGGACGGCGCGGACATCGTGGGGCTCTCGGCGCTGCTCACCACCACCATGCCCGTCATGCGGCAGGTCGTGGCGGAGCTCGTCCGGACCGGCACCAGGGAGCGGGTGAAGGTCATGGTCGGGGGCGCGCCCCTCACGGAGCGCTTCGCCAGGGAAATCGGTGCCGACGCCTACGCCGACACGGCGGCTCAGGCGGTGCGCACGGCCCGGGCGCTGTTGGGTCTGGACGCGGGGCCGACGGAGCCGGCGGGTCCGGACGCGGACAGCGCCGCCTCCACCCCGGTGGCGGAGGAGGATTCCCGGGAAGACGTCGCGGCCGAGCCCGTCGCGCCGGGTCCCCGACGTCCCCGGGCCCAGCGGCCGGCCCGGGGAGCCGATGCGGACAACGCGGTGTCGCCCCGTGAGCTGGTGAAGCGGACCCTGGACTTCCGGACGCCCCCCCGCCTTCCCCGGCAGATCTGGGTCCTCCCCCGGGCCCACGCGCGCTATCCGAACGAGCTGACCGCCATCGAGGACGCGTTCCCCCAGGACATCACCACGGTCCCCATCCCATGCAGCGAGCCGGTGCCCGGAGGAGGGAGCGTCCACGACGTGGGCGTCTTCGTGGACGCCTGGGGGTGCGAGCTCGAGAGCCTCCAGGACGGCGACATCGGCCAGGCGAAGAGACCCCAGGTCCACGACTGGGCCGAGGCGGACAAGGTGCGCTTTCCCAGGGAGCGCCTGGCCATCGACGAGGATCGGGTCCACGCCTTCTGCGCCGGCACCGATCGGTTCGTCATGGCGGGGACCTGCCCCCGCCCCTTCGAGCGTCTCCAGCTGCTGCGAGGCTCGGAGAGCCTCTACCTGGACCTGAACCGGCCCCCGGCGGGCCTGCTGTCGTTCATGGAGCGGCTCCACGCCTTCTACGTGGAGGAGCTGGAGCTCTGGGCCCGCACGGACGTGGACGCCCTGGTCTTCATGGACGACTGGGGAAGCGAGCGCTCCCTGCTGGTGGCGCCGGAGCTCTGGCGGGAGCTCTTCAAGCCCATGTACGCCGAGTACGTGTCCATCGCCCACGCCCACGGCAAGCACATCTTCATGCACTCCGACGGCTGGATCACCGAGATCATCCCCGATCTCGTCGAGATCGGCCTGGACGCGCTGAACAGCCAGGTGTTCTGCATGGGGGTGGAGGAGCTGGGCCGCCGCTTCGCCGGCGAGATCACCTTCTGGGGAGAGCCGGACCGGCAGCAGCTCCTTCCCGGTGCCACTCCGGCGGAGATCGCCGACGCGGCGCGGAGCATGCGCGCCGCCTTCCACCGGAGCGGGGGCTTCATCGCCCAGTGCGAGTTCGGGCCCGGAGCCCGCCCGGAGAACGTCCAGGCCTACTTCGCTGCCCTGGCCGAGGGCGGCGCATGACCATCTTCGGACTCCACCCCGTCGACGTCGCCATCCTGGCCGTGTACGCCGGCGTCGTGATCTGGATCGGCCGCTGGGTGGGCCGGAAGGTCAAGGACCAGGCGGACTTCTACATCGCCGGCCGGAAGCTGGGGAAGCTCTACCAGTTCTTCCTGAACTTCGGCACCTCCACCGACGCCAATCAGGCGGTCGGCGTCTCCCGGGAGATCTATCGCGAGGGCCTCGGGGGGATGTGGATCCAGTACCTCGTCCTCTTCCTCACCCCCTTCTACTGGTTCACCACCGCGCTCTTCCGGCGCGCCCGCCTCATCACCACGGGCGACCTCCTGGAGGAGCGCTTCAACAGCAAGTTCCTGGGCGGGGCCTTCGCCGCGTTCACCCTGGTCATGGTGTGCCTGGGAGGCGGCGCCGCCTACATGGTGGCGGGCAAGACCATGATGGCCCTCACCCCCAAGCCGGAGAGCGCGTACACCGTGGCGGAGGCCCGCTCCGTCGCTCAGTTCCACGAGCTCCGCCAGCTGGAGTCGCACCTGGCGGAGGGGCTGTCCCCCCAGCAGATGGCCCGGTACGAGGACCTCCACGATCGCGAGAAGAAGGGGGAGCTCCGGGGGATGATCTCGTACACGAACCCCGTGGTCTTCTATGTCGGATACGCGGTCATCGTCGCCCTCTACACCATGATGGGAGGGTTCGAGGCAGCCGCCATGTCCGATGCCCTCCAGGGGGTGCTCATCATCGTGTTCTCGGTGATGCTCATCCCGTTGGGGTTGTCGAAGCTGGGAGGCTTCGCCGGACTCCACGCCAAGGTGCCGGACTACATGTTCTCCCTCTTCGGCTCGGCGGCCACCAGCGAGTACGCCTGGTACACGATCCTGGGGATGGTGGTGGCGAACCTGGTGGCCATCGTGGCGTCGGCTCCCATGATGCCCACAGCGGGCTCCGCCAAGGACGAGATGACCGCGCGCCTGGGCATGCTGGGCGGGATGTTCTTCAAGCGGTTCATCATGCTCTTCTGGGCCCTGGCGGGGCTCATGGCCATCGGCCTGTACGGGGGCACGCTGTACGACCCGGACCTCATCTGGGGGGTGATGACCCGCAGCCTCCTCTTCCCCGGCGCCATCGGCCTCATGCTGGCGGGGGTGCTGGCGGCCAACATGTCCTCCCTGGACGCTCTCTCGGTGAGCAACTCCGCCCTCTTCGTCCGCAACATCTACCAACCCCTGGTGACGGGCCGCTCGGACAAGCACTACATCGGCGTGGGCCGTGTGGTCATCGGCGTCATCCTGGTGAGCGGCATCGTGGCGGCGGTGTGGGCAAAAAACCTCCTGACCCTCTTCCAGTACTTCATCTCCCTGCCGGCGGTGTTCGGCGCCGCCATCTGGCTGAGCTTCATCTGGCGACGTCTCACCAGGACCGCCGTCATCATCCAGGTGGTCCTCGCGTTCACCGTGTACGCCGTCATTCCCAACGTCTTCCCCCTCATCCCCGCCATCCGCAGCCACCCGGCCTTCGTGGTCCAGACCAGGCCCAGGGACGTGACGGTGGTGACCGGCGCCCTCGACGCGGACGTGGCGGCGGGCAGGGCGTCGGCGGTGGGGCAGACCATCCACAAGATCAAGCACATCCCCGCCCAGGGAGTCTTCTTCGAGAACGTGGTCCGCACCAACCCCGACGACCCGAGCTCCGCGCTGGAAGGCCAGGGGAGGTTCGAGGCCGAAGCCTGGATCATCAGCTGGTTCGGCGTGGACCTCACCCGCTGGTCCAAGGCCCAGCTGGTGGCGGCCCGGTTCTTCTTCGACGCCTTCTTCCCCTTCGTCCTCCTCTTCGCCATCAGCCCCTTCACCCGCCCGGAGGACTCCGAGCGCCTGGATCGCTTCTTCGGCAAGCTCCACACACCGGTGCAGCCGACGCGGGAAGAAGACGATGCCGCCGTGGAGCACGCCGCCGTCCACCCGGAGATCTACGAAGACAAGAAGCTCTGGCCCGGATCCCAGTGGGAGATCCTGAAGCCGGCCTGGCTCGACGTGGTGGGCTTCGGAGGAAGCTGCCTTTTCGTCCTGTTGATCCTGGCCCTGCTCTACATCATGGCAGGGTTGGGCTCCTAGCACCTCGCATCAAGGGAACGATTCCATGCCCTCGTCCGTCTCGCAGAAAGCACGCTCCGGCCTCGTCATGCTCGTGGTGGCGTGTGCCTTCCTGTCCCTTCCGCAGGCAGTCCGCGGCCAGGGGCGGGCCCGACTGCTGGAGTTGGCCAAACAGGCGTACCAGAACGGGCTCACCGGCACGCCCGCCAGCGTGCAGAATTGGGAAAGGACGTTCAAGCCCACCCCGGAGTGGGGGTACACGCCGCCGGGAGCGCCGCCCTACATGGCGCGTCTGTCCGCCATGCTGTACAAGCAGACAGGAGACGAGGCCTACGCCCGCGAGGCCATCAAGTGGCTGGTGGCCGAGCCCACGTATCTGAAGTACTTCCCCGAGTCCATGCGCCACTTCCGGCCGGACTATGTCGATGGGGTGCCGCCCCTCACGAACTTCTTCGAGGCCCCGTACTACATCGGCGCGTACCTGCTGGTGAAGGACAGTCCCTCCATGACCGCGGCGGACCGGCGGACCATCGAGAACAGCATCTCGGAGTCGCTGAACTACATCTTCAAGTACCCCGAGTGGGGTCCCATGAACCGGGCCATGCTCCGGGCGTACGCCCTGGAGCTGGGGGTCGAGGCCATGCCGGAGAGCCCCGACGCGCCCCGGTGGAAGAAGATGTCACGGGTCCTCGCCTCGGACAGCTGGGAGCACTGGGACGAGGAGGACGCCAAGATGTACCACTCGGTCTGGTTCCTCACCGTGCTGCGCTACGCCGACGCCGTGGGAGACTCTTCCCTGTACCAGCACCCCACGGTCCAGTACTACTTCGACTACTTCACCCACCTCCTGGACCCCACCGGGAACGTCCCGCAGTTCGGGGATGCCCGCTACCACTCCAACTGGTCGTGGTACGTGGCCATCCTCGAGCGGGGTGCCACGGTGTACCACCGCGCCGACTACCGGTGGGCGGCCCAGAGGATCTTGAACGCCAACCTGCCCGCGAACGGGCGCATCGGCACCGGCGACGGCATGAACCTCCTGGACGCCTACCTCTGGTCCGAGGACGGCCCCGCCAGCCCTCCGCCGGCGAGGAGCGAGGACGTCATGGAAGACCTGGTGGGCAAGAAGATCGTCTTCCGTGACGGGTACGACGCCAACGCCAACTATCTCTTCCTGAACTACCGGGACGAGGGGACCTACGACCGCATGCCCCGGGACTTCCTCCGCCACACCATCCCCGCGGAGGAGGAGAAGCAGGTCCACGGACACTCGGACGAGAACGCCATCAACCTGCTCATGAGCAAGGGCTCCGTCCTCCTGGACGACGGCGGGTACCGGCCGGAGCTGCCTTCGGGCCCCAACGGGGAGGACCGGGCGGACTACTTCCACAACCGCCTGGTGTGGCGCATGGGCAAGGTGGGCCGGGACCAGTCCATCTGGGACTTCATCCGGAACGCCGGCAGCTACGAAACCGTGGAGACCGAGAAAATCGACTTCCTCCGGGGAGACGGCTTCGACATGTCCCGGACCCGGGTGACGGACCGGCACCACGGAGTTCAGCAGGACCGCGTCATCACCTGGCTGAAGAAGGAGAACGTCTGGGTCGTCTTCGACATCGTGAAGTTCCTGCAGACGGGCTACTACACGATGGCGGACCTGTGGGACGCCACCACCATCCTGGACC
>Ga0307418_1000231_pt1 | contig 16471 bp, 14 predicted proteins | sample SalMarWE160220MG_2_FD_202160 | JGI IMG/M metagenome (GOLD analysis project Ga0307418, IMG submission 202160) | Salt marsh sediment microbial communities from the Plum Island Ecosystem LTER, Massachusetts, United States - WE1602-20 | ecosystem: Environmental > Aquatic > Marine > Intertidal zone >...
CATTGATGAAGGTCAGATCGAAATTGGTGGTGTGACTATCAAGAACTGGAATGAAAAAGCTTGGGGCCCCCAGAATATGACCTCCTGCCTGCAGAATTCTCTGAATGTTTGCCTGGCCTGGGTAGCAACCGAGCTGGAGTCTGAGCGTTTTTATAACTACTTCCAGGATTTTGGTTTTGGTCAGATGACCGGAATTGAACTTTCAGGAGAATCCCCCGGTCTGGTTAAAAGTTATTGGAGTCCGGATTATACTCGTTCCGAATTGGGAACCAACGCTTTTGGACAGGGCATTGAGATCACACCTATTCAGATGGTGAAGGCGATTTCCGCCATTGCCAATAATGGCGAAATGGTAGCTCCGCGTATCATTCACTCCATTGTAGATGATGGATACAGATATACACCTCCAAAAACCGTGGTAGGCCACCCAATCACTGCTGAAACTGCCCGGACATTAACCGATATGCTTCAGGAATCCCTCCAGAATGAATCCTCCCTGGCACTGGTCCCGGGGTACAGTCTGGCAGGAAAAACAGGTACGGCTGAAATATATGTACCCGGACAGGGATATAAAAGCACAGCCACGAACACTTCATTTGTTGGTTGGGGACCTGTTGATGATCCCCAATTTCTGGTTTATGTTTGGATTTCCAAACCATCCGCATCTATTTGGGGTTCGGAGATCGCAGCGCCGGTATTCAAAAAAGTTGTAGAGAAACTGGTCATTCACCTGGGCATTCCACCGGATGCAGTCAGGGTGGCCTTAGAGGAATAAATTGATGATTACTTTGGGTGTTGTACTTGAAGTATTGACAGGAAAAATGCCCCACTGGGCGGAAGATCTGATCATTGCCGATGTGGGGATTGATTCCCGCACCCTGATTCCAGGGTCGATGTTCGTCGCTTTGAAAGGTGAATCTGCTGATGGTCATGATTTTGTCAGTCATGCTTTCGAAAACGGCGCTTCATTTGCCTTGATCAACAAAACGGTTGATCCAGAGATCCGGGTCATTGATTGCCGGATGGGGTCGGACCTTGATCTGGATCAGCAAGTTGAAATGCCGTTTTGCCTCATGGTCGATGATGCACTGGAAACACTTCAGCGAGTGGCTGGAGAATGGCGAAAACGACTGGACCTGCGGGTTATCGGTATCACAGGAAGTGTTGGTAAATCCACCACGAAGGAACTTACCACAACGGTATTAAAACAGCGCTATCGCACCTTAAAAAATCCGGGCAATTTGAATAATGAGATTGGTTTGCCGATGACCCTCTGGCGCTTAAGTGAAGGATATCAACGAGCAGTACTCGAAATGGGTTTTTATGTGCCGGGAGAGATTAAATTCCTGTGCGAATTGGCTCAACCCTCGGTGGGTGTATTGACTACGATTGGAACTGTGCATGCCGAGCGGGCGGGTTCCCAGGATGAAATTGCCCGTGGAAAATCGGAATTGGTCCAGGCATTGCCGCCGGGGCCTGAAGGCGTCGCGATCCTTAATTATGACGATGAACGAGTCCGTTTAATGGCGAACCAGACTCAGGCAAGGGTTTTTTATTATGGATTAAGTCCAGAAGCTGATCTTTGGGCTGATGAGGTAGAAGGTTTGGGTTTAGATGGCATTAAATTCAGGCTTCATTACCAGGGAGACAACATCTATCTGAAAGTTCCCCTAATTGGCAGGCATTCTGTACATACGGTACTGAGAGCTGCGGCCGTAGGGTTGGTGGAAGGATTGTCCTGGGATGAGATAGGACGTGGATTACGTTCAGAACATACTCATCTGCGGTTGGTAGCAGTCCGGTCCTCTTGTGGAGCCTTGATCCTGGATGACACCTACAATGCATCTCCAAAATCGATGCTCGCAGACCTCAATTTGCTGGAAGAGATGGATGGCCGCAAGATTGCCGTTCTGGGAGATATGCTGGAATTGGGCCGTTATGAACACCAGGGTCATCGAAAAGTTGGGATTCGGGCGGCAGAAGTGGCAGATGTTCTGGTAACAGTAGGCAAGAAGGCAGAGATCATTGCCAGAGCAGCGGCAGAAAACAAACTGGAACAAAATAGAATTCATTCATTTGCTGAGAGTACCGATGCGGTTGTCTTTTTAAATGAGTTTTTACAGCAAAACGATGTCGTCTTAGTAAAAGGATCGCGAGGTATGCGGATGGATAAAATAGTAGCCGCTCTGGAGGTAGGATCATGAGTAATACCTCGATGGCTCTGGCACTTTCAGCTTTCTCTTTCTTATTAACTTTGATTTGGGGCCAACCTCTGCTCAGAGTTTTAAGGATGCTGAAAATTGGTGAGCATATCCGGTTTGACGGACCTAAAAGTCATCTATCGAAATTGGGCACTCCCACCATGGGAGGTGTTTTGATCCTGTTCCCGGTGGCCTTATTGACCGTCCTGTTCAACGCGGTGAAAGTATTGGGTGTATCGATCTTCGGTAACTCAACTCTGGTTCCATTGGTCGTATTTGCAGCTTTTGCCCTGATTGGCTCCATTGACGATTGGATCAGTTTGAGGGAAATTCGGGATGGAGATGGACTCTCTGCCCTGACCAAACTGATTCTGCAGTTAGTGGTATCAATTGCCACAGTTTTAGTACTGCGGTTGTTGCTGGATGTTCCTGAGCTATATATCCCGGGTTTGGATTTTGAGATCCGGTTGGGATTCTGGTATTACCCAATTGCTGTGGTCGCGATTGCAGGATATTCAAACGCGGTCAACTTTACAGATGGTTTGGACGGGCTTGCCGGGCTAATCTCAGCTACGGCTTTTGCGGCTTATGGAGTGATTGCCCTGATCCAGGGACAGATTTTTTTGGCTCGATTCTGTTTTATTCTTGTTGGATCGATTTTTGGTTTCCTTTGGTTCAACGTTCACCCGGCTGAACTTTTTATGGGAGATACAGGCTCACTTGCCTTGGGCGCGACCCTGGCTGTTGTGGCATTAATGACTGGTCAATGGGCTGTACTGCCGATTATTGGTATTATCCCGCTCAGCGAATTATTAAGTGTGGTGATCCAGGTCGTTTTTTTCAAACTTACCAAAGGTCGGCGGGTCTTTAAGATGACCCCGCTGCACCACCATTTTGAATTATTAGGCTGGAGTGAGACCCAGGTCGTTCAACGATTCTGGTTAATTGGATTAGTAGCAAGTCTAGTGGGCGTGGCGCTGTCATTAGTGTGATGAAAGAAAATTATCGAGACAAACACATTGTGATCCTGGGAGCCGCGCGCCAGGGATTGGCTCTGGCAAAGTATCTTAGCGCTCACGGGGCAATCGTAACAGTTACAGATCATAAGGATGAAAAGGTGCTTCGAGACATCATTAGCGATTTTCAGGAAAGCGAGATCAAGTGGGTCCTGGGTGGACACCCGATTGAGCTATTGGACGGGGCGGATTATCTGTCGTTGTCCGGTGGCGTTCCTTTGTCGCTCCCGCTGGTAGAAGAGGCGCTTTCCCGGGGAATCCCGTTAACGAATGACTCCCAGATCTTCCTAGAAATGGTTCCCTGTCCGGTGATCGGTATCACAGGGTCGGCTGGAAAAACCACCACAACATTATTGGTTGGTAAAATGGCAGCTTTTGCATTCGGTGAAACACGAAGTTGGGTGGGCGGGAATATCGGCAATCCCCTGATCAGTGATGTGGACCAGATGGAACTGGATCATATCGCGGTCATGGAATTGTCCAGCTTCCAGTTAGAGCAAATAAACATCTCGCCGAAAATTGCCTGTATTGTCAACATCACACCCAATCACCTGGATAGGCACGGCACCATGCAGGCTTATACTCGTGCAAAAGCTCGGATCCTGGCAGGTCAATCGGAATCTGATATAGCTGTGTTGAACAGGGAAGACCCGGGATCATGGGCGCTGCACAACGAGGTATCAGGCCAACTGGTCAGCTTCGGCCGCCAGAAACCAGCAGATGGGCAGGTTGGGACTTTTTTGGAAGAGGATTGGATTTGTTATTGGAATGGGAAAGGATCCCAGCAGTTGATCCCCGTCAACAGCATCAAATTGAGGGGAGCTCATAATCAGATGAATGTTTTAGCAGCTTGTGCTATCGCAGCCGCTGCAGAGTTTCCTGTTGACGCCATGCTTAAGGGAGTGGAAGCCCTGGAAGGTGTGCCCCACAGATTGGAAATTATTCGGGAATGGGGCGGAGCGGAATGGGTGAACGATTCCAAAGCTACTGCTCCAGCTCTATCGATCGCAGCCCTGAACTCATTTCAGGAACCGCTGGTATTACTGGCAGGCGGACGAGATAAAGATCTTCCCTGGCAGGAATTTTCGAGGTTGGTATTGGAGCGGGTCAGGTATTTGATCCTGTTCGGCGAAGCCGCCGATCTGATCGAAACTTCCCTGATTGCTGAACTTAAGGAAGGACAGGAGCTCTTACCTTACCGGAAATGTTCCGGGTTAGAGCAAGCCGTCAAGGTTGCAGCAGAGATTTGTGAAAAGGGAGATGTGGTTTTACTCTCCCCGGGAGGGACCAGTTTTGATGAATTTACTGATTTTGAAGAAAGAGGAGAAAAGTTCAGATTATGGGTAAACAAACTGAACTGAAATCTGATCCAGTAGGACTGGATCTGGCAATTGATATTCCATTTTTAAGTATTGTGGCCGCACTGCTTGTTTTTGGGCTGCTAATACTTTATTCCGCTTCCTGGGATGTCTCCTGGAGGGTTTCGAACGATGTAAATTCCTTTTTCCTGCGCCAGTTGTTGTGGTTAGTTCTGGGATTGGGAGTGGCGATCTTCCTTTATTTTATGGATTACCACCGCTGGGCGAAAAACCGTCTCGCTATCCTTGCTATTGTGGGTACGATAGCCTTGCTGGTACTGGTCTTATTTATTGGGGATCGATCCATTTTCGGTGGAAAGTCAGTTCAACCATCTGAGTTGGCTAAACTCACCATCGTGATTTACCTGGCAGTATGGCTTGACGCCAAGGGTGATTTGATCAAGAAATTCCATTTCGGTTTGATTCCCCTGGCTGTGATCCTGGGATTAGTGGGAGGATTGATTGCCATCCAAACTGATGTCAGCGCAGCAGTGACGATCTTTGCTCTCGGTTTACTGTTATTCTATTTGGCTGGCGGATCGTTGATGCAGATTTTGTTATTGCTGGTCATATCGATGAGCATGGGCGCGGGATTAGTAGCCTTGCGAAAACCGGAAGTATACCAACGTATTGCGGACTTTTGGGTGGGTATCAGAGATATCAATACCATTGGTTCAGAACAGATTGCCAAATCGTTTACTGCGTTTGTAGATGGCGGCTGGTTTGGTGTAGGTCTTGGTAGGGGTGTGGCAAAGCTGGTTTTGCTTCCTGTTCCTCATACTGATAGCATCTTTGCTGTTGTAGGTGAGGAGCTGGGATTTGTAGGTTCAGCTGTTTTGGTTATTTTATATGCCTTGCTGCTTTGGCGGGGAATGATAATCGCCAAAAAAGCTCTGGACGGTCTGGGATCATTCCTGGCTGCCGGGTTGGTATTCTGGATCGTATTTGAAGCTTATGTGAACATCGCTGTCATCATTGGGCTGCTACCAGTAGCGGGTAACCCGCTCCCATTTATGAGCCAGGGAGGATCTAATCTTGTGGTTACCTTGTCAGCAGTTGGAATCATCCTGGGTGTTGCCAGGATGTCAGAATTGGAACGTAGAAAACAGGAACGGAGGTCATTAGGTGCGGTTGTTGATTTGCGCGGGCGGGACAGGCGGGGGAGTGTACCCGGCTTTAGCCGTCCTCCAGGCACTAAAAGATCTTAACCCATCCTGGGAGACATCTGACGATGTCCTTTGGGTAGGCGGAGAAAACGGTATGGAAGGAGAAATTATCTCCAGACTGAATATCGAATATACGAACATTCCCGCTGCAGGATTACACGGTGTGGGTTTGAAAAACCTGCCTGGTAATCTGGCCAAGTTATTCAGGGGATATCTTAAAGCGGGCAGGATTTTGCGCGAATATCAGCCGGATGTGCTGTTTTTTACGGGTGGATACCTGGCGGTGCCAGCTGCTTTTGCAGGACGGGCGAAACCGAGCCTGGTATTTACCCCTGATATCGAACCTGGCCTGGCGATCAGGACTATATCTATCCTGGTGTCAAGAATTGCTTTGTCTGTTGATCTGAGCCGCCAATTCACACCGCCAGGGAAAGATGTCATAGTCAGTGGTTATCCAGTGCGTCCCAAACTGCTGAGTTGGACCCAAGATCAAGCTCTCGAGGCTCTGGAATTATCGTCAGATTTACCTGTCCTGTTGGTATTTGGTGGCAGCAAGGGTGCCCGCTCAATTAACAAAGCCCTGGATGCCATTCTGCCGGAGTTATTAAAAGAGATACAGGTGGTCCATATTACAGGAAGACTGGATTGGGAAGGGATTAAAATAAACCGGGATAAATTATCTGCAGATCTGCAAAAGAATTATCGGATCTTCCCGTTCCTTCATGATGAAATGGGTGCTGCTTTGAGAAGTGCTGACCTGGTCGTCTCTCGCAGCGGGGCATCTATTCTGGGGGAATATCCGATGTTTGAGCTGCCAGCGATCCTGGTTCCATATCCGTATGCCTGGCGGTACCAGAAAACAAATGCTAAATACCTGGTTGATCGAGACGCTGCATTAATGATTAGAGATGAAGAATTAAAGGAAAGATTACTTCCCACAGTGTTATCTCTGATCAGGAATCCGGAGAGATTGAATCAGATGAAATCTGCTCTCAAGGATATGGCAAAGCCTGAAGCGGCAAAAATGATTGCCAGAGAATTGATAACTCTAGCTGGCAACAAAGAAGGAGGAGATCAGAAATGATTTCCATCCTTTCAGCATTCTGGATGTTTGTGATCCTATTTGGCCTGATTGGAGCCATGCGCGGCTGGGCCAAGGAACTGCTGGTAGTTTTCAGTGTGGTTTTAGCACTTTTCCTGATTTACGTGCTGGAATCGTACACGCATTATATGATCCCATTTGGGGATGTCCTGGCAAATGTAGAAAATTTACCTGCCAATGCTACCTTTGAATCCCTCCCAGCGGCAATTCAGGAAGAGCTTCGGACACAGTTCTGGTCACGGGCGACCATTGTTTTCATCCTGTCCTTCTTTGGATATCAGACGCCCCGCCTGGCGGTGATCCGGGATAAGGCTCGCCGGGAACAAATTCAGGATATTTTATTAGGTGCGGTGATGGGGTTAATGAGTGGATTCTTCATCGTGGGCACTTTGTGGTGGTATATGGCAGCTGCACATTATCCATTTGGACCGGAAATATTAGCTCCCCAACCAGGCACGCCGATGGGTGAGGCGGCAATTAATATATTGAAATATTTTCCGCCCGTATTTGCCAGCAACCAGATCGGTTTGTTCTTTGCTGTAGTGGTGGCTTTTATGTTTGTATTGGTGGTGTTCATTTGATGAAGCATATTCACTTTATCGGGATTGGAGGAACTGGTTTGTCTGCAATTGCTACTGTTTTACTGGAGCAGGGATACACAGTCAGTGGGTCGGATCTTACTGAATCCAACCTCTTTGATGCGGTGAAGAAGGCCGGCGGATCAGTCACCTTGGGCCACCGGGCTGAGAATATTGCTGGCGCAGATCTTGTCGTCCGGTCTTCAGCAATTCCAGAGAATAACGTGGAAGTTCAGGCAGCCCTTGCGGCGGAGATTCCTGTGCTAAAACGTTCTGAATTCTTGGGCCAAATGCTGGCTGATAAAGAAATCCTTGCTGTAGCCGGTAGTCATGGAAAAACTACCACAACGTCCATGCTTGTCTGGATTCTCTCCAGGTTGGATTTAGATCCTTCCTTTATAGTCGGTGGTGTTGTGAGCAACTTGGGCACAAACGCTAGATCAGGTGAGGGGGATCAGTTTGTGATCGAAGCAGACGAATATGACTATATGTTTTGGGGTTTGAACCCGGATTGGGCTGTAATCACCAATGTCGAACATGACCATCCTGATATCTTCCCCACTTCCCAATCCTTTGCTGAAGCATTTGAGGGATTTGTAAAGAACTTGAAGACAGGTGGCAGCCTGGTTCTATGTGGTGAAGATCCCGGTGCGCTGCGATTAAAAGATTTGCTTTCTGCTGACCAAAATTTGGTGATTTATGGTTTTACAGGAAGTGAATGGGATTATCAAGCTGAAAATTTAAAGATTAACCTCAGCGCGGGAACTGATTTTGAGATCCGGATAAATCTGGAAGGGCAGGAGAGTATCCTGCCACTATCACTCCAGGTTCCTGGGGAGCACAACGTCCTAAACGCCTTGGCTGCATTTGCAGTGGCTGATGGTCTTGGTTTGGATCGTCAGGATATTGCCAGGGTACTAGGTGAATTCCAGGGAAGTGAGCGCAGATTTGATATCCGGGGAGAATACCAGGGTGTAATGATCGTAGATGATTATGCTCACCATCCAACTGAAATTATGAAAACCCTCCAGGCTGCCCGGAATGGCTATCCTACAAAGAGGATCTGGGCTGTCTGGCAGCCGCATACTTACTCTCGAACAACAACATTATTTGATGGTTTCTGCGGATCATTTGAGATGGCGGACCGGGTTGTGGTGCTGGATGTTTTCCCGGCTAGAGAGCAAAAACCGGCAGACTTCCGAATTTCAGACCTGGTTTCATCCATTCAGCATGATGCTGTACAGCATGTTCCGGGTATCGACCAGGCGGTTGAATTATTGAAAAAAGAACTGCGGCCAGCAGATCTGCTGCTGGTATTTACCGCGGGTGACGCAATTGAAATTAACGATCAGATTGAGAAATACTTGTCTGCCCAGGCAGGATTTTAGAGAGGAGAAAAACAATGACCGCAAGAATTCTTCCAGATGAAAGAGATCAAGCCGTTGATGTTATTTTCGATACAAAACAGCACCTGAAGTGGGTTGTACGGGAAGATCCCAAGCTTCAGGCCGAGTTGAATAAACTTACTGATACCGGTGGGGAATTGTCCTCAACCGTTGTCAATAAAGTATTGGCCCGGATCAAGAAACTCTAGGGATTAATTAATGAAACGACCAGTATTAACTTCTTCCCAAATACAATCTCTGCAAACCTTCTTTGGCAGCAAGTTGAAGAAGGATGAATTGATGAGCCGCTATTCAGTGATGAAAGTTGGCGGACCTGCAGATTATCTGGTAGCTGCTGAGAATTTGCAGGATCTGGAAGCATACGTTTGCTTTTTATGGAAAGAAAGGATACCTTTCCTGCTGTTAGGCGGAGGATCGAATACCCTGATCAGTGATGCGGGTATCCGAGAGATGGTCTTGATCAATGAAGCCAAGCAGATCAAGTTCCTGGACAGCGAAAGTGATTCTCCCCGTTTATGGGCGGAATCTGGTGCGGGTTTTGGAAGTTTGGCTCGCCGGGCAGGTTCTAAGGGCTGGAGCGGCCTGGAATGGGCTTCCGGGATCCCGGGCACAGTGGGAGGGGCAGTAATCAATAACGCTGGAGCTTTTGGCTCGAATGTGGCGGAAAGATTGGAAATGGCAGAAATCTTGCAACCTTTAGGGGACAATATTCAGCGATCGGAATGGTCGGTGGATAAATTTGCATACGACTACCGTTACAGCGTTATCAAATCAGGTGAAAAACAGGCTGTGGTCCTTTGTGCGACCTTTAAGATGGAAAAAAGTACTCCTGATGCCGTCAAAGGAAAGATCTCGGTTATAGCGGAAAAACGCCAGTCTTCCCAACCTTCGGGCGCCAGCCTGGGGAGCATGTTCAAAAATCCGCCTGGAGATTTTGCAGGTCGGTTAATCGAAGAAGCAGGATTAAAAGGAACCCAGGTGGGCGACGTGCAAATCAGCCCTTTACATGGAAATTTTTTCCTCAATAAAGGAAAAGCTACTGCTTCTGATATCGCAGCGCTGATTGCCCAGGTGAGGGACCAGGTTCATGAAAAATTTGGTATTGAGCTGGAACTGGAAATCCAGTTAATTGGAGATTGGAACTGAGGAATGATATGGCTAAACCAATTCGGTTAGGAGTTTTATTTGGAGGACGGTCCGGGGAACATGAAGTTTCCCTGAGTTCCGCCAGTTCTGTTCTAAATACATTGGATCCTGATAAATACCAGGTAACCCAGATTGGGATTACATTGGAAGGTGATTGGCTGGTAGGCGAGGATGTACTAACCGCTTTGAAGAACCGCACAGAGGAAAGCCTGACCCCAGCGGTTATGCTTCCGACTCCGTCCCGATCACAGGTTTTTTCACTGGAGCTAGTGCAGGGGAATGAGATTTTGAAGGTGTTTGCGGAACTTGATGTCATCTTCCCGGTGCTCCACGGATCCTATGGGGAAGACGGTACCATGCAAGGACTGTTCGAACTTAACAACCTGGCCTACGTTGGAGCCGGTGTTCTTGGATCCGCTGTTGGGATGGATAAAGCCCTCTTTAAGGATGTGATGGTTGCCAATCATATCCCGGTTGCACCTTCCATTCTGGTTCATCAGTCTGAATTGAAATCCATGGATCGTGTTCTGGAACGAGTGGAAGAGTTTGGTAATTATCCAGTATTTGTGAAACCAGCCAATATGGGCTCTTCCGTAGGTATTAACAAATGCCGTGATATAGAAGAAACTGTTGACGGAATCATGGAAGCTGCTCGATATGATCGGCGAGTTTTGATAGAAAAAGGAATTAATGCCCGGGAAATCGAATTAAGTGTGCTGGGTAACCAGTCCCCCCAGGTTTCAATTCCGGGAGAAATCAGACCAACTGCGGAATTTTATTCTTATGAAGCCAAATATCATGATGACAGCTCGGAATTACTGATTCCGGCTCCGATCAGCCAGAAACAGGTTGATTTATTACAGGAGTATGCTCTGCGGGCATACCAGGCAATAGATTGTGAAGGTATGGCCAGGGTGGACTTTTTGATGGATAAGGAAACGGATGAGATATTCCTGAATGAAGTAAATACCATTCCCGGTTTTACACCCATCAGCATGTATCCCAAGCTGTGGGAGGCTAGCGGTTTGACTTATGCGTCATTGATTGATGAATTAATACGGTTAGCCGTAGACAGGCATGAGGAAAGGGATCAACTGATCAGAAAGTATGAGTTTGAGGATTAAGACAGGATATGGCTAAACAGATCAACACCAGAACAGAGAGAAGAGGGCAGTCCAAGAATTCCCGCAGAGATCAACGGGGATCATCCTCTATAACCACGCGCAGGACGCCTCCTGTTCTATCACGCAGTACGATTGGAGTAAACACTGCAGCGGTTGATAATAGACCAATACCACGGCGCCGGGTGGATGTTGCTATCGCCTCCGGAGCTGAAATCCGTCTTCCCGCGGTGCCTGCGGTCCATAATAAATGGCGGGTGCTTTCCGGTGTGATTTCGATCTGTTTATTAATGGGCTTGATCCTTTTCACTCAGTCCGAGCTGTTCACTATAACAGATATTGAAATACAAGGATTGGAACGGTTCACAGAAGGAGATATTGCCCAGGCGATCAACATTACTGGCTCTTCGATCTTTTTTATCAATCCCGATCGTGTAAAGAGAGATTTGCAAATGACTTACCCTGCTTTATCTGATATCGACATCCAGGTTGGCTGGCCGGCATCTGTCTCAATTTCTCTTGTTGAGCGCTATCCCGTCCTGGCTTGGAACTGGGATGGTCGTGTCCGGTGGGTGGATAATAATGGGGTGGCTTATGACCCCCTGGATGAAGGATTAGATGTGGTTCAGGTGAAATCAACTATGCTGCCGCCCACTATTGATGATCATATTGTGGATCCCCGTATTGTGGAGAGCGTAGCGTCTCTGGCAGGATATATCCCGGAGAATGTGGATTTGGTCTATGACCCAGACCACGGCTTGGGATGGGAAGATGACCGAGGATGGATCACTTATTTTGGATTTAATGATGATGACACAGAGCAGAAAATGAATGTATATCAATCGTTGGTGGAATACCTGGAAGGTAAAAGGATCACCCCCGGGATAATTAATGTTGAGTTTATCGATTCGCCTTATTTCAGGATGGAACAATGAGCACGCAGGAAGCACCGATCATCGTTGGTATTGACGTTGGCACTACAAAGATCTGCACCCTGGTGGCCCGGGTGGAAGCGGAGAATAAATTCCGCATTCTGGGTGTTGGCATTGAGCCTTCCCGGGGTTTGCGGAAGGGAGTTGTGGTTGATATAGACTCTACCAGCAGGGCAATCAAACGATCCATAGATAAGGCAGAGAGGACTTCCGGACTGGAAATTACTTCTGCCCAGGTTAGTCTGGCAGGCTCACATGTTTCATCTATCAATAGTCATGGAGCCAGCGGGGTAACTGGCGGAATAATCGATCAGAATGATGTTTTCCGGGCTCTGGATGCGGCCAAGGCTGTTTCCATTCCCCATAACAGGGATATCGTCCATGTCATACAGCGTGGTTTCAGCGTTGATGGGCAGGATGGCATTCATAAACCCATCGGCATGCACGGTTACAGGTTGGAAGTGGAAGCCCACATAATCACAGCGGCTTCGACATCGCTTGATAACCTGGAGCAATGTGTTAACACAGCTGGTGCAGATGTGGAAGCTTTTGTGCTGAATCCTCTGGCCTCCGCTGAAGCGGTATTGACTGAAACGGAACGAGAAATGGGTGTTGTGGTTTGTGATATTGGTGGGGGAACCACAGATCTGGCAATTTATATCAATGGTGATGTCTGGCATACCATGGTGATGGGCATTGGCGGAAACCTGATCACTTCTGATATCACTCACGGGTTAAGTTTGTCCATAGATCAGGCGGAAAAAGTCAAAATTCAATATGGACATGCCATCCGGTCTGAAATCAGCGAGGATGATGTTTTCTCCATTCGTCCCTTTGGAGATGAAACCCAGAAAGAATATCGCCGCAGGGATCTGGCTTTGATCATCGAAGCCAGGGTTGAAGAGTTATTCAGCTATGTGATACAGGAGATCAAACGTTCTGGGTACGACGGATTGTTGCCTGCAGGTATGGTACTGACAGGTGGGTCAAGTTCCTTACCGGGAATCAGTCAGTTTGCCAGAAAAATGTTCAACTTGCCAGTCAGGGTTGCCCAGCCGGAGAACTTGCTTGGGATGACCGATCAACTTCATGATCCTGCGTTTGCTACCAGCGTTGGTTTATTGGAATGGACGGTGTTAATGAATACGATATCTTATGAAAAGGACAGTTACCGTAAACAAATTCACCAGGACAATATTAGTTGGGGTAAAGTTACAAACTTCCTGAGGCGATTACTGCCTTAACAATGACCATGCAACAACAAGTATTTTAGTACAGAGGAGAATACTATGGACCCGATCAAAGAAACAGAATCATTTGCACGAATAAAAGTAATTGGGGTTGGTGGAGGTGGATGCAACGCCGTAGACCGGATGATTGAAGCCGGACTAACCGGGGTTGAATTCATTGCTGTCAATACCGACGCGCAGGCCTTGCTGCGTTCCAAAGCACCAATCCAGGTCCGGGTAGGGGACAAACTGACCCGCGGACTGGGTTCGGGCGGCAATCCCGAAATTGGACGTGGATCAGCCGAGGAATCTGCTGATGATATTTACTCCGTCCTCAAGGGAGCCGATATGGTCTTCATCACTGCCGGTATTGGCGGTGGAACAGGGACTGGTGCTTCCCCGATCGTGGCTCAGGCCGCCCGGGAAATGGGTGCCCTGACAATTGGTGTGGTCACCAGGCCTTTTACCTTTGAAGGCAATACCCGTGTAGCAACTGCGGATCAGGGTATATCACTCTTGAAGGAAGAGGTAGATACGTTGATCGTGATCCCAAACGATCGCTTGCTCCAGATCGCAGATAAACGCGCCAGCCTGCAGGAAGCTTTCATGATGGCCGATGACGTGCTGCGTCAGGGTATTCAAGGTATCTCCGAGTTGATCACCGTCCCGGGTTTGATCAACCTGGACTTCGCGGATGTTCGCGCGATTATGTCTGAGGGTGGTGCAGCTTTGATGGCTGTTGGTGAAGCCTCTGGGGAAGACCGGGCTATCAAGGCTGCCGAACAGGCAATGTCCAGTGATCTTCTTGATATCACTATTGATGGCGCTCGAGGCATACTCTTTAATGTCACCGGCGGCACGGATTTGTCCTTATTCGAGGTCAACGAAGCTGCGGCCATCATTAAAGCAACAGCCCACCCCGAAGTTAACTTGATCTTTGGTGCTGTGATCGATCCCACCATGCAGGATAAATTCCGCATGACAGTGATTGCCACAGGTTTTGAGAAGACCGGCATGCCCACCAATATCATGCAAATGGCGGGGCGTCGTTCCCGGGTGGAAATCCCAGCCGGAAACGAAACACAGGATGAGCGGGAACTGGAATTTGTTCCACGTTCCCTAAATACCGAGAACCTGGACATTCCGACTTTCTTGAGGAATCGAAACCGCAATCGGTAAATGAGTGAGAGTTTTGTTAAGTGGAATAGTTAGAATGGGTCCAAGTAATCTCTTGGGTTTGTCTTTACGGGGATATCCACCCTGAACTGGCCTCCTCCTGGTAGGGTTGGATGTTGTCTGGTCATGTTCTCCTGCTGATAATTCAGCAGGAGAACGGTTTTAATAGAGTCTCTAATATCAGGATGGTTTTCCCTAGTGAGGGGTGCTGTTGTATGCTAAAATCACATTGATTACCATCTAAACTGGTCAGGATGAAAAATATGAAATGTCCTTATTGTAAAGATGATGATTCCAAGGTCCTTGATACTTCCCATGATAAACGTGGTGGGACCCGCCGTCGCAGATTGTGCCTCAACTGTCAGCAGAGGTTCAGCACCTATGAAAGAGCGATCCTGGATACACCCTTAATTATGAAGCAGGACGGCACCCGTGAGGAATTTAATCGGGCAAAACTAAGCAGAGGAATCCAGATCAGCTGTGATAAACGTCCAGTTTCTGCCGCTGATATTGAGCGTCTGGTAGGGGATGTGGAATCCGATCTGCAGGCGATGGGTGAAATAGAAGTCTCATCCAGGGTGGTAGGGGATATGGTAATCAGTGGATTAAAAGATATGGATCTGGTGGCTTATATCCGGTATGCGATTGTCTATCTGGGGCTGGAAGATCTAAATGCCATTCGGGGAGAGATTGACGCCCTATTAGAAGGATAGGAATAATGTCATTAATCAAAAAGCCCTCTCTCGTGGAAAGGGCTTTTTTTATTAACCGAGGCACTGAGTCCTTCTAAAAGGACTCAGTGCCTGATTTTATCCGCAGCCGCCGCCAACCGGGGCGCGTTTCAGATCCAATTTGATCTTCTTTTCATATTCGAGATTATATTCATCATGATCGGGATAGGCAGCCGGGCAATTCGAACCTAACGCGGCGTCAAATTCATAATGTAATTCTTCTTCTCCGGCCTGGATTCTATCTCCACATACAACATCTTCGACAGAAGTTGAGAATGTGTCCAGCCAATTATTGATGCCACCGCTGAGGATATAGACATTCGGTACTGCCTGGGCGGTCATTATCTTCCAAACTTCGGTAGAGGTAACTTCGTCATTACTCATCAACACGATCACAGTATTGGCAGGCAAGGCAATGAACTCATCGATCGAATCTTGAATTTCCTCGGGAAGTAAATTCTCGGCATCGAGGATGTGGAAAAGGTTAAAGTCGGCCTCACTTCTGACGTCGATCATAACCAGATTCAATTTATGGTCGTGGAAGGTATCCAGCAGTTCACCTGGATGAATATAAACTTCCCGGTTCTTAAGGTCATCACCTCGGATTGATTCCAGGTTGTTCCAGCGGTCAGCAGTTGTAGGCTGGCCGATAATTGCGATTCCCACAGCTATGATAACCAGAACTCCAGCTCCATAATATCGCGCCCTGGGTGCTTTTTTGGGATCCTTATTTCCGTAGATCTTTTCAAGTTGTTCTCCACCCCAGAGCATGAATACAGCCATTAATGTAACCAGGATAACAACGATACCGGCCGGCAGGTTAAAAACATCCATCAGTGTTAATCTTCCATAATAGCTGCCGTTAAAGAAAAACTTGTAAGAATCGACTGTCTCGCCAAACAGAAAAACACCAACCAGGCCGCCCAGCACAAAGAAGATTCCGTCAATCTTAAGTGTTGCTAATGCTACCAGTGAAGTACCGGGACAGAAACCTCCCAGGATAAATCCAAAGCCCATAATTAATCCACCGACGATGCCAGACCAGAGATAGGTGGGATTAACCCAGATCAGGTTGTAATCCAGAAGGCCAACTGCAGAGCTTAGGAATAGCAGCAGCATACCTACGACGATCGCTGTGAAGAAAACCTTGAACACACGCAAGTCTTTGAAGTAGAACTGGGATGCCAGGCTGGGTGAGTGATTAAAACCAGAGATCTCCAATACGTACCCAAATAGGAAACCTATCAGCAGAAAGACCAGGTAAGTTAGGGGTTTACTAAGTAGAGATTCTAAGTGTAGAGGAAAGGGT
>Ga0307418_1000232_pt1 | contig 16464 bp, 15 predicted proteins | sample SalMarWE160220MG_2_FD_202160 | JGI IMG/M metagenome (GOLD analysis project Ga0307418, IMG submission 202160) | Salt marsh sediment microbial communities from the Plum Island Ecosystem LTER, Massachusetts, United States - WE1602-20 | ecosystem: Environmental > Aquatic > Marine > Intertidal zone >...
CCAAGGTCCTGCCCCGGGAAGTGGTTGGGAAGATGATAAGGTCGGGTTGGTATTCTCTGGCCGCCTGAGCAACCATGTCTGCCAGGGGTTCGGGTCGGAAATCTTTCAGTAGTGGGCTGTCAGCCAGCAGAACCTGATCTGCACCATATTGAAACGCGGTATCTGCCAGTTCATTTACCCCATCTCCAAGGACCAGGGCTGCGGTTTCTCCGCCCAGATCCTTTATTATCTCAACAGCCAGTCCAAGGCCTTCCCAGGAGGAAGGTTGGGCTTTTCCGTGAAAATGATCTATGTAGGTAAGTATTTTTTTTGTCATTAGAGCACCTTCTCGGAGATAAGTTTATCAACCAGGGATTTGGCTTTCTCTTCAGGCGTATCGCCTTCAATGATCTCAGTCACAATTTCCTTTTGAATCGGCTCAGTAACTTCTGGCCAGGCAATAGAAGAGGATGGTGCTTCCAGGCCCAGATCAGCCAGGGACCAGATGGGAAATTCAGCCTTGGAGGCTTTCCGGATACCCATGAACGAAGGGTAGCGCGGTTCGCCATAATCTTTGGTCACGCTAACAACAGCTGGCAGGGTGCTGTCTACCACCTGTCCAGCCTCTTCCATTGAGCGAAGAACCTGGATCTTGCCGCTCCCGGAATTTACGGATTCAAATTTCGAGACCAGAGTAAGGGAGGGCCATTTTAGCAGCCTGGCTGTTTGGACAGGGAGCAGACCTGTGTCTGTATCTACTGATTGCTGCCCGAACAAGACCAGATCAGCCTCACCGATCTTTTGGATCGCAGCTGCCAGTACTTTAGATGCAGCCACATTATCGGCTCCTATTAATGCTGGATCCGATACCATAGCTGCGCTGTCTGCGCCCATCGCCAGGGCATGTTTGATGGCTTCGGTTTCCCCTTCCTTGCCTAGACAGAGAGCGATAACTTCACCTCCCTGATCTGCAACCAGGTTCAGGGCGGCTTCCACGGCGTACTCATCCCACGGGTTGATAATCAGTGGCGCATCTCCCCAACTGATGGCACCGTTATCAACACTCATGGTAGCTGCCGTGTCTGGGACCTGCTTAACACAGACAATAATTTTCACACTATTACCCTCCTTGTGTTTAGAAAGTTGATCATTTTTTATCCTGGATCAATAGTCCAGGTTTGGTGGTCATAGGGCGGTAGTTCCCGGCGGATCTTTTTGTCCCTGCGTTTGTCCAGAGCGTAATCGGCTTGAATGAGGGATTGGATTTCATTACTGCCTTCATAAATCATGGCGCCTTTGGCATTGCGCATAAAACGCTCGACGGGATATTCATCGCTGAACCCATAGGCGCCGTGGATCTGGACCGCTTCAGAGGCAGCCCGGAAAGATGCTTCCGTGGCATACCATTTGGCGGCTGATGTTTCACGGGTATTGCGGACACCTTGGTTTTTTAACCATCCGGCATTGAGATATAACAGACGGGCAGCCTGGTAATCCAGGGCCATGCGGGCGATTTTGGCTTGAATCAGTTGAAAATCACTGATTTTCCCGCCAAAAGCGTTCCGTTCCTCTGCATAAGATTTGCTGGCTCCCAGAGCAGCCCTGATCAATCCGGTAGCACCGGCCGCTACTGTATAACGCCCGCTGTCAAAGGCAGACATAGTCACTTTAAATCCTTCTCCTTCTTCTCCCAGCAGGTTTTCAGCCGGAACCCGGACATCCTGAAAATTTATCCAACCGGTTGATCCGGCCCGCACACCAAGTTTTCCGTGAATATCAGCCCGCGTGACACCAGAAGATTCCAGGTCTACCAGAAAGGTTGATAATCCGCGGTAGGATTGATCGGCTTTGGGGTCTGTCCTTACTGTAACTACAGCAAAATCGGCAACCGAGGCCAGGGAAATCCACATCTTCTCTCCATTGAGAATGTAGTGCTGTCCATCCTTTTTACCAGTTGCCTGGATATGGGCAAAATCAGATCCTGCACCCGGCTCAGTAAAGGCTCCGCAGCCGATTTTCTCTCCCTTGGCCAGGGGCACCAGATAGTGCTTTTTTTGTTCTTCAGTCCCCCATTGCAGCAGCGTTAGGCAAGTTAAACCGTTATGTACAGAAATCACCACACGCAGGGAAGTGTCAACGAACTCAAGCTCTTCACTGACCAACCCCAGGGAGATGTAATCCATTCCCTGGCCGCCATATTTCACCGGAATAGTGATACCCAGGATTCCCAATTCGGCCATCCTGGGAATGATAAATGGCGCCATTCCACCAACTCGGTCCTGTTCCTGAATAGTTGGAAGGACTTCCTTGGCCGCAAAATCCCGGACCATCCGCTGCACCATCTGATGCTCTTCTGACAATCCAAAATTCAAATTGGCTCCTTATCTTTTCGAAAATATCGGGAGTTTAATGATTATACCTTTTTCCCCGACTCCTGCCCCTGCGGTTTCATTTCAGAAATAAATACAATATAATCTCAGGTATGGATGATCGCCTAAAAATTGCTCTTCGGTTTGTTTTGCTGCTGCTGATTGGTTCGCTAATCGGTATTTCACCTTCTGCTTATAGTGTAACCGAAAATACTCGGAAGGTGCGGCTGGCCTTCGCAGCGGAGGATTATTCAACCGGGGCTGAGATCTTGATCGACCTGGCAGAAGAAAATCCCTGGTGGACAACCCTATGGGAAAGTGCTGGCAATGCCGCTTATCTTGGAGGCGATTATCCAACAGCAAAAAACGCTTATAAAAAGGCGCTCCAGAAAAATGATCTTTCTATTGAAGGACAGATAAAACTGGGGCAGACTTATCTGCAAGTTGGAGAACAGGTATTGGCGGTTGAGACCTGGCAGGCACTTGAAGATTCCTCTCAGGCTCTGGAAGAATTGGCGTTATTCTATGAAGGGAATGGCGAAATCACCCGTGCAATCGAAATCTGGCACAAATATCTGACTCTATCAGCGGATGGAAGCACATCAGATCAGATTTATCATTTTGGATTATTAATCGCGGCGGATACTCCACCAAAATCTCTGCCCTACCTTGATCAATCACGAGAGGAATTTCCGGAAGCTGCAGGAGTTGCCTCAGCGATCAGGGGCGCTGTATCTGAGGAACCGGCATATCAATATGTCACCGCGGGGCAAGCCCTGGCAGCTATCAACCAATGGAACCTGGCAGCTTACGCATTTGATCGAGCGACCTCACTGCGTCAGGATTACCAGGAAGCCTGGCTGTATCTGGGGGAAGCTCTTCAACATTTGGATAAACCTGGGGAAGATGTTCTGGATGTACTCGAGACCGGCTTGGCCCTTAATGAGGACTCTCCCCTGGCAAATCTTTTTTTGGGATTGTACTGGCAGCGCCAGGGTTCGCATCCCACAGCCCTCGATTATTTTCAGGTTGTGGCAGATCTCTGGCCCGCAAATGCTGATGTCCGGGTAGAAACCGGCAAGTCACTGGCCGCACTCGGTCAATTGAATGCCGCTCTTGAGAAATACCAGGAAGCTGTTGAGCTTGATCCACTGGATGGAAAATATTACAATCAACTGGCTGAATTTTGTGTCCTTTATGACTACCAGGTAAAAGAAATCGGCCTAGCCGCCAGTCGGATTGCTGTTCAGCTCGATCCTTCCGATGAAGTAAGCCTCGATATCATGGGACAGGTGCTGCTGGCGCTGGATGATAATCAAAATGCCGTGAAGTTCTTCCAGATGGCGCTGGAATCAAACCCGATCTATGCGCCAGCTCATTATCATCTGGGTATTTATTATTCAGCTTACGATGATAGCGAACGAACGGTTTACCATTTGCAGCAGACGCTAAAGTACACTGAAAATCCAGCCTTGTTCGATCAGGCTGAGCGTTTGTTATCAAATTATCAGTAGAGGATTTTGGGAGACTTTATGAAAAAAAGGTTCTGGTTATTATTTACTTCTACCTTTTTTGTGTTGGCTTCCCTGGCTTGCAACATTTCCCAGATTTCAAGGATATTTGGTGAGTATCCCACTAACCCGGGCGATTTGCTGTTCCAGGATGGTTTTTCTGACCCTTCCAGTGGTTGGGACCAGGTCAGAACTCAGGAAGGTTTGACTGATTATGAAAATGACAGATACAGGATCCTGGTAGATTCCATGAATGCGGATTATTGGTCCAACCCAGGCCTGTATTTCATGAATGTCCATATCGAAGTGGATGCCGGGAAGATAAGTGGACCGGATGATAATAACTACGGTGTCTTATGCCGTTACCAGGATAACGAGAACTTCTATTTCTTAATTATCAGTAGTGATGGTTATTACGGAATAGGTATCGTAGAGGGTGGAGAGCAAAAACTGCTTCACCCCCCTCAGATGTATCAGTCGGACTTCATTCACACTGGAGTTAGCGCTAATCACATCCAGGCATTCTGCGATGGTCCCAGGCTGGCGCTGATTGTCAACGGTGAGTTTATCGGTGAAGCATATGACAGTACCTTCATTGATGGTGATATTGGCCTGATTGTAGGTTCCTTTGATATGCCCGGAGTCGATATCTGGTTTGATAATCTAATGGTGACCAATCCCTAAGGAAGTTTAAGGATTTCCTTATATCTCAAGGTTTCCAAAAATGAAAATATACCTTGATATGATCGGATGCCGCTTGAATCAAAGCGAGATCGAGATTCTAGCCAGACAGTTTTCTGCGGCAGGGCATCACCTGGTTGCAGATCCGGCTGAGGCGGATCTGGCAGTGGTTAATACCTGCACGGTGACATCCGCTGCCGCGGCTGACTCGCGCAAAACTATCCGCCGCATAGCTCGCAGTGGAGTGAAGAATATTATCTCAACCGGCTGTTGGAGCGAGCTCTATCCTGATCAAGCCCTGGATCTTCCTGGCGTTACCAAGGTGGTTTCCAATGCAGAGAAAGGCCAATTGGTTGCAGATCTGCTTACTTTGGATCCGGAGAAATTTGACCAGGAGCCTCTTCAGCGGATAATAATTCCCGGCATCCGCCAGCGAACCCGGGCTTTTATTAAGGCGCAGGATGGCTGTCACCATCACTGCACTTTCTGTATAACAACTGTCGCCAGGGGGAATTCCCGGAGTGAGTCAGCTGCAACCGTAATCAAGGAAATAAACGCCGCGGTCCAGGCCGGGTTTAAGGAAGTTGTTCTGACAGGTGTTCAACTGGGATCGTGGGGGAAAGACCTTAATCCTATTCAGGGATTGAATGATTTGGTTTACCAGGTATTGAAGGATACTGATGTTCCCCGGTTGCGATTATCCTCAATCGAACCCTGGGATGTCCACCCCTTGCTGATCGAGCTCTTGCAGGAGGAAAGAGTCTCCCGCCATCTGCATCTCCCGCTGCAGTCTGGTTCAGCTGCCACTTTAAGGCGAATGGCCCGGGCGATCAATCCGGCTAAATATGCTTTGTTGCTAGAGAGTATTCGGTTCGCTGTGCCTGAAATTGCCCTCACAACAGATATCCTAGTGGGTTTTCCAGGCGAAACAGAGACTGAATTCAAGGAAAGTTATGATTTTATCCGCCAGATGGATTTTTCAGGCGGGCATGTTTTCAGTTATTCTGCCAGGGAAGGTACTCCGGCGGCTGATTACCCAGATCAGATACCACATTCCCTCAGGAAAAAACGCAGCGCTGAGATCAGGGAACTCCTGAATGATTCAGCTGAGACATATCGCCGTAGTTTTTTAGGATCGGAATTAGCAGTTCTCTGGGAACAAAGGGATGATAAAACCCAGAAAGCCATCGGATTAACTGATAATTATCTTCGTGTTGAAGCCCATGCCTCCCGGGAGGTATGGAATACTTTCTCCAGGACTAAAATAATTGAAGTGGTACAAGATGGGGTCCTGGGGGAAATCTTGTACCAAGATTAGGAGGTTATCATGACTAATTGTTTATTCTGCAAGATTATCCAGAAGGAAATTCCGAGCGAGATTCTTTTTCAGGACGAGACGATTACTGTGTTCAAAGATATCAACCCTGCTGCCCCGGTACATTTGCTGGTGATTCCAAATAAACATATCCCTTCAGTACGGGATATGGATGAAAGCGATGAAATCGTTTTAGGAAAACTGTTTTCCGCTGCAAAAGCTGCCGCTGAAAAAGAGGGCATAACTGAGACTGGTTACCGGTTGATCATCAACAATGGCCCGGATGCTCATCAGGAAATACCCCACCTTCACATGCATGTGCTTGGTGGTGGAGAAATGAAGCATCCCATGGGCTAATGGGTTGAAAAGGGTATAATTAAGATATGAGTATAAAAGATGAAATACGAGATGCATTAACAGAGGCTCTGAAATCAGGTGAAATCCAGCGTAAATCCACGCTACGGATGGCCTTGGCCTCCATTAAAAACGCTGAAGTGGAAGCCCGGGGAGAACTAGATGAAGATCTGGTCCTGAATATAGTTCAAAAGGAAGTGAAAGCCCGGCAGGAAACCATCGAGAGCGCCAAACAGGCCAAACGACCGGATTTGATTGAGAAAGCAGAACAAGAGATAAAAATCCTCAATGAATTCCTTCCTCAACAACTAAGTGCTGAGGAATTGAGAGCCCTGGTCCAGGAAGCGATTCAGGAATCTGGTGCCAGCTCTATGTCTGAGATCGGTAAAATAATGGGTGCTTTAATGCCAAAGATTCGCGGCAGAGCAGATGGAAAACAAGCCAATCAGATTGTCAGGGAATTGCTGGGCGCAGACTAGATCCAGTTGCCTGGAAAGATATCTATTTAAAGCAAGTGATGAAATTGAATATCTGCGCTAGATTATGAACGATAAAACTTTCAAACCATCCCTGATCAGAGTTGCAGTGTTAACTCTGGTTTTAATACTGTGCATGGGCGGTATCTGGTGGCTGATCAACTGGTCACTGACTGGCGCTCTCTCTACGGTGCTGGTGTCGGAAGGCAGTGTCGCTTCCCAGGACGTGATGTCACCCTATGCGGTGACTTATCAAAGCCAGGTGTTAACAGATGAGTTAAAACAAGAAGTGGCTCAAGGAGTAGAACCGATCTATACCCGGCAGGATTCTGCTATTGCCCGCCAACAGCTTAACCATCTCAAAGATGCCCTGACGTTCATTGATTCAGTCAGAAATGACCAATTTGCCAGCCAGGAACAGAAATTCACTGATCTGGCTGCATTGGATGGCATATATTTATCCCAGGATTCAGCTGAACAAATCCTGGAGCTTAGCGATGTGCGCTGGCAAACGGTGAGGCAGGAATCTGTGGTCATCTTGGAACAGGTGATGCGCACAGCCATCCGGGAAGTGGATTTAGAAGAAACCCGCCAACAGCTGCCCTCGTTGGTCAGTTTATCTCTCTCGGAGGACCAGGTAAACCTGGTCGTTGAATTAGCGTCCGCATTTGTGGCGCCAAATAGTGTTTACAGCGAAGAAGCAACAGAAGCAGCTCGGCAGGAAGCAATCCAGGGCATTACACCGATTTCTCGGTCCATTGTGGCCGGAGAATTTATTGTCCGGCGGGGCGAGATTGTCCAGGCGGCGGATATTGAAGCTTTACAAGAAGTTGGTTTATTAACTTCCTTCTCCGGGTGGCAGAATCAAGCCGGAACCCTGGCAGTGGTCGTCTTGTGCACCGTCTTGATCATTCTTTATTTCCTATCACATTCGTATATTTTGAGAAATACGAAAAAATTAATCGTCCTTTTGGTCCTGTTCCTAATCTTTTTGGGACTTTCTCGTTATGTCTCCCCGGGACACTTGGTGATCCCTTATTTATTCCCTATGGCAGCCTATTCCCTGCTGATTGCTGCCCTGATTGACCGCAGGACAGCCCTGTTCACCACTATCCCCCTGGCGATCCTGGCCGCCTACGGTTTGCCGCACGCCTTGGATTTAACACTCTACTACAGCCTGGGTGGATTGATGGGGCTGCTGATCTTAAGGCGTCCTCAAAGATTATCCGCTTACGTTTCAGTCGCTGGCATTATCGCCGTATCAGGCTCTGTGGTCCTGATTGCATACCGGATCATTGATCCCGCGACAGATGTTGCTGGCCTGGCAACCTTGATAGCAGCTTCTGTTTTTTACGGCGTTGCCTCTTCTGGTTTAACTGTCCTGTTGGAATACGCCCTGGCTCCCTTGCTGGATCTGACAACTACATTACAGCTGGTCGAGTTATCACGTCCGGATCATCCCCTGCTGCAGCGTTTGCTAAGGGAAATTCCCGGCACTTATCAGCATACACTCCAGGTAGCTAATTTGGCCGAGCAGGCGGCTGAGCGCATCCAGGCGAATAGCATGTTGGCCAGGGTTGGCGCTCTTTACCATGACATCGGCAAGATGAAAAACCCCCAGTTTTATATTGAAAATCAGGGTCCCAATCAGCTAAACACTCATGATGATATGCCACCGGAAGATAGCGCCGCGATCATTATCGACCATGTTCATTATGGACTGGAATTAGCTAAGAAGTATCGCCTTCCCAGCCGCATCCGGGATTTTATTCCAGAACATCATGGTACTTTGATCACTCGATACCAATATGGCAAAGCACTGGAAATTGCGAATGGGGATGAAAGTCTGATTGACAAATCCAAATTCCGTTATCCCGGTCCGCGTCCGCAATCTGTAGAAACTGCCCTGGTGATGCTGGCAGATGGATGTGAGGCTTATGTTAGGTCTCAGAACCCGGAGACAGATGAAGCTCTCCAAATTTTGATCAAGGATATGGTTGATAGAAGGGTAGCTCTGGGGCAGCTGAATAACACCGAACTGACCTTGAGAGATTTGAAGGTGATCATTGATTCCTTCACAACTACTCTAAAGGGAACCTATCATGCCCGGGTGGATTATCCTAAAGATGAGATATCATCTCCCGGCGATCAACAAACCTCGGATGATGATGCCACCCTGGTTGAACTGCGGGAGTGAAAAGAAAGCCCGGTGATCCTCATAACAATCCAAGAAGATTTCAGAGAATTGATTACAGATCAGATTCTGACCAGGGCAGCAGAGATGGTACTTCATGAATGTGAAGTGTTGGATTTCCCCTCATTGTTGATCAGGATCACTGATGATGAAGAGTTGAAAGCCCTGAACCTGCAGTATCGTGGAATAAACGGAACTACGGATGTGCTTTCTTTCCCGGCCGATTTTACGGACCCAGATTTGGAGAGTCGGTATCTGGGTGATGTTGTGATTGCATACCCCAGGGCAGCAGAACAGGCTCAAAAAAGAGGGCATTTTGTTGAGGCTGAAGTTCAGTTATTGGTTGTCCACGGTGTGCTTCATTTACTGGGATATAACCACGGAGATAGAAAGGAAAAAGAAGAAATGTGGTCTCTTCAGTCCCGGATCCTGGAAAAACTGGATCTGAATATAGAAGTTGAGGATAAATAAGACTTTTGAGTAAAAAAGATTTAGCTAAATCAAGACTCCAGGCTATCAAAGTTGCTTTGGAAGGCATTAAGACCGTTCTGATCACCCAACCAAACGCTAAGATCCATGCGGCTTTTACCCTGGCGGTTTTTTTATTTGCGGGACTGTTGAGACTGCCTCGTCTGGATTGGGTCATATTATTGTTAACGGTTGGGTTAGTCTGGGCTGCTGAGATTTTCAACACAGCAGTTGAGATTACTGTGGACGTTATCAGTCCGGATTATGACCCTAATGCTAAAAAAATCAAAGATATCAGCGCAGGAGCTGTCTTGATCAGCGTATTGGTATCTGTCCTGGTAGGCTTGTTGATTTTTGGTCCCCATCTCTGGAATTGGATCAGATTGTTATTCTGATCACATCCAGCAATCGCGGTTGATTTCCAGAAAAAAACAGAATAGATTCGTAATTATGGTTCATTTATCAGAGCAATTATTTAAATTGCATCAATCCATGAAAAAATGCCGCGCCTGTCTGGAGGAGGGCTTTGAGATCTATCCCCCGGCAGTGTTTTCTGGCCCTGGTTCAGCCGAGTTTATGACCATCGGTCAGGCACCTGGTATCACAGAACAGGAAGCACAACGCCCTTTTAATGCCGGATCCGGGAAACGTTTATTTGAGTGGTTGGGTAGGGCCGGGATTGAAGAGGACTGGTTCAGATCCACCCAGTACATGACCTCTGTGACCAAATGTTACCCGGGAAGGCAACCATCCGGCAGCGGAGATCGGGTTCCAGGCCGCCGGGAACAGGAATTATGCCGAATTTTTCTCGATCAGGAAATTGAATTGGTCAATCCCCGGGTGATAATTCCAATCGGCCGTTTGGCTATAAATCTGTTTTATCCCAAAAAAATGAAGCTGCAGGAAATCATTGGCACACAACTGGAAGTATCAGGGCGGTGGGTGATCCCCTTACCCCATTCTTCTGGTGCCAGCCGTTGGCATCAGATTGATGAGAACCGCCGCTTGATCGATCGGGCAATCACTTTGATACGGGAACAGCGTCAGCAAAATTTCCCCCAATAAAATAAAAGGACAAGATCCATTTAATGAGGTCTTGTCCTGGAGGTTGAATCAGAAAGGGCGACCCATCAGGTTGCCCTATCTATTTTTATTAATATCGGTCTTTTTTTTATTGCCCAGCCTGCACAAAGTTAATTCGAACCAGGTTTGAATCACAGCTGTCGTAGGTTTGGAAAAAGATCTTTTCTGTCAGCGGCAAATTTGCCTGGTCTAATAATTGGATCCAGATGGTATTTTCTGATACCAATGGTGTGTCGTGGAGGGTGATTTCATAACCTCCCTCACCATAATTTGTCGCCATACCGGATAGAGTCAATCCCGTTAGATCAATTTCTCCCAATGTGCCGCCTGCTTCGACCAGGATTCCTGGAACAGGAACGCCATCTTTATCAAAAACCTGCCCTGCTACTCCCAGCCAGTTGCAGCCAGCATCTGGATGATTGGTGTTGACCTCATAGCTGGGTGAGCCATCCTGGAGTATGAAAGTTGTTCCGCTTTCAATATCCGCGGTAGGGATGGGTGTAATCGATGGCAGGGGTGTGTCAGTCGGTTGGGGTGTGGCTGTTAGCGTGGGCGTGGGAGAACTCGTGGGAGTCCAGGTAGGCGGCAGCACACCTTTCGGGGTTGGTGTTGGTGTATTGGTCAGTACAAGAGCCGGCAATGTGGTTGGCGGCAGCGGGTTTATCATCGTTTGCGGGTTGATGTAAATGATGGCAAAAATCAAGCTCACCACGATGGTAGCAGTCACCAGGATGCCGGAGAGCGTATTTAATAAACACCCGCCGAGGTTTCTTTTTTTCCGGGGGGTTATAGGAGCTGGCTTCTTTACCGGTTCAGGATCATCCAGTAAATCTTCAAAGGAATCTTCAAAAGGGTCAGACATAAATTTACTCCTCGGAGCAACTTATGATGGCAGGGTTATATCTATTGTACTCAGTTTCCAACGGCGTTCAAGCCACTCATCCAGGGCATCTTCTTTCAGTAATTGGCGAATAGCAGGATCAAGAGTGCGGTTTGGATCTTTATCAAGAACTTTGATGATGTGATACCCAATTCCTGTTTCTATAATATCACTAGTTTCCCCAACTTCGAGGCTGAATAGGATTGGATCCAGCATGGTGATGACTAAAAACCCTTCAGGAAACCAACCAAGGTCTCCCTGAGTTTGAGGATCATGGACGCTGGCAAGCTGAGAAAAATCTTTACCTTCATTCAGGGTTTCCAGGGCGGTTTCTGCAGCGCCCAGGTCATAAAATAACATTTGCTGAGCATGGATCTGTTCCATTGCCTGAGGCACATCGTTAGTGATCTCATCTCTCATCCAGGCGGCTTCCAGGGACCGCTTAAAATAGACCCTGAAGCTCTCTTCAGTAAAACCATTAGCTGCCAACCAATCTGTGAGGGGCTGCTCGCCAGTATCGAGGTCTGCTATTCGATTATCGAGCTCTAATTCGGAAATCTGAAAACCTTCCGAAGCGGCCGCTTGGGCCAGAAGTGTATTATTGATCAAATCGTTGATTACTATTGTGTGATCTTCCGGGGTCAGCTCTCGATTTACTGCCGCCTTATAGCGAGCCAATTCCTCCTGGAATTCTGACATGGTGATCAAATCACCATTTACAATCGCCGCTGTTGGAATAGGTGTGAGCGAGGGTGGGAACGGTGTTCTGGTTGGCAAAACGGGAGTGGCAGATGGAGCAGCAGAACCGCCTTTACCACATCCGCTGATCAGGATGATCGTTATTAAGACAAAGACAATGATCTTATTGAATTTTTGTTCAGTTTTCATATGAGTAGATTATAAACGCTTACAGAGGGTCATCTGAAGCAAATCTCAATTTTGCTAAAATCGCATTATAATGAGGAAAAGTTTATTTCCTGCTATTATTCATGTCGGCAGGTGGGAGATGCAGAAGGAGTATTTCTAATGGTGGATTCCCAATTATTACGATCCTTGAAAGAAGAGAATACTGAACTTAAACGTGAAAATGAAGATCTGAAAGACCAGAACAGCCGTCTCTGGAAGGTCATCCGGTCTTTGAACGAGCTTCAGGACAACCCCCAGGCAATTACATCTCCATCTGACCTTCTTAATATGGTAATGAATATTCTCACTATTGCTCTGGATGCCGTGGAATCGGGAAATGGGTCGATTTTGCTTCTGGATGAAGATGATGATGAGTTGGTTTTTGTGGCGGTTGTGGGTGATCGGGCAGAAGAACTGACTGATTTTCGGATCCCGGCAGGATCGGGTATCGCGGGCTGGGTCAACCTGCATAAAAAGGCCGCTCTGGTGAGTGATGTAAGGAAAGATGACCGCTGGATCTCCGCAGTGGACCAGTCTATTGGATTTCACACCCAGAGTTTGATGGCTGTCCCTTTGATCCTGGATGACAGAGTATTGGGTGTGATGGAAGTAGTAAATTCACGCTCTGAAGATCACTTTAATGATAAGGATTTGGATCTGCTTCAGCTGGTTGCCCGGTTGGCTTCATATGTTTTCGGGTCTGCCGAAGATGATTCTGAAAAACCCCCAAGTCAATTAACCAGTACTTACCAAAATTGAGATAACTTCCCGGTTAGCCTTGACAGAATAGGTTTTTTATTCATAATAAAAGGATAAATTACAACGATAATCAAATAAGAAAATCGCTGACGGAGAAAAGTACGCTGGTTGGTGCTGACAGGGAATACGGGGCAGAGACTGAGATCCCGTAACAGATTGTCAACCAGGGGAAGTTCACTCCCGAGAGCTCAAGGGAAAGGGTAATCCGAGTAGTTTGAGCCGCAGCCCCGACGTTATCAGGGGAACCAATCGCAGGATCATTTTTCCTGCTGTTGGGCTAAAGTGAGCCGAGAACCGGCTAAATTGGGTGGTACCACGGGCAAATCCCGTCCCTTTCTGGGGGCGGGTTTTTCGTTTCCAGAACCGGTTATTCTATTCCAATAGGGAATATTGAGCAGTACAGGAGGACCTATGCAAAATAAATTGGATTCAATCAAGAAAGATGCCCTTGATGCGCTGGCAGCTATTACTGAAATCAGCGCTCTGGACGCCTGGCAGGTGAAATACCTGGGACGTAATTCCGCGTTAATGGATGTCTTTAAGAGTATGGGAACTTTGTCAAAAGAGGAAAAACCGGCTGTTGGCAAAGCTGCCAATATCGTAAAGGTTGCCCTGGAAACGGCTTCCGGAGAAAAAGAGAACTTGCTCAAACAGCAGCGTATCAAACAATCCCTGGACGGAGAGAAGATCGATGTTACTCTTCCAGGCAGGCGGACTGTTAGCGGCGGACTCCATCCTACAACCCAGACTCTAAGGGAGATCTACCGGGTGTTTGGCGATATGGGTTTTCAAATTTATCGCTCTCAAGAAGTGGAAACAGATCAGAATAATTTCCAGCGCTTGAACTTCCCACCTTACCACCCTGCCCGGGATATGCAGGACACCTTTTTCGTAAAAAGCGCTGAGGAAAGGGGAGATGACCCCTTGATGCTGAGAACGCATACTTCACCGGGGCAGATCCATGCTATGCTGGAACATACAACAAAATATCCTGAGGATCCACCCCCGATTCGGATCATTCTGCCAGGTATGTGCTACCGCTATGAGCAGATCACTGCTCGATCAGAGATCCAATTCAATCAGGTGGAAGGTCTGGCTGTGGGGAAGGGGATCACTTTTGGTGATCTAAAGGGCACTTTGAGTAATTTCGCCCGCAGAATGTTCGGACAGGATGCAAAAACGCGTTTTCGGGCTTCTCACTTCCCGTTCACGGAGCCCAGTGCGGAAATGGATGTGGGTTGTTTCCTGTGTAAAGGGGAGGGTTGTTCGGTATGCAGGGGAGCTGGATGGCTGGAGATCCTGGGATGCGGAATGGTTCATCCCACAGTGCTGAAAAATGGCGGATTCAACCCCGAAATTTATTCCGGTTTTGCATTTGGTATGGGACCGGAACGCATAACAATGATGCGCCATCATATTGAGGATATTAGAAATTTTTGGGCCAATGACCTGCGTTTCCTGGATCAATTTTAATTCAAGCCAGGTATCAACTGCCGCGAGATTATTGAAAGGAAGAAAATATGAAAGTACCCATATCATGGTTGAAAGAATATGTGGAGATTTCCCTGCCGATTGAAGAATTGGCTTATAAATTGACCCTGGCCGGCCTGGAAGTTGAGGAGATCTGGTATGTTGGTCTACCTTTGCCAGAAGGTAAAGGGTCGGAGACAAAAATCACCGGATTATCATGGGAACCCGAAAAGATCGTTGTCGGAGAGGTAAGTGAGGTAATGCCTCATCCCGATGCTGATAGGTTGGTTCTGTGCCAGCTGGATGATGGGAAACAACACCATACTGTGCTGACCGGAGCGCCGAATTTATTTCCCTATAAAGGCAAAGGCGTCCTGGATCCCCCACTAAAAGTAGTTTATGCTAGAGAGGGTGCCACGATCATTGATGCATATAATGAAAGCAATCCCAATGCGACCACAACGTTAAAGAGAAAAAAGATCCGGGGTGTAGAATCCTATTCCATGGCATGTTCAGAAAAGGAACTGGGCATCTCAGATGAACATGAAGGCATTATCCTGCTGGATCAAGATGCTCCCACGGGGATGCCTTTAGCGGATTATTTGGGTGACGCCGTTCTGGATATTGCTATCACTCCCAATATAGCACGGGCGGCAAATATTCTGGGAGTAGCCCGGGAAGTTGCTGCCATCACTGGGGCCAAGTTAAAATATCCTGAAATTGAACCGGTGATGGAAGGAGAACCCATCCAGGGCAAAGTTTCGATTGATATCAAGAACCCCGAAGACAATCCAAGATTTGTACTGGGGTTGATTGAAAACGTGGAAATTAAACCAAGTCCATACTGGGTCCAGCTGCGCTTGAAACTGGCAGGAGTGCGCCCCATTGATGCGCTGGTGGATGCTACCAACTATACAATGCTGGAAATTGGTGAACCACTGCATGCTTTTGACTACGATGTCCTGGTTGATCGAGCCAAAGGTAAGGCTCCTGTGATCACCACCCGCAGGGCAAAACAAGGCGAAAAACTGACCACCCTGGATGACGTAGAAAGGAAACTGGATGATTTTACGGTCCTGGTGACTGATCAGGCTGGACCGCTCTCGCTGGCTGGTGTGATGGGCGGCGCAGAGTCTGAAGTTCGAGCCGAAACCAAAAATGTGCTCCTGGAGGGTGCCTCCTGGAATTATGTCAATATCCGCAGAACGGTGTCTGCTCAAGGTTTGCCATCAGAGGCGGCTTATAGATTTGAACGCGGTGTCCATCCGGAGATTGCTCCCATCGGTGTTAAACGCTGTCTGGAGTGGATGAGGAAATGGGCAGGCGGAACTATTGCCAAAGGTCTGGTGGATGAATATCCCCTCCCGCAGGTGGATACCAAGGTGAGCCTGGCTCCGGTTGATGTCGAACGCTGGTTAGGTTTTTCTCTGTCCGCCAAAGAAATTGCTGAACTGCTGACAAAACTCGAGTTCTCTGTCTCGATCAAGGGCGATCAACTGGATGTAACAACCCCACCGCATCGCCTGGATATCGGGGAAGACATGATCGGAAAAGCAGATTTAATGGAAGAAATTGCCCGGATCTATGGGTATGATAAGATCCCGGAAAGCAATCTTGCTGATGAGCTGCCCTTGCAGGTGGGAAATCGTGATCTGGAACTTGAAGAAAAAGTCCGGGATAAACTGGCTGGCCTGGGTTTGCAGGAAATCGTTACCTACAGGATCACTTCCCCCCAGGCAGATATGAAAGCCTTACCGACTGGTAAAGAAGAAGGGCGCGAGTACCTGGAATTGGCCAATCCCATCAGCGCTGATAAAACCGTTATGCGCCAGGAGATGCTGGCAAGTATGCTGGAAGTTGTAGAAAAGAATTTCCGCAACAGGGACCGAATTGCCCTGTTCGAAATCGGACCTATATTCCTGCCGGAAGATGTGGATCTGAATATCCCTGAAGTTCCAAAACTGGCCTTGTGTTTGTATGGATTCCGATCATATCCCTCCTGGCGGGGAGCGGAGAAAG
>Ga0307418_1000233_pt1 | contig 16427 bp, 12 predicted proteins | sample SalMarWE160220MG_2_FD_202160 | JGI IMG/M metagenome (GOLD analysis project Ga0307418, IMG submission 202160) | Salt marsh sediment microbial communities from the Plum Island Ecosystem LTER, Massachusetts, United States - WE1602-20 | ecosystem: Environmental > Aquatic > Marine > Intertidal zone >...
ACGAGGCCCGCCGTCTGCGCATCGGCCATGAAAGCGAGATTCTTGTAGACCATGTTGCCGGCCTCGATGTTCGGCACGATCAGGACATCGGCGAGGCCCGCGACCGGCGATGAGATCTGCTTGATCCGCGCGGCTTCGGGGTCCACTGCGGCGTCGAGGTCGAGCGGCCCGTCGACGATGCCCCCGACGATCTGGCGACGGTCTGCCATCTTCGCGAGGATCGCACCGTCGAGCGTGGCCTGCATCCGGGTCCGCACCATTTCCACCGCCGCCAGCACGGCCACCTTCGGCAGGTCGATGCCGAGCGCACGCGCGAAACCGATCGCGTTCTGGCAGATATCGCGCTTCTGGTCGGTGTCGGGTGCGATATTCAGCGCCACGTCGCTGACGACAACGCGGCGCGCATAGGTCGGCACCGACACCATCGCGCAGTGACTGATTAGCCGCCCGGTGCGCAGCTTCGCTTCCTTCTGCATGATCGCGTGCAAGAGCACGTCGGTGTGCAGGCTGCCCTTCATCAGCACCGCGACCTCACCGGCGCCAGCCGCCATGGCCGCTTTCAGCGCCGAGTCCTCGGGGCCGTCGGTGGCCACGATGCGGCACTTGTCGATGTCCAGGTGCGCATGCTCGGCAATTTGCTGGATCTCGACCTCGGAGCCGAAAAGCACGGGCACGATCAGCCCGGCCTCGGCGGCCTCGACCGCGCCGGCCAACGCATCGGTGGTGCACGGGTGCACCACGCCGGTCAGCATCGGCTTGAGATCGTTGCAGCGTTCGACCAGCGCCTCGAGTCGATGCTCCGCCACCTGATACTGCTGCCGCGTTGTCGGCGCCAGAACGTCCAGGGTTGCGGTCGCGACGACCCGACCCGCTGGGTCCGTGCACCGGCCTTCCAGCACGACAATCCCCTGATCCGAGCGCTTCTCCCGCACGACGAGCTGCGCCGTCATCGCCACGGCGATCGGCAGCGCGCCCTTGATCTGCACTGAGATCGCGCGGATCGAGGTCCCGGGTCCCGGGAGGGCTGAGCCGGCCAGCGCGGTCAGGATGGCCGTGACGATACCGGCAGCCCCCTGGCTCTCGCCCGGGCCGGCGAGCATGTCCACTTCGCCGAAGGCCGCGCCCCAGGCCCGGACGTCGCCGGCCTGCAATGTGCGCTGGACCGATGCAGCGTCGCCGGGCACGATCTCATCGAATGTCTTGTTCACGTTGGTCTGCATCGTCGCAACCCGGTGGCTAATGCGGCGGGCTGGAACGTGGGGCGCGCACTCTGGCACCTGAGGGTCCCGCAGCCGTCGCCGATGCCACAGGCGGCTCAATCGGCACCGGGAGCACCCGGGTCAGTCGGGCGAGGCGGTCGCGTTCGGCGGCCAGAGGGGGATCGCCGGCGCCGATGATCGTTTGCACTTGCTCGAGCAGCGCCTTTCGCGCGTCCGCCTCCGGTACCAGGGACGCAAGCGCTTCCACCGCACGCTCAGGCTCGAGCAGCAGCACGAAGAACTGGTCCCGCACCAGCACCTTGAACTCGACCACCGACAGATGCATGAGCTGCTGGCGCGCGACGTTCAACGCGAGCGCGCATCGCTGGTCGACCATTCGCTCGGCCGCGGTGACGTACAGCACCGCCCGCGTCAGCGCTTCGTCGAGCCCGCCGGTCTGCAGCTTCGCCATGTATGCGTCCGCCTGTGCCCGTCGTGCCGAACGCTCTTGCGGAGAGATGCCGGGCAACGACCGCACTTCGCTGCCGTCGTTAAGACCAAGCAGCGCCTGCACGAACGACGAGCCGTAGAAACCGAAGAACGTCTGCTCGAGTAACGTGTCGCGCGCCACGCGATAGGCATCCAGGGCCGCGGTGATCTGGTCCGAGACCTGGGTCTGCAGCGCCAGGAACGGGTTGTCGGCCGCCGCCGGTTGCCGGGAGGCCGCCACGCCGGCCGCCAGCGCCTGCACGCCCTTCATCCAGGGGTTGTTGTCGGCGAAGATCGTGTAACTGAGCCTGAGCGGGTTCAGGGCAAGGGTCAGGTCCGCCGCCGGCTGGTTGGCCAGGGCGCGCACCAGCGGCTGCATCAGGGTCCGGTACATCGAGAGGTTCAGTTCCGACAGTCGGGCCACCGCGGCGAAGGCGCGATCGTCCTCAGGGCTGTTGCGCCCGAGTGCGCGGACGTCGTCGAGCGAGCGGGCCTCGAAGCGGGCGATCCAGTCGCCGGTGACGAAGCCCCCCGGGCGCACGTGCGCCGGCCGCGGTGAGATGATCATCTGGTAGAGACCGGGCGGCAGACAGTCGATGACATCCATCATCTGCACGAATTCCTCGTCCTCCTTGGCCCCCACCTTGGCGGAGACGAAGAGGCCGAGATGTCCGATCTCATGATTCAGGGAGTACACGATCGTCCGGCCGGTGGCCCGGATGTCGTCGACGTCCCGATACAAGTCAAGGATCCAGCCCAGGGCCTGCGGCGGCGGACTGATATTGTCACCCGTCGAGGTGAACACGATGATCGGCGAGGTGATGTTGCGGACATCGAAGGTCGTATCATCGTGCGAATGCAGCTGGTTGCGGGTCAGCTTGTCACCGATGAACAAATTGTCCACCAGAAACTGCATCTCGTCCCCGTTCAGCTGGATGAAGTCGCCCCACCACTTCTCGAATTTGAGATAGCGCTGCGCATCGGTGTCGATGTGCGTGTAGACCTCGTATTGCTTGCCCCACAGCCAGTTCGCCGGATTCAGGCTGTCGAAGTTCAGGACCAGCCCGGTACCGTCGAACTTCCCATTGCCGAGGTCGCTGGTCAAGGCGGTGAGCCAGCTGCCGCCGAGCAGGCCGCCGGCATAGCGCATCGGGTTCTTCCCGTGTACGCCCTGCCAGTACGACATCGGGGAGCCGGCGACCAGGCATGGCCCGAACAGGTCCGGCCTCAGCATGGCCACCATCAGCGTCTGATAACCCGCCTGACAGTTGCCGATGGCAAACGGCCGCGGCGCATCGGGGTGAAGCTCGACCACCCGCTCGAAGAACTTCACCTGTCCCTCGACGATGTCCAGGAATTGCTGGCCGGGAACGGGCGTCGCACCGAAGCCGATGAAGTAGACCGGATGGCCCGCATACAGGGCATCGCCAATCTCGCTCTCCGCCTTGAAACCCCCGATCCCCGGCCCCTGGCCGGCCCGCGGGTCCACCACCACGACCGGCCGTTTGCGCGGGTCGATCGTGACCCCTGGCGGCGGGACGATACGCGAGAGCGCGTAGTTCATCGGCCGCGGCAGCGAACGACCGCTCATGAGTACTTCGTGGTCGAAGCTCAGCACGGTCGCCATTGGCCGCGATGTGATCTCGATCTGTTCGTTGCCACGTTGCCGCAGCAGGTCGAGGAAGAGCACGCTACGCTGCAGGGCATCGATCAGATATTCCGGAAATCTTGCCACGAAGCTGGTGGACGACTCGGCGGAGGGAGTCGGGAAAACGGGCAAGCGGAGGCCGTACGGGCTGATCGCCGATGCCTGATCTGTCGTGGAGTTAGCTGCCATCTTCATCTCCTGGGGTCGTCTTGAATAATGTCCTTATGCCGTTCGGCGCCGACGACACCAACAGCTCCGAATGTCATGTCGTTTGTCCCTCGTTGCTCCCTACGACTAGCGAGGCTGCGCCTCAGACCGACGGGGCACGGGCGGCCCCGGTTGGGCGGCGGGAGCCTAAGCTTTCATTGGTAGCCGCACAAAGCGGCGGGGTGGCTTGCAGCCAACGACACCATGACTCGATATCCAATCCAACCTACGCGCAGATTCTGATTTGTTCCGTACGGCAGCGCACTTATCCCGTCAGCCGTTCGCGAGGGGCGCCTTCGGCGCCTGCATCCTGGACCGGCGTCGCCGCAGGAGCGCGTAACATCGGCGCATTTTGCGCGACTAAACAGTACTGAGAAGACAACGAGAGATTCTCTTGTCTTTGCTGTGCCGCAGGTCTTGTACGTTATGGGATACTTGTTCCCGGTCTGACATCCACTGTGCCATCAAGGTCCGGGAGAAGACTGAGGGGCCGCCGTCGGGCCGCGGGCCACGCGAATTACCCGGCCCATCGTCAAGCCTTGGACAAGGATCGAGAACACCACCACGAAATAGGTGTGAGCGTCAGCACCAGACTGCGCGCCGGGTTGGCCGACACCGACAGCGCCATAGCCACCGAGATGCCTCCGCGTGATCCGCCCCAGGTAAGGACCGCAATCGCTCCTTGCGATTGCGCCGTCACCCGGCTGAGGGGACCAATGATTCCCGCGACACTCAGCCAGTGCGCCGCCAGCACGATCGGTATCGCGAGGACTCCGGCCACCAGCCAGCCACGTTCGATCGGGAGCACGAGAATCTCCAGGCCGATCGAGAGAATGAGAACGCCGGCGACAATGTCGTCGACCAGCTCCCAGAAGGCGTCGACGTGCTCGCGCGTCTTCTGCGTGGTGGCAAATACTCGACCCCGGTTGCCCACGAACAGCCCAGCAACCACGACAGCGATCGGTGCAGACAGGTGCAGGGCGTCCGCCAGGGCGCAGAGCCCCATGGCCAGGGCGAGCGTGAGCAGGACTTCGACCTGGTAGTTGTCGACCCGTTTGAGCATCTGGTAGGTCACGATTCCGGCCGCCAATGCCAGCACCAGGGCTCCGCCCACTTCCTTGAGCAACAGCATGCCCACCGCGCCGACATCGAACGGGAGCGGCGCGGCGGCGGCGCCATGGGCTTCGTCCAGGCCGGAAAGCTGCAGAAGAACCAGAAAGACGACGACACCCAGCCCGTCATTGAACAGGGACTCGCCCGCCATCTGCACTTCGAGCTGACGGGATGCGCCAGCGGACTTCATGATCCCCAGCACTGCGATGGGATCGGTCGGCGAGATCAGGGCGCGGAACAACGCCGCATGCAGAAATGGAATTCCCAGATCAAGCCAGCCGAGGACTAGCCAGGTCGTACCGCCGACAATGAAGGTGGAAGCAAGCGTGCCGACGATGGCGAGCAATGAAATGGCCGGCCATTCACGGCTGAGCTCGTCGAGCTTCACATGTATCGCGCCGGCGAACAGCAGGATCGGCAGCACCGCGCCGTCGGTGGCCGCATCGAGGAACTTGTTGGAATGCCAGGCGGTGGCCAGCGGTCCGGTCTCCGCCTCGCCGTCGCCGACGACGCAGGCGACGATCAGATCGGGATTGTCGAACACGGCCCCGAACGAATGGCTGAGGGAATAGCCCAGCTCGCCGCCCTCGTGGATCGAGCCAGGACACTCCGGCGAGGCGTGGCTGGGAATACCTCCGGGAAACGAGAACTGCTTGAACAGTTTCTGAAGACCCACATCGCCCTGGCGCTGTGACTGGCGGCCTGTCAGCACGGGCTCTCGGTCGCCTTCACCACCGCCGCCACCTTGGTCCACGAGCTCATCGAGGCGCGCGACGAGAAACGCCTGCTGCGCCTGCAGCAGCAACTGGTCAAGCTCAAGCTGCTGATCATCGACGAGCTGGGCTTCGTGCCCCTGTCAAAAATCGGTGCGGAGCTGCTCTTTGAGACCTTCAGCCAGCGTTACGAACGCGGCTCCACCCTGCTGACCAGCCAATCTGCCCTTCGAGGACTGGACCGAGGTGTTCGGCTCCGAGCGCCTCACCGGCGTGCTCCTGGACCGACTCACCCACCATGTCCACATCCTGGAGATGAACGGCGAGAGCTATCGCCTCAACCAGAGCAAGCGTCGCCAACAGCGACGTCACGCCCAACCGCAGACGTCATTACCAGCCGGATGACGCCTTCCCCACCGTCCCAGCCAGCGTGGTCCACGACGCGTCCGGTGGGACACTTTTGCTCCGCCACGCCGGTACACAATCACTCCGCCGTTGACACGCATCTCAGTTCACCACGATCTGCAGCAATGGCGTGCCGTCCGGATCGGCCACGTGCACGGCGCAGGCAAGGCACGGGTCAAAACTGTGGATGGTCCGCAGGATCTCCAGCGGCTGCTTGGGGTCCGCCAGCTCGGTGCCGCGCAAGGCAGCCTCGTACGGACCATCCTGCCCCAGCGCGTCACGCGGGCCGGCATTCCAAGTGCTGGGCACGACCGCCTGGTAGTTGTCGATCAATCCATTCTTGATCACGATCCAATGCGCCAATGCACCACGCGGGGCCTCCATGAAACCGACCCCCTTTGCCTCGGCCGGCCAACTGGAGGGTTCCCACAGCGCATCATTGAATGTCTCCAGCGTGCCTGCGCGGATGCTCGCCATCAACTCGTCATACCAACCCGGCATGCCGTCGACGATCAGCTTGCTTTCAAGCGTGCGCGCCAGCGTGCGACCCATGGTCGAGTAAAGCGCCTCGATGGGCAGATCAAGATGTGCAAGCGCCATACCCACCAGCTCGCGCGCCGGCGGATTGCCTGTCGCATACATCATGAGTACGCGGGCCAGCGGACCGACCTCCATCACCTTGCCCTTCCAGCGCGGCGACTTTATCCAGGAATAGCTGGCCTCGGATTCCAGGTGTTGATAGGGCGGCTTTGGCCCGGTGTAGTGCAAATTGGTCTGACCTTCGAACGGGTGAAGCCCCGAGCTCTTGCCTGTGCTGTAGTCGTACCAGGAATGCGAGACGAGTTCCTGGATTTGCTCAGGCGCACGTAAATCCACCTCGTGCACCTTGCTGATGTCGCGATCGATAATGATCCCACGCGGAATCATCAGGCTGGAGAGATGATCACTGCTTTTTCCTTCCGAAGGAAATTCTCCGTACGTAAGAAAATTTCCAACGCCCTCACCCTTTTTGAACCAGTCCTTGTAGAAACCGGCAATGGCCAATGTGTCGGGGAGGTAGACCTGTTCGACGAAAGACTGCATCTTGCGGATAACGTCCTGTACCACCGCCAGACCGTTCATGTTGAGCGCAGTGCCGCTGTTGCCACCCTGCGCGCCTGGCCCGATGCTGATTGCCGATGGCACACCTCCCACCACGAAATTAGGGTGTGGGTTCTTGCCGCCGAAGATGGTGTGCAACTTCACCACCTCGCGCTGCCAGGCCAGCGCGTCGAGATAGTGCGCCATCGCCATCAGATTGGCTTCCGGCGGCAGTTTGTAAAGCGGGTTGCCCCAATAACCGTTGGCGAAGATGCCCAGCTGGCCCGATTCGACGAAGCGTGCAAGCTTGGTTTGCACGTCCTTGAAGTGGCCGGGCGACGATTGCGGATAGCTGCTCAGGGACTGCGCCAGCGTGGAAGTTTTCTGCGGATCGGCCTTCAGCGCCGAAACCACGTCGACCCAGTCCAGCGCGTGCAAATGGTAGAAATGCATGACATGGTCATGCACGAATTGCGCGGCGATCATCAAATTACGGATCAGTTGCGCATTCGCCGGAATCGAATAATGCAGTGCGTCCTCGACCGAACGAACAGCCGCGATGCCATGTACCAGCGTGCAGACGCCGCAGATGCGCTGCGCAAAGGCCCAGGCGTCACGTGGATCACGCCCACGCAGGATGATTTCGATGCCGCGCACCATCGTGCCGGAGCTCGTCGCCTGACGGATCACCCCGTTATCAAGTACCGCCTCGATACGAAGATGCCCTTCGATACGGGTGATCGGATCAACAACAACAGTCTCAACCATGTTTACGGCTCCAGAATTCGATCGTTGTACCACTACCCGGAAATCTTATCGTTGCTCTTCAGATCGAGACGCCGCGCCGCCCATAAAACGCACCACTCATCGCTCGGGAGAAAAAAATCAGTCCGGTGTGTGCGAGCTTCGTCAAGGGCAGGCACATTAGTAGCAGATCGACCGACAGGACATGAACTGCCAACACCATCGGATAAGGTTCAACGAGGTGATAAAAAGCGACCAGTCCAGTGATGACCGGCAAGATGACCAGCGCCCATGAAAGATAGTCATCCAGCCCGGATATGCCGCGAAGGACAGGGCTGGCAAGGCGGTGTGCCAGCAGGATCAGAAGGCTCAATAAGGTCACGATTCCGGCAAGCACTGCGATGCCATTGGGAAGCCCGGGCCAGCTCAGGCCCGTCAAGCTCCGTATGAAAAGGATATGCGGAACGAATCCCAGCACGATGACAAATAGACCGATATGGAAGGCATAACTGATCACTGTCCAATGCAGCACCGTGGGATGATATGCCTTACGCGGCCACAGATGGGTAAAGAAAGCCTGGATGCCTTCCAGCCAGGCATGCCGCACACGGGCACGGGAAAGCTCCAGCGGCCGACGCATTGCAAGAATTCCGACGATCCGCCAGAAGATTCCGAAGACCATGATGCCAAGCGCCACCATCAGCGCCGGGCCTCGGGCGAAGTTCAGGAGCTCCCAACCGTTCATGATGTCTCTCCCGGGGAACGTTTGGACGACTCGGCGTCTTCAAGCTTTTTTTGATGCGACCGAGCGATTGCGGCTGTACCAAGGCCAAGCACCGATCCAGCCACTGCAGCGGCGCCGAGCCATTCGCCCTTGGGCCAGTGCCCGGTAGCGGCGGAAAGTGGGCGATAAAAGCCGCCGCCATCCCAGAAATTCGGTTCCGAACAACCGAGACAGCCGTGACCTGACTCGATCGGGAAGCTGGTGCCGTCGTTCCACTTCATGGTGGCGCATGAGTTAAATGTCACCGGCCCCTTGCAGCCCAATTCGAACAGACACCAACCGTTGCGGGCACCTTCGTCATCGAAGCTCTTGGCAAAAAGTCCCTTGTCGTAATAAGGACGTCGATAGCAACGATCATGGATGCTGGTGCCATAAAACATGATCGGGCGTTTGTGCGCATCCAGCTCGGGCACGCCGAAGGTGAGAAAATAGGTAATCGTGCCGGTGATGACTTCGGGAATCGGAGGGCAACCGGACAGGTTGATCACCGGACGATTGCCGACCAGATCCTGGACTGAGGCTGCTCCGGTGGGATTAGGGGCCGCGTGGGGTATGCCGCCAAAGGCCGAGCAGGTTCCGACAGCGATCACCGCCGCGGCCCCCTCCGCCGCATGAGCAAGACTGGCAAGCGCGCTCTTGCCGCCGATGACACAGTAAGCGCCATCTTCCGCACGCGGGATGGCGCCATCGACAATCAACACATATTTTCCCCACGCCTTGCGCATCGCCTCCTCGCGCGCGCCTTCAGCGGCCTCTCCGGCGGCAGCCTGCAGGGTGTCGCTGTATGCAAGCGAAATCGTGTTGAAGATCAGGTTTTCCAGCGTGGGCTGAAATGAGCGCGTCAGTGATTCAAGGCAACCGGTACACTCCTGGAACGACAGATAGATGACAGTGGGCCGGGTCATGCCCGCGAGCCGCTCCACCATTTCCGCTGCGCGCGCAGCAGGCAGCGCAAGCAAGGTGGCCGTGGCAGCACAGAATTTCAGGAAAGCACGCCGACTCATGCCTGCTCGCTGAAATGACTCAAGGATGGTGGGTTCGCGTTCCGGACTCATCTCTACACTCCCACGTGAAATCTGATCGATTCTTTGATCAGCGCCTGCAGTGCTTCACCCAATTCACGCAAGAGCGCCGGCACCATCCCCGTCGGGGCGACATTCGGATCGATCGGCACTACCGGAATCTGCTCAAGCGTCTTCTTCATGCCAACCCCGCAACAGCTCGACAACGACCCGTTCGACCTCGTCCAGCGCACCGGCGAGCTCGTCGCTCAACGAATCGCTCCAGCCGATGAAACCGGGTTCGATACCCACCAATGCCCGACGACGAGGCAATCGCTCCTGCAGCCTTGCCAGATCAAGCAACTCGCTCAGACCGACCTCATGTACGCTGCCGGCCTTGCCACGCCGCATCCAGCGATCCATGTCCTGATCCTCGAAACAACGAACCGTGCCCGCGGCAGCACCCATGCGCATCGCGTCAATAAAGACAAGGCATTCGGCCTGTTCAATCTCGACCAGCAAGGTCGTTCCCAAGGTACCCGCATCGTACAGGCGCAGCCCGGGCCATGCATCGAGATGGCGCTCAAGTTGGTGGATGGCATGAACGCCCACACCGTCATCGCCCTGCAGCACATTGCCCACGCCCATCACTAATGTCGGGCGCATGGGTTGGCTGAATTCGGCTGGCGGAACGGCCATGGCTGGCACAGTTTCCATTGGCATCAACGATTCAGCCGGACCGGTGAGCCTCTTGACCCACCTCGAGGAGGCTGACCGGCCGATCGCGCACCGGCATCGTACGACTCATCCAGATGGTCGCCGGTCAGTTCCACCAGACTGATAAGTGGCATGTCCCAGTGCTTGAGCTGCGCATCTCCCAACAGGGTCATGCGGCAACTGGCACACGACAGGACCAGCGCCTCCGCACCGGAGGATTCAACCTGCTTTCGTTTGATCTCGAAGGCACGGGCGCGTTGCGGTGCAGCGCGTGAATTCATGGAGTTGCCGCCTCCGCCGCCGCAACACCAGTTGAGCACACCATCGTGCTCCGTGTCTCGCACATCGGCACCCATGGCTTTGAGGGCAGTGCGCGGCTCCTTGAAAATGCCACCCCGACGACCGTGTTGGCAGGCATCGTGATAGAAAATTTTCTTCGGAAACTCAGGCTTGAGGTGAATACGCCCTTCGGCCATCAGTTCTCCGATCAGTTCCGAGATCGCCACGACCCTGAACGGCAGCGCAGCACCATGAACTTCGGCCCCCACCCAGCGCAAGGCCGGATAGGCATGACCACATTCCGGGATGATGACCAGTTTGGCGCCGATTTCGAGCGCCTGCTTAATGACCTTCTCGCTGGCCTTGCGCTCGGTGCGCAACACCCCGGAAAGCATCCCGAAATTGCCGGCCTCGAAACCCTCGCTGCGCAGCGTCCAGTCCATTTTTGCAGCATTGAGGATTTTGGCTGTGGCCGCCAGTGCATCGTGAAACAGCAGAACGTCAGGCGCCGTGCTCAGCAGAAGCACCTCCGCCTTCGGCTTGTCCAGATGAACCTCGATGCCGCGCTCGCGGACGACCTCGATGGCTTGGCGCAACTGTTCGCTGCCGGCGCCAAGGAAGGTGCCCTTGTTCTGTTGCTCCTGCTGCAAGGCCAGAATCTCGGCGGGTATATGGCCTGCGGCCGACAAAGCCTCGCGCATGATGCCAACATCACGTGCGATATTGATGCCCATCGGACAGATCGTGGTGCAGCGACTGCATTCGGTACAGTTGTCGAAGCAGAGCTTCTCCCACTCCGCGAGATCTTCAGCGGTGATGTCGTGAGTCAACAGTCGCCATAGCGGGGCGAGCGGCGCAGCCTCGCGCCGATACACCCGGCGCAGCAAGTCAAGCTTGCGTGTCGGCACCAGCCTGGGATCATTGGTATCCACCGAGAACTGACAGGCCTCGGCGCAATAACCGCAGTGAATACAGGCATCCAGATCCATGACGACATCACGATCCAGTTTTTCCAGAATGACGTCTTTGGCACGTCTGACCTGTTCGTCAGCATCGATCGGCGTCCGTTTTGCGGATTGCCCGAGATTGGCCAATGCCTCACCAAACTGACGGAATTTGTTCATGTCAATCATGCTGATCCCTCCGACAGCGGATCAATTACCCGTTCCGCGTGATCAAGCGGCAGTTCGGGCACGTCAAGGTGCGTTACTGTTGGCGTGCGAAGCGCACTGAGCACCTCAAGACCTCGTTCGCGCTGTCCAATCTGTGAATGGCGCGCGGGAAATCGATCGAACTGAATGGAAAAGTCCGACCGCTTCAAGCGAAAACGGCCTCCAATCGGATATTCATCCATCAGATGCCCCCGGTTATCACCATGAGCGCGGCAGACCAGTTGCGGGCGCGGCCGATTCCGGGGCGCCCGCTGAAGCTGAGCGGGGAGCAGCCGAGCTGGATCGCCAGCACGGTGCATGAAAAGAACCCACTGCAGCTGCAGTTTCCCTATGCGCTGTGGACTCTGGCGATGATCCGTGAGCTCATTCGCACCCGCTTCAACGTCCGTCTGAGCGAGGTCGCGGTCGGGCGGGTGATGCGCACCCTGGGATTCAGCCCGCAGCGTCCCCTGCACCGGGACTACCAGCAGGATCCGGTGTTGGTGGAGAAGTGGCGTGCGGAGGAGTATCCCGAGATCCAGCGACGAGCCAAGGAGGAAGGGGCATTGATCTTCTTTGCCGATGAGTCGGGCATCCGCTCGGACTACCAAAAGGGCCACACGTGGACCCGGGCGGGGAAGACACCGGTGGTTGCGGCCAGCGGCGCGCGTTTCGCGCTCAGCATGCTCTCGGCGGTGAGCGCCCAAGGGCACTTCCGCTTCATGGTGCAGGAGGGCACGGCCACGGCCGAGACCTTCTGCACCTTCCTCAAGCGCCTGGTGCAGGGCGTGCAACAGAAGATCTTCCTCGTCGTCGATGGGCACGGGATTCACCGCGCGGAGAAGGTTGAGAAACTGCTCACCGAGCTCAATGGGAAGATCACCCTGTTTTTCCTGCCACCCTACGCCCCGCAGCTCAACCCCGATGAGCTGGTGTGGGGGCAGGCCAAGCAGCGCGTGGGCAAACAGATGATCAAATCCAAGGCCGAGCTCAAGACTCGGGTCATCGCCGCGCTGCGCTCATTGCAGCGGCTACCGCAGAAGATCCGAGACTTCTTCCATGCGCCCTCATGTCAATACGCTGCGGCAGAATGAAAACCTGGTTTTCTTTGTGTAGGCCTTAGTAAGAGCTACTGCGCCTTGAGCACCACCAAGTCTCATGAAATCGGCAGAGCCGAGATTATAGTGAGGCCCATCTGTTCTGATGGTCTGTGCGCTGGCACACATAGCGCTGACGATCGGAGCTGCTGCCGCATGCGCCGATACGCTAGTGGGTGCTGAGTTTCCCTTATCCGCTGCGCTTTCTGTTCGCCACTCGCCCTGAGATCATGGGCCAAGTGCTGGGCATCGTCGATCGCGTCATTGCCCAGCATCTGATCAAGACAGCCGGGGTCACCCACACCACAGTCGCACGAATGCCATTAAGTTAAGGCCCACCGGCAGCGCTTGTTGTTCGGGAAGAAATCTTGGAGCTTGGCGGGTTTCATTTTGCGTGGGGCGGCGCAGTCCGGTCTGACGGCCTCGACGTTCGCGGGCATGGCGAGGACCTGGGGGCAGAGCAAGACGGCAGCCTGGGCCGCCGAGCAGCAGGCGCACCACCGATGCCTTCATCTTGGATAGGGCGTGGGCGAAGCTGACGCGGTAGGCGCGGCGGCGGTGCTGGTAGAGGTGGTTGGCGATGGCCTGCGCGACCCAAAAACTGAGTGGCCCTTAGGTTCTGTATATCTCTATCGGGCCCCGCCGTCCGTTCGCTAACGAATACAATCGCCTTGCCACCGTTGCCGCGGACCTCTCCTGGCGGATTGGCGACGCCCATAGGATGGTGTGTTGCACGCCGCCTGGAAGGCGTACTATATCCAACTCATCTGACATCTCCGTTGAGAGGTGTGGCGTAACCTGCTGATGCTGTTGTACCATTGTCGGCATGCTCGACTATACCCTCCCCGCCGAGAAACTCACCGCATGCCGCGCTCCCACCGCGAACAACATCGCACCGACCGCATCGGCTGGCTGCGTGCCGCGGTGCTCGGGGCTAATGACGGGATCGTCTCGACCGCGAGCCTGGTACTGGGCGTAGCCGCAGCAAGCGCCGCCCGTAATGATGTGCTGGTGGCGGGGGTCGCCGGCCTGGTCGCGGGCGCCATGTCGATGGCGGCGGGCGAATATATTTCGGTGCGCTCGCAAGCCGATACGGAATCGGCGGATCTCGCGCGCGAGCGAAGCGAGCTGGCTGCCGATGCAGCTGCCGAGCATCGTGAGCTGGCCGGCATCTACGTCAAGCGCGGGCTCGAACCGACGCTCGCCGACCAGGTCGCCACCCAACTGATGGCCCACGATGCGCTCGGCGCGCACGCCCGCGACGAGCTCGGCATTTCCGCGACCTTGCGTGCGCGGCCGGTACAGGCAGCACTGGCGTCGGCGGCGAGCTTCACGGCCGGTGCGGCGCTTCCGCTCCTGGTCGTGCTGGTGGTGCCACGCGGTGCGCTGATCCCAGGGGTCGCAGCGAGCTCGTTGGTGTTTCTCGCCGCGCTCGGAGCGGCGGCTGCACTTACCGGCGGCGCGCCGGCTGTCGCCGGGGCATGGCGCGTCACGTTCTGGGGCGCACTGGCAATGGCCATTACGGCCGGCGTTGGCGCGCGGTTCGGGACGGCGGTGAGTTGAGGCATCCGCTCCCAGAGGAGTGCGCGGTCATTGGCCGCGGTGCAGGCGGTTCGGTGCCGTAGCCAGGGTTTCGGCGTTGGTTACTGCCCGGTCATCCGTCCCTGCAGGGCACGCAGGGCGAGGCTGCTCATCAGGGCCTTGACCCGCGGGTTGCTCTGCAGCGCGCCCACATTCCCGGAGGCCACCAGCCGCATGAGCTCCGGGTCGGCCGGGGCCGCCTGGACCTGCGGATCGCTCTGCAGCGGGGTGATCATGCCCATAATCTCCGCATCGCCCATCATCTGCCGCTGAAGGTCCGTGATTTTCGGGCCGTACGCTTCTGGACCGCCGCCAGCGGCGCCGCCCGGCTGCCGGGAGCGGATCTGCGACTGGTCGATGGTCACCCGGCCCAAGGCGGGCGACTCGACCAGGTAGCGGCCGTCCGCGAAGCCCACGACCTCGCCGGAGATGATGCTGCCGTCGCGCAGCTCGATGCGGCTCACCTCCCCGGCAGCCGCGCCCACCTGTACGATGCCAATCAGCAGGACCCAGGCGAATCGGCTCGGCATCGCCGGGACCTCCTATCGAATCAACACGCGCTGTGGGCGCCTCCCTGGTCACTCCCTCCCTCTGGTAGCGCGCCGGGCGAGGGCAACCGTTCATGAGGCCGCGAGCGCGCTCACCCGTACCGCAACAGTCAGCAATGGGCGCTGATCTGGCGAACCGAGGTAGCTTCCGGCCACTGGCGGCACGGCTTCCGGGTGGCGTGCCACCGCCACGGCGATGTGCTTGTTCCCGGCCTCCTTCGCCGCCGCTGCGGCTCGGCGCATTGGGATCGTCGACGGCAAAATCGATGCGGATTGGCGGGCGGTTTAGCGTCGCTCGGGACGTCTCATGCAGGGTCGCCGTCGCACGCAGGCTGGACGGTCGAGGAGGGATTCCGGCGCGGGGTCTCTTCACAAGTTCACCGAGTGGGCAGCCCGCGGCGCCGTTGTCATTCTTCGCGATGCCGTGCCTCGATACACCCCTTCCACCGCTGCGCTGCGGTCGCTCGACCTGCGGGGACCGGTCAGTGGCTCAGCACAATCTCCGCGATGATGCCGCTGACGATCCCGACCAACACGAAATCCGAGCCTGTTTGAACCCAATGATAACCGTGGGGCGGGGCGCGCAGGTGGCGGCCGTGCCAGTCATGCACGACGTAGCCTTTTTGGCGGTAGAGGCTCGACAGGCGTCCGCCGCGATGGAAAACATGATTCGGGCCGGCACCCCGGACGCGTCGCTCATTCTCGGCGCCGCGCTGCGGGGGTTGGTGGCCCCGGGATGCAGCTCGATGCTGCTCGTTCCGTTGGTCGCGACCTGGGGCTTGTTCGTTGCTGCCCTGCCCTCGCATGGCTGGTCGGGGGTTCCGCCCCAGGTCGTCGTTGCGCGGTGTCTGCTCATGGCGACCCCGCTCATACTGATGCGCGTCGTCTTGTGCGAAGGCCGGTGCTCCGGAGGTGAGGGATAGCACGATCACGGTGGTTAGAACGGCGTTGCGGCTCATATCGGCTCTCGCGGTGTTGAAATGGTGATGTGGCGCACCCGACGCCACGCGCCGATCGAGTGTCACTCAGGCGCAAGACAGGTCGGCCCAGCCGAGCCGTCTGTTCGCGACCACACGCAGCGATATGGGTGGGCGAGCCCGCAAGGACTCGCCGCTCGAGACGGGAATAGAAAACAGCGATCGGCCCCCGGCGGTGCGGTGACGTACAGACGAGGCGGGGATTTCGGCGCATCCTTTCCCCCAAGATCATCACAGGAGATCAGCAATGCCATTCCGTCAATGTTTTTCTGGATTCTTGCAAGCGACCTTGATTGGCGCTTTAGCCTTATCTGGGTGCAGCTCGGAGCGGTCGGGCGGGGAAGGGCAAAAGCATTCCAGCGGCGGCCAGACTCACAAAGAGGTCGGTACCGCATCTTGGTACGGATCTAGCTTTCAAGGTCGCGAGACCGCCAATCGCGAAACCTTTGATCAAAATGCAATGACCGCCGCCCATCCGAGTTTGCCGATGGGCACCAAGGCCAAGGTAACCAACCTGGAGAACGGCAAGAAGGTCGAGGTCAGAATCAATGATCGCGGACCCTATGCAGACGATCGCGTGATCGACCTCTCGAGCAGAGCCGCGAAAAAGCTTGGAATGAAAGAAGACGGTACCGCCGAAGTTAAAATAATAACGAAGCTCGCTCACCCGGATCTGACGGGCAGTCATCAATAA
>Ga0307418_1000234_pt1 | contig 16362 bp, 12 predicted proteins | sample SalMarWE160220MG_2_FD_202160 | JGI IMG/M metagenome (GOLD analysis project Ga0307418, IMG submission 202160) | Salt marsh sediment microbial communities from the Plum Island Ecosystem LTER, Massachusetts, United States - WE1602-20 | ecosystem: Environmental > Aquatic > Marine > Intertidal zone >...
CAGGGCTCGGATGGTGGCCACCCAGCTGCGGGCACGCGACATCCATGACGAGCGCGTGCTCGCGGCCATGGCGACGGTGCCGCGGGAGGCCTTCGTGCCCGAGCACGAGCGTGCCGCTGCCTATGCTGACAATCCGCTGCCGATCGGCGGGGGCCAGACGATCAGCCAGCCCTACATCGTGGCCAGGATGACCGAGCTGCTGGGAGTGACCTCCGGCGATCGGGTGCTGGAGGTCGGGACTGGCTCGGGCTACCAGGCCGCGGTGCTGGCAGAGCTCGGCTGCCGCGTGACCTCCATCGAGCGCGACGCCGAGCTGGCGGCATCAGCACGGACGAGGCTGGCGGCGCTCGGCTACGGGGAACGGGTCGACGTCCGGGCGGGCGACGGCAGCCTGGGTGTGCCTGAGGACGCACCCTGGGACGGGATCATCGTGGCGGCCGGTGCACCCGGGATCCCGATGACGCTGCGCGAGCAGCTGGGTGAGGGAAGCCGGCTGGTGATCCCGGTCGGGTCGCGGCGCGAGCAGGAGCTGATGGTGGTCGAACACCGGGGCAGCGAGTGGATCGAGCGGTCCGAGGGCGGGTGCGTGTTCGTGCCCCTGGTGGGCGAGGGAGGTTGGTAGGCCCTCGGGCAGGGCCGGCAGCCCGCCGCGGTGATCCGGGCTGCAAACGGGCGCGGGGCCTCGGGCAACAGGACAAACGGCTCTCAACGAGCAACCGAGCCGGTCCGACACTGCATCGGCGCCAGCACGGGCGATACGCCACGCATTGGGAGGGCGCGGTGACCGTCACCACTGACCTTGGTCCGGACGAGGCCGCTGCATCGGCCGCGGAACCAGCCGCAACTCCGACCGCCACACCGAGCGCGAAGCCTTCGGCATCCGTGCTCAGCTGCCGCGATCTGCGCAAGTCGTTCGGGAGCCGCGAGGCCGTCCGGGGCGTCAGCTTCGAGATCGCCCCGGGAGAGACGTACGGACTGCTGGGTCCGAACGGCGCGGGCAAGACCACCACCATCTCGATGGCCTGCGGGATCCTGTACCGCGACGCGGGCGAGGTCGTCGTGGCCGGCCGTCCGCTCGACGTCGGCTCGACCGAGGCCAAGGCGGCGATCGGGCTCGTCCCGCAGGACCTGGCGATCTACCCGGACCTCAACGCCCGCGAGAACCTCGCCTTCTTCGGGCGGCTGTACGGCATGGGCGGTCGCACCCTCGCCACCCGCATCGATGAGGTGCTCGAGGTCGTCGACCTGACCGACCGGGCAAAGGACCGGACGGAGCACTACTCGGGCGGCATGAAGCGCCGCCTCAACATCGCGGTCGGTCTGCTCCATCGTCCTCGCCTGCTGGTGCTCGACGAGCCGACGGTCGGGGTCGATCCCCAGAGCCGCAACGCCATCCTGACCAGCGTCGAGGCGCTCAGCGCCCAGGGCATGGGGATCCTGTACACGACCCACTACATGGAAGAGGCGGAACGCCTGTGCGACCGCGTGGGGATCATCGACGAGGGACGGATCATCGCCGAGGGGACCCGGGCGGAGCTGGTCGCGCTGGTCGGTGGCGAGGACAAGGTCAGCCTGACCGCGAGCGGCAACCTCCACACGGCGGCCGAGGCGCTGGGCGGGATCGACGGCGTGCAGGGCGTCACCGTCCATGGAGGTGGCCTCGACCTGCTCGTCCACGGGGCGCGGCGCCTGCTGCCGGGGCTGCTGGAGGCCGCGTCGCGCGACGGAGTGTCGATCCGCTCGGTGGAGGTGGTCGAGCCCGATCTCGAGGCCGTGTTCCTCCACCTGACCGGCAAGGCCCTCCGGGACTAGCGCGGCGAGGGAACGGGGATGCGTGCAGCGCTGGTCATCGCCGGCCGGATCCTCCGTCAGCGGCTGCGCGACCGGTCGGCGATCATCTTCGCGGTCGTCACGCCGCTCGGGCTGGCGCTGGCCTTCTCGATGCTCATCCCGAACGAGTTCTCGTCGTTCCACACCAGCTTCGTGGTGGTCGATCAGGACGGCGGCCACGTCGCGAAGATCCTCACCGATGACGTGCTGGGCGCGATCGTCGATGCGGGCGTTGCGGACGTCCAGACCGGGACGACCGAGGCGGCTGCAGCGGAGTCGGTCCGGGCCGGGGAGGCCGGGGCGGCGATCCTCATCCCGGCCGGGTTCACGGCGGCCATCGAGACCGGCAAGCCGGCACAGGTCACGATCCTGGGCGGCGAGTTCGCGGTGTCGCTCGAGGTGGCGCGGTCGGTCGTGAGCCGGTTCGCGAGCGACGTCGGCGCGGCGCAGCTGATGATCGCGACCACGGCCGCGACCGGCGGGACCGTCGATGCAACGACCATCTCCCAGGCCCAGGCGGCGGTCGCGCAGCCCGGCCCGATCGCGGTCACCGACACCGCGACCGAGCAGTTCCAGGCCAATCTGGCGACCTTCTACGGTGCCGCGATGGCGATCATGTTCGTGTTCTTCGCCACGCAGTACGGCTCGCTGGCGCTGCTCTCGGATCGGGAGACGGGCACGATGCCCCGGCTGCTGGCGGCTCCGGTCAGGCCAGCCTCGATCATCTTCGGCGCCTCGCTCGCCGGGCTTGCGCTGGGGCTCGTCTCGATGACCGTGCTGTGGATCGCGACCACGCTGTTCGTCCATGCCAGCTGGGGTTCCCCGCCCCTGGTCGCGCTCCTGATCCTGGCCGCGGTGGTCGCCGCGATGGGCATTTCGACCCTGGTGGCCACGCTGGCTCGGACGCCGCGTCAGGCGGGCGGCCTCAACGCGATCGTCGCCCTCTCGCTGGCGGCCATCGGCGGCGTGTTCATCCCCCTGAGCCAGGCACCCGAAGGGATGGTCATGGTGTCCCAGATCACGCCCCACTACTGGTTCCTGCGGGGCATCAACACGCTGGCCGCATCGACCAGCGGGCTCGGCGACATCCTGCCGTCGATCCTGGTGCTGGTGGGCATGGGCCTCGTCCTGGGTGGGATCGGCCTGGCGCGCGCGCGACGGGCGCTCGTGGCATGAGCGAGGCAAGGGGCACGAACGGGGCGGGAGGCATGGACGGCACCGCCGGAACGAGCGAGCGGGCGAACCCCGTGCGCCAGGCGCTCGCGATCACCTGGGTCAACCTCGTCCGAACCGCGCGCGACCGGCAGGGCCTGTTCTTCATCATCGTCCTGCCCCTGATCCTGATCATCGTGCTCGGGGTGACCTATGGAGGCCAGGGGTCGGCCCGGGTGGGGTTGGTGGATGCGGACGGCGGGCCGTTCGCGACCGAGCTCGCGTCGGACATCGCGGCGAACCAGGACCTGCGCATCGACCTCCGCCGGTACTCGACCGTCGCCGATCTCGAGGACGCGGTGGCGCGCGGGTTCGTCGAGTTCGGCCTCGCGATCCCGGCCGACTACGACACCACGCTCGGCAACGGAGGCACGGCGACCCTGCGCTACCTGTCGCCCATGACGACCGCCTCGAGCGCGGTCCGGCCCATCGTGGAGCGAGCCGTCGCTGCCCAGGCGGCGCTGGTGCGATCGGCGCGGTTCGCGGCCCAGGCCAGCGGGATCTCGTTCGATCTGGCCCTCGCCGCCGCCCGCAGCGCCCGGGCCGGCACTCCCGGGGTCGCGGTCGCCGTCGAGTCCGTCGCTACGTCCGCGACCGCCGGCGTCAGCGGCTACAGCATCGGCGCCCAGAGCCAGGTGATCCTGTTCATGTTCCTGACCGCCCTGACCGGCGCCGTGGAGCTGATCACGACGCGCCAGCTGGGTGTCTCGCGCCGGATGCTGTCCACGCCAGCGAGCAGCAACACGATCATCCTGGGCGAGGGCGCCGCGCGCGTGATCCTGGCGCTGTTCCAGGGTGCGTTCATCGTTCTCGCCTCGGCACTGCTGTTCAGCGTGGACTGGGTCGATCCTGCGGCGACCGCCGCGATCGTGGTGGCGTTCGCGTTCGTCTCGGGCGGGGCGGCGATGCTGATCGGGGTATCTGCACGGAACGCCAGCCAGGCGGGCGCGCTGGGTCCGGCCCTGGGGATGATGTTCGGGTTGCTGGGCGGCACGATGGTCCCGCCCGAGGTGTTCCCCGACGCGATGCGGACGTTGTCCCACGTGACGCCCCACGCCTGGGCGATGGACGCGTTCCGCAAGCTCTCGTTTGACAACGCGACCCTCGTCGACATCGTGCCCCAGCTGCTGGTGATCGCGGGCTTCGCGGTCGTCCTGCTGGGTTTCGCGAGCTGGCGGTTCCGGCGGGTGCTCGCCTCGGGTGGCTGACGAGCCGATGGCGCCGGACCGCCCGGCTATACTCGGGCGGCCATGACCCACGTGTTCATCGCGCCCCACCCGGACGACGTCGCGCTCTCCTGCGGCGGGCTCATCGCGAGCCTGCGCGAGCTCGGCCAGAGCGTCACCATCCTGACCCTCTACTCGGGGACGGGTGACACGAATGGGCTCACCGCTTACCAGCGAGAGGCGCTGGGGTTCGGCACCAAGAGCGTGTGGCCGGTCACCGAGGCCTTCAACCGGGCACATCTGCAAGCCGACTTCCCGGTCGACGATCCGTCCGCCGTGCCGCCGTGGCAGGCGACGAAGGAGCAGCTCGACGCCACCCAGTCCGACGCCGACACCGCGGCCCGCCGGTTCTGGCAGCGGTCATCGTGGTATCGCCGGGCGAACATCCACAATGCGCCGCTCGCGGGCCAGCCGCTGATGGACGACGTGTCCGCGCAGGGCGCGGTGCTCACCACCGAGCGGACCGAGGCCGCCGAGGCGGGAGACGTGAGCGCGACCCGGCGCCTGGAGGACGAGCGCTACGCGGCGTTCGCCGAGGTCTCGATCGTGTGGCTGGATCTGCCCGACGCGGTGTTCCGCGGGTACCTTGGCGACGACGAGCTGCTGGGAACGCCACGGGACGATGACCCGGCCCCGGTCGACCTGGTCCGGCGCGAGATCGCGCGGCTCGAGCCGCAGCGCGTGTACGTGCCGCTGGGCGTCGGCGGTCACGTGGATCACCAGCTGACCCGCGACGCCGGCATGGCCCTGCTCGACGAGCAACGACGATGGGTGATGCCCAGCGTGGCGTACACCGGGCAGGTGGCGTTCTACGAAGACTTCCCGTACGCCTGGTGGGAGGAGTTCCAGGGCCTCGACGACCTGCCGCCGGGCTGGCTGAGCGGGCTGCCGGGCGATGTCTCGCTGGCGGTCGAGTTCGCCGACGTGGGCGACCAGCTCGAGCGCAAGATCCGGGGCATCGCACTGTACGAGAGCCAGATGGAGCGCCTGTTCGACGACCAGCGGGCGATGGCGACGGCGGTCCGTGGCTTCGCCGCGAAGACCGCGGATCTCGGGCGGGTCCCCGGCGGCGCCGCCGAGCGCTACTGGGTCACCACGCCGGCCTGACGACGCGAGGGCTGGGGCCGACATGATCTCCGGCCTGCCGCTTCCCGACACCCGTGGCGGCTGGTCGCCGTGGTTGATCGTGGCCATCCCGATCCTGTTCGCGGCCGGCATCGCGATCCGGCTGTTCGTGCTCCCCGCGAAGGGCGTCGCCGGCGACATCGACCAGTTCGTTGTCTGGGTCCACGGGATCGCCGTCAACGGCTGGGACCACGCCTACGACCAGAACCTCTCGTTCCCGGCCGTGATGGCCTGGATCTGGGGCGCCCTGGCCGCCGTCGAGCCCGCGTTCCGGACCGTGACCAACTCGTCGGATTCGGCGATCCGTGCGCTGATGAAGATCCCGGCCAGCCTCGCCGATATCGGCATCGCGGCCGGCGTGATCTGGTGGTTCCGCGAGCGGCCCGGGCTCGCCATCCTCGCCGCGGGCGCGGTGCTGCTGTGGCCGGTGACCTGGTACGTCTCCGCCTGGTGGGGCCAGTACGAGTCGCTCTATGTGCTGCCGGCCCTGCTGGCGCTGCTGGCCGTCCGCGCCCGAAGGCCCGGTCTCGCCGCCGCGCTGCTCGCGATCAGCCTCATGACCAAGCCCCAGGCGCTCCCGTTCCTGGTCCCGTTCGCCGCCTGGTTCCTGGCCACCCAGGGTCTGCGCGGGACGCTCCGGGCTGCGGCGATCGGGGCGGTGGTCGCGGTGCTGACCTGGCTGCCGTTCCTCGCCGCGCAGGGCCCGGAGAACTACCTGCACAACCTCGCCACCTACCAGAACCAGATCTTCGACGTCCTCTCGCTGCGCGCCTGGAACCCATGGTGGCTGGTCCAGGAGCTGGGCGCCGGCGGTGACTTCGTGAGCAACCAGGGGGTGATCATCGGGCCGCTCACGCTGGCGCTGCTGGGCTACCTGCTGGCTGCGGCGGTGGCGTTCGTCGTGTTCTTCGCCGTCTGGGAGCGGCCCACCCCCGAGCAGCTGGCGCTGGGTCTGGGCGCGATCTCGCTGGGCGTGTTCGTGACGATGACCACGATGCACGAGCGCTACGCATACCCGGCGTTCGTGTTCCTGCTGCTCGCGGTGGGGCGCCCGGGCGTGCTGACGACCTTCGCCTGGTTCGCGGTGGCGTTCGCGGCCAACCTGATCGTCATGTTCCCGCCCGAGGGCTGGACGATCCCGGAGGTCCGCCTGATCTCGATCGTTGGCGCAATTGTGATCACCGGGGCCGCCGCGTACGCGCTTGGGCGGCTCATCGTCGACCCCGGAACGCGGGAGCCGCGCCCGTATCTGGCCTGATCACGAGCCCGGCGAGGCCGGCGCCGCGCCCGATCAACGCTCGGCGGGTCGCTCCCGGCGTCCCAGCCACCTCGCCCGCATTGCCACGCGGTACCAGCGCAGGTAGTGCGGCAGCCATTGGCGGAGCTTGAAGTTGCTCTGGCCCTCGGTCCGGTCGCGCCAGGTCGTCGGCACCTCGGCCACGAGGCGGCCGGTGATGGTGGCCTTGACGGTAAGCTCCAGAGCGAGCTCGAAGCCGGCCTCGCTCCGGATCGGCGTGGCGGCCAGGAACCGCCGGCTGTAGAGCTTGAAGTTGTTGGTGGGATCGTGGGTGGCGACGCCGCCGAACCAGTGGAGCGTGAGCCCGGCCGTGCGGCTCATCAGTCGCTTCAGCAGCGGCCCGCCAACCTGGTGCCCGCCGGCCATGTAGCGCGACGCGCTCACGACGTCCGCGCCGTCCCGCGCGAGCTGGACCATCCGGTCCACGACGTGCGGCTCGTCCGAGCCGTCCGCCATCGAGATCAGGACGTAGTCACCGCGCGCCGCCGCGATCCCGGCCTTCATCGCGTTGAGCACGCCGCGCCCGAGGTCGTTGCGCAGGCCCCGGATGGCCGGCAGCTCCGCGTGGAGGCGCTCGATGACCGGCACCGTCGGATCCTCGTCGAAGTCGTACACCACCAGGATCTCGTGGCTGGTCACGACCCCGATCGTGAGCGCGCGCAGCACCGGGTCGACCGCCTCGGCCTCCTTGAACACGGGCACGACGATCGAGAGCTCGGGGCCCTCCCGCGCCGCGGTCACAGGCGGCCTGCCTCCATCTCCGTGCTGATCCACGGGATCACCTCGTCGAGCATCTCCGACAGCGTGGTCGTCGCCTCGAACCCGAGTACGTCGCGCGCCTTGCGCACGTCGGGCACCCGGAGCTGCACGTCGTGCTCGAACGGCGGGTCGGTCACATAGCGGAACGGCTTCTCACCGCCGTTGGCCTTGTCCCAGATGGCCTGGGCCAGCTCGAGCACGGTCGTCGAGGCCGCCGTGGAGAGGTTGAAGTCCTCGTTGACCGCGGCATCAGACTCCATCGCCAACCGGATCCCGTGCGCGAGATCGCCGCCGTAGGTGTAGTGGCGGACCTGGTTGCCCTCCCCCAGGATGTGGAGCGGGTCCTGGCCCTTGAGCGTCTTGAGCACGAGATCGGGCACGACGTGCGACAGCGCGAGCTTCACGTTGCCGCTCATGATGTCGGTGTCGCGAGCCGCCCGCCGCTCCCCGATCCCCACGCAGTTGAACGGGCGCAGGATCGTGTACGGCAGCTGGTACTGCTCCCAGGCGCCGCGGGCGAAGTACTCGGACGCGAGCTTCTGGAAGCCGTAGGTGGAGATCGGCGGTGGGGAGGTCCGCTCGGCGCCCTCGGGCGTGGGAAAGACCGTCGCGGACTCGAACACCATCGAGCTCGACAGCACCACGATCCGCTGCAGGTGGCCGGCGCGATGGGCCTCGATCGCCGCCTCGAACGTGGTCGCCAGGATCCGCTCGTTCTCGGCCAGCAGGTCGAACGCGAACTCGTGGAAGTAGCTGATGCCGCCGATCATGGCGGCCGCCGCTACCACCTGGTCCACGTCCGCGGCGAGCTCCGTCAGCAGCGCGACGTCCTTCGCATCGCCCTCCACGAATCGGTAGCGCGGGTGGCCGTCGTACGACTTCGCCACCCGACCGTACTTGCTGAAGTTGTCCAGCCCGACCACCTCGTGGCCGGCGGCCAGCAGCTCCTCGACGAGGTAGCCGCAGATGAACCCGGCTGCGCCGGTGACGAGAGCTCGCATCACGTCTCTTCCTGTCTGATGAGGCCTACGGGCTGGGCAACGGCACGGCCTCGAACTCGTAGGTGAGCTCGCCGCCACCGCTCGATCCGCGTTGCCGGATGGAGATGGTCCGAATCGGGTTCCCGAACTGGAACGGCACTGAACCCTGGGCCGAGGCGGGAACGGACAGGACGAGCCCGTCCCCGGCCGTGGCCGCGACCAGACGATAGCGGACCCCGTCGAGCGTTGCCTGCCATTCCGGACCCTTCCAGAGCGTGGAGCGCACCCTGCCGACGAGACCGTCGTCCAGCCCGTGGACGCGGACGATCACGATGTCGCCCGTCGCGGGAGCCGCCGGCACCGGGACCGCCTCGCCGCGCGCCGCAGCCACGGTGCTGATGACGTGGCTCGGACCGCAGGCAAGGCCGGTGTCGGCGAGCAGCTGCCAGGTCGCGCCGGCCGCGATCTCACGGTACCTGCACAGGCGCTCAAGGGTGGCAGCCGGAGCCTCGAACCAGTAGTTGCGTGCGTTCACGTCGTGGGGGATCGTCGGCGTCCCGCTCGTCCGGGGCGAGAAGTGACGCAGGATCCGCTCCGGGCGGTCCGGCGAGCGGAGGAGGTCCGCGTTCAGCTCGTCCAGGTAGGGCGTGTAGGCCGAGTAGGACTGGAAGACCGGCTCTGGGCGCCAGGCGAAGCCCGGATACGCGGTCGGGACGGCGGCGAGGTACGGCTCGATGGCGACCGTACGGCCCGCCAGCTGCGCGACGATGTCGGGCGGGACCTTGAACGCCGCCTGAAGCTGGCTTCGAGTGCGGCTCGCGGCCGCGTCCCATCGCCACGGCAACAGGCTGACCCGCGCCTGCCGTGACAGCTGGCCCACGGACGCGGGAATGTCGAGGTACCTGGCCGGCGCGGTCTCAGCGGCGGCCATCACGCCGACGACGGCGGCCACCAGGACGGCGGCCGATCCCCACCTGGGCAGGGATCGCGGGGTCATGAGCAGCACCGTCAGCGCGAGGGCGGCGAACGAGGCCTCGAAATGGTCGCGGACGAACCCCTGCTTCCACAGCGCGAACAGAAGCACACCGAGCAGCCCGGCCAGGGCCAGCCGTCGCGGACGCGCCCAGGCGCGCGACGTCTGGTACGTCACCGCCACAAGGAGCGCGGCCAGCACCGCGAATGCCCCGGCCAGCCAGCGCAGCCCGGGATGAACCACGCCTATCGCGTCCGAGTAACCCGAGATGATGTCGACCGAGTCGCGCCCGTACGCAACCAGGTCCAGCGGCTGCTGACCGAGCGCCAGCCAGCCGCCAACCACCCAGGCGGCCAGGGAAACCAGGTAGATCGTCAGGTCCCGCGGGCGTCGCGGTGAGATCGCCAGGACCACGACGGCAGCACCCGCGGCAAGGAACGCGCCTACATCCACCTTGCCCAGGACCGCGATCGCCACCAACCCGGCCGCGGCAACCGGGAGCCACCCTCGCCGGTCCACACGGTCCGGACGCAGCAGCGCCACCCCGAGCGCGAACGCGAGCCACTGCAGGACCTCGAACGGTTGGACGAAGATGAGGACGCGGCCGAACGCGAGCGCCGCGAGCGCCGCCAGCGGCAGTGGGAACAGCCGCCGGGAAGCGCCCACGATGAGCGCGCCGGCCACCAGCAACAGCGCTGCCACCGAGACGAACGCGAGCGCGCTGGTCGGCCCCACGAACGGTGTCGGTCTGCCCAGGAAGCCGAGCGGCCCGTACGTGAACACGATGTCCCGTCCGTATCGCAGCCCGTCGGTGAATGCTTGATGGAGGGCCACGTGCCACGACAGGTCAACACCAACGAGCGGGTAGGTCCGGAACGGCCACGCGACGACGAGCGCCGCCAGGGTGATGACGAACGATGGCAGCCAGGTCCAGCGAGCAGGGAGCTCGCCGAGGTATCGGATCCGCAGCCGCCGGGTCGTGGCTGGCACGGATCCGACCTGGTCGCCACCGTCCTCGATCGGCGTCCCCGACGTCCTCGCGACCGACGCGCCGCCGAAAGCCTGCCCCGGCCCCAGCACCCCCATGGCCAGCACCCCTCTCGCAGGCGCTTCAGTGTCCCAGCCGCCTCAGATCCGGATCCCGCTCCCGGTCGCGTTCCAGACGTCCACCACCTCGTGCCCGGACAGGTCGAGCGATCGGTAGGCGCGATGCGGGGCGCCGATCACGATCGTGTCGGCTTGCTCCAGGACCTCGTCCAGCGGAATGAGTCGGTCATCGGTTACGTACTCATCGGTAGCCAGCACAGTCGCCCCGGCCCACTCGAGCAGCTTGCGCAGCTTGAAGCTGAGCGATGCGCGGATGTCGTCCGACTCCGCCTTGAACGCCATCCCCAGGATGCCGATCGTCCGGCCGCGAAGCGTGCCGTGCCGCCGCTCCAGGGCCGACACGATGTACGCCGGCATGCCCTCATTGATCTGCATCGCGGCCTGACCGAGCGGGAAGTGATCTGATGTGAACGCGGCCAGCTGCATCGTGTCCTTGAACAGGCATGGACCGGCGGCAAAGCCGGGACCCGGCAGGTCCGCCGCCCGCGGGTAGTCCTCGCGGATGGCGCGCAGGACGTTGGTGTAGTCGACGCCCGCCTGATCGGCGATCGAGAAGAACTGGTTCGCGACCGCGAACTTCATGTAGCGCCAGGTGTTCGTGAACAGCTTGGTCAGCTCGGCCTCCTTGCTGGAGGTCCGGATGGTCTTCGCGGCCAGACGCCCGAACAGCGCAGCCGCTCGCTCGGCCGCTCGATCGTCGTCCGCGCCCACGATCTGGGGCAGCGAGTGCAGCTCCTCGAGCGCGTGGCCCTCCGCGATCCGCTCCGGGCAGAACGCGACATCGACGCGGCATCCCCGGTCAGCGAGCGCCATGGTCACGAACTCGGTGGTGCCCGGATAGACGGTGCTCCGCAGGACGACCAACGCCCCGTCTCGCAGATGGGGCGCGATCTGGTCCACGGCCCGATCGAACACGCGCATCGACGGCCCGAGAAACTCGTCCACCGGGGTCCCGATCACGACCACCACCGTGTCCGCGCGACCGATCATCTCGGGCGAGGCGCCCAGCTCCAGCCGCCCGGAGTCGAGCACCCGTGCCAGCAGCTCATCCGCGCCGTTCTCAAGGAACGGCATCTCGCCACGGTGGATGCCGTCGAGGGTTTCCTGGTTGATGTCGAACACACCGACGCGGAGGCCCGCATCCGCGAACGAGAGGCTCAGTGGCAACCCGACGTGACCGCCGCCGCCCAGGACGACGATGTCGAGCAAATCGGGCTGGCTGCGTTTCGCCGATGTCTTCACCGCAGTCACCTCGCCGGCCATCCGATCACTTCCCCTGAACGGACCCAAGCCACGTGCCTGTCCGTCCCTTGCTCCGCCCCCCGGAAGATACCAGCCACAGGCCGTGCCATAGCCGCCTTTCTCGTGAGGATCGAGCCGTCGGCGTCCCCGTACACGGTGGTCCAGCCCGTCGGCACGGATTCCCCGGCTCGGATGACCAGCAACGAAACCTGCCATCGATCAAGCAGGGCCGCGGCCTCGGACCCGCCGTCCGTGACCGAGCCGTAGTTGTTCCAGACGTCCGCCGGGAACAGCTCGAACCGCGAGTCGACGAAGTAGCGAGCGTCGGGCACGGCCCACTCGAACCACGAGGTCCAGGTCTGGGGAGCGAACACGCGTGCACCCGGCGGCGCGGCATCGCGAAGGGCCGTGGCCAGGCCTGAGGGCGCGTAGCTCAGCAGACCCGTCCGCCCGGTCAGCGGATCCGCCGGCCGCCACCAGGGCAACGCGGCGACGGTCATCAATGCGATCGCTGCTGCCACGATCGCATTGAGCCGGCTCGGCCGAGCGACGCGGGAGGGCACGCCGATGTCGGCGAGCGTCGGGGCGAGCACGTACACCAACCCCAGCGGCCACCAGGCCACCCCCCGCTCCGCCCAGGCGCCGATCAGGAACAGACCGCCAATCCACAGCCAGTCCGGCCAGCGCAGCGCCGCGCGGCCCCGAATCGCGACGGCGAGGCCGGCCACCACCGAGCCGTAGAACAGCAGCCCCTGGACGGTGAGCGGACTCGTCCGCTGCCACTCGCTCACCTGCGACGTGATCGTGGCGTCGGTCCCGATCCCGGCGGCGTACGCCCACACGGCCGGGCCGTAGGGGTTAGCCAGGGTCGCGACCGCCCCCGCGACGAGCACCGCCAGCGAGCCGCGCCAGCTGGTGCCGCGGGCCATGTCGTCCAGCCACGCGTAGCCGAGCAGGAGGGGCGCGAGCACGAAGCTCCCGTGGAGGTTCGCCCACAGCGCGACGATGATCGGAGCCATCCAATACGCGCGCGGCTGACGGTGGCGCCGCGCGACGAGCATCAGGAGCAGGGCGAACAGAACCATGCCGAACAGCTGCGGGCGGAGCGCGAGGGCCGGAACCGCGACCAGGAAGGCCAGGAGCGACAGGATCGCGGCGGTTCGGAGCGCGGCGCCACGCGAGATCGCGACGGCGACCAGCAGGCCCACGATCGCCGCCACCATGCCCGCCCGCAGCACGGCCAGCAGCTCCCAGCCACCGAGGCGATACCCGGCAGCAAGCACCACCTGGGCCAGCCATTGCTGGTCGGTCCAGGGCGAGCCGTTGATGGTGAACGTGTACGTGTCGACGGCCGGCAGCGCGCCCGACCGGAGGATCTCGTCGCCCGCCCGCACCTGGTAGGCGAGGTCGACGGCGGGCATCGGCGCCAGCAGCGCCACGAGCGCCGGCAGCATCACGGCGATCGCCAGCCAGAGTCGCTGGAACGTCATTGCGGCGCAAGCACCGGAGCGGGCTCGTTCACGCGGATCTGCTCGGCACGCGCAACCACGCACACGCCGGCGATCACGACGTCCATCGCCACCGCGTAGAGCATGGGTGAAACCAACAGCACGAAGGTGGCGTTGAGGCCCACACCGACGATCAGCGCCCACCACTGGCGGCGGGCCAGCAGCCACGCCAGGGGAAGAAACACCACCAGCGCGTAGTGGTCCCACATGACCGGCGAGACCATCTGCGATGCCGTGGCGGCCACCAGGATCGAGGCATCGCCGGGCAGCCAGCGGGCCGCCGCGACGACGACCGCCAGGAGGATCACCGTGTGGATCGCCCCGACGGCCTGCGCGGCCGCCGCGGGCAGGCCCAGGTGGTACGCGTCCGAGGCCGGTGCGAAGTTGGCTGCCGCGTCGAGCGCCGTCGACGACAGTTGGCGGACCATGGTCGCGAAGTCGAGCCACAGCTGACCGTCGAGCACCAGGCCGACCACGCCCACCGCCGCCACGGCGGCGACCGCGATCACCAACGCCCGCCAACGGCGCGAGACCAGCATCCAGACCAAGAGCAGCCCGGGCTGGAGCTTGATCAGGGTCCCGATCGCGACCGAGGCTGCCAGCGGCGCGGGCCGGTCACGCCAGCGCCAGGACAGCGCAAACAGCAGGAACAGCAACGGTCCGACGGCGCCCACCTTGATCGCGAACAGCATCGGCCAAGCCGTCCCGGCCAGGGCCAGCGTGATCAGGCGGACCTCGAACGGGACCGGCATCAGGGCAACCCCGGCCACCAGGCCCGCGACGCACACGCCGATGAACAGCCACGTCGCGGCCTGGGACGGGACGAGCGCGAGCGGCGCGAGCATCGCGAGGAATGCCGGTGGGTATTGGTAGATGCCGCAGCTCCCGGTGGCGGTCACCGACAGGTCGTAGACGGCCTCTCCCGACAGCAGACGTCGCAGGGCCCCGTCATACGCGATGTAGTCGCAGCCGAGCGTGTAGGACGCGTTGGACAGCGTGAAGTAGAGGTATCCGGCGACAACCACCAGCACCAGGGCGATCGAGACGCCTCGCATCGCCAGCGGCCGGTTCATGCGCCGCCCGCCGTGCCCGCGGCGTGGGCGGGGGGCGCGCTCCCCGCGCGGGCCGCACGACGGCCCGCATCCGGCCACAGGATCGGCACCAGCGCGACCAGCACGGCCAGGCCGTTGAGCCACAGCACCGGGAGCGCCAGCGTGACGGCGATCGGGACGGTCCAGCGACGATCACCCAGCGCGCCCCATGCGGCCAGGGCCGCGGCCACCGCCAGGCGTGGCAGCAGCGGGACGGGCAGGTACCAGCCGACAGTGACCGGCGTGCTCGAGCTCCCGGCAAGGATGTCGATCCAGGCGCGCCACGCCGCCGGGTCCAGGAGCCACGAAACGCCGGAGATCCCAGCGGTCACGACCAGCGTGATGCCCAGCGATCGCCACTCACGCCGGACGGCGTACCAGAGCACCCCGATCCCCGGAGAGACCTTGGTCAGGATCGGCAGCGCCCACGTGGCCGAGTAACGGAACCCGAGCACGATCGCCGCGGCATACATGAGGTGCACGTTGCCGGAGATGATCTCGAACGGGATGGGCAGGAACAGCATCGCGGGCAACGACCACCGCCGCAGCAGCCACCACACGATGGCGAGGTTGACGCCCGTCCAGAGCGTGACGAACACGGCCCACGGCAGCCAGGTCAGCGGCGCGAGGACCTGCGCGAAGGCCGGCGAGTAGAGATATGCACCGATGGAGCCAGCGGTCTGCGCGTCATACAGCGAGCCATCCCGGGTCGCCCAGTAGGCGTATGCGTCAACGCTCTGGTCCCACGGCCGCACCTGCAGCAGGCGCAGCGCGAGGAACGCCACGGCCAGGCCGGCATAGCCATCGCGCAGCAGGCGGTCGCGCAGGACGGTCACGACGCAGGGGCGGGCTGCCGGGCCAGATGCTCGACCAGCCGCTCGGCCAGGTCGATCGAGTAGTTCTGGCCTCGATCATGCGGATACACCTGGAACATCGAGGCGCCGAAGACGCCCGGCATCGCGGTGTCGAAGCCCGGAATGCGGTCGCGGAAGCCCGTGTCCACGATCGGCTGGGCTAAGGGCGCGCGGAACGTCCAGGCGTCCGTCACCCAGCCGGATTCCCAGGCCGGGTTGAGCGTGCGCAGCAGCTCGCCCGCGAGCTCGATCTGCCGCGCGACGGGTTCTGCGGGCAGCGCGTCGGTCGCCGGTCGATAGGCGCCCAGGTAGACGAGATGACGACCGCCGTAGGCCTCGGGCGACAGCATGGCGGTGTGCTCGACGACGGCGAGGAACGGCCAATCCCGATCGGCCGCCCCGATCCAGTAGATGCCGGTCAGCGGCCGGTCAAGCGCCAGCACCAGGCAGTGCGCCGCCAGCGGCGCGAACGGCCCCTGACCGGTCGCGCCGTTCGCCAGCTCCGGATACAACCGGGCGGTGAGGGCGGGCGGGAGTGTGGACACGACGCGATCGACCCCGATCCCGGGGGTCGAGCCACCCTCGGACCAGGTGACCCGGAGCTCCTCCCCGTCGTGGACGATCGTGCGGACAGGCGCCCCGTACACGATCCTCCCGCCCACCTGCTCCACGCGCGCCGCGAGGGCCGAGTACAGCTGGTGGAAGCCGCCATCGAGGTAGCCGAGGGCCGGGGTCCGATCGTGGATCCGGGCCCACAGCCAGCCCATCGACACTTGGTCCCACGTCTCACCGAACTTGCCGCGCAGGAGCGGCTCCCACACCTCGGCGTGGCCACCGGCCCCACACGCACGCCGCATCCAGCGATGGGCTGTCGATCGCTCGAGCGGCCGTGAGCTGGGCATCACCTTGATCAGACCGATCGCCGCTGCCATCCGCAGGCGCTGCGGGATCGTCAGCCGGTCGAAGCGGAGCAGCGAGCCTGCCGAATCCAGCTGCCTGGGCACCCCGTCCACCATCACCGTGGTGACCGGTCGATGCCATCGCAGCCGATCCCCCAGCCCGAGCTCACGAATCAGGGCGATCGCCCGCCGATCCGTGCCGAAGATGTGGTGGTAGAAGCGCTCCAGCCAGATCCCCGGCAGCACCTCGAAGCTGGAG
>Ga0307418_1000237_pt1 | contig 16291 bp, 16 predicted proteins | sample SalMarWE160220MG_2_FD_202160 | JGI IMG/M metagenome (GOLD analysis project Ga0307418, IMG submission 202160) | Salt marsh sediment microbial communities from the Plum Island Ecosystem LTER, Massachusetts, United States - WE1602-20 | ecosystem: Environmental > Aquatic > Marine > Intertidal zone >...
GGCGGTCGGCGGCGCCGCCGTCGCGATCCCGCTGCTGCTCGGCCCGCTCGGCGCCGACTACCTCGACGGGCGCAACCTGCTGCCCGCCTTCGTCCCGCTGCTGGTGCTGGTCGGTGCCGGCTTCGGAGTGAGGCGGGCGGGCCCGGCGGGGCTCGGCCTGGCGGCGGCCTTCTGCCTCTGCTCGCTCGTCCTCACGCTCGAGATCGACCGGCTGCCGCGGCTGCAGCGCGAGGACCTGCGCGCCGCCGCAGCCGCCGTCGGCCCGCTGCGGCCGGACAAGGCGGTGGTCACCGACCGCTACGCCGCGAGCCAGCCGCTGCGCTACTACCTCGGGGCCGAGGTCGCCCGCCGGGCGCTGCCGCCGCTGCGCGAGATCGACCTGGTCGGCTCCGCCGGCGCCGCCGAGCGCAACGCCCGCCGGCTGCTGCCGCGCAGCTTCCACCGGGTCGAAGCCGAGCCCGTCTCCTACGACTTCACCCTGACCCGCTTCCGCTCCCGCCACCCTGTCCGCGTGCCGCTGCGGCTGCTCCGGAACGGTTCCCTTGTTGGCGGCGGCCGCCTTGCTTCTGTGCTTCTGGCGCCGCCCGCCCCTGCGCCAGCTTCGTCGGCGGGCGAATAGGTTCCAGCGCGTTGATGCTCGAGTAGCCGGTCAGGTAGATGCGGCGGCCGTCGGAGATCACCGGCGTGTAGGCGCCGGTTTTGTAGCGGAAGACGCGGCGGCCGGTGCGCATGTCGAAGCCGTAGGTCGTCGTGTGGTTGAACTCGGCGACGTAGACGATGTTGCCGACCGCCGAGAGCGAGCCGATCACCTGGCCGCCGGCCGACTCCTGCCAGCGCGTTTCCCCGTTCTTGGCGTCGAGCGCGTAGACGTTGCCGTCGAAGGACCCGATGTAGACGGTCGGCGGCGTGTTGGCGGTGCTCGCCACCGTCGGCCCCGAGTAGACGTAGCCGCCGGTCGAGTGGCTCCAGGCGAGCGTGCCGTCGGCCTGGTCGTAGCTGTAGACGCGGCCGTCGTTGTTGCCCGCGTAGACGCGGCCGAAGGCGAGCGCGGGGGTCGAGTAGAACTGGCCCGAGGCGGTGAAGCCGGGGCCGAGCGAGCCGCTCTGCCAGAGCAGCTTCCCGGTCTTGGCGCGGACCGCGTTCATGTAGCCACCGTAGTCGCCGACGTAGAGGACGCCGTCGCGGTAGGCCGGCGCCGCCTTGACCGGGCCGCCGAGGCTGGTCGACCAGCGGACGTTGCCGTTGCGGGTGCTGAGCGCGTACAGGTTCCCGTCTTCGCAGCCGAAGTAGACGGTGTTCCCGATCACCAGCGGCGAGGACTCCGCGCGGCTGGGGAGGTTGTGCTTCCACAGCACCTTGCCGGTCCGCGCGTCGAGCTTGACGATGTGGCCGGGCTCGAGGTTGACCACGTACAGGCGCCCCCGGTTGTAGGCGGGCGAGGACGCGTTGAGCCGCCCGACCTGCCGTTCCCAGAGGACCTTGCCGGTGTCGGCGTCGAGCGCGAAGGCTTTGCCGTTGTTGTTGACCGCGTAGAGCTTGCCGCGCGCGTAGACGGGCGGGAACTCGAGCAGGGGCTTCTCGCTGAAGTGCCAGATCAGCTTGAACGGCGGCTTCACGCCCTGCGCCGGCAGGTACCGCGTGCGGGCGGGGTTGAGGCCGAAGAGCGGCCAGTTGACGGTGCGCGGTCCCTTCGCCGTGATCTTCGGCGGCGGCTTCGAGGTTTCGACCGTGAACGGGACGTCTTCGTTGTGGACGTCCGGGGGGCGCTTGAACGCTTCGTAGGCGAAGATCAGGCCGGCGATCGCGACCAGGATCGCGACCGGGATCCCGATCGCCAGGCCGCGCCGCTCGCGCCACATCCGCTTCGGGTGCACCAGCAGCCGCAGGTCGTCGCGCAACCGGCGGGCCTTGGGCCCGCCCTCAGCCATTCGCTGCCGCTCGGCGCTCGGACTCGGCGACGACGCCCTTGACCAGCGTCTTGATCGTCTGCTTGGCGACGGCGACGACCGCGGCCCCGACCAGCGGCACGGTCGAGAAGGTGCGGACGGCGTAGACCATCCGCGTCCCCTCGCCCTCGGGGCTGAGCTCGACGGTGCCGAGGTGGTCGCGCACCGGGGCGCCGGAGAGCAGCGTGTAGGAGAAGCGGTTCGGCGGCTCGTAGGAGAGCACTTCCTCGCGCAGCGGCGGGCCGATCGAGGTCAGGGCCCGGATCGCGCCGACGCCGTTGGGCGGCGGGTCGCCCTCCCGCTCCAGCTCCGACTTGCGCAGCGGCGTGATCGCGGCATAGCCGCGGTGGTCGGTGAGGACGTCGAAGACGGTCTGCGGGGGCGCGGCGACGTGGCGCACGTAGGTGAAGCTGGCCATTCGCAGAAAGGCTACGTCAAGGCCCAGCGCTGCGGATCACTGCCCTCGACCGGGGCCGCCTCGCCGATCAGCGCCATGTGGTCGAGGAAGGAGAGCACGATCTGCAGGATCCAGGCGGTCGCCGGCCCGCTCGCCTGCTCCGGGCCGACGATGTCGCCGACGATCTCGAACGCGGTCCGCTCGCCCTGCTCGAGCGAGGCGCGCACCTTGCCGTGCAGCTCCTCGACCTGGCGCCGGGCCTCCTCGATCTTGGCGCCGGCGTCGCGGAAGGGGCGGCCGTGGCCGGGCAGGCAGAGGTCGACCTCGAGCGGCTCGACCTCGGTCAAGCTGGTGAGGAATTCGCCGACCGGGTCGGGGCTGTGGCCGTGGTCGAAGAAGAGGACGGTGCGCCCGAGCAGGTGGTCGCCGGAGATCATCAGCCTGCTCTCGGGCTGGTGGAGGACGACGTGCGAGGGGGCGTGGCCGGGGGTCTCGTGGACCTGCCAGAGGCCGTGGTCGGTCTCGATCTCGACGCCGGGGACGAGGTCGCGGTCGGGCTCGCGGATCGCGTCGATCCAGCTATCCGCACCCTCTTTGCGCGACTCGCGGTAGCGCTCCAGCGCCGCCGGCGGCACGCCGCTCTGGCGGGCGACCTCGATCCGCTGCTCGAACGCCGCGGCGGAGTCGTCGGCGATCAGCCTGATGTGCTCCCAGCGCGGGTGCATCCACAGCTCGCAGCCGGCGCGCTCGGTGATCGGCGCCGCGAGGCCGTAGTGGTCGGTGTGGGAGTGGGTGCAGACGACGAGGCGGACGTCCTCGAAGCCGAACCCGGCCTGCCCGAGGGCGAGGTCGAGCTGGCGCAGCCTCCCCTTGCCGCCGATCCCGGTGTCGAAGAGGACGATGCCGTCGCCGGCCGTCAGCGCCCAGGCGTTCCCGTGCGGGACCCCGGGCCAGGGCAGCGGCAGCCGCAGCCGCCAGATACCCGGCAGGACCCGCTCGGTGCGGGGCGCGATCGCCCTTTTCTCACCCGCCATCCCCCGCAATCCTTTCAGGCCGGCTCGGCTCGCTCGAACTCCTGCATCGCCCCGGCTATCGCAAAGCACAGGGCGCCGCCGAAGGTCGCCCAGTTGGCGAGCCCTTCGGCGAGCAGGTCGCCGTTGCCGTAGACGAAGGAGGCGACGGCCGAGACCATGAAGAGGGCGGCGCCGGCCTGGTTGACGAAGACGATGTCCCAGCCGATCTCGCGCGGCCATCTGCGCGGCAGCCAGGTACCGGTCAGCTCGACCATCGAGAAGTGGCCGGAGACGAGGAAGAGGGCGGAGCCGACCATGTCCGGCGACCAGACCAGGCGGTTGCGCTCGACCGGGGAGAGGCCGGAGACGAACGAGTCGACGAGGAGGATCGCGAAGACCAGGGTGCCGGTGAGCAGGGCGGCGGCGGCAAGCCACTCCAGCTGCCTCCACTCCGACGCCCACCAGCGCCAGGGAACCCCCGCAAAGCTGCCGTCGACGTGCAGGCGCGGGCGGTTGACTACCTGCAGCAGCGAGACGTAGGCGCCGGTGCAGAAGAAGAAGCCGCCGACCAGGTCGACGGTCCGCGGCAGCAGCGGCCCACCGGCGCCGGTCTGCGCGAGGACGGCGCCGATCGCGAACAGGGAGCCGCCGATCACGAAGGAGGTGGCGGCGACCACGTTGACCAGCCGCAGCAGCCGCAGGGTCGGCGGCTCGGCCCGCGCCCACGCCGCCGCGACCTCCTCGCCGAGGCGGCGCAGGATCCCGCGCTTGCGGACCGCGCGCCGGTCGACGCGGTCGGTGCCGACCGGGTGGCGGAGGCTGACGCCCGCCGGGTGCTGGATCGCCGGGACCTCGCCCCGCATCGCCGGATTATCCCGGCCGCGAACCCGCGCTAAGCGACCGCGCTCAGCTGGTGGAGAGGCCGATCGCCCAGAGCGGGAAGGCGATCATCAGCCCGAAGTAGGCCCCCATCATCGCGCCGGAGGCGAGGCTCGCGCTGCGCGAGCGCGCGCCGGCAATCGCGCCGACGAGGAAGACGGCGACTCCGATGCCGAGGCCGAGCCAGAAGATGGAAGGCATTGCGGGGGGAACCCTACCGGACTAAGGCCCGGCAGGAATCCGCCGATAAGGGGTCCAACCGCACGAGCGAACCACGACCAGTCAGGTGTGAGATGAGCGATGCCACGGGCCCGAACAGCAAGCTGATTCTGGCGGCGATGATCTTCGCCGTCGCGATGATGTTCATCGACCAGACGATCGTCGCGATCGCGGTCCCGAGCATCCAGGACGAACTCTCGCTCTCCGCGACCGGGGTGCAGTGGATCATCAACGGCTACCTGCTCTCGCTCTCGGCGCTGTTCGCCTTCGGCGGGCGCATCGCCGACGTCTTCGGCCACCGCCGCATGGTCGTGATCGGCGTCGTCGTCTTCGCCACCGCCTCCGCCCTCTGCGGCGCGACGCCGTCCGGCTCGCTCGACGAGGCCTGGCTGATCGTCTTCCGCCTGATTCAGGGAGCCGGCGCGGCGCTGCTGTTCCCGGCGGCGCTGGCGATCGTCCTCGGCGCCTTCCCGATCCGCGAGCGCGGCCGCGCGATGGCGATCTTCTTCGCGATCACCGGCGGCCTCACCTCGATCGGCCCGATCGCCGGCGGCTACCTGACCGAGTGGACCTGGCGGGCGATCTTCTGGGTCAACATCCCGGTGGCGCTGATCGCCCTGTTCCTGATCTGGCGCTCGAAGCCGGCCGACGAAAAGCACCCGGCGCCGATCGACTACCGCGGCACCGTGCTGATCACCGGCGGCATGGGACTGCTGGTGCTCGGCCTGCAGCAGTCGAGCGTCTGGGGCTGGAGCAGCGCCGCGACCTGGATCTGCATCGCCGCCGGGCTGGCGATCCTCGCCGCCTTCGTCCTCTACGAGCTGCGGATCGAGAACCCGCTGCTGCGGCTCGAGGTCTTCCGCGACCGCGCCTTCACCGTCGACAACGTGATCCTCTTCCTGCTGATGATCCCGTTCGTGCCGCTGTTCTTCTTCGCCAGCATGTACGCGCAGATCTCGCTCGGCGAATCCGCCTCGGACACCGGGCTGTACCTGCTGATCTTCTTCGCCGGCTTCGCCGTCGCCTCGCAGTGGGGCGGCAAAATCCTCGACCGGGTCGGCGCCCGGCCCGCGGTGGTGGTCGGCTGCGCCGTCGCCGCCGTCGGCTTCTACCTCTGGGGCAACCACCTCACCGATCTCTCCGTCTCCGACCAGTGGGTCTACATCGTGATCGCCGGCGCCGGCGCCGGCCTGGTGCTCGCCCCGGCCAACACCGACGCCCTCAACCGCGTACCCAAGGAGCGCTACGGCGAGGCGACCGGGATCACGCAGACCGTGCGCAACTTCGGCTCCAGCCTCGGCCTCGCCGTGCTCGGCTCGGTGCTGATCGTCCAGAACCGCTCCAACATCGAAGCGACGGCGGCCGAACACGGCGTCCCCGCCGCGGTCGCGAGCAAGATCGCCGACTCGACCAGCCAGGGCGCCAACGCCGGCGAAGCTGGCGCCGCCCAGGTCGGCGGCGCGGTCGGCAAGGTGGTGGAAGGCATCCCGCACGACTTCGCGCTGGCGACGCAGACGGTCTTCTACGCCTTCGCCGCGGTGATGGCGGTCGCCTTCGTCGTCGCCCTGGCGCGGATGCCCAGCGGCAAGGTCGAAGAAGTCCCGGAGCCCTCGCCCTCTTCACCGGCCGCCGGGCGCGTTTGACGCTGATACTTTGCCGCGGGTGATCGCCCGCATGCGTCGCTCGGCCTGGGGACTGGCGGCGGTCGCGCTGCTGGTCCCGCTGGCCCTCGCGGCGTTCGCCGCGCCGACGCCGGCCGCCGCCGCCGGGGGCGAAGCGGAACAGCGCGCCGCGACCACGCAGGCCGCCGACTTCGGCGGCGCCGCCGAACGGGCCGGCGCCGAAGGGCTGGCCAAGCGCTTCGCGCCGATCACGATGATCCGCGAAGAGCAGGACCCGCCCTGCGAAACCTCGGCCGAGCAGTACCTGCCGACCAGCGTCGACACGGTGCTCGGCAACCCGACCGTCGAACTCACCCGATACGTCCCCGGCGAAGGCCTGGAGACGGTGATGCGGGGCCCGACCGCCGCCGACATCGCCGGCCTCGGCGAGGGCTACTACCTCGACCTGCACGGCAGGGTGCTCGGCAAAGACTGCGTCTACGCGCGCGATTTCCAGCAGCTGGTCGACGAAGGCAGGGCGCCGGTCATCACCTACGCCCACGTCGCCCGCGAACCCGGTCACGCCGGCTTCGCTCTGCAGTTCTGGTTCTTCTGGTACTTCAACCAGTTCAACGACCTGCACGAGGGCGACTGGGAGGGGATGCAGGTCACCTTCGGCGCCGCGACGCCGCAGCAGGCGCTGGCGAGCGGCGAAGAACCGGACCAGATCATCGTCTTCCAGCACGCCGGAGGCGAGCGCGCCGACTGGACCGACGGCAAGGTGCAGAAGGAAGGGACGCACCCGGTCGTCTACCCGGCAGCCGGCTCGCACGCGACCTTCTACGACTCCGCCGTCTACGTCCAGAACGGCCAGAACGGGTCCGGGCTCGGCTGCGACAACACCTCGCCGCCGGTGCGCGAACTGCGACCGCAGGCGGTGCTGCTGCCGAACGCGGTGCCGCGCACGGGCGAATTCCAGTGGCTCGACTACTACGGCCGCTGGGGCGAACGCGAAAAGGGCTACAACAACGGCCCGCAGGGGCCGCAGACGAAGACGGTCTGGCGCGAACCGTTCGCCTGGATGGAGGCGCAGCGGACGACCAGCCCGCAGCTGCCGGGGGGCTCGCTGGGGCTGGGGACCCCAGTCGTCGGCGCCTTCTGCGGCACCGTCGCCGCCGCCTCCGAACTGGTCAACCTCGACATCGCGTCGCGACCGGCGCTGATCGGAACGCTGGCGGGGATCGCGTTGCTGCTCGCGCTCTTCGTCGGCTTCACCCGCTGGCACCCGGTCGACCCGGACAACCTGAGGAAACAGCGCAGCTTCGGCCAGCTGGCGCGGGCGGCGCGACAGCTCTACGGGCGCCACTGGCGGGTGCTGGTGCCCGTCTCGGTGGTCGCGATCCCGATCGTCGGCATCGCAACCTGGCTCGCCAACCTGGTCGGCACCATCCACACCGGCGAGCGAGGCTCCGGCCTCAGCATCGAACTCGGCAGCCTGCTCGAAGCCCTGATCCGGCCGGCGGCGATGGCGGTCGTCTCGGCGATCGTGATCGTCGTCGTGCGCCTGCTCGTCGAAGGCGAGAAGCAGCCGGGGTTCCTGCAGGCCTTTCGCGGCATGCGCCACCGTTTCTGGCGGGTCGTCGCCGGTCAGATGCTGTTCGTAGTGGCGATGCTCGGGATCACGATCACGATCGTCGGTATTCCCTTCGCCGCCTACAAATTCGTCGCCTGGAGCTTCGTCAAGCAGGAGATCCTGTTCGAGGACCGCAGGATCCGCGACGCCTTCCACGGCAGCGCCGACCTCGTCCGCGGGCGCTGGTGGCACGCGGTCCGCTTCCTCCTCTTCCTCCTCCTGGTCACCACCGTGACCGGCCCGATCCTCACCTTCGCGCTGATCTTCACCGCGCTGCCACTGATCTGGGTCAACCTGCTCGGCGCGCTCATCTTCGCCCTGCTGATCCCCTACGTCGCGCTCGGCGAGACGCTGCTCTACTTCGACCTCGAGACCCGGGCGGCCGCCGAGGGGGTCAAGCCGGCGCGCTCCTGGCGACCGTGGAGGCCGCGCCAGTTCGGCCGCGTCAAGCGGCCCGTCGCCGGGACCGGCGCGGCCCCCGCCTGAGCCGCCGCACCGCGGCTTCGACCAGGATCCAGGCGAGGCCGACCAACAGCAGCGGCAGGGCGAAGAAGGCGACGACGCCGAGGCCGGCGGCGAGCTCGAGCACGACCAGCGCCAGCAGCGCCGCCAGGCAGACGTCGAACAGCAGCGCGCGGCGGGCGCGGGCGGCGTCGGAGACTTCGCGCGGCGGCCAGCTCAATGTTCCCTCCTGTAGACGGCGAAGAAATCGCGTTCGTCGGGGGTCAAATACCGTTCCGGCGAGCGGAACATTTCCGGCAGCAGGTTCGAGGGTTCGACCGCGCCGGGGTGGCGGTAGGTGATGAAGCTGGTCCAGTCTTCGTTGATGTCGAGCTCCATCGCCCGCACGGCGCCGGCCCGCTGGAGGATTTCGGCCAGGGAGCCGACCGTCTGGTAATTGGCGGCGACGTAGATCAGGTTGCCGTGACGGTCGACGCCGAGCCCCGAGCGCCAGACGCGGACCGCGTTGTTGACGGTCGCGCCCCATTCGGGCCCGTCGGAGAGGTTCGGGTTGAGCTTGCCTTCGTAGATGATCGGCGGCAGGTTCTGCTTCGCGAACCAGACGCTGGGGCCGGGGCTTTCGCCATGCTCCCAGCGCACCAGGTCGATCCGGCCGTCGCGGTACTCGACCAGGGTTGCGATGCCGTTGACCATCGGCGCGATCGTCTTGCCGCGGTAGACGAGGCCGGCGAACGAGGTTTCCAGCGGGAAGCCGCCGTTGAAGGTGGCGACGAGGCGGTCGCGCAGGCTGGGCGGCACTTCGCCGTTGCCGCGATGTTCGATTTCCGGCGGCTCGACCAGGCCGGGGACGTAGGCGAGGTGGGTCTGGGTGTGGTCGATCCAGGCGACGCCGGCGACGAACTGCGGGTATTCGGGGTCGCTGCGGAAGGTGGTGACGAGGACCGGCGGGTGCGAGCCGGCGTTCGCTTCGGCGGCATGCCAGACGCCCTCGCCCGGCAGCGCCGGGTGGATCACCGGCTTGATGCGGGGCGGCCGGTAGACCTGGGGCGCCGGATCGGTTTCGGCGCTGACGGCGGCGACGCCCACCTGCGGCAGCCGCTTCAGCGCCGGCCCGCCCTTCGACGGGGCGTTGAGCGTGTAGTAGATGTTCTCGACTTCGGAGACCAGCGGGTTGCCGCCGTGCGCGCGCACCCACTCGACGGTGGCGACACCGATCCCGATGTTGCGGTGGCCGTTCATCGCCGGCACCCAGGAGAAGGCGGCGGCGGTGAGGCAGAAGCCGGCGGCGATGAGCACGATCCGGCGGGCTCGTCGCCACGGGGGGCGGCGCCGAGCGCTGGCGCTGCGAGTTGCCACGGCGGCAGGCTGCACCTTGCGGCTAAAGGCAGCCCAAGGAACTCCTGAGTAAGTTCTAATTCGCGGCCGCCGCAGCCCGCCGCCTTGCGAGCGGATAGGTTGCACGCGTGAGGCTGCTCGCCTTCAGCGATCTGCACCGCGACCTGGGCCAGGCGGAGAGGCTGGTCGAGATGGCGGCCGAGGCCGACGCCGTGATCGGCGCCGGCGACTTCGCCTCGATCCACGAGGGGCTCGAGGAGACGATCGGCGCCCTCGACGCGATCGGCAAGCCGACCGTGCTCGTGCCCGGCAACAACGAGACCGCCGACGCGCTGCGCGCGGCCGCCGCCGGCTGGGAGGCGGCCACCGTCCTGCACGGCGAGGGGACGGCGATCGACGGGGTCGAGTTCTTCGGCCTCGGCGCCGGCATCCCGGTCACCCCCTGGGAGTGGAGCTTCGACCTCGACGACGAGGCGGCGAGCGCGATGCTCGGGCCCTGTCCGGAGGGCGCGGTGCTCGTCCTCCACTCGCCGCCGCAGGGCCACTGCGACGGCGGCTTCGGCAGCCCGGCGCTGCTCGCTGCGGTCGAGGAGAAGCGGCCGCGGCTGGTCGTCTTCGGCCACATCCACGAGCAGTGGGGCTGCAGCAGCGACGTCGGCGGCACGCCGCTGCACAACCTCGGGCCGAAGGGGACCTGGCTCGAGGTCTGAGCCGGGCGTGCGAGTGGAATCGAGCGCACCGAAGCGCGCCGGGCTGGTGCTCGGGACGCTGATCCTCGTCGCCGGGGTCGCCAACCTCAACCTCGCCGTCGCCAACGTCGCCTTGCCGGACATCGGCAAGGACTTCGACGCCAGCCAGGTGTCCCTCGACCTGATCGCGGTCGGCTACTCGCTGGGGCTCGCCGGCTCGGTCCTCTACCTCGGCGCGGTCGGCGACCGCTACGGGCGCAAGATGCTGCTGGTGCTGGGGATGGCGCTCTCGATCCCAGCCTCGCTGCTGGCCGGCTTCGCCCCCTCGGCCACCGTCCTCTTCCTCGCCCGCGTGCTCGGCGGCGTCGCCGCCGGCATGGCCTACCCGACGACCCTGGCGTTGATCACGGCACTGTGGTCGGGGCCGGCGCGGACCCGCTCGATCGCGCTCTGGTCGGCGCTCGGCGGCGGCCTCTCGGCGCTCGGGCCGCTGCTCTCGGGGGCGCTGCTGGAGGGCTTCGACTGGGGCTCGGTCTTCATCGTCACCGCGCCGCTGGCGGCGCTGGCCCTGGTCCTTGCCTGGCGGCTGGTGCCGGCCCACGTCAACGAGACGACCGAGCCGGTCGACCACCTCGGCGGCATCGTCTCGATCGCGATGGTGGGGTCGCTGGTCCTGGCGATCAACCTCGCCCCCGAACCGGGCGAGGGCCAGACCGCGGTCATCCTCGGGATCGTCGCCGTGGCGATGTTCGTCTCCTTCTACCTGCGCGAGCGCCGGGCCAGGAACCCGCTCTACGACCTCCACGTCGCCTCGCGGCGCACCTTCTGGGTCGCCGCCACCGCCGGCCTGATCGTCTTCGGCTCGCTGATGGGGGCGATGTTCATTGGCCAGCAGTTCGTCCAGAACGTGCTCGGCTACTCGACGCTGGGGGCGGGGGCGGCGATCCTGCCGGGCGCGATCGGGATGGTGATCGTGGCGCCGCGCTCGGCGAAGCTGGTCGAGGCCCACGGCTCGCGGGCGGTGCTGCTGCTCGGCTACGTCTTCTGCATGCTCGCCTTCTTCGTGATGCTGGTCCTCTGGGAACAGGACTCGGCCTACTGGGAAGTGGGGCTCGGCTACCTGCTGGTGGGGATCGGTGTCGGCTTCGCCGGCACCCCGGCCTCGCGCTCGCTGACCGGCTCGGTGCCGGTCAAGCGCGCCGGCATGGCCTCGGGCACCGCCGACCTGCAGCGCGACCTCGGCGGCGCGATCATGCAGTCGATCTTCGGCGCGCTGCTGACGGCGGGCTACGCCGCCAGCTTCAACAACCAGATCGCCGAATCCCAGCAGGCGCAGCAGGTCAGCGAAAACGTCCAGAACGAACTGACCAAGTCCTTCGCCGGCGCCGTCAACATCGCCGAGAAGTACCCCGAATACGCGAAACCGATCATCGGCGCCGCCCGCCAGTCGTTCCTCGACGGCGGCGACTGGACCTACGCGGCGGGAATGATCGCGATCGGGGTCGGCATGGTGATCGTCTTCTTCCTCTTCCCCCGCCACGAGCGGGAGCTGGAGATGGTCGAGGGCTACGCCGCCGAAGACGCGGATTCGAGCCCGGCGACGATCGCCTCCAGCTGAGGCCGCTTCTCGGCCTCCTTCCACTCGACCGAGCGGAACGAGGCGGCGGGCAGACGCGTCTTCGGCTCGCCGCCGCGCTGCTTTTCGAACCACTCGCCGTCGAGGACGAGGGACTCGTTGCTTTCGCCGTCGACGATCAGCGGGGGCACGGCGGCAACCTACCGCAGGGGAGATAATCGGTGGCGATGGCGCACCGACTCCTGCGAGCCGCCGACGCCTTGTGGCGGCCCTCGAACCAGATGAAGGTCGAGAACACCGACCTCGCCCGCCAGCTGGAGGCGAAGAGCCTCGGGGCGCGGCTGTGGCGACTGGCGCCGGGGCAGGCCTCGACCCGCCACCGGCACGGCGTCCAGGAGGAGCTCTACGTGCTGCTCGAGGGCCACGGCCGGATCCGGGTCGACGGCGAGCTGCTCGACCTGGAGCCGCTCGACGCGCTGTTGGTCGAGCCCGAGTCGGTGCGGCAGGCGTTCAACGACACCGACGCCGATCAGCTCTGGCTCGTCGTCGGCGCCCCGCCCGAATTTGCCAGCACCCTGGAGATGAGCGAGGAGCAGCTGCGCGCCCTCTACCCCGACGGCCCCCGCGCGCTGCCCCCCGAGCTCGGCGGCTAGCTCCCAGCGCGGGGGGCCGGCGAACGCGGGTCGCTAGCCTGACCGGCGGGTTTCCAACCACAAGGAGGGCAGTAATGAGGATCGGGGTGCTGGGGACTGGCGCCGTCGGACGCGCGCTCGCGACCAAGATGCTGCAGCTGGGCCACGAGGTGACGATGGGGTCGCGCAGCGCCGCCAGCGAGCCGCTCGGCGAATGGCTCGCCGAGGCAGGCGAGGAGGCGAAGGGCGGCACCTTCGCCGAAGCGGCGGCCGCCGCCGAGCTCCTCTTCAACTGCACCGCCGGAACCGCCTCGCTGGCGGCGCTGGAGTCGGCGGGGGCGGAGAACCTCGCCGGCAAGACGATGGTCGACGTCGCCAACCCGCTCGACTTCTCCGGCGGCCTCCCCCCCACCCTCTCGGTCTGCAACGACACCAGCCTCGCCGAGCAGATCCAGGCCGCCTTCCCCGAGACCCATGTCGTCAAGGCGCTGAACACGGTCAACGCCGGGGTGATGGTCGACCCCGGCCGCGTCCGCGGCGACCACGTCGTCTTCGTCTGCGGCGAAGACGAGGGGGCGAAGGCGCAGGTGCGGGCGCTGCTGGAGGCGATCGGGTGGCTGCCGGACTCGATCCTCGATCTCGGCGACCTCAGCGCCGCCCGCGGCACCGAGATGTACCTGCCGCTGTGGCTGCGCCTCTACGGGAAGCTCGGCACCGCCGACTTCAACATCGCCGTCGCGCGCTAGCGCGGTGCCCGGCGAGCGCGACAGCGGCGTCACCTTCGCCAGCGGGGCCGGGCGCTGGCTGCTCGCGGTCTCGGTCGCGGGCTCGGGCATGGTCTTCCTCGACGGCACCGTCGTCAACGTCGCCCTGCCGAGGATCGGCGAGGACTTCGGCGCCAGCACCAGCGCCCTGCAGTGGATCCTCAACGGCTACCTGCTGACGCTCGCGTCGCTGATCCTGCTCGGCGGCTCCTTCGGCGACCGCTTCGGGCGCCGGCGCGTCTTCGTCCTCGGCGTCCTCGTCTTCACCGCCGCCTCGCTGCTCTGCGCAGTCGCCCCCAGCGTCGAGCTGCTGATCGGGGCGCGGATGGCGCAGGGCGTCGGCGGCGCCCTCCTCACCCCCGGCAGCCTGTCCCTGATCGAGGCCAGCTTCCGCCCGGCCGACCGCGCCCGCGCGATCGGCGCCTGGTCGGGCCTCGGCGGCGTCGCCACCGCCTTCGGCCCGCTGCTCGGCGGCTACCTGATCGGCGCCATCTCGTGGCGGGCGATCTTCGTCATCAACCTGCCGATCGGGCTCTTCGTCGCCTGGGCGGCGACCGAGCACGTGCCCGAGAGTCGCGACCCCGGTGCCGGCCGCCGGATCGACCTGCAGGGCGCGGTGCTCGCCGGGCTCGGCCTCGGCGGCCTCACCTACGCGCTGATCGAAGCCTCCGGCAAGGGCGCCTCGGCGGCGGTCGTAACCGGCGCCGTCGGCGGCCTCCTCGCGCTTGCCGCCTTCCTCTGGACCGAGCGCCGCTCCGCCAGCCCGATGCTGCCGCTCGGAATCTTCTCCTCGCGCCAGTTCAGCGCCGCCAACGCCGTCACCTTCGTCGTCTACGCGGCGCTCAGCGGCTTCTTCTTCCTGCTCGTCGCCTTCCTCCAGGTCTCGATGGGCTACACGCCGGTCGAGGCCGGCGCCGCCTCGCTGCCGGTGACGCTGATCATGCTCGCCCTCTCGGCCCGCTCGGGCGCCCTGGCGGAGCGGATCGGCGCCCGCCTGCCGCTCACCGTCGGGCCGCTGGTGATCGCCGCCGGACTGCTGCTGATGCTGAGGATCGATCCCGGCGACCCCTACCTGACCTCGGTCCTGCCGGCGGTCCTCGTCTTCGGCGCCGGCCTCACCCTGGTCGTCGCCCCGGTCACCGCGACCGTCCTCGCCGCCGCGCCCCCGAACAACTCCGGCATCGCCTCCGGCGTCAACAACGCGGTCGCCCGCGTCGGCGGGCTGCTCGCCGTCGCCGTCCTCCCGGTCGCCGCCGGGATCACCGGCGAGGGCTTCTACGACCCGGCGAAGATGACCGACGGCTTCCACACGGCGATGGCGATCTGCGCCGTCCTCGCCGCGATCGGCGGCGTCCTCGCCTGGCTGACGATCAGCGCCGCCGTCCTCCACGCCGAGCCCGAGCCGGGCGGCGACACGCCCGAGCACGCGCTCGAGGACTACGCCTGCGCGGCCACCGCACCGCCGCTGCGCCCCGGCCGCGAAGCCGACTGCCACCCCGAGATCGAGGGCGAGGTGGCGGCCACCGGCGTTACTCGGTGACCGGCTCGGGGGCGCGGGCGGGGCCGCGGAGGACGTCGCCGGCGCTGGGGTGGAGGCGGAGCGCGCCGACGGTGGCGAGCAGGGCGGCGACGGCGACGAGGAAGAAGGCGGCGGTGTAGGTGGCGGCGAGGTCGGAGCCGTTCGAGACGAGCTTGCCGAGCGGCTCGCCGGCGCGCAGGGCGACGGCGGCGAAGGCGACGCCGAGGCCGGAGAAGAGCTGCTGGGAGGTCGCCGCCAGGGTGTTGGCGTCGCGCATGTCGCCGGGCGGGACGTCGCCGAAGGCCATCGTGTTGTAGCCGGTGAGGCCGATCGAGCGGAAGACGCCGCCGATCAGGACGACGAACCCGATCAGGGCCAGCGGCGTGTCGGCGGTGAGCAGGCCGGCGGCGGCGATCGAGAGGGCGAGGCCGGTGGTCGTCATGACCAGCACCGGGCGGAAGCCGAAGCGGCTGTAGAGCGGCGTCGTCGTCGGCTTGATGCCGACGTTGCCGACGAAGAGGAAGAGGACGACGGCACCGGCCTTGACCGGGGTCCAGCCGAACACGTTCTCGAACAGCAGCGGCAGCAGGAACGGCATCGCCCCGACCGCGAGCCAGAAGACCGCGACGCCGCCGATCGAGGCGCCGAAGGTCGCGATCCGCAGCGTGCGCAGGTTGACCAGCGGCGCCGCCGTGCGCAGCAGGTGGCGGACGGCGGCGACAATCAGGGCGAGGGCAGCGCCACCGATCAGGCTCACCTCGATCCAGGAGGGCGCCGGCTCGGCGAGCAGCTGCGCGGTGTAGGCGAGGCCGGCGAGGCCGGCGCAGGTGAGCAGCAGGCCGGGCTTGTCGAGCGGCGGTGGCTGAGCCGGGCGCGAGCGCTCGAGCAGGCGCCAGGCGGAGAGGAAGGCGAGGGCGCCGAGCGGCAGGTTGATCAGGAACAGCCAGTGCCAGCTGGCGTAGGTGGTGATCGCGCCGCCGACCAGGGGCGCGAAGACGGGCGCGATCAGCGCCGGCCAGACGAGGAACGACATCACCCGCAGCAGCTGGTCCTTCGGCGCCTTGGCGAGGACCTCGAGGCGGCCGACGGGGACCATCATCGCCGCCCCCGCCCCCTGCACGACCCGCATCGCGACCAGCTCCGGCAGCGTGGTCGAGGCGGCGCACCCGGCCGAGGCGAGGGTGAAGACGGCGATCGCGGCGAGGAAGACGCGGCGCGGACCGAACCGGACCGCCATCCAGCCGCTCTGCGGGATCAGCGCCGCGACCGTGACCAGGTAGGCGGTGATGACGAGGCTGATCGAGGTCGAGGAGACCCCGAGCGAGGCGCCGATCTGCGGCGCCGAGGTGGTGACGATCGTGCCGTCGAGGATCTCCATGAAGAAGCAGCCGGCGACGAGCAGGGCAACGCGCCGCTCTCGTCCGTCAACCATCGAACCCTTATATCCGACGAGGTGCCCCAGCGAGACTGGCGCCGCGAGCTCAGGCCATGCTGCGGGCGATCACGACCCGCTGAATCTCATTCGTGCCCTCGTAGATCTGGGTGATCTTGGCGTCGCGCATCATCCGCTCGACCGGGTACTCGTTGACGTAGCCGTAGCCGCCCAGCACCTGGATCGCCTCGACC
>Ga0307418_1000238_pt1 | contig 16213 bp, 15 predicted proteins | sample SalMarWE160220MG_2_FD_202160 | JGI IMG/M metagenome (GOLD analysis project Ga0307418, IMG submission 202160) | Salt marsh sediment microbial communities from the Plum Island Ecosystem LTER, Massachusetts, United States - WE1602-20 | ecosystem: Environmental > Aquatic > Marine > Intertidal zone >...
ACACGGACATGTATCCAGGGATGGCCAAGGCGGCACGTGACGAGGGTTTCGAGGAGATTGCCGACTGGTTCGAGACCCTGGCCAAGGCGGAGCGCTCCCACGCCAACCGCTTCCAGAAGGCCCTGGACGCGCTCGACGCCTGATCTGCGGGGCAAAGGCTCGGCACAAAAAAGGGGGCGCCGCGGGCGCCCCTTTTCTTGCTTAAGCCTAGCTTCGGAAGTTGAACCACGAAGGGCACGAAGAACGCGAAGTTTTTCAACGTGTTCGCTTGTCTGTAGCCGCTGTCTGCCAGGCGAGGGTGACTCTTCGGCGACGCTGACCTTCGCTGTTGTTCCCCTTCGTGTCGTTTTGTGGTGACCTGCTTTTTCTAAACTAACCTCTCTGTCTCTGTCCTCTGTCCTCAGCCCCGTCAAAACCCTTCCGTCGAGGTAAAGAGGCCAACGCGCAAGTCTCTTGCCATGTAGATCTGGCGCCCGTCCACCTCCACGCTCCCGTCACCGATGCCGAGGACCAGCCTGCGGCTGATCACCCGTTTCATGTCGATGTGGTAGCTGACCTTCTTGGCACTCGGCAGGACCTGTCCGGTGAACTTGACCTCACCCACTCCAAGGGCGCGGCCGTGCCCGGGGTTACCGATCCAAGCCAGATAGAAGCCGACCAGCTGCCATAGGGCGTCGAGGCCGAGGCAGCCGGGCATGACCGGGTCCCCGGGAAAGTGGCAGGAGAAAAACCAGAGGTCGGGACGAATGTCGAGCTCCGCCAGGATCTCACCCTTACCATAGGCCCCGCCCGTATCGGTGATCCTAGGGATCCGATCCAGCATCAGCATACCGGGGGTTGGCAGCTGGGCGTTGCCGGGCCCGAACATCTCCCCCCGGCCGCAGGCCAGGAGGTCCTCGCGGTCGAAGGATTGCTCTTTGCTCATGATCTCTCTAACCCGCGTCGTTTTGGCGCAGGCGCTGGAAGAGGAAGGAGACGATCTCGTCCAGGGGGACGAAGGTGGTCTGCGTATCCCGGCGGCCCTTGTACTCGACCGTTCCGTCGTCCAGCCCCTTGTCGCCGATCACCACGCGGTGAGGAATGCCGATGAGCTCCATATCGGCAAACATGAAGCCTGGGCGGGCATCCCGGTCGTCCAGCAGGACCTCGATACCGGCGGCGGCCAGCTCTCCGTGAAGCCGTTCGGCCATCTCCCGGACCCGGTAGGACTTGCCAAGCTTCATGGGGAGGAGGGCTACCTCGAATGGGGCGATCGGCTCGGGCCAGATGATGCCGCGCTCGTCGTGGTTCTGCTCGATGGCGGCGGCCACGACCCGGGAGACGCCGATGCCGTAGCAGCCCATGGTCATGGTCACCGCCTTGCCATCCTCACCGAGCACGGTAGCCTTCATAGCAGCGCTGTATTTTCGCCCCAGCTGGAAGACATGGCCGACCTCGATGCCCCGGGCGATGGTCAGGGTGCCCCGCCCGTCCGGGCTGGGGTCTCCCTCCACCACGTTGCGCAGGTCCGCCACCTTTGGCAGGGGCAGGTCTCGGCCCCAATTGAGGCCGAAGTAGTGCTTGCCGTCCACATTGGCCCCGGCGCTGAAGTCCGCAGTGACAGCGACCGTGCGGTCTACGATGCAGGGGATGGGCTGGTTCAGCGGGCCGAGGGAGCCGGGACCGGCACCGACGGCGGCGCGGATGTCCGCCTCGCCGGCCATCCGCAGGGGTGCGGCTACCTCGGGGAGCTTCTCGGCCTTGACGGGATTGAGCTCATGATCGCCCCGGACCAGCAGGGCCACCAGCCCGCCGCCGGCCTCTTCGCTGGCGGCTACCACCAGGGTCTTGACCGTGTGCTCAATGGGCTGACCGAACTGCTCCACCAGGTCGGCGATGGTCCGGGCGTTGGGGGTATCCACCAGCCGGAGATCCTCGCTCGGCGCGGGGCATTCCTCGGCAAGGGGCAGCGCCTCGGCGAGCTCGACGTTGGCGGCATAGTCGCCTCCGGTCGAGAACGCGATGGCGTCCTCCCCTGAGGCAGCCAGAACATGGAACTCGTGGGAGGCATGGCCGCCGATGCTGCCCGTGTCCGCCTGCACCGCCCGGAAATCCAGGCCGCAGCGCTGGAAGATGCGGCTGTAAGTCTGGTACATCACCTGGTAGGTCTCGGCCAGGGATGCCTCGTCCAGGTGGAAGGAGTACGCGTCCTTCATCAGGAACTCCCGCGCCCGCATCACCCCGAAGCGGGGGCGGATCTCGTCCCGGAACTTGGTCTGGATCTGGTAGAAGTTGATTGGCAGCTGCTTGTAGCTCTTCAGCTCGGTGCGGGCGAGCTCGGTGATGATCTCCTCATGGGTGGGGCCGAAGCAGAATTCCCGCTGATGGCGGTCGTGAAAGCGCAGGAGCTCAGGCCCGTAATGGTCCCAGCGTCCCGACTCCTGCCAAAGCTCCGCCGGCTGGACCGCGGGCATCAGGACCTCCAGCGCCCCGGCCCTGTCCATCTCCTCGCGCACGATACGCTCCACCTTGCGCAGCACCCGCAGGCCCAACGGGAGCCAGGTATAGAGGCCCGCCGCCAGCTTGCGGATCATGCCCGCGCGCAGCATCAGGCGGTGGCTTGCGACCTCGGCGTCCGCCGGGGTCTCCTTCACGGTCTGGAGGGGAAACTGGGAGGTGCGCATCGCGGCCCCGAGAGTGGCCAAAACACAACATTCTATTTGCCCGCCGGGAAGCGAACAACCAGATCTGGTCCGCGATGCGGACCAGATCCAAGCGCGCAGCGCGCGACTGTCACGGTAAGAAAAAAGAGACAGGGGCCCTTGCCGCTGGAGGATGCATTCGGAGGCGCGAACCGGATCAATTGCCAAAGATACATAATTCGATGCGCTTCGCCCCTCACCAAGTCCTACGCCTCACTCGGAGATCGCCCGATGATCCAACCGCTGACCGCTGACCGCTGACCGCTGACCGCTGACCGCTCAAAACGTCCCCCCGTTCCAACCAAACAGGTGCCGCGGGGGAGAGAAGAAATCGATATAGACCCTGTCCGGAGGCACGCCGAAGTGCTGCTCCATCAACCCGCAAAGGGCGGCGGAGAGCTCTGGGGTGGACTGCTCGGGAAGGCCCAGGCTCTTGAGCTCCAGGAAGGCAAGAGGGGCGTCGTCGGCCCCGAACAGCATGTCCGGGTTGTTCTCCAGGATGATCATCACATACCGCTCCGGCTTGCCCAGGAGCTCCGCGAGCTTGGATGAGACGGCCTCCATGATAGGTTTCCGCCGCTTGGGCGGGACCTCGACGTTTGTCTTGATGATCAGCGTTGGCATAGGGTTCTCCCGTATCGTTTTGTCCCAGTCCCATCGGGCCTTGCTCGGGCCTTCTGCGAGGGGTCGGAGTTGCGGCTGCCGTCAGGCATTCCTGGATGTATTCACGGTGTCCGCTGACGGCCACTGATCGCCGAATTCTCAGACGAGCCCCCTCGCCTATTATGTCACGAGGCGGTACCCACTGAGCGGTGGCTGATGGTCTCCCTTCGCAGGGGGGTTACCGCGTCTGCAGTCCCCGGCACACCGGCCTATTGGCAGTACCTCGCGATCTGCTCCTCTGCCTCGTGTATCTTTGCCGTCTTCTCCTGCGGGGACAGGTAATGCGACTGGCCGTTCGGCATCCGCACCGGCCGCGCACCCAGGTTCTGCAGCGTCTCCAGGTTCTGGCGGGCGGCTGCGCAGTTCTTCGTGCGCTGTTCCGCGGCCGCGTCCTGTTTGGCCTCGTCCCGGCCGGCGCGCGTGCGATCCTCCTGGGCCTTGAAGGCGCGGTTGACGATGCTTTGCTCCCGTTCCTCTGCCGCCTTCACCTCGTCCGGCGGCGGTGGTTGGGGTGGTTTGAGCTTCACGGCGTTCCCGCTCGGCGGCGGGGACTGGGAGTAGACGGTCCTGCCGTGCTCGTCCACCCAGCGATACATGTCGGCCTGCAGCGGCAGCCAGGCCCATGCGGAGAATAAGGCGCAAAGCCAGGCGGTCGGGCGTAAGAATTTGGATGGGAGGCTGACCATGGGTGTCCGAGCATCGATGGCTGAGTCGTGTGACCGAAGGTATCGGCCTAGTACCTGGGTCGCAACTTGAGCACCCCAAACTGCGGGCGGGCGCACAGCAATCCGCCCTATCTTGACCGCAACGCGGCGGCTCCTGTAGCTTCCAGTTTTTTCAACGCCGTTCGAACGGCCTCTCCCGCGCCGGGCTGGTGCCGTCGTGCGGGATCGTCGGAGGATCCCTGACGTGGAACTGAGTGGTGCCGAGATTGTCGTTCAGGCGCTGATGGACGAGGGCGTGGAGTACGTCTTCGGGTATCCCGGCGGCGCCGTGCTCCACATCTACGATGCCCTGTTCAAGCAGGACAAGGTCAAGCACATCCTGGTGAGGCACGAGCAGGGCGGGGCCCACGCGGCGGACGGTTACGCGCGTGCGACGGGTAAGTGCGGCGTTTGCCTGGTGACCTCCGGCCCCGGGGCCACCAACGCGGTGACCGGCATCGCTACCGCCCACATGGACTCCATCCCCCTCCTCGTGCTGACGGGGCAGGTGCCGACGCCGGTCATCGGCAGCGATGCCTTCCAGGAGGCGGACACCGTGGGCATCACGCGGCCCTGCGTGAAGCACAACTTTCTGGTGAAGGATGTCCGGCTGCTCGCGGAGACGATCAAGAAGGCCTTTTACATCGCCAGCTCCGGGCGCCCGGGACCGGTGGTGGTCGACATCCCCAAGGACGTCACCGATCCGAGCGTCAGGATCCCCTATCACTATCCGCGCGAGATCCGGATGCGGTCCTACAGCCCAGCCCAAAAGGGTCATGTCGGCCAGATCAAGAAGGCGGTCGATGCGATGCTCGAGGCCAAGCGCCCGGTGTTCTACACGGGCGGGGGCGTGGTCCTGGGCGAGGGGTCGGCGCCCCTGCGGGAGCTGGTTAGGGCGACAGGTTTCCCCATCACCAGCACCCTGATGGGGCTCGGCGCCTACCCCATGTCGGACCGCCAGTTCCTGGGCATGCTTGGCATGCACGGGACCTACGAGGCGAACATGGCGATGCATGAGACCGACGTGCTGATCGCCGTCGGGGCCCGTTTCGATGACCGGGTGACCGGCAAGATCGAGCATTTCTGCCCCCACGCGACCATCGTCCACATCGACGTTGATCCCTCGTCCATCTCCAAGAATGTGCGGGTGGACATCCCGATTGTGGGTCCTGTTTCCTCGGTGCTGACCGATATGGTCCGCCTCGTCAACGAGCACCGGCGCGTTCCGGATGGAGATGCGCTCGCCGCCTGGTGGGCCCAGATCGAGGAGTGGCGGGGGATGGACTGCCTGCGCTACGACCGCGCGAGCGATAAGATCAAGCCGCAGCTCGCGGTGGAGACCCTCCATAAGGTGACAGGAGGGGACCTCTATCTCACCTCGGACGTGGGCCAGCACCAGATGTTTGCGGCTCAGTTCTACCCGTTCGACAAGCCCCGGCGCTGGATCAACTCCGGGGGCCTCGGGACGATGGGCTTTGGCCTGCCGGCAGCCATGGGGGTGCAGCTTGCCTATCCGGACGCTGCGGTCGCCTGTATCTCGGGGGAGGCCAGCATCCTCATGTGCATCCAGGAGATGGCCACCTGCAAGCAGTACTCCCTGCCCATCAAGGTGGTCCTGCTCAACAACGGGTACATGGGGATGGTGCGCCAGTGGCAGGAGTTCTTCTACGAGAGCCGTTACTCCCACTCCTATGTGGATGCACTGCCCGACTTCGTGAAGCTGGCGGAGAGCTTCGGGCACGTGGGCATTCGCGTCGAGCGGCCCGGCGACCTGGAGGGGGCCATGCGTGAGGCCTTCGGCATGAAGGACCGCTTCGTCTTCCTGGATGTGGTGGTCGACCCAACGGAGAATGTGTACCCCATGATTGCGGCGGGCAAGGGGCACCACGAGATGCACCTGTCACCGGAGCGGGAGCTGGCCTGAGATGACCAACGCGAGACATATCATTTCCGTCCTGTTGGAGAACGAGGCCGGCGCCTTGTCCCGGGTGGCCGGGCTCTTCTCGGCCCGGGGCTACAACATCGAGTCGCTCACGGTGGCCCCCACGGACGATCCCTCGCTCTCCCGCATGACCCTGGTCACCGCCGGCAGCGAGGAGATCATCGAGCAGATCAAGAAGCAGCTGAACAAGCTGATCGACACGGTCAAGCTGCTCGACCTGTCGGAAGGTCCCCACATCGAGCGGGAGATGATGATGATCAAGCTGCGTGCCCTGAAGGAGGACCGCGAGGAGCTGAAGCGCCTGGCGGACATCTTCCGCGCCAAGATCATCGACGTGACCGACACCAGCTACGTGGTAGAGCTCACCGGCACCTCCACGAAGCTCGATGCCTTCATCGACGCCGTCCCCGAAGGCCTCATCGTCGAGGTCGTGCGATCCGGTCCGACGGGCATCGCGCGGGGCGACAAGGGCCTGACCCTCTGACCTTTGAATGTCTCGCTGCCACGGCCCTAAGAAGAACCGCAGAGACGCAGAGTGCGCTGAGAATAGACATCCGGTCGAGATTCGGTCGAGGGATGCCTGCCCGGCCGGCGGATGGCGCCGGACCGGCACCTTGGTAATCGAGTCGAACCCTCTGTGTCCTTTGCGTCGCTGCGTCTCAAACTCCCCGATTTCTCTCTGACAAGCCTAGGAAGATCCATGTCCATCAACGTTTACTACGACAAAGACGCCGACCTGTCACTCATCCAAGGGAAGAAGGTCGCCATCATCGGCTACGGCTCCCAGGGCCATGCCCACGCCAACAACCTCAAGGAGTCGGGCGTCTCCGTGACCGTGGGTCTGCGCGCCGGCTCCGCCTCTGCGGCGAAGGCGACGAACGCCGGGCTCGAGGTGAAGCCCATCGCGGAGGCAACGGCCGGCGCTGACGTGGTCATGATCTTGGCGCCGGACGAGCATCAGGCCAAGCTCTACCGCGAAGAGATTGCCCCCAACATCAAGGAAGCCGCAGCCCTTGCCTTCGCCCATGGCTTTAACATTCATTTCGGCCAGATCGAGCCCCGGGAGGACCTGGATGTCATCATGATCGCCCCCAAGGGGCCCGGTCACTTGGTCCGCTCCACCTACACCCAGGGCGGCGGCGTGCCGAGCCTGATCGCCGTCTACCAGGACGCCACCGGCCAGGCCCGCGACATCGCGCTCGCCTACGCCTCGGCCAATGGGGGCGGGCGCGCCGGTATCATCGAGACGAGCTTCCGGGAGGAGTGCGAGACCGACCTCTTCGGCGAGCAGGTGGTGCTCTGCGGCGGTTTGACCTCCCTCATCAAGGCCGGCTTCGAGACCCTGGTGGAGGCGGGCTACGCGCCCGAGATGGCCTACTTCGAGTGCCTGCACGAGGTGAAGCTGATCGTCGACCTCATCTATGAGGGCGGCATCGCCAACATGCGCTACTCGGTCTCCAACACCGCCGAGTACGGCGACATGACCCGCGGTTCGCGCATCATTACGGACGAGACCAAGGTCGAGATGCGGCGGATTCTGTCCGACATCCAGTCCGGCGAGTTCGCCAAGGAGTTCATCCTGGAGAACCAGGCCGGCGCACCCAGGATGAAGGCCCTGCGCCGTCTGGGAGAGGAGCATCAGATCGAGGCGGTGGGCGAGCGCCTTCGGGAGATGATGCCCTGGATCAAGGCCTCGAAACTGGTGGACAAGACCAAGAATTGAGAACGCCCTCGGCGTCTCAATGGAAAGGCCGCCGGGCGGTTGCCCGGCGGCCTTTTGTTATGGATCGTTACGGATCAGCTGCATTGGTTGGGTCTCTTCGCTACGAATCCCGGTTGATGATGTCGATCGCATCGGCCTTGGTCGCGTAATTCGATGCGCTTCATACCTCACCGTATCCTACAGTCCTGCCTGTCCGCTGTCACCCGATCGCCCGCACCACCCCGCCGTCGACCCGAAGCGCCGCGCCGTTGGTGGCGGCGGCCGCCTCGCTGCACGCGTAGACGATCATGTTTGCCACCTCCTCGACGGTCGCGAAGCGGCGCAGGAGAGAGGATGGCCGGGCGTGCTCGAAGAATTCCTTCTCCATCGTCCCGAAGTCCACACCCCGCTGGTCCGCCATACGTTCCACGAAGGTTCCTACCCCCTCGGAACGGGTGGGGCCCGGCAGCACACAGTTCACCGTGATCCCTGTTCCCGCAGTCGTCTCGGCGATTCCCCGGGCGACCGCCAGCTGCGCGGTCTTGGTCATCCCGTAGTGGATCATCTCGGCGGGTATCTGCAGGGCCGACTCACTGGAGACGAACACGATCCGGCCCCAATTGCGGTCGCGCATGCCCGGAAGGTAGTAGCGGGATAGGCGCACCCCGCTCATCACGTTGGTCTCGAAGAAGCGAAACCAGTCCTCATCGCCGATCTCCTCGAACGGCTTGGGCTCGAAGATACCGACGTTGTTGACCAGGACGTCCACCGCAGGCACTGCACCGGTCAGCTCGTCGCACTCCCGTGCGCTGGACAGGTCCGCGGCCACCCCCTGGACCTGCGCCCCGGGGACCATCTTTCGAATCCGCTCCGCCGCCTCGTCGGCCCGCTCGCAGGTTCGCCCGTTCACGACAACGGCGGCCCCCTCCCGGGCGAGACCCAGGGCAGTGGCGAAACCGATGCCCGCCGTCGAGCCCGTGACCAGGGCCCGCCTGCCTCGCAAATGAAGATCCATGTGTGCTCCTCCGCGGTTAGCTGAAAGCTGCGGCTTTGGCGCCTCTCGCCAGGTCCTGGACTCGCCAAAGCCGCGCCTCTGAATCCTAGTGAGAAAGGGTACAACATTGACCGTGTTCGAACCGCCTGCTTGGGCATCCTCGGTACCTATCGGCGTTCCGCCGTTCACGACAGTTTGGGCTACCATGCGACTGGATCTTCACCTGTTGTTGGAGGGACCGGATGGTTTCGGAGTCAGCCCGCGAAAGACCGCCAACCCTGTCGGTTGCGATCACCGGCTCGGGGGGAAGCGGCGCGGTTACCGCCGGGCTGATCCTGCTGGAGGCGGTCGGCCAGGCGGGTTTCTACGGGCTCATGACCCGCTCCGCCGGTCCCCAGATCCGTGGGGGGGAGTCCGCGGCCATGGTGCGCTTTTCCCCCCGGCCGGTGGAGAGTATGGGCGATCGTTTCGATCTCCTGGTGGGGCTCGACTGGCGCAGTGTCGGTCGCTTCGCCTCCGAGATCCCCCTGGACTCCCGCAGTGAGATCCTCGCCGATCCGGCGGCCGGCGAGGTGCCTGACGTCCTCCTGGCCGCTGGTGCCGCGGTGCGGCGGGCGCCCTTCAAGTCCATCGCCGGGGTTGTCCCCGAAGGCCGTGTCAGCATGGCTGCCCTGGGGGCCCTGGGCGCCGTCCTGGGCCTGCCCCTGGATGCGCTGGAGGCGGGCGCCAGGCGGGTCCTGGCCCCCCGACAGGCCAGCGTTGTGGAGTCGGCGGTTGGCTGCATCCGGCACGCCTACACCGTTCAACCGGAGGCGGGCCGGGCCTCGCTGCAGCCCCCGTCTGCCCCACGCGATCTCTGGAACATCAGCGGCAACGAGGCAGCCGGGCTTGGTGCCCTGCGGGCCGGCGTCCGCTTCGTGGCCGCCTATCCCATCACGCCGGCGACCGAGATGCTGGAGTGGCTCGCGCCCCGCCTGGAGCAGCTGGGCGGCTGTCTGCTCCAGGCAGAGGACGAGCTCGCATCCATCAACATGGTGATCGGTGCCTCCTTCGGCGGCGTCCCCGCGCTGACGGCGACTTCGGGGCCCGGCCTCGCCCTCATGGTGGAAGGACTGGGGCTGGCGGTCGCGAGCGAGACGCCGGTCGTGGTCGTGGACGTGATGCGCGTGGGGCCGTCCACCGGCATCCCGACCAAGTCGGAGCAGTCGGATCTCAACATCGCCCTCTATGGCATCCACGGGGACGCCCCGCACCTGGTGCTCGCCCCGCTTTCCGTCGGCGATTGCGTCTTCACCACCCAATGGGCGGCTGGACTCGCGGAGCACCTCCAGGCCACCGCCATCGTGCTCTCCGACCAGTCGCTGGGTCAGTCGCGGGCCGTGACCACCCCGCCGGCCGAGCCAACACTGGCCCTGTCGCGGCGCCGCCGGCAGGCGCCGGACACGGCATTTGTCCGCTATGCTTTGACTGCGGACGGGATCTCGCCGATGGCCGTGCCAGGAGAGGCGGGAGGTATCTATGCCGCGGACGGTCTCGAGCACAACGAGGCCGGGGTGCCGTCCAGCCTGGCGGCAGACCACCAGCGACAGCTGGCCAAGCGGCGCAGAAAGCTGGAGGGCTTCGACTACGGGGCAGACTGGGCGGAGATGCGGGGGGACGGGCCCCTCTGCATCATTACCTGGGGCTCCAGCGCCGGCGCCGTGCTCGAGGCTGCTGAGCGCATGATGGCGGCGGGCCGATCGGTGCGCGTCATCGCGCTGCGGCTTCTGGCGCCACTCAACGTGGAAGCTCTGGCTGCAGCGCTGGCGCGCACCGAGACCCTGTGGGTGGTGGAAGTAAACGAGGGGGCGCAGCTCTTTCACTACCTGCACGCCCACCAGGCAATCCCCGCCGGGGCCCGCAGCCTGGCCCGTGCGGGCCCCCTGCCGCTGCGGCCGGGGGAGGTCCTGAGCGCCCTGGCCGGGGCAAGCTGACCTGAGGTCCCCATGAGTGTTCCCGCCCTGAAGTCCACGGACTATAAGTCCCCCGTCACCCCCATCTGGTGTCCGGGCTGCGGACACTTTGCCGTGCTCTCCGCTGTCACCAAGGCCCTGGCCTATCTGGGGCTTCCGCGGGAGCAGGTCGCCTTGGTGTCCGGTATCGGCTGCTCGTCCCGGCTTCCCGCCTACGTGGAGAGCTACGGTTTTCACGGGGTGCACGGCCGGGCATTGGCGGTGGCGGCCGGACTCAAGGCGGCCCGGGAGGACCTGACAGTCCTGGTGGCCGGCGGCGACGGGGACGGGTTCTCTATCGGCGGCAACCACCTCCTTCACGCTTGCCGTCGCAACATGGATCTCACCTATATCGTGATGGATAACGAGGTCTACGGCATGACCAAGGGCCAGGCGTCGCCGACCACCGCCCCGGAATGGAGGCGCAGCAAGCTGACCCCCCACGGGCCCGGTGTGCGCCGCTTCCAGCCGGCCGCCATTGCCCTCGCCGCGGGGGCCAGCTTCATCGCACGGGGCTTTTCGGGCGATCCGTCCCTCCTGTCCCGTCTGCTTGTGCAGGCGATCCGTCACCGTGGGTTCTCGTTCCTCCACGTGCTGAGTCCCTGCCTCACGTTTCGTCCCGACGAGAAGGAGTGGAAGCAGAAAGTGCATCCCTTCGCCGACAGCCCGACGAGCAATGCGGTGGAGGCGGCGCGTCTGATCCAGGCGGACGACGGCATGTCCCTGGGGTTGATCTACGCAGAGGACTTGCCTGTCTGGCAGCCCGCCAGCGAGTGCAGTGCCTCCCTGGCGGACTTTGAAGCGGAGTTCAGGTTATGAGCGACTTCGAGGAAGAGCTGATCGCGTCCTTGCCTGAGTTTCTGGCGCATGCCCTGGAGCTGGAGGTCGAGTCCCGGGAGCGTTACCGCGACATGGCCGCCTGCATGGAGCTGCATCACAACCCAGAGGCTGCGGAGCTGTTCAACGAGATGGCGCGGTACAGCGAGCTGCACGTGCGCGAGGTACTGCTGCGAGCCGAGGGAGTCGAGCTGCCCGCCATGGCCCCCTGGGGGTTCAAGTGGACCTGCGGGGAGAGCCCCGAGGTGCGCCAGGCAGAGGCTGCCCATTACCTCATGAGCAGGCGACAGGCGCTGGAGCTTGCCCTTTGCCACGAGACGCGGGCGCGGGACTTCTACCTCGGCGTAGCGATGCGGTCGGAGTCCGCCGAGGTGCGCGCCCTCGCCCAGGAGATGGCGGGGGAGGAGCAGGTTCACGTGGATCTCCTGACCCGGTGGATCGCCGGTGCCGACCACGGCGTGCCGCAGGAAGACCTGGACCCGCCTAACGTCGTGGCCTAGCGCCCAGGCCGGCAAGGGGATGTCGCCCCACGGCGCGTCCCTTCGCGGTTGTGGCCGCAGGACGGAAGATGCTCATGGCTCCCGTGTGTAACGCCCCCTCCGCACCCCCTGCAGGAGGGCAGTAAAGTCCTCGCCGCTCACCCGGACCAAATTCTCGTGGTCGCCCGCCTCAAAGTACACATTGGCGAGGGTCGTCAATGCCTCATCCAGGAAGGTCTCTATCCCGTAAGCCGGCCCGAGCGGGGGCACCGCGCCCACCTTACAGTCCGGAACGAGGGTTGCGAGGTCCGACTCCTGGTCCACCCGGAAGGCACGTCCGGTATCCCCGTTGAGGGCGTCCAGGTGCAGCCACTGGTCCCCCCGCACCACGACCATCGCATCCCCGCGGTCGTCTCTCACCATCACCGCCTTGGCGATGTGATCCTGAGGAACATGAGCCGCCTCGGCCGTCTCGTGGGTGGATCCCGTTCGGTGGTGCGGCATTGCCTCAAACGGGACGTTCCGTGCGTTCAAGTAGCGTTCGATGCTCGGAGCAATCGCCATGACCCACCTCCTGTTCGCGCCTCCGACCACACCCACTTTAAATGTGGTTCACCTCGGCAGAGAGGTCAAATGACCGTTAAACGAGCAGAATGAAGGTCCGCTTGATCACGCCCGCACCGCCGCGCTCCCGGGCCGGAAATCGCGCGACGGCGAGCCGTTGGGCGGCCATCCTGCGCCGACTTGGGCATCGCGTGGAGGTGTCGGTGGACTACGGGGACGAGCCGGCAGACCTCATGGTCGCCCTGCATGCCTGGCGCAGCGCCGATGCCATCCTGCGGTTTGCGGAGTCCTACCCCGGCCGGCCGCTTGTGGTGGCCATCACAGGCACCGACGCCTACCGCTTCATCCACAGCCATCCCCAGCCCACCCAGCGCTCCATCGCGCTTGCCCACCGGCTGGTCGGTCTGCACGACCTGATTGCCGAGACCGTCCCGGTCGAGCACCGCCACAAGGTTTGGGTCATCTACCAGTCGGCACAACCCATCGCGAGGCGCCGACCGGCGAAACGCGGCTTCCGGGTGTGCGTCGCGGGGCACCTCCGGGAGGAGAAGGACCCCCTGCGCCCCGCCTTTGCGGTGAGGGACCTGCCGGCGGCGAGTGGGCTTCAGGTCGATCACTACGGAGCGGCCCACACACCCGACTGGGCGGCCGCGGCACAGAGCGAGATGGCGGCGAACCCTCGTTACCGCTGGCATGGCGAGATCCCGCATTACCGGCTCCGGGAAGTCTATGCACGAGCGCATCTGCTCGTCCTGCCCTCGAGGATGGAAGGAGGCGCCAACGTCATCTCCGAGGCGGTGGTCGCAGGCCTGCCCGTGGTCGCCTCGCGCATCGCCGGATCGGTGGGTCTGCTCGGCCCGGATTACCCTGGCTACTATCCCGTGAAGGATGCTGTGGCGCTCCGGGAGGTGCTTCAGCGCGCGGAGGCGGACGAAGACTACTACCAAAGCCTCGCGGCCGCCTGCTCCTCCCGGCGGCACCTATTCACCCCCGAACGCGAGCAGGAGGCTTGGGCGGCCTTGCTGAAGGAGCTGTGACGCAGAGTACCAGGCCCTTACATTGAAAGCTCGCCTGTGAGCCTGCAGCTCATCAGAAGCCAGTACGCGTCTGGAATTGCTTGGTACAGGCCATTGCCCGCTCCCTCAAAACGGCGCCGACGTTCGCTGGCGCCTCTGTGATCTTCACTGTCCTTAACGAACGCGGCCGACCGTGCGCCGCACTCGGACCTCGCGTCCGCATCCGGAGGAAAGAAAGCTTGCTGCGACGCGAACAGGGCCGCCCTGTGAGAACAATCACCGGCTCTCGACGATCATGCGTTTGAGCTCCATCACCTCGGCGTACTCGTCTGCCATGGCCTGATCCAGCTCGAACCGACGGCCGGCGTCGCCGGGGAAGGCGTTCCTGTGGTCGAACTCGCCGCGAAAGATGGGATCCGGAATCTCAACGAATGCCTCGCAGTCCCGTTCGTCGGGATGGGTAGTGTGGTTGTAACGGCTGCAGAACAGACACATGGGAGGCAGAATACACATGGGCAGCCACCTCGCTATCCGTCATGTCGTGAGCGCCGCCCCGGAGAACGTAACTGACTGCCACCGGGATCGTTTCTCTCACCCTAGCCCCAGGGGACGACGGGGTTCGGAGTGCGCCACGCGCGACTTCCAATGATGATTATCCTGCAACGGTGCACGCGTCCCTCATCGGCATTCTCCGACTAGAACCCTTGGTCTTTAGCGTAGACGGTACCACCGCAGATCGCTGTAAGAAAAATCCGATAGTTCCGTCGGACTTATCCCGCCTGGATAGGCCGCTCCAGGTAGAGCACTTGGGAGGTTGCTCCGCGGCCGGCACACGTCCCCCGTGGTCCCTCCTGACCCGAATGAAGCCGACCACCAAGGGCCGTAGGATGCGGCGAAGCAGGAACCGCATCGCTGGCGACAGATGCGGTTCATTACGCATACCGCATCCTACGCGCTAGCCGACCGTGACCTGAGACGCCCCACGGTGTCCCGCGTTGTCACTCCAGCTTACGCGGATGAGGTCGCCTGGCGCGGCCCGTCGGATCTTGAACGACAGATTGGGGTGCCGGGAGACACCCGCGCTCCAGTCGCCGATCAGCACGTGCGCGATGATGGGGTTTGGGTTCTTGTCGCCGACGATGGTGATCGACTCCACGTTGTCCAGTCTTGCCCGCACGGACAAGGGCACCATGTCCGCCATTTCCACCGTCTCTGTGTGACCGGTACAGACGTCGCCGCGGCCGAGGGGCAGGGGTACCTCGAAGCCAAGCTTGGTGCAGTAGTAATGGAGATCGTCGTAGGTGAGGACGAGCGGTACCTCGACCGCGACGGTCGTCGAGTCGTTCACGAGCATGAACTGCTGCAGGGTCTCGTGTCGGAGTTTGTTCTTCGCGACCCATTGCAGCGCGAGCCGTGCGCTCTCTACCGCGGTGTTGTCGTGGCGCTCGGTGATGCGGATGTCATGCACGGGGAAGACGTTCTTCGCCTGCGAGGCCCGCGGCGTCTCCTTGAGGGAGAGCTCGTGCGGGCAGGCTGCGGGGATCGAGTCGAGGTAGCTTCGGAGGCCCTCGAGCTTCGCGTTGGCTGGGTCGCTCGTGAGCAGGAGGTCGGTCTTCGTCCGGTGGTACTTGAAGTCGTAGACCTGCCCGTGGAAGAGACGGTGTTCGACGATCGCCTTGTGTGCGGGTATCGCGTGGAAGCGGGCGGCGTCCCGGAGACGAAGGAAGGGGAGGTACGGGGCGAGCTCCGAGAGCCACGCGCGAGCGGTCGAGGTCGGTACCCTGACCCCGAACTTCTTGCGCACCCCTTCGAGCACTTGCGGGAGCGGCTGCAGGCGATTTCTGGATGCTGGACTCGCTTCCGGCGACCTAGTGACGGGGGCTGCTGCCCCCTCTGACGCGATCATGCCACCGTCCGCCCGATGCGGATGCCGCCACCTCTAACCTGCTGCCGTGATGGCCCGCCGGTTCCGCCACAGCCGGGGAGCCGCGGTGCCGCTGTCGCTTTCCGCCCTACGCGGCCTTTGACTCGATGCACGTGACAAGACCTGACCCCGGTTGGGAAGATGTTTGTTGCAAGCGATTCGCATTCGCGATAGGATTGACGTCGAGCTGCGGGAGGCAGGGAAGCCCACGCCGTGGCTCACGCATGGTGTCGATCATCTCCTCCGAACGCCCGGCCTGAGTGCCGGGTTTCTTTTGGGTGCGGTTTCTGTATTTACGGCGTTCTGTGTTTCTGGAATGGCGGATTCCCGTGCGTACAATGACCGGCACGCGGGCGGGGCGCGGCGCCTCTCGGAGGTTGGAAGCGTGACCTCTCGACCCTTGGATGCTTACCTCCCGAATTCTGGATGCGGGTGACCTCTCGAGTTTTGGATGGACGGTCGTGTTGTTGGGGCGAGGCTGAGTGCTTCAGTGGTTTCGGCGGGGCCGGATTTTTTCGGGCGGGCCGCTCCTTGGGTTTCGGTTCTTGCTTCGGCGCCTCCTTGCTTTGCGCGAGGCGGGCAAACTCGCCCTCTAGGCGGGTGACCTGGTCGCGGCTCACCACTCTCGAATCTTCTTCTTCCAGTCCGCCCGGCATCCTCAGCCGGGTTTTCTTTGCGCGCCAGTTCTGTAATCGCGGGTTTCGGTATTTACGGAG
>Ga0307418_1000239_pt1 | contig 16187 bp, 11 predicted proteins | sample SalMarWE160220MG_2_FD_202160 | JGI IMG/M metagenome (GOLD analysis project Ga0307418, IMG submission 202160) | Salt marsh sediment microbial communities from the Plum Island Ecosystem LTER, Massachusetts, United States - WE1602-20 | ecosystem: Environmental > Aquatic > Marine > Intertidal zone >...
AATACGGCAGGGTAGAGCCATATTCTTGGGTTTTAGGAATTCAGTATGACTTGTTTGCCCCAAACCGACCAGTCGCCCCAGAAATCGTTAGTGGACGTGGTGTGGCGCATGGTGGCGTAATCCATTCATCCCGAATTTCGCGGAAACCTCAGCTTGCAATGCCGGTTCACCGTCAGTTGGCGCCTTGCCGAGCATAGTTCACCGTTCAGCTGCACACCGGTATGAAACCGCACACGATCGAATATCGTGGCCCTCCAGAAGCGAGCCGGATAAAACGTTAAGGGACGCCACTGAATATTCTACCGCTGTCGTAAATCTCACCATTGCACCCAATTATTGCGAATCGAGCCCCCAAAACTTCAATATGTGGAGAGAGGAGCAAACCCCGACGTCCAATACGTACGGCGCTGCGGTACCACACTGGTCCTCCCCGTTACCCGGATCAACCGGTGTGCCGTGCCCCATCCCGTTGATCAGCACCGTTTCGACCAGTGCGTCACCACTGCTGTTCATGTACAGCTTGTGCTTATTACCGTTCAACGCGTCTTCGGCATCCGGTATCTGGTCGATGCCTAGCACGTTGGTCCATTGGTCCACCAACTCACGTTGATCGTCGGGATTGACGGTCGTATCGGTCGTGCCTTGCCAAATCGATACGCGCGGGTAGGGCCCGCTGTGGTTCGATGCATTGCGTACCAAGTTACCCCACGAATCAGGGCTCAAGTCTTTCATCTGCACTGATTGACCGGTCAGACTGACGCCGCAGTGACTTAATGCTTCTCCCAAATTCGTGGCGCACTTATAAGGAATTCCCGCGATTATCGCGCCGCCCGCAAACCTTTCTGGATAAGTCGCAAGCATCACGGCGGTCATTCCGCCACCTGCTGATAAGCCGGTCACATAGACTTCCTGCGGATCAATATCAACGTCTTCCTCCATCTTGTCAATCATTTGAGCAATCGACATAGCTTCGCCCTGGTCGCGTTCGATATCACCCAATTCGAACCAATTGAAGCACTTGTTAGAATTATTGGCTTGCCGCTGTTGGGGAAGCAATAATGCAAATCGGTACTTGTCGGCAAACTTGACCCACCCTGTCTCGTCATCGTAATCCGATGCCTGCTGTGTGCAACCATGCAATGCGACAACCAATGGTCGGCTTTCTTCGAGGTTACTCGGTACGTACTTGCACATGGTCAAGTTGCCAGGATTGGAGCCAAAGCTGTCAACTTCAGTCAGATCCGTGCCACATGTGGCACCGGTATCACTGCAAAACCACGGAAACCAACTACACCACCAGCTCGACCACCAATTTGCAGCTGAAGCCTCCATTGGCACTATCAACAGCGTTAGAATCAAAGGCGCGAGAAACGATGCAATACGCGTATTCACAATTTAGACTCCCCGTAGTTTTGTCCAGCGAGATCAACTCGACAACCAAATCACCGGTATAGGTGTGGGGGATATCCGGTTCGACCTCGATATCATCGAGCTGGCCCGCTTGGAGGACAGTCAGTGATCGCTGGAGGTGATTAGCACTCTGGCTCAGCTGGCAGATCTATCGACGGGTCGGGTGCGGGCCGGCAGGACCGTCGGCGCCACGGAGGGCGCCATCGAGCCTACACGGAGGTATTGACGGCGTGTCCTGACGGCCCGCACCCGACGCCGGCCCTGCAGCTGAGTTATCGCGTTAATCACCTGGCTGGATATTGTCCGGAATAATGATGTCGGGGGCTTCATCCACCGAGATCCAGTTGCCCGCTTTTTCGGTGATATCCAGCGACCAGCTTTGCAACTGGCCGTGATCCACTGGTGCCAGGTGCTGAACCTGAAGCACCCACTCCCACGTCGCCGGCCCCCCCGTAAACGCGGGGGATAGGGGATAAGTAGCGGTTCAAAAACAACTTGGCCATATGTTCCTGGCCGGCCAACGGTAGGGCGCAATAGGCGATAGCCGTATTGCGCCGCATGTCTTCGGGGGCCCATTCGGCGCAATACGCTGCGCTATTGCGCCATGAAGCTCGGCACCGGACGCGACCCACCCAAAGGCGGCTACAGGCCGGCGCTGACCGATAGCCCGCTATAGACGGTCAAGGTGTCGGCCGGGACGACCTCCGGGTGCGCCTCGATGAACGCCTTGCGCCTATCATCCATGTCGATTCGGTGGGTGTCGCAACAGCGCCTCGACGGGCTTGCACAACGCGGGGCGGAAAATCGCGATTTCCCGCCTCCGCCGAGGCTATCGCGTTGCGGACCGAGCATCAGGCACGTCGAGCGCTTCCCGCAACCGTCAACCCGACGGTATACTGATGGGGCTGCAGGCCTCCCGCTTAGGGTCTTTGCGGCGCTGCTTCGACAACCTCCCGGGATTGCACAGAGTCCTTCATGGTGTTGCCTTGCTCGGCAACCGAGGAGACTTGTCGTGAATTGTCAAGCAGCCACCTTGCGGCCAGTGTAGGCTCAAGCTGCGAAACACCCGGCCAAGCGGGCGCGGCTGGCGCGAACGAGCTCACCTTAGGGCCTGACTCCGGCTGCCAGCGAACGCTTTTCCTAAGGAGTACACAATGAGGGGTAAGGCATACTTGGGCGCGATCTTCGCCACAGCGATGCTGGCAGCTTGCGGCAGGGTCGGCTTCGCACCAGATGCCCTGATGGAGAACCCAGGGGCGGACCAATTCCTGAACGTGATCGGCAGCGCCTGCGGTAGTCAGAGGATCGGGGACCAGTCGCTCGCCTTCCTGCTGAGCGTGAACAGCAACGACACCTATTTCATCGACGAGACGACCAAGCTGTACTTCGGAGATGTATCGCGCCAGCAGTATGCAAGTGACATCAACGCCCAGTATCCCAGCGATACCAACCAGGGCGCCATCGACTGTGTTTTCTCGAAGCTGCCGCGTTGATCCAGCGACTGGTCCAGGGAAGCACTGACTTAGAAAGCGCCGACGATACGCGAGCACCCACAGCCACACCACCAATGCAAAGTGCAGGTAGCATCATCTGTGCCGGGCCGCGGCAGGTTGGAGGGCTCTGTCGTCCGCCCCTGGCGCTCCGCGGCAACCCCTTTGCGCAGCCTCGTCGCGGCACGCCTGCGGGTCGGCGTGCTTGGTAAGCGTTCGCAGCTGTGCCTCCCGGCGGGTGATGAGGTCGCACAGGTGCGCGTAGCCCACCTCATCGATGGTGCCGTCCTCGAACTTGGCGATCAGCCGCTGGATCGAGCTGATGCCCGCGCCGATGCGCATCGGTCCTCCCGGTCAGTCCCCTTCTCCCTTCCCCCCAGTATGCCACCGCCCGGGCGACCAGAAACTTCGTAGTTATACCTCCGTACCCGGACGGTCACATTCCCAGCCAGCCCTACCGCGCCGGCCGGCGCGGTGCGATGACACTTTTCCCGTCGGGCTCGGGGGCGGGGCTGAAGGTAGGCTCGGAGCCGCTGGCTAGGTGGACGTCTTGCTGTACCCGCCGATCAACGACTCGGCGGGGGCGACCGCGCGGGAGGCGGTGCTCGAGCACGTGATCAATCGCGCCATCGAGAAGGCGCGATTGATCAGTGCCTCCCCAGCTGCCTGGCAGATAGCTCGGGCGGCAGCATCACGCCCGTGAGGTTGTCGGCCCGTTAAAGGGTCTTCAGATACTCCACCAGCGCGTCCTTCTCGGCGTCCGGCAGGTCGGTGCCGAAGGTATGCCCCTCGTTGCCGTTGCCCCGCTGACTCACATCCAGCATGGTGCCCACCTTCTCCGCCTGGGGTCCGGTCGAGACAAATCCTACGTTCACCGGGTCGTAGAGGTCATACCCGCGGTAGAACACCTGCGGCCTTTGATTGACAGGCTTCAGCAGGTCGCGCAGGGTGGGCACCGAGCCGTTGTGGAGGTAGGGTGCGCGCAGCCAGATTCCATCGAGATATTGGGCAACATAGCCGGTGAGCGGCTCCTCGACCAGGCCCTTCCGTTCGATGCCCATGCGGCTCACAACCTTGTTGGATGCGATGGCGTACTCCTTACCCCAGGTGGCGATGCGATCCGGGTTGGTTCCGACCTCAGCCGTCGGTATCGGTGTCCCTGTCCTCCGGCTCGCGTGGCATGACGCGCAAGTCCGGTCGAAGACGATCTTTCCCTGAGCCGCCTTCGTCTGGTCGACCGGGAAGGGATAGGCCGGAGCGGGCTTGTTCCGCAGGTACTCCTCGAGCCAGTCCATCTGCGCCAGAAAGTCGTCTTTGTGCTTGGGCCCGTTTTGCGAGCCGAGCAGCCCGAGGGCCGAGTCGATGATGACGGAGTACGCGTCGTGGCTGTCCCCCGCCCAGTTCATGCGGTTGTCGGGGGCGTCGTATTTCTTGAGGTTCCAGATCGACGGCATGTCCGTCGGGCCGAAGGTGTCGTCCATGGGCAGCTGCAGCATGAAGTACTTGGTGAGGTTCATGGCGTCGTCGCGCCCGCGGCCCCAGTCGGGAAAGTCGGGTCGGTAGACCCAGGCGAACTGCGCCTCCCGCTCCACGAGCCGCTGCTTCGTGATCGGAATGATGAGGTACTTGTACAGCAGCTTGTCCAGCCACGACAGCTGGGTCACGTTCGCGATCTCCCACAGGACGTTGTCGCCGTTGAAGCGCGGGTCCTTCGCACAATCGACGAAGAAGCGGAAGAATGCCTCCACATTGGTGGTGTTGCCAGGTCCCGCCGTTACGACGGTAGGGACCTCGCCAGCCTTGGTCCGGTAGCTTGCCGCGTGGCAGACGGCGCAGTTGTTGGCAACCCGCGGGAAGCCGATGACCTTCTTGGTAAAGCCCACCGGTAGCTCCCGACCCTCTTCCCAGGGGACCCCGAAGGACGCGTAGCCGCCCGGACCCGGCAGCTTCTCGGGAAACATCCGGGGCAGGACGTAAAAGATCCAGTAGGGAATGCCGGCATCCCATTCAGCGCCTATAGATCCGTACTTGAAGCGAGTGTCCGGATCCGCGCGCACCCAATCCGGCTGTGGCTCCTCCCGGAAGAATTTGTACCAGGTGAGAAAGGCTCCCCCTGCAATCAGAAACAGGACGACCGCGGCCGCGGCGAGGAGCAAAGGCCGCTTCGTCAGACGCTGCGCTATGCCGGTCATGTCAGTGGCCTCCTTAGAAAGTCTTCAGATACTCCAGGAGCGCGGCCTTCTCGGGCTCGGGAAGCTCCGTACCGTATGCCCTGCCCTCATGCCCCCCGTTGCCGTTGCCCGGTGCTCTGGTGTCGTAGGCGAAAAACTGCCGCCCGTCCGCGGACGGCACGTCCGATACGAAGCCGACGTCCTGCGGGTCATAGACATCGTTACCCCGATAGAAGAGCACCGGGCGCCTGCTGGCGGCCTCCAGCAGGGCACGGAGATTGGGGACTGAGCCGTTGTGCAGGTAGGGGGCCCGGAGCCAAATGCCGTCGAGGGGCATGTTGGCGTAGCCGAAGGTCTTGCGGAAATGGGTGAACCGGTAAGGGGTTCCCGCGTAGAGCGTTCCCTGGTTGACCGCCAGGTCATGAGTATAGTTGTCGAGCCGGTAGCGGTCGGTCCCTATCTCGTCGATCGGCGTGACGAAGCCCACGTGTGCCCCCGTGAAGTCCCGGCCGGAGGCCCCGTGGCAGTCGGCACAATAGGCCGCATAGATCTGTTTTCCCTGGGCGGCCAGCTGCTTGTCGATCGGGTACGGGTAGGACGGGGGCTCCAGACTCAGCAGCCAGTCCTCGATCCGGCCTATGGCGGCATGGTCGATGATGGGTGGCAGGGCACCGGTGCCGTAGGCGGCACTCAGGTTCCGCTCCTCCACCTTGTCGTTGTTCCCATCCCAGTGGAGCTGCATCTGCTTGCCGTCGGCCCGGCGCTTGCGCGGGGCCTGCAGCCAGATAGAAGGAAAGTCGGCGGTACCGATGGATTCGCGGTCAACGGAACCGTCCTTGTGCCAGTCGGGCAGGTCTTTCCATGGCCAGTCGAAGATGGCCTTCGCGGCGCCGAAGGTGTCCACCCGGCCGGGCCCCCAGGGAGGCTGCTTGGCATAGAAGCCGAGCCGGCTCTCGAGCCGCTTGACTTGGTCCCGCATGACCCAGACGGCGACCGGGTAGACGAGATAGCGGTCCGCAAACCCAAGGTCCGCCCCCAAGGCGTCCACTGCAGGCACGATATTGTGCTTGTTGAAGCGCTCGTCGTTGGCGCACTGGAAGAAGAACCGCTCGACTCCGTAAAGGTCGAGCCGATTCGCCGGCATGCCGAGCACCAGCCTGGGCTTGTCCCCGGGGGCGTCCCGCACGGTGCTGGTATGACAGACGGCACAGTTGAAAAAAACCCGGTCCAGTCCGAGGTTCCGGCGCCTCGATACCCCCGCCGGCAAATCCTTCTCCCGGGCGTCCGGTCCGGTCTCGTAGAGGAGGCCCAGCGCCTTGTATCCCTCCCGGGAGAGGGCGAGACGGTCCGCCGCGGTCTCCCCCCGCCGGTAGCTCGCGACCCGCGCCTGATAGTCCGGCGCCAATCGGTCCGCCGGCAGATAGTCGGGGCACAAGAGCGGCATCTCCTGCCAGATCCAGTAGGGGAAGCCGAAATTGGCTTCGCCCCCCGTGGAGCCGTACTTGAAGTGGTCCCGGATGTCCGCGTAGGTGACCGGCCGGTTCGGCAGAAACCGATTCGCCGCATAGACGCCTATCCCGATGAGGACGGCGATGATCAAGGCCGAAAGAATCGCCCACCATCGAAGGAGCTTGGGGCCCAAGCCGTCGCGCTTGCTCTTGCCCTGGGTTTGCCCGATGTCACCTGCCATCGCCAGTCTCCTCAAGGACTAGATGTAACGGCGCGGGAATCCGCGCTCGTGTGCCTCCCCGCAAACGACCCTCGAGCCCGAAGGCCAGGCTTCGCCGTGCCCTGCCTCGAGGGTTCGGCCCAGCCCATCAATCGCGTCGGCGCAGGGCGAAGTAGCCGATCATCGCCCAGCGGCCCCACCACCACTTGAAGTGAATCTTGCCGAGGTAAACGCCTTCCCTCACCTGAACGATCTCGTCGACGATCCGCCTGATCGATAGCGCTGGGTTGTCCGGGCGGTCGTAGTCGATCCGGAAGACCTGACGGTCCCGATCGACCATGCCGGCGGCTATGGACGTCTGGAAGACGAAGGCGCGGAAGCTGTCGGGCTCGTAGTCGCTCATGCCCCGGTAAAAAGGGAACAGGATCCGCAATGCCATGCGGGACCCGCGGCTGAAGATGTTGTCCCCACGATTCTGGGCTCGGATGAGAAACTTCCCTTTCCAGGGCATCCAGAGGGAAGCCAGCCCCTCCACCAGCCGGCTGACTGCCGGCGCAATGTCGACAGCGACCAGCTCGCCTTTGTAAGGACCGTCGGGCGGTGGCTCGGGGATTTGTCCCTCCCGAAAGAGCGAGTTGAGCGCCGCAAGGCCGGCGGCTCGGTCTCCTCTGGTCATGTCCTTGGCAGTGCGGATGGGGTCGTCCAGCTGAGTCGGGCCGATGCCCGGCGTCGGAACCGTGCTCATCCTCCAAACCTCCGCGGCCGTCGTGGCCGCTGTTCAGGGCCGCCTCGGAGCAGGCCTCGCCCCGACTGCGACGGCCAGATCTTCGACTCGTGCCAGCTCAAACCCGGACGCGGGCGCCGGAGCCCGCCTTGGCGTCCTCCACAATCACGTCGCTCGCCTTCTCGCTGATCATGTACACCGCAGAGACGATGAAGAAGCCGGGTATCCTGGGGAAGACCGAGGCATCCACCACCCTCAGGTTCCGGGTCCCGTGCACCCGGAACCGGCTGTCCACGACCGCCATGGGGTCGCTCGCCGGCCCCATCTTGCAGGTGCAGGAGGCGTGGTGGCCCCAGGCATTGTCTCGGACGAACAGGCGGATCTGGTCGGTCGTCGCCACGTCCGGTCCGGGCAGGACCTCCTCCTCGATCGCATTGCGGCAGCGCGCAGTGATCCGGCGTACCGTCTGGACCCCGGCGACGACCGACTCCAGATCGTCCCCGGCGCCCGTCCCTTCCCCGAAATAGTGAAAGTTGATCTCGGGGACCTGCCGTGGGTCCTTGGAGCGCAGGGTGACGCGACCCGCCCGATTGTTGCTGTGGGCCTTCAAGATGGCCCAGGTGAAGTAGTCCTCGCCGCGCGCGATCGCCCGCGAGTAGCCGGGATAGTAGCCCTTGAAGTAACCGGTCAGCCCGAAGATGAAGAGGTCAGGCTCAGGGCGATCCGGGAAGGAGCGCTTTATCAGCGAAACGACGGCGCCGTTGGTCGTGTAAGGGCCCTTGTCCCGGAGCCAATCGCGAAACTGCGGGTCCGGCTCCTCCCCTGCTCGCGGGGGCCGAAACTTCATGCCCTCGACAGCCGAGAACTTGCCCTTCATCCTGGTGACGACGGAGATCTCGTAGCGATCCTGGAGGTTCTCCCCGACGCCGGGTAGCTCGACCAGCGGCTCGATGCCGTGCGCCGCCAGCTCGGCGCGGGGGCCGATGCCGGAGAGCTTCAGGAGCTGCGGAGTATTGAAGGCGCCACCGCACAGGATCACCTCCCGGCGCGCAGAGATGGTCCGCGGCTGAGCCGTTGCGCCCCCCTTGTAACCCGGGTCAGCCGCGTAGAGGTGGGCACCCCTGAGGTACTCCACGCCTGTGGCGCGCTTGTCCTTGTCGAGCAGAACCCGGGTCGCCAGACAGTGGGTCCAAACGACCAGATTCTGCGGGCAGGACTGCCGCACCTGACGGATGAGCTCACGGCTGCCCGTGCGTTTCCCGGCGTCGACAGAGAGGGGGGTGAGACAGACCCCTTCGGCGCTTGTCTTGACCAATCGCCAATCGTTGGGGTCGAAGTGACTGTAGAGCTTTGTTCGCAGCTGGGTCACCGAACGGCCCACGCTGACGAGCGACTCCCGCAGCGCCGCGCCCACGAGGGTCAGCAGAAACCTGTCCCGCACCATGAGGAGCGGATCGGCGACGTTGGTGGTAAGCCAACCCTTGAAGCCGTGACGGCTCGCGGTATCGTCAGGCGCCACATACTCACACCGCTCGAGGCGCTGGAAATACGGACGCATGTTGTCCGCACTCCAGGACGCGTCGCCGGTGATCTCGGCGATATGATCCCAGTCGCTGTTGTGCGGATAGATCAGGATCAGGGCGTTGTGCGCCGTGCATCCGCCGACCGTCGCCGCGCGCGGATAGAGCACGCCGTTCGCCCTCGCCACGAACTTTTCGTCCCGCGCCTGCTGGGCATTGCTGCCGTAGTGCCGCACAAAGAAGCTCCACGCCAAGAGCTTGTTCTCCGAGGCCCGGGGGTGGAAGGCAGGCACCTGATAGTCGTAAGGCTCGTCCTCGCCCCCCGCCTCCAGCAGGAGCACCCGGTAGCCAGCTAATGCCAGCCGGCTTGCCAGCGGACCGCCGCCGGCGCCCGAGCCGACGACCACGTAGTCGAACCCCTCTCCGCCATCGTCTGCTTCCACACAATTGAGGGCGGGCGATGGCGGTGAGTCCCGATCGGGCCGCAAGAAGCCCACGCAGCCGGCAAGCAGTCCCGCCGCCCCTGAGACGACCGCGCCAAGGAGCGCCACGAATCGGCGACGAGATACCGCGACTTGCTCGGAGAGGGGCCGCTTGTGCATTGGCGGCGACCTGTTTGTCAGTGGGCAGACCCGGCTACATCGTCTTCAGGAACTCGATCAAGGCCCGCTTGTCCCCCTCGCCGAGACCAGGCTCTTCCTTGAAGTAGTCGGTGCCGAAGTAGTGCCCCCGGTTCACTACATAATCCGGGCACTTGCTCACGGCGATGAGGGGGTCGACCAAGTCTGCGAATGCCTTGCGTGCCTGCGCATCGCTTGCGCCGCGCGGGAGGGCTGCAAGCGCTCGCTTGGCCTTGAGCAGCGCCGCCAGCACCTGTGCCCTGCGCTCCAGATCGATGTTGGAGACGAGATTGATGGGAGTGCCCTTGGGGATGGGGCCGATCTCGAGGCCCTCTTCGGAGAAGATCCACGGCTTGACACTGCTCAACGGGCCAACGAGCGGTTGCAGGAAATCCGGCAGATAGCCCTTGGGGACCCGCAGGTAGCTTGTCGCGCTGGTGACATCGATAATGCCGGGCACGCTCTTGCCGGACGCCGTCAGGTAGCGCCGGTTCCCCTTACGCCGCTCAGGCCACAGAAGCTGCTGGATGCCGCTGTTGAAGGACTTCATGCGATCCCGAACCGAGCCGGACCAGTAGAAGTCCCCGAGGGTATTGTTGAGGAGAAACGGCGCCGTCGACCACAGACTGATGAGGGAAGGAGGACGGATGTAGCCCCGACCGCCCGCCGGCATGGTGTATTCCCGCGCCTCGCCGGTGACAGGGTGATGCACCATGATCTTGCCCACGGAAGGCAGGTGCTTGTAAGACTGGGACGAGAAGTTGTCCCAGATGTCGCCGGCGAGGGCATTGGTTGCCAGGGATGCGCAGGCGTTCGTCTCCAACAGGGTGACCGGGACGCGGAGCTCGTTCGACAGGAAGTTGTCGCTCAGAAAGTCATCCGCCAACACGATCTCCCGCATCTGGCGCTTGAACCCCTCGGTCTTGGTCCACGACCAGTAGCTGTTCCAGCAAGTGAGGTAATTCGGCCCCACGCAGCCGTCGTCCGGGAAGAACGCGAAGGCCTCTTCCGGCAGCTTGCTGGAGTGGCAGCGTGCGCACCGCTCGGCGAAAACGATCTTTCCACGGGTGAGCGTCTTGCCGTCATTCGAAAGATATGCCCGTCCTCCCGGCGCGTTCTTCAGGTAATCGGGCTGCCCCGTCGCCAGGAAGAACAGCGCCACGTCCGGTGTCTGGGCCTCCGTCGCTTTCCAGTAGCTCGAGTTTTTATCCGCCGCCGCAATGGGGAATGGAGTGAAAGCGGTGCCGCCGACGAGAGGCACGAAATGCTCGAGCCACTCCTCGCTGAACAGGCCGATGTTGACGAACACGCGGTTGAGCGCGCCCAGGGCACCGACCGAGTCCTCGCCCGCCTTCAGCACCCGGGGGGTCCACACCACGTTTGGCCGTTTGTAGAAGTCGGCGAGAGGGCTGCCCGCGGGCACGTGCTGATTGAGCTGCTCGTTGTCGAGCTCGCCCCCCGCCAGGTACTCCTTGCCGAGGCGCTTGGCGATCGCCATCCGGGCCCCGAGGCTGTAGACCGCGTTCATTGTCCGCGGATTGTTGATGTAGTCCGTCGAGACAAAGGAGGTGTCGAGGGCGCCGGGGCGGGAGGTATGGAAGAGCTGATAGGGAAAGCTCGACTCATCCACATTCCAGACGAAGATCCGATCCACCCAGAAATACTGGGCGCCCGGATTGGAGTTGAGGTTCTCCCACTTCGGGTTCTCCGGATCCTTCGGGGGGTTCGCCGGATTTGGACCGACGTGGCAGAAGCCGCAGGACATCCCGACCCGGTAGGGGCGAACCAGGTTCTTGTCGTTGTAGTAGCTCGGATCCTCGTAGTAGCGTACCGGATCCCAGCGCCTTTCAGCCGCCTCGTCGAAATCCGGATTGGGAAACAGCCGAAGCCCGACGACCCCGCTCGCGTAGCCGTAATAGGAGCCGACGGGGATGTTCTTGCCGCGGGCGCCGATCTTCACCCCCGGGTACTTCTGCTCGTTCTCGAAGGGGTCGGGGGCGCAACCTTCCACCCGGTCGTCGAGCCAGAGGCCATAGCGGTCTCTGCGCGGTCCCCGCGCCTTGCGGAAGCAGGGCTCGTTGACCAGCCCGAGATAGCGCCAGCGGTTGTCGCGGCTGTATTTCAGGCTCGGGTGATTCGAGAGCGTCTTCAGGAAGTCCAGGTTCCCCACGGTCTTGTTGGCCAAGACGTCCCAGAGACGGTCATTGCCACCCGTCCAAACGATCCAATTGTTCCGCCCCTTGACGACAGCATCGACGGCGTCCTGTGGGGATATACCTGAGAGGTAGGGATCTAATGCAGCGGCGACCTTCTCCGGGCGTTTTGTCACCCCGTAGTCCATGTCGCGAAAGTAGTCCTCGTCCGCGGCTGGGAAGCTCGCCGCCTCGCGCCCGACGCACAAGGCCTCGTCCTTGACCCGGCCGCTCCCTCTCCCGCAGCTCGTACCATCTGTAACGAGCGTGCTACAGGCAAACAGCAAGCCCAACCCGCAAACCGCAGCGGCAAGCCCCGGTCCCCTCGCACCCATTGCTTTCTCCTTCGACCTGAAGGTTTCTTATTGCAGATCCGTAATGCCAAAGACTATAGAAAACTGCTCAGGAAATACAACGGGGGAGAGGCCGGCAGCGAGCCTTCGCGCATCGGCACAGTCCTGAGATGCTCGCGACGATTGACGGGCCCTGCGCCGACGGTGTCGGTGCAGCGGGCAAGGCTCGGGATCCGCTCCACAAGGTCGCCTGATCCGCCAACAAACACCGCCGGGAGCAGGACCTTTGAGGGCGCTCCCCGCGGATCCGCTTCGCGTATCCCGGCCCCCTCCGCCGTTGTCGCCGGACACTGGATCCGACTCTCAACCCCTCCCTCACTGGCGTAAGAATTCGCCCAGCCGCACGTAGAGCACGCTGCACTCGCGCGGCACCAGGTCCTCTAGGTTGAGGTATGCATGGATCATCCCCGGAACCGTCTCCTGCTCGCAGAGGATCCCCGCCTCGCTGAGCCGATGTGCGTAAGCAATGCCTTCGTCCCGCAGCGGACAGTGCTCAGCGGTGCTCACCAGGGTTCTCGGGTAGCCGGCGGTGATCGGCATGAAGAGTGGCGACACCGCGCGGCGGTCCTCGGCGGCCTGCAAGTACCTCTCGAAGAGCCACAGGATTCGGTCGCGCTCCAGGAGGTAGCCCTCCCCGTTCCCGCTGACTGACGGCTGCGACAACGTATAGTCCAGGCTGGGGTAGATGAGGGCCTGGCTCTCGATGCTGACGCCCGGCTCGAACTGGCAGCGGTGGGCCAGCGTTGCGCAGAGGGCGCCTCCCGCACTGTCGCCGATGAGCGCCAGGCGCGGCTGAAAAGGGATACACAGAAGCTCCAGCGTCCGATACAGTCCTTTCACGACGGCGAGCGAATCCTTGAGGGCCGCGGGATAGGGGCATTCGGGCGCCAGCCGATAGTCCACAGAGACCAGGATTCGCCTCACGGCCAGAGCGGTCTTGCGCGCGATCGGATCGTACAGGCTCACGTTGCCCGCGACGTGACCGCCGCCGTGGACAAACACCACCACCGGGAGCACGGCGCCGGGCTCCGGGTGGTAGATCCGCACCGGAACCTGATAGTCGGGTCCCGCAATCAGCTCATCGCGGATGAGCGGGACTTCGGGCACCTCGGTCACGAAGCGCCGAGTCAGGGTCTCCAGCGCCTCACGCACATTGGTCGGGGTGTACTTCAACCCGCTCGCGGCGGCAGCGCGCTTGCGCTGGTTGATACTGTCGAGCCAATCCCGCAGGGACTGCGGCATGCCGCTGTGGTTTGGATTGGTCATGGGTCTGCGGATCCCCCCGGTGGTCCAGGCAGCGCGCGCCCGGCAAACGCCTTAGCCCGATTCATCATATCAAGCGTCGGCTGACTCATCTCCTCCCGCGGACCGGCGATCTCCCAGCACATGGCGAGCGCCCGCTCCCCCTCCTCGGAGGTCGCGAGGAGCTTGGGCAGGGCCGCCATCGCCGCCTTGGGCTCGAAGCCGCCGACCCCGATCCGTGGCCGGCACGTGGATCGATGCGGAGCTACAGAAGGCGGAGCGTATGGGTGGCGATCATCTTCTCCTCGTCCGTCGGGATCACCCAAACCGAAGGTGATGCATCATCCGGGGAGATCCGCAGGGACCCTTCCCGATTCGCCGTCGGGTCCAGCTCCACCCCGAGCCAAGCGGCATCGGTGCAGACCCGCCGGCGGATCTCCGCATCGTTCTCACCCACCCCCGCGGTAAACACCAAGGCGTCCAAGCCGCCCAGGGAGGCGGCCAGGGCGCCGAGGGTCTGACCGATGCGGTAGACGAAATAGTCGATCGCCTCCCGTGCCCTCGGATCGTCGCTCGCGTGCAGCGCCCGCAGATCGTTGCTGACACCGGAGAGGCCGAGGAGGCCCGAGCGCTTGTAGAGCAGCTCTTCGAGCTCGGGCACACCCATGCCGTCCTCGCGCATGAGATACAGGAGCACGCCCGGATCCAGCATCCCGCAGCGGGTGCCCATGGGAACCCCGTCGAGGGCCGAGAAGCTCATGGAGGTGTCCACGCTTCGGCCGCCGCCGATCGCGGTCATGCTGCAGCCGCTGCCCAGATGGGCCACCACCACCCGCCCTTCGGCGACGGCGGGGGCCAGCTGCCGCAGCCGCTCGACGATGTACTCGTACGACAGACCGTGAAACCCGTAACGGCGCACGCCGCGCTCGAAGAGCGCATAGGGCAGCGCGAACCGCTCGGTGACCGCCTCCCGGCCCCGGTGGAAGGCGGTATCGAAGCAGGCGACCTGGGGCAGGTCCGGATGCTCGGCAGCCACGGCTCGAATCGCCGCGAGATTGTTCGGCTGGTGAAGCGGGACCAGCGGGATCAGACGCGTGAGGGCCGTGATGACATCGCCATCGATGCGCACCGGCTGGCGGTACGTCTCGCCGCCGTGGACGACGCGGTGGCCGACCGCGAGGATCTCCCGGCCGGCGGCGGCGTCTTCGAGCCAGCTCCAGATCTGCCCGAAGGCCTGCGCGTGGCCGCGCCCCTCGCTGACGGGCTCCCAGTAGCTCTCCGACAGCAGCGTCCCCTCGCTCGACTTGGCGACGAAGTGCGGGGCGGTGCCGATACCTTCGACGCGGCCCTTGGCGCTGAGTACCGGCTCGTCCCGGAGCACACTGTAGAGGGCGAACTTGATGCTCGAGGAGCCGGCATTCAGTGTCAGGATCGACCCGCCCATCAGAGCGGCCCCGCCCGCCCCTGACGCACGGCCTGGGCGTACAGCACCGCCGTGGCCGCCGAGGCATGGCGGGTGCGCAAGCTGTCCGCACGGGAGGTGAGGATGATCGGCACCCGGGCGCCGAGCACCACCCCCGCGGCTTCCGCGTTCGCCAGAAAGATGAGCTGCTTGGCGAGGATATTCCCTGCCTCCAGGTCGGGCGCCACGAGGACGTCCGCCACCCCGGCGACCGGCGAGTCGATCTTCTTGATCTTGGCCGCCTCCAGATTGATGGCATTGTCCATCGCCAAGGGGCCGTCCACCTGGCCGCCGGTGATCTGCCCGCGGTCCGCCATCTTGCACAATGCGGCCGCGTCGAGGGTGGACTGGATCTTCGGGCGGACCGTCTCAACCGCGGACAGGATGGCGACCTTGGGGCGCTCCACACGGAGCGTTTGGGCGAGATCGATCACGTTCTGGCAGATATCCCGCTTGGCGTCCAGGTCGGGGGCGATGTTGACTGCCGCGTCCGTGACCAGCAGGAGCTTCGGATAGGTCGGGACATCCATGACGAAGACGTGGCTGATGCGCCGCTCGGTGCGGATGCCAGTCGAGCCGCTGACCACGGCGCCCAGCATTTCGTCGGTGTGCAGGCTCCCCTTCATCAGGATCTCGACCTCCCCCGCGCGAACCAGCTCCACCGCCTTTGCCGCCGCCGCGTGGCTGTGTGGGGCATCCACGATGCGCACTCCGTCGAGTGCTATATGCTCGGACTCCGCCACCCCGCGGATCTTGGTCTCCGGCCCCACCAGAATCGGCTGAATCAGGTTGTCGCCGGTCGCATCCATCGCCCCTTGCAGGGAGACCAGGTCGCAAGGGTGAACGACAGCCGTCGCGATCGGCTCGACTGGATCAACCGCCTCCATCAGGACCTTGAAGCTGTCGTGGTGCCGCACCGAGACCTCCGGGAGGCTCGGGCGCTCCACCCGGATGCGCTCCTTCGGGGCCACGACCTCGGCGACCCCGTTCATGACCGGCTCCCGATCCTGGTTCAGGACCTCGCAGTCGAACACCACGACTGACCCTTCCCGCTTCTCCCGCACCTTGATGCGAGCGGTCACCGTGTCCCCCAGGTGCACCGGCCGGTGAAAGCGGGCATCCTGCCCCCGATAGACCGTGCCGGGGCCTGGCAGAACGTTGGCAAGGAGGCTCGAGATCAGCCCGGTCGCCCAAAGGCTGTGCCCGACGATTCCTTTGGCACCGCTGCGGATCGCGTAGGCCTCGTCCACATGGGTCGGATTGAGATCCCCGGAGACCTTGCTGAACAGGGCGACGTCGTCCCGCGTGAGCGTGCGCTGAAACTCCGCGGTCTG
>Ga0307418_1000241_pt1 | contig 16171 bp, 13 predicted proteins | sample SalMarWE160220MG_2_FD_202160 | JGI IMG/M metagenome (GOLD analysis project Ga0307418, IMG submission 202160) | Salt marsh sediment microbial communities from the Plum Island Ecosystem LTER, Massachusetts, United States - WE1602-20 | ecosystem: Environmental > Aquatic > Marine > Intertidal zone >...
GGCGTCGTCGGGGATGACCACCCGGTGATGGTCCTCGTAGTGGGTCCGCAGGCCCTGCAGGATATTCACCGTTTCGTCGACGCCCGGCGGATCCACGATGACGGGCTGGAAGCGCCGCTCCAGGGCGCCGTCCTTCTCGATGTACTTGCGGTACTCGTTCAGCGTGGACGCGCCGATGCACTGGAGCTCACCACGAGCCAGCGCGGGCTTCAGCATGTTGGACGCGTCGATGGCGCCCTCCGCCGCCCCCGCACCCACCAGGGTGTGGAGCTCGTCGATGAACAGGATCACCGTCTGCGTCTGCTGGATCTCGTTCATCACGGCCTTGAGCCGCTCCTCGAACTGGCCCCGGTACTTGGTGCCCGCGATGACTGCCGCCATGTCCAGCGCCAGCACCCGGTGGTCCTTGAGCGCCTCGGTGACCTCGCCGCGAGCGATGAGCTGAGCGAGGCCTTCGACGATGGCGGTCTTGCCTACGCCGGGCTCGCCGATGAGCACGGGGTTGTTCTTCTTGCGGCGGCACAGGATCTCCACCACGCGCTCGATCTCGCCGGTGCGGCCGATGGTGGGGTCGAGCTTGTTCTGGCGCGCGAGGTCCGTCAGGTCGCGGCAGAAGTGGTCCAGCGCCGGGGTCTTGGACTTCTTCTCGCCGGGCTTGGACTGGACGCCGGGGGTGGCGGACGCGCCGATGCCCGCCGGCTCGGAGGGGGCGACGTCCGATCCCAGGACCTTCAGCGTCTCCGCCCGTGCCTCCTCGAGCGTGACGCCCAGGGAGTTGAGGACGTTGGCGGCAATGCCCTTCTCCTCCCGAAGGAGCCCCAGGAGCAAATGCTCGGTGCCCACGTAGGAGTGGTTGAAGTCCCGGGCCTCGGCCATGGCGAACTCCAGGACCTTCTTGGCCCGAGACGTATAGGGCAGCTCCCCCAGCGCGATGGTTGCCTTGCCCTTGCGCACCGACTCCTCGACGCGTTCGTGGATCTGATCCAGGTCCACGTTGAGGTTGGTGAGAACGGCGGCGGCGACCCCCTCACCCTCACGGATGAGACCCAGGAGGATGTGCTCCGTGCCCACGTAGTCGTGTTGGAGCCGGATGGCCTCTTCCCGGGCCATCGCCAGGACTTTGCGAACCCGGTCGGTGAAGTTGTAGTTCATCTCCCCTCTCGACGGAGCCGGCCCTCCTCAGGCGCGTTCTGGAAACTCGTCACCCCCGACACCCTTGGGGGGGACATCACCTTCGCTCGCGAGCACACTACGGACATAGGACGCCCGGTGCACGTCGTTTTCAGCGGGAGGGAGGTCACGGCCGGCGGCCTGCTCGAGATGCGCAGGCTGCGTGAAGATCATGATCTTGTTCAGCGTGTATACACGAAGCCCCGGGAGGAGTTTCAGGCTGGCGCCGAGGCGAACGCCCGACAGCAGATTCATCAGTTCCTCGAACGACAGTGACCTCGCGTAGCGCAGCAGTCCGTAGGCCCTCCAGATCTTGTCCTCGGTCACCGCGCGAGCGTCCCGGAGCAGCACTTGACGGGCCTTGCTCTCGTATTCGATGACCTGTCGCACGACCTTGTCGAGGTGGTCCACCAGGTCCTCCTCGGTCTGGCCGAGGGTGGTCTGGTTGGACACCTGGAAGAAGTTGCCCACCACCTCGGACCCCTCCCCGTAAAGTCCCCGGAAGGTGAGCCCCACCTGTCCGAGGCCCTGCAGGACCCTGCCGATCTCCTTGGTCAGGACCAGGCCCGGGAGGTGCATGAACACCGAGGCCCGGAGTCCTGTTCCCACGTTCGTCGGACAGCTGGTGAGGTACCCGAACTCGTGGTGGTACGCGAAGGGCAGCTCCTGACCGAGCTCCTCGTCCAGACGATCCACGAAGCTCCATGCCTCGGAGAGCCGGAGTCCGGACACGAGGCTCTGGATCCGCAGGTGGTCCTCCTCGTTGACGAGGACGCTCAGGGGATCACGCCCGGACAGGAGCACGGCGGCACCCCGGGCGGGACCGCCGTCCCCTTCGCCGAGCAGCTCGCGGGTGAGGAGCCGACGCTCCAGGAGCACGTGTCGAAAGCGGCTGTCCAGCTCGCTGAGCTCGAGGAGCGAACCGTCCCGGAGGCCGTCGGTGCGGGCCGCCGAGTCGCGGAAGCGCTTCAGCACCGCCTCCCGGTCGTTCACGCGAGCCCTGGGGCCGAAGGCGTAGCCCTGGATGTTGCGCGCCACGCGGACCCGCGTGGAGAGGACGATGTCGGCGTGATCGCCGCTGGCTTCGAGCCAGGAGAGGCCGTGGTCGGGAATGGGGGTCAGCTCGTCCACTGCGCTACCTCGCCGGTTCGAGGTCGCGGATCTTGTCCCGGAGCTCGGCCGCGCGCTCGAAGTCCTCTGCGTCCACGGCCCGCTGGAGCTTCCTGCGCAGTCCCTCGAGGCGCTTCTCCATCTCGTTGGCGCTGGGGTCCGGTGGCAGGTACACCTTGCCGACGTGCTGTGTGGCGCCGTGGATCCGTCGCAGCAGGCCCCGGAGCTGGGTCTCGAAGGTCGCATAGCAGTGCGGACAGCCCAGCCGGCCCGTCTCCCGGAAGTCCGCGAACGTGAGGCCGCAGAAATCGCACGTGACTTCGGGGTCGCCCTCCTCACCCGAGGGGGTCTGCCCCATCTGGGCCAGGAAGTCGGTCAGGGGGATGTTCACCGACTCCGGCGAGGTCTCCAGACCTTTCGCCGCCGCGCACTTCTCGCACAGGTGGTACGTGGACATCTCGTTGTTCACGATCTGCGTCAGGTGAACCACCGCGTCACCGGATCCACAGTTGTCACAGACCATGTCTCACATCTCGCTCCGATCCCACGAGGCGTCCGTCCAGCACCCGCTACCCCGGAAGCATCGGTTGGAGCCGTCCATCGGTCAGAAGGAGGGATCGGTCGGCCCGGGCGGCGAGATCGCTGTTGTGCGTCACGACCACCATGCAGAGCCGGTGCGCCTCCTTCAGGTCGAAGAGCAGATCGTGCAGCCGCTGGCTGGTGTGATTGTCCAGGTTTCCGGACGGCTCGTCCGCCAGGAGCACCAGGGGACGATTGACCAGGGCCCGGGCCACCGCCACCCGCTGCTGCTCGCCTCCCGAGAGCTGACTTGGCTTGTGCGAGTCCCGGTGCTCCACCCCCACCGCCGCCAGCAGCTCTCTCGCCCGCTCCCGGGCCTCCGCCACCGACGCCCCGGCCAGGAGCGCCGGCATCATGACGTTCTCCATGGCGTCGAACTCCCGGAGCAGGTGATGGAACTGGAAGACGAAGCCCACGTACCGGTTCCGCACCGCCGCCAGCTCCTCCTCCTGGAGGCCCGCCACCGCACGGCCTCCGAGGAGGACATCGCCTCCGGACGGGCGGTCCAGTGCCCCCAGGAGGTGCAGGAGCGTGGACTTGCCCGCGCCGCTGGCGCCCACGATCGCCACGGCCTCCCCCGCCCGCACCTCGAGGTCCACGCCCTCGAGGACGCGCAGCTCGCCGCCGTCTCCTCCGACGTAGCTCTTCTGCACCCCCCGAGCCACCACCGGGAGGACGCCTTCCGAGGCCTGCGAGGGGGCGCCGTCACTCATGGCGGATGGCGTCCACGGGCTCCAGGCGGGACGCCTGGTACGCGGGGTAGATGGTGGCCAGGAACGAGATCAGCACGCTGGCGCCCACGATCTTCGCCACGTCGCTGATCTGCACGGCCACCGGGAGGTGGTTCACGAAATAGACGTCCTCCGGGATGGGGATGATCTCGTAGCGCTTGAGGATGAAGCAGAGGACGAGGCCGAAGATCGTGCCCGCCACCGTGCCGACGACGCCGATCCACGCCCCCTGGAGGATGAACACCTTGAGGATCCCGCCGCGGGTCATGCCCATGGCCTTGAGGATCCCGATCTCCCGCGTCCGGTCGGAGACCACCATCACCAGGGTGCTGACAATGTTGAACGCGGCGACCACGACGATGAGGAAGAGGATCAGGCCCATGGCCAGCTTCTCCAGCTTCAGGGCGCTGAAGAGCGAGCGGTTGGTGGTGATCCAGCTCTCCACGTCGTAGTTCATCCCCAGGCGGTTCTGGATGCTGTCCCCGATGGCCGTGGCCATCGACGGATCCGAGGTGCGCACCCCCACGCCGGAGACCTCGTCGGCCTGGATGCCCAGCAGCTTCTGGGCGTCCGCCAGCGTGGTGTAGACGTTGCCGGTGTCGTACTCGTACATCCCGGTGGTGAACGTTCCCGTCACCTGGAAGGGCTGGATCTGCGGGTGCAGCCCGAAGATGTCGGTCTTCAGGTTCTCCATGGCGACGACCGTGAGGGTGTCGCCCGTGTAGACCTGCATGCGGTCGGCCAGGCCGCTGCCCACGAGCATCGGCGGGAGCCCGGACTTGGGCCGCTTCAGGCTCAGCACGCCCTGGATGATCTTCCGGTCCATCTCCGTCGTCGCGGATCGGACGGTGTCCACGCTGACGCCGTAGAGGTGCGCCGCCTGGGCGTAGCGGCCGTCGGGGCTCGCGCGTACCAGGGACACGTCCGTGAGGACGAAGGGCGCGGCGCCCACCACGCCGGGCACCGAGAGCACCGTGTCCACCACCCCCTTCCAGTTTTCCATGCGCAGGCTGCTCCCCTGCTGCAGGATCATGACGTGGGGGGTTGACTCCAGGATCTTGCCCTTCAGGTCCTTCTGCATGCCGGTCATCACCGCGATGACCACGACCAATGCCGTCACGCCCACGATGACGCCGCCCAGGGCGATCCACGTGATGAGCGAAAGGAGCCCCCGGCGCCGGCCGGCGCCCAGGTAGTGGCGTGCGATGAACCAGTAGAGCCGGCCCATCGCGCTACCGACCCCGCGCGCTGAAGGGTCGCCTGGCACCGGCGCGTGCGCTCACTCGTCCGCCCTCAGCACGGGAAACAGGATCACGTCGCGGATGGAGGACTGGTTCGTGAGGAGCATGACCAGACGGTCCACGCCCATACCCACGCCTCCCGTGGGGGGCATGCCGTACTCCAGGGCGCGGATGTAGTCCTCGTCGATCTGCTGTGCCTCGTCGTCGCCCTCGGCACGGAGCCGCGCCTGACCCTCGAAGCGCTCGCGCTGATCCAGCGGGTCGTTGAGCTCCGAGAAGCCGTTGAACATCTCCACACCCGCGATGTAGAGCTCGAAGCGCTCGGTGGTACCGGCGGCGTCGTCCCGCCTGGGCTTCGCCAGCGGGGAAAGCTCCCGAGGGTAATCCAGCACGAACGTCGGCTGCACCAGCGTGGGCTCCACCAGCTCGCCGAAGAGCTTGTCGATGAGCTTGCCCCGCCCCGCCCCCGCCAGCTCTGGAATGGACAGATCTTCAGCCCGGCGCCGGAGCTCCCCTTCCCCCATGTCACGCACGTCGGAGGCGAGGGAGTCCGACAGCGCATCCAGCAGTCGGATGCGCCGGAACGGCCTCGTCACCCGGATCTCGTGGTCGCCGAAGGTGAGGAAATCCGCTCCCGTCACCCGCTCCACCACATGGGTCACCATGCGCTCCACGAGGTCCATCTGGTCTTCATAGTCGGTGAAGGCCTGATACCACTCGAGCATGGTGAATTCGGGGTTGTGGAACCGGTCGATGCCCTCGTTGCGGAAGTCCTTGCTGATCTCGTATACACGATCCATGCCGCCGACGATGAGCCTCTTGAGGTACAGCTCGTCGGCGATGCGCAGGAACATGGTACGCTCCAGCGCATTGTGCACGGTGACGAAAGGGCGCGCGGACGCGCCTCCGTAGAGCGGCTGGAGGGCGGGAGTCTCCACCTCGAGAAAGCCCTCGTCGTCCAGAAAACGGCGCAGCTCGGCCACGACACGAGCCCGCGTGCGGAAGACCGCCCGCACCTCGGGGTGTACGGCCAGGTCGGCGTAGCGCTGCCGGTATCGAGCCTCTGTGTCGGTGAAGCCGGAGTGTACACGGCGCTCGCCGGTCTCGGGATCCGTCTCGACCTTGCCGAAGGGGAGCGGCCGGAGGGACTTGGCCAGCAGGGTCCAGCTCCGGACCCGGACCGTCACCTCCCCCATGCGTGTTCGGAAGACGGGCCCCTCCACGCCGAGCCAGTCGCCGAGGTCCAGGAGCTCGAGGTCGGCGAAGCGTGCGTCGCCGAGGACGTCCTTCTTGAAGTAGAGCTGAAGCCGCCCGGAGGCGTCCTCGAGATGAGCGAAGATGCTCTTGCCGTGGGCGCGCCACGCCACGACGCGGCCCGCCAGGCGCACCGTGGCGCCGTCTCCGTCCTCGCTCAGCTCGCCGGCGGTCTCCGCCTCCTCGAAGGCGCTCACGACCCCGGCGGCGTGGTGGGTGGGGTCGTAGTTGTACGCGAACGGCTCGATGCCCCGAGCCCTGAGGGCTTCGAGCTTCTCCCGCCTCGCCTTCAGGACCTGGCTGAGATCGTCCATCGCCCGGCCCGTCTACGCCGCCGAGGCCGCGCCGAAGCGCTTCAGGTAGGCCTCGATGAACGGGTCGAGATCTCCGTCCATGACCCGGTGGACGTCGCTCACCTTGAGCTCGGTCCGGTGGTCGTTGACCATCGTGTACGGCTGGAACACGTAGGAGCGGATCTGGCTGCCCCACGCGATGTCCGCCTTCGTGGCCTCGACGGCCTCCCGCTCCTTCTCGCGCTCGTCCAGCGCGTGCTGGTACAGGGCCGCGCGCAGCATCTTCATGGCCGTGGACCTGTTCTTGTGCTGCGAGCGCTCCTGCTGGCACGCCACCACGATGCCCGTGGGGATGTGGGTGATGCGTACGGCGGAGTCCGTCTTGTTGATGTGCTGGCCACCTGCGCCGGAGGCCCGGTACGTGTCGATGCGCAGATCTCCCTCGTCGATGTCGATCTCGATGTCGTCCTCCACGAGGGGGTAGACGAACACGCTGGCAAAGGACGTGTGCCTGCGCGACTGGGCGTCGAAGGGAGAGATCCGCACCAGCCGGTGCACGCCCGTCTCGGCCTTGAGGTACCCGTACGCGCTCTCGCCCTTGATCTCGAGCGTCGCGCTCTTGACGCCCGCCTCCTCGCCCGGTTGCAGGTCCAGAACGCCGACCTCGAAGTCGTGGCGCTCGGCCCACCGGGTGTACATGCGGATGAGCATCTCGGCCCAATCCTGGGACTCGGTGCCGCCGGCGCCCGGGTGGATGGTCACCAGGGCCTCCCGGTGGTCGTCCTCGCCCTGGAGCATGGTGCGCAGCTCCAGCGCCTCCACCGCGACGGCCAACGACTCCATCCCGTGCTCCCATTCGGCCGTCAGCTCCGCGTCATCCTCTTCCTCGAGAAGCTCGGCCAGCGTCCGGAGCTCCGTCGCCTTCCGGCTCAGCTGATCCCAGGGCTCCGCCCAGACCTTGATGCGGTTGGCCTCGGCGATGGTCTCCCGCGCCTTCTCCTGGTTGTCCCAGAAGCCAGGTCGCGCCATGACCTCGTCCAGCGCCGTCAGCCGCTCTCTGCGCCGCTCGAGGTCAAAGGTACCCCCTGAGCTCATCCACCTTGCTCTCCAGCTCGGCGAGACGCTCCAACTGCTCCTTGGTCATGTGGACTCGATGGCTGAGTGTTCGGTACGGGAAGATGCGAGAGGGGCCGTCCCGGCGGACGGCCCCTCCTCAGGCCCAACGCGCCGGAATATACCGGGGTCCCGGGGGGGCATCAACGGCGACCCGGCCCCTTCGCTGTGCCGCTAGAAGACTCGCTGACCCTGGGCGAGGACGTCGTTGAGCGCCTCGGTCCAATAGGTGGTTCCGGACGCGATCTCGTCACCGACCTGATCCACATACTCCCTCCAGGATTTCTCGATCTCGTCCTCGAAGTCCTCCTTCAGGGTTCCACCGGCCAGCGCACGCTGATGCCGATCGGGGTTGTAGGTGATGATGTCGGAGACCAGCACGCGTGCAAGTCTCCGCGCCTTGTCGTGAGGGTCACGCTTGCCGAAGGTGAACCCCGCCAGGGGCTGCGCGGGCGACTCCGAGGGAGCGGACGGCGCCTCCGCGGCGGGCGCAGGCTCCGGCTCGGGCTCCGGCTCCAACCCGGACCCGGGCTCCGCCGGGGGCTCCACCTCCAGGGGCGTCTCCTCCGTGGGCAGGGCCATGGTTTCCATGAAGTCCGTGCCGGTCTCCAGAGAGTCGCCGAAGGACGATCTCCCCTCCCGCGCCTCGTCCAGAGACTCCTCCACCGTACCCACGGACTCGATCTCCAGGCTTCCGGCGTCGATCTCCTCATCCGTCTCGAACACCCACTCTTCCGGGGGCTGCATGGGCTCCGCCGCCGCCGGCGCCACCACCTCCGCCGCGATGTCCGTGTCCGCTGAGGAGGGCTCGGGGATCTCCTCGGGCTCCGGCTCCTCCGGAGCCTCCGGAGCCTCCGGGAGCGCCGCGTCCTCCGCACCCTCCGGAGCCTCCGCCCTCTCGAAGGTCCAGTCGCCCGAAGGCTCTTCTTCCGGCTCCGCGGCTGCCGGGGCCTCCACCTCGGCCGGCGCCGCCACCTCCGCCGCGACATCCATGTCCGCCGCGGAGGGCTCGGGAATCTCCTCGGGCACCGGCTCTGCCGGCGCCTCCGGGACCTCCGGGACCTCCGGAGCCTCCGGGACCTCCGGAGCCTCCACCGCCTCGAAGGTCCAGTCGCCCGAAGGCTCCTCCTCGGGCTCCGCGGTTCCCGGGGTCTCCACGTCGGCCGAGGTCTCCATCTCCGGCGCGGTATCCGTGTCCGCCTCCTCGGAGGGCTCGGGGGTCGCTTCGGGCTCCGGCCATGGCTGCTCCTCCACATCGGGCTCCGGCAGCACCGGTGCCGGCGGCGGCAGGGGCGCGGGCGCCGGCGCGGCCGCCACTCCTTCCTCCGGTCGCTCCACACGGAAGGTGGTGGCGCAGATGGAGCAGCGGACCTTCACGCCACCTGGCGGGACCTTCGCCGGGTCGACCGGAAAGGACGTCGAGCAATCGGGGCACTGGACGGTGATGACCATGGTCTTCGATTCGCGGCGTGAGGCGTCAGGGAAGCACTTGGATGGCTGAGGTCTCGATGTCGGGTGACGCCAGCGAGGCCGCGTTCTCGGCGGACGCGGTCTCGAGCGTCGGGAGCTGATGACGCCGATCGACGACGTACACCGACCCGGGAAGCGTCTTCGCGTAGGTCTTCATCTCCGCCGCGAGCTCGGAGATCTGTCCCGTGTGCTCGAAAGCCTGGGTCTGGTTCGTGACCACCCCGATGGACAGCGTCATGAGGGGAATGCGGTGGATGTGCCCCCTGCGGTCCTTGCCCAGGAAGTAGCCGGCCCGGCGGTCCTCCTCGGTGTACTGGTACGGGATGAGCTCGTCGAAGAGGCGGATGATCTCGTCGCAGGTACGCTCCAGGTACTCCACCGAGACGTTGAAGATGAAGTCGTCCCCGCCGATGTGCCCCACGAACCCCCCGGGCGCGAGGCCACGGACCATGTCCCGCAGGATGCGGGACAGGATGCGGATGACGCCGTCACCGTACGTGTACCCGTACCGGTCGTTGAACTCCTTGAAGTGGTCCAGGTCCGCGTAGCAGACGGCGAAGCGCTCCCCGGCTTCCAGGCGGTAGGCCATGTCCCGGGCGATGTGGTTCGTGCCCGGGAGTCGGGTCGTGGGATGCACGCTGACGTCACGATCGGCTCTGCGGAGCACCTGATCGAGGCGTAGAAGCTTCTCCCGGGGGGGCAGACCCTCGTGCACGACCTCATCGGCGCCGGCCACCAGGCACTCCACGGCCAGATCGGGCTCGTCGGCGGGAACGAGGACGACGAGAGGCACGATGGCCGTGAACGCATCCTGCTTCAGCGTCCGGCACAGATCGAGGACCTCGTCGGCGTCCCGGTTGGTCTCGAGGACGAGGCACGCGGGAAAAGTGCGGTTCAACAGCGCCCGCACGTCCGCCGCCTTCGTTACGGCGAGGACGCGAAGAGCGTTCTGCTCCCCGAAACGGCCTACCAGGGGAGACTCTTCAACATGGCCCGGTCCGAAGTAGAGGACCGTTCTTTCCGCTGCCATTCAACCTCTCGCGGGGGGGACCGGTGAGGAGGTTACCGTACGGCCGAGTGCGATGTCAAACCTTGTCAAACCTTGCCTCGATCGAGCCTGCGCACCAGAAGAAAATCCACGTGTCGGGCCTCTTTGTCGACCCGGGCCACCTGGACGCGGACCCGATCCCCGAGGCGGAATCGCCGTCTGCCCCGGTCTCCCACCAGGGCATAGGAGCCCTGGTCCAGGCGGTAGAAGTCGTCGCGAAGGCTGTTGACGTGCACGAGTCCGTCGACGAAGTAGGCGTCGAGAGTAACGAAGAATCCGAACGCCAGCACGCCGGAAATGCGCCCCTCCAACTCCTCGCCGAGGTGGCGCTCCATGAACTCGACCTTCTTGAGGTCCACCGAGTCACGCTCGGCCTCGTCGGCCGCCTGCTCCCGGGCGCTGGCACGGTCGGCGATGGCCTGGATCTCGTCCGGCTCGCGCTCCCGGGGAGGCCGTCCCAGGACCAACGTCCGCACCACCTCGCGGTGCACCACGAGATCCGGGTACCGGCGGATGGGTGACGTGAAGTGCAGGTACGCCGTGGACGCCAGGCCGAAGTGTCCGAGGTTCGCGGGGTCGTAGCACGCGCGCTGGAGCGAGCGCAGCACCACCGTCGAGACCAGCTCCTCCTCGGGACGTCCCTGGACCGAGGTGAGGAGCTGCTGGATGTCCCTGGGTGTCAGCGTCTTCCTTCTGGGGAGCCGGTAGCCGAGGGACTGCAGGAATGCCGCCAGCTCCTCCGCCTTCTCCCGAACCGGGGGCTCGTGTACCCGATAGAGCACCGGCAGCCCGCGAGCCGCGGCGGCCCGCGCCACGGCCTCGTTGGCCAGGATCATGAAGTCCTCGATGAGACGGTGGGTCTCGAGGCGCTCCACCTTCTGGATGTCCAGGGGGGTGCCGTCGTTGTCGAGGAGCACCCGGGACTCCGGCAGGTCGAGGTCCAGAGAGCCGCGCTCGACGCGCTGCGCGCGCACCTTTCGCGCCATGTCGTCCAGGCGACGCAGCGCATCGTCGAGCTCGGGACCCAGAGAGCCCTTTCCGTCCAGGACCTGCTGTGCCTCCTCGTAGGAGAGGCGCCGGCGACTGCGCACGCGCGTGCGCTCGAAGCGCTCGCTGTGGACGCGCCCGTGGATGTCCATCTCGAGGAACACGGACACCGCCTGGCGGTCCACGTCCGGGCGCAGGGAGCACGCGTCTCCGGACAGCATCTCCGGGAGCATGGGGATCACACGATCCACCAGGTAGACGCTGGTGCCGCGGGCCATGGCCTCCAGGTCCACCGGACCTCCCTCCGGGACGAAGTGCGACACGTCCGCGATGTGGATCCCCACTTCCTGGAGACCGCCTCCGAGGTCGCGGACGGAGAGGGCATCGTCGTGGTCCTTGGCGTCGGCCGGGTCGATGGTGAAGACCACGAGGTCCGTCCGGTCCACCCTGTCCGCCCCGGGATCCGCCGCCGCCGCCTTCGCGGAGCGCTCCGCGGCGGAGGACACTTCCGGCGGGAAGTCCAGGATCAGTCCGTAGCCGTGCGCCACGGCGAGCACGTCCACGCCGGGATCGGAGAGGCGCCCCAGGACATGCTCCACCGCACCGATGGGGCTGTTGCTGCCGTCGCCGAACGTCTCGATGCGCACCACGACCACGTCCCCGTCGTCTGCACCGCCCTCGTCTCCCCGAGACACCAGGATCTGGCGGGAGAGCCGCCGGTCCAGCGGCAGCACGTAGGAAAAGCGCCTGGACCGGTGCAGCGTGCCCACCACCGTGTGACGCGCCCGCTCCAGGACCTTGATGACCCGCCCCACGGGGCTGCGCCCCGCCGGACGGCTCTCGATGCGCAACACCACCCGGTCGCCGTCCATCGCCGAGGCCAGGTTCACCGCCGGCACGAAGACGTCTCCGCCGCCCCCCTCGGGGCGCACGAACGCGTCGCCGTTGCGCGTGAGGGACGCAGTGCCGACCCGCAGGTCCATCTTCCCCGGAAGGCCGTACCTGTTTCCCTTCACCCGATAGACCTTGCCCGCCCGCTCCATCCCCGCCAGCGAGCGCCTGAACCTGCGGTACTCCTCGGTGGGGATGTCGAGCTGCCGCGCCAGGTCCTTGGGCTTCAGCGGACCACGGGAGGAGGCCGAGAGAGCCTCCAGGACCTTCGCCTCGAGCTCCCTGGTGGCGAGCCCCTTCCCCTTCGAGCGCGGGCTCACCTGCTGCGCGTCAGCCGGCCGGAGAGCGTCCACCTGAGGCCGCCGGGGGTCGCCTCCGGGGCGACGTGCAGACCGGTGCGCAGACCGGCGCGGGCCGACACGTATGCGTCCACGGCGCTGAGCAGGTGGTTGGCCAGAACGGCGCCCATGGTGGCGGAAGCCTCCCGGAAGCGAGCGTCGCTCCGGTTGATGAAGTGCCGATACTCGGCCAGCGCCGCGCTCTTGCCGGTCCAATCCCAGAGATAGGCCGTGCCGTAGGCCTGCTGTTCGTAGTAGGCCAGGGCCTGCTGGTAGGCCGGATCCCCTTGCGCCGGCGTGACCCCCGGTGGGAAGTAGATCTCCCGGGCCAGGGCCCACTTGGCTCCATTGAAGGTGGACCGATCCCCCTCCGGCTGGACCCCGCCCTGGCTGGGATCGGCGTCATAGGCGCCCGAGCGGGTCCACTTGCTCATGGCCTCGTAGTACGCCCAGGGACCCTCCACCCGCTTTCCCGATTGGATCCTGCCGGTGGTCCAGGCGACGTCCCGGTACCGATCCCGGAAGTGTCGTCCCGACGCCTGAAGCTCCAGGCGGGTGACCCACAGACCGGCCTCGAGGAGTCCGTAGGCCCACGCCCGACGCTGGCCGAGGTGCCACTGTCCCCATCCCGGAAGCACGAGGGAGCGTGCCGCCGTAGCCGCGGGTGCTCTGGACGCCATGGAGACGGCGACCTGAGCGCCCAGGGGAGAGGGCAGCCAGAGGGAGAGGGGCACGAGCAGCGCGGCCGCAGCCGCACCGCATGCGTTGTGCGTCGACCTGCCTGGCCGCATCAGAACATGACCGAGAAGGTCACGTGCACCGGCTCGGTCTGGCCGGTAAGGGTCGAGACCGCCAGCGACTTCGCTATGGACAGGTCGAACCGTTCGTAGTGGAGGCCCAGTCCCACGCGGGCGCCGCTCTCGGCGTCCACGTCGTTGACCACGTAACCGGCACGCAAGTAGAGGGCGTCCTCGACGCCTGCCTTGAGCTCCGAGCCCACGTAGAAGGCCATGGGCCCGGGATTGCGGACGCGCTCCTGGACCTCCGTGGTGATCCAGGCCTGAAGATCCCGACGCTGAGTCAGGGATCTCAGGACGTCGTAGGCGACGGCCACGCGGGCGCGCGTCGGAAGGGGATCAGCCTGCGCCGCGTTGACCACCTGGAAGCGCGGACCCATGTGCGCCACCATGGCACCGACGCGCAGCGGGAATGCGTGGGTGGGCTCGAGCTGGATGCCGGCATCCACCGCGTAGGTCGTGGCGACGGTACCACCCTCCGGGCAAAGGCCGCGGCAAGAGAGCCTGAACTGGACCATCTTGAGATTCACACCGGCGTCCAGATGGCCCAGGATCCGGGTTGCGGCGGACAGGACGGCAAGGTGATTGCGGACGCTGATGGTGCCCACCACGTTCCCGTCGGCGTCGGTGAGGTCCTGGCTGCCTTCGTCCAGGAGCAGGTACGAGACCCCCAGGACGCCCACGCCGGGCTTGGCGAACAGCAGTGAAGCCGCGGTCTCCGTGCCGGCGACCTGATCCCCCCGGATCATCACGAAGCGGGAGCGATTCACCGCCGCGAGCCCCGCCGGATTCCACCACACCGACTCCGGTCCCTGCATGGCGGTCATGGCACGACCGACGGCGACGCCCTTCGCCCCCACGGGGAGCAGGAGGAAGAGAGCGCCCTCGGTGGACGAAGGGCTGCTCGGGGCCAAGGAGGGCCCCTGGGAGGGCCCCTGGGCCGCGGCTCGCCCCTGCATCACGCACGTGAGGAGCAGAACCGAAAGCAGGCTACGCTCGACGCGCTTCATCGTCCTCCGGAACTCGGAATCCCAATTCTCCGAGGCGCGCGCGGTTCCTCCGCCACGACTTCGAAGATTTGACCCAAAGATCGAGGTACACCCGCCGCCCCAGAAAGTGTTCGATCTTGGCCCGCGCTGCCTGCCCGAGGTCACGGATGGCGTGCCCTCCCGCTCCGACGAGTATCGCCTTCTGCGACGGGCGTTCCACATAGACGTTCACCTGGATGTAAAGCGGATCCTCGCTCTCGCGGAACTCCTCGACCCGGCAGAACACCGAGTAGGGGACCTCCTGCGTGTACTGCTCGAAGACCGTCTCGCGCACGAGCTCGGCCACGAAGAACCGAACCGGCTCGCTGGCGACGTCGTCCTCCGGATACAGGAACGGCCCCCGGGGGAGCTCCGTGACGAGGGCGTCCAGGAGCGCCTGTACCCCCGTCCCGGTGAGGGCCGAGACCCGGTGCGTGACGCCGGCGTCGATGCTTCGCGCCCACGCTTCCCACGCCTCCAGGGTCGCGGAGTCGGCCAGGTCCGTCTTGTTCCAGGCGACGTGGACGGGTGCCCGTGCGTCGGCCAGAGCGTGCTCCAACCTGCCCGTATCCCGAGCGCGTGGACGTTGCGCCACGTCCACGACCAGGAGGACGACGTCGGCTTCGTGCAGCGCCTCGAGCGCGGCCCCGAGCATGGCACGCTGCAGCAGGTCCCTCGCCTCCAGCAGCCCGGGCGTGTCCAGGAAGACGAGCTGGGCGTCGCCCACCGTCAGGATGCCGGTGACGCGTTGCCAGGTGGTCTGCGCCCTCGCGGTGACGATGGACAGATGCTGGCCCACGAACCGGTTCATCAGGGTGGACTTGCCGGCGTTGGGGCGACCTAGAAGCGTCACGTACCCCGTCCGGGTCTGGGGCACCGTCGAGGGCGTGGTGGCGTCCGGCGTCGTCATGGCCACCAGTTTCGTCGGGATCCGACGGGTTGGCAACGAACGGTGGCCACGCAGGCGCGGCCTCGCGCATCTCTCGTCCGGGACGCCGAGAGCACGGGAACGGCGCGTGACGCCATGGGGTATTGTGCTCGTCCAGAGTGCACCTTCCGCCGACCCCGAGATCATGCTTCAAGGTCTCGTTTGCCTTTCGTGTCTCTTGACGGCGACTTCGGGTGCGGCTGTGCCGGGTCCGGGAGCGCCGGTTGTCGCTGCGGCGCGCGCGGAAACGCCTGCGCCCGCTCTGCCGCGTCCCCTTCCGTTCTACTACGACCTGTACACGTTCCGTGGCAACGCCGGGAGCACGGACGTCGTCGCGGCCTTTGCGGTGCCCGTCGATCGGCTGGGACGGGAGCATGTGGCCCGAGATGTACGGTACCGCTTCGACGTGACCCTCATCTTGGCCGACACGGCGGTGCGCCGCGTGTACCGGACGGCCGACTCCATGTTCGTGAGCGTGCCCCGCCCGCTGGCCGGCACACGCCTGCTCTACACGCAGGTCCAGGTGCAGGCGCCGCCGTCCATCAGCACCGTTCAGCGGGTGATCATGACCGACGCGACGACACCCGGGATCGGTCAGCTCTACAGCACGCCGTTCCAGATCCCCGACTACAGCGGGACCAGGCTGATGCTGAGCGATGTCGCGCTGGGCCTGCCCGATGCCGGGGGAGGATGGAAGCGCGGCAACGTCCACCTGGCGCTCCTGCCCACCAGCCAGTTTCCGGGAAGCTCGTTCGAGCTCTACTACGAGATCTACAACCTTCCTGCCGGGGATCGGTACGGTACCGAGATCGCCATCCAGCCACTGGACGCGAAGGGTTCCAGGGACCTCCAGGAGGGGCGTGCGGTGCGCACCCGGTTCGAGGGGGAGTCCACCGCCGGGGCCGACGGTGTCCTGCGCGAGCTGCGTCGGGTGGACGCCTCCCTCCCCGACGGTCGTTATCACCTCACGGTCACCGTGACCAACAAGGAGACGCGCGAGACGGCGGCCAGCTCGAGGGACTTCGAAGTCCGGGGATGGAGCTCGGGCGAGACCCTGGTGCCTGCGAGGCCGTACAGAAACGACACCGGCGGCTGAAACGAGAGAACCCCCCGCGTCGACAAGAGGCGACACGGGGGGTTCGAAGAGAAGTCGGCGGCGACGTACTCTCCCACCAGGCTGCCCCGGCAGTACC
>Ga0307418_1000244_pt1 | contig 16125 bp, 19 predicted proteins | sample SalMarWE160220MG_2_FD_202160 | JGI IMG/M metagenome (GOLD analysis project Ga0307418, IMG submission 202160) | Salt marsh sediment microbial communities from the Plum Island Ecosystem LTER, Massachusetts, United States - WE1602-20 | ecosystem: Environmental > Aquatic > Marine > Intertidal zone >...
GGTTAAAAACCGATCCAGGTCGGACTCGGGACCGCTGACCTCAATAACGACACCTTCGGAAGTGTTTTTAACCCAGCCCTTGAGATCATATCGGATTGCCAGATTATAAATAAAGGGGCGAAAACCAACTCCCTGGACAATTCCGTTAATAAGAATCCGATATGCAGCAGGATGGTTCATATCAAGAAACTTTTTTGTCCTTGATATGCTCGGTGAGCCAATTGACCCAGTTCTCGATCCCTTCGCCTGTTGTGCAAGAAACCGGGAAGGTGATCAGGTCCGGATTCAACATCTGGACACCCTTTTGGAAATATTCCATATCAAATTTTACATAAGGCAGCAAATCGATTTTATTGATGATCAAGGCATCGACGTCTTGGTACATGGCTGGGTACTTATAAGGTTTATCATCACCCTCAGGAATGGAGGCGATTAGAACATTTTTATCAGTGCCCAATTTAAATGAAGCCGGGCAGATCAAATTGCCCACATTTTCCACTAAAAGCAGGTCAAACTGATCCAGGTCCAGTTCCATCAGGGCATTGCGGAGCATATGAGCGTCAATATGACATTGACCACCGGTGTTGATTTGAACTGCTGTTGCACCGGCTTCTGCTGCCCGATCCGCATCTATACTGGTTGCGACATCGCCGTCAATAACTGCAATCTCGTAGTCGGGTTTAACTAATGCCAGAGTTTTTTCAATCAATGATGTTTTCCCGGCGCCTGGAGAAGCCATGATATTGAGGCTGAACAAGTCTGCTTGAAGCAGCTGTTGTTTGTTTTCAGCGGCAAGTTGATCGTTGGCGCTGTGAACTCTTTCTACCACCGAGATTTTTTTTGTCATTGGTTCCTCTAAATGATATTAATGCTGTCGAGGTGGAATTCCTTGCCTTCCAGGATCTCCATCTTGTTGCTCTGGCAGAAAGGGCAGGGAGCTAATTCACCATCTACCATTGGGTATTCTTTCCCGCAATCCTGGCAGCGGAATTTAGCAGGGATCCTTTGGAAATGCAGTTTGGCGCCTTCACAAATGGTATTTTCAGTGATCAGATCCCAGTAAAACTGTACTGAATCATCTATCACGGTGGATAATTCACCGATCACCAGATAGAGATCGGTGATCTTCATCGCCGCGTTTTTTTCTCCATGCCTGATAGCGATTTCCGCTATTTGTTCAGTTATGGCTAATTCATGCATGAAATCAATTGCCTGCTCAGGATATTTAGTCCGGAATATTCAGTTTGCCTGCAGTCAGCAGGAATAGCACTGACATGATCACAGCGGATGAAAGGCACCACATACAGGTTGCGCCGATCACAAAAGGCTCCAGGAATGTCAGGTAGATTGAGAATAATATGCCAAATAGGGTGACCCCAAACAAAGCAAGGTTCAGGATCCTTGTATACTGTGGCAGATCCAGCAGTCTTCCCAGCCAGAGAATGATAATGACCAGGTATCCCATGACACCAAGCACACCTATCGGCAGGATGCCGAACAGGGTTGCAAATTCACTCTGCTGAACTGTGTTGCAATTTCCAACTGGACCGCAAACAGCTTCAATCTGGTTAAATTCAACATAGGACATATAACCAGCGATTCCGATTCCGATAACCGAGAGCAGCGGAATCAACCATTCAGGTGTACCCTTTTTGTCCGGGTCTAGATCCTTTCCAAGATTAAATCCTGCGAACACAAGGGCAGCGATCATTCCTACCAGGACGATAACAGAAAGGATGTTTCCAGCCAGGTCTGATTGGAATTTTTCCCGTAAGGTCAGCTGGTGTGTTAGAGAAGTGTTTTCCTCGCCTGAGCCGTTTTCTGGATCTCCAGAGGGGGAGTCCATAGCTTCAGTTAGGCCTTCAATAGTCGGCCAATCGATCCCGCCGTTTTTTAAGCCCTCTTCGATGATCCCGGGAAATTGTTCAGGGATTTCATTAGAACCTATCAGGACTTGATCTCCCACCACAAGAGTGGGAACGGCCTGCCGTTCATCGGGGACATCGAATAAATCTATATAATTACTAAATAGAGCATTGCCGGTTTCTGTGTAAGTATTTACACCGTAAATGACCAGCTGCGAACCGAACTGGCGATCCAATTCCGGCAGAACCTGTTCAATGACCTGGGCACAATGGCCGCAGGTGGGTGAATAAAACAGGACTGCATGGACAACAGGCGATTGAGCCTGGGCGGTATCTGCAAGTGGTGAAAAGCTCAGGATGGCAACAAGGCATATCAGAACGAAATTTCGAACGCGGATCATACATACTCCATGTATCTAGTAGTTTTTTACATTGGGAGATTATAGTCCCAATTCAAATAAATGTACACATTTATGAAAACTCAGGAATTCTCAGAGAGGCCTCTTCGAATCCGTCTTAAGTCTTTGTTTGTTTTTTCCTGATAATCGGAATTCAGGAGAACAAAAATATCCTGGGCTTGTGACATAAGCTGATTAGCCTGAACGTGTTCTGTTAAACCCTCCCAGGCCAGAGCTTGGTTTGCCAGGGCTATACCTTGCCGTAAGAGATCTCCGTTTTCCTGAGCCAAATCAAAAGACTGCTGATGATAATCAAGGGCCGTTTTGAGATCTGCCTGTCGGGATGAAATCATGCCTAGTAAATCGTAGATGATCACCAATGAAGACCGGGAATCCAGTGTCAGTGCGAGATCAAGGGCTACCAGGGCAAAACCTTGGGCGGGCTGGTATTTTTTATCCTGAAGATTGCAGTCTGCCAGGTTGATGAGAGCATTCAATTTCAAGGCGGGATCTGCAATTCTCTCAGCAGTTTCGAGGACATATTTATGGGATTTCACTGCATTTTTATAGTCCTTCAATATGCTGTAGGCCAAACCCCGATTCCCCTCTATGGCCGCTATCAAGGATGGATGATCTTTTTCGTTCAAAAGTCCTTTTACAGTGGCTAGTTCTTCTAAAGCGTGTTCGATTTGACCGGACATGATCAGGCAAACTCCGAGCTGGTTTAATGCCTGGGTTTGGCGGATAGTTTGACCATTTTTCAAGAATAATTCCGCAGCTTTTTTAAAATAATGAGCCGCTTCGGAATAGATGTTGCGTTCCAGGAATATCTTGCCTGCAGCGGAACAAGCTTCCGCAGCAATAAGGTGGTTTCCCTCTATTTCGGCATCATTTATTTTGGTTAGAATATTTTCCAGGTTTGGCATCGGGTTTCCTGTTTTTCAACAGGCTTATTTTAACACCAAGGTGGTGCAGTGTCCTTAGGGATAAGAACGCCTGAGATCGATTTAATAAATGGTTAATAAAAACCTGCTTTTGGCAGCAGGTTTTTATAGTTTCGATGAATGGACCAGAGATTTAGCCCTGCAGTCCATCCAGCCAGTTCAAGACGTCATTAAAAACTACTTCATGTTCCGGTTCATTATAGATTTCATGATATAGCTCATCATAAATGATCAGTTTGTTGTTCTGGGAGGAAACAAGGTTGTGCAGGTAGGTAGACCAGGCAGGATCGCAGATCCGATCCTGTCCTCCATGAAGCAGCAGGATGGGCAGAGTGATATTGGATCCTTTTTCCGCCACATAGGTGATTCCATCATTAATAACCGACGAAATTCGGGCGGTTGATTTTCCGTTATATACTAAAGGATCGTTTATATAGTTAGTAACAACCTGGGTGTCACGGCTTAACCCGCTTTTATCTATCCCAATTAGGCGAATTTTGGGGATGGTTTTTGAGATGATTGTACCAATTTTGACTGTGAAATCCGATACGTACTCTGGAACCATTACCAGAGATCCCGAAAGGATTGCGCCACTGACTTTTTCTTGATGATCGATCAGGAAACTTGCAGCTATCAATCCACCCAAACTGTGGCCAACCAGATATACCGGGAGACCAGGCTGCCATTCTTTTATCATTTCCAGATAAGTGAGAATTGGATTGATAAAAGAAGGAAAATCTTTGACAAATGACCGCGTTCCGGAGGATTTTCCGTGTCCGATCAGATCGAATCCGAAAACAGCATATCCCATATCAGTGAAATAATCAGCCAGATGTTTGTATCTGCCGCAGTGTTCATTGAGACCATGAACTACCAGAAGAATTGCTAGAGGGGGGCTTTCGGGCAGCCAGTACTGATAATAAATAGATTGGTCTTGTTCTGAAAAAAATCCTTCCTGATGCTTCATTTTTTACCTCTAGGTTGAAATTTAACTGATGAGTTATTAAAAAATCGGAATTTAGTTACCTATAATTTCAAAAAGTATAATATAGTTAATTTATCTGTGCATCGTTTTCGTTATTCTGGAGGGAATATGGACTCCATGGCATTATACTATCCTGACGGGCACCAGAAACATTATCTGTACGCTCACCCAGAATCCCCAGAAAGGGTGGAAGTGATAAAAAGGGGATTGATGGAGATTGATCTGTGGGATAGCTGCCCCCAAGTCAGACCTTGTAAGCTGGATCAGGATATCCTGGAAGCTATCCATGACAAGGAATATCTACATATCGTGGAACGGGCCAGCAGCCAGGCCCAAATGTTGGATCCGGATACTTATACGACCCTTGAATCCTGGCAGCTGGCGCAGAATGCAGCCGGCGGTGGGGTTGCGATTGCAGACCTTGTTTGGGATAGAAAAGCTCAATCTGGTTTTGCTCTTACCAGACCGCCTGGACATCATGCCACCCGGAATAGAGGAATGGGTTTTTGTCTGATCAATAATATTGCCGTGGCAGCGGAATATTTACTTCGAGTGAAAGGGGCAGGTAAAATCGCCATCCTTGATCTGGATTTGCATCATGGCAACGGCACTCAGGATATTTTTTGGGACCGCCCTGAAGTATGTTACATATCCATTCACCAGGCGCCGTTTTATCCAGGTACAGGAGCCCTCTACGAAATCGGATCGGGGACAGGAGAGGGCACTACTTTGAATCTACCGATTCCTTGTTTTTCTGGTGATGTGGCATATGCAACCCTGACCAGGGAAATCATTCTGCCTTATCTGCAAGAACAGATTGTGGATATGCTCTTGATCAGTTTCGGATTTGATACCCACTGGAAGGATCCGCTGGGCAGCATGCAAGTATCTGCTGGCTGTATATTTGAGATTATGAAAGACCTCAAAAAATGGGCAGAAAAATTTTGTTCTGGCCGGTTGGCTGTTTTTCTGGAGGGTGGATATGATTTGGATGCTGGCCTGGCATGCGGTCAGGCTGTTGGCGCAGCATTGTGCAGTAAAGAATGGGAAGACCCAGTGGGAAAATCACCGATCGAAGAAAAAGACCATTGGCGAGAAACACTTATAGAGGCTAAAAAACTTCTGGAATATGGGTAATTATTTAGTGCTTTAAGATTTGATCCTGGTTTTGGGCTGGTTATAAGTATAATGATTAAAGCTGGTCTAACTAAGGAATTTTTATGTTAAATCGTTATGTTGAGCCGGAAGACCAAAAACCTGGTATTGAATTGATCCATCTCAAACAAGCCTTGATCGAGGTTGTGAGGATGGATATTGAGGAATCTCCTCCTGCATCAGCACGAGAGTATCAAGTTCGGGTCCGGAGCCTGATCGAAACCTCCTACGAGAAAGTTTCTGATGAATATCCACTGACTGAATTCGAAAAACTTCGTCTGTTCAGCGAAGTTGAAGACGAAATCACTGGTTTTGGCCCGATCCAACCCTTGCTGGCTGACCCGGATATCAGTGAAATCATGATCTATGGACCAGAACAGGTCTATGTTGAAAAGAATGGGAAGCTGGAAGATACCGATGTGAAATTTGAGAACAATGACCATTTGATGAGCATCATCACCAGGATTCTTTCTCCCCTTGGCCGGCGTGTGGACCAGGAAAATATGATGGCTGATGCCCGCCTCCCAGATGGGTCGCGGGTTAATATTGCAATCCCACCTGTATCTGTAGATGGTCCCTCGCTTACGATCCGGAAATTCCTGGAAAGCAAATTGACTATCAATCAGATTATCAAATTAGGGACAATGACCGATCATATGGCCGAGTTCCTGCAGGCCTGTGTAGCCTCGCGTTTGAACATTCTGATCACCGGGAATACCAGTTCTGGAAAAACCACCTTATTAAATATTCTGGCAATGTCCATACCTGACGATGAGAGGATTATTACTATTGAAGATGCGGCGGAACTGAAACTGAATCAAAAATATGTTGTCCGTATGGAAACCCGTATGCCGAATACTGATGGGGTGGGTGGTGTGATCACACGCGACCTGGTTCGCAACGCGCTGCGGATGCGTCCGGACAGAATTGTAGTTGGCGAAGTTCGCAGTGGAGAGGCCCTGGACATGCTCCAGGCAATGAATACCGGGCATGATGGCTCGTTAACAACTCTCCATGCCAACTCTCCCAGGGATGCAATTTCACGTCTGGAAACTATGTCAATGATGGCTGGATTAGAACTGCCATTAATGGCAATCAGGACACAAATAGCCGCAGCTATCGATCTGATTGTTCATATGGAGCGTCTGACCGATGGGACACGAAAAGTCACTCATGTCACTGAAGTTCCCCGCATGGAAGGTGATATCGTCACCCTGTCTGATATTTTTAAATTTGATCAAACAGGAGTGTCTTCTGACGGAAAAATTTTAGGAGAAATGGAGGCTACCGGTCTGCGGCCACTCTTTACTCCCAGGTTAGAAGCGGCTGGTTACAAATTGCGAGGAGAGATTTTCGGAGTATGATAGAATTTTAAGTCTCCTCAGTGCAACTTCTCTGCATATATTCCGTATATTGGATATTGGAAATGAATCAAATCCTAAAGTGTTGGGATTATATTTCCCTGTATATTAACCAATCAATTTAACAGGAAAAGTTCGAATGAAAAAAGATCAGAGCAAATTCGTATGGGGCGGGATATTGATCCTGGTAGGAATTTTATTTTTGCTGCAGGAATTCCAAATTCTTGGCAGCGCTTTTGAATATATGTGGGTGCTGTTGATGGCAGCCGGAGCAGCAGCGTTTTTATGGATCTATTTCACAAAGCAGGATCAATGGTGGGCTATTATTCCGGGGCTGACGCTCTTTGGTTTAACCCTCGTTGCAATCGATGAATTATTTGATATCCTGCCCAGCTCAGACATATCCGGAGCAATTTTCCTGGGTTGTATTGGACTTGCTTTTTGGCTTGTATACCTGCGTAAGCAGGTCCAATGGTGGGCAATAATTCCCGGTGGTGTGTTGATCACCCTATCACTTGTGGCTGGATTGGATTTCCTATCTGAATGGAATGATGTGATATTTTTCCTTGGATTGGGAGTTACATTCTTCCTGGTGGCCTTGCTGCCTGGAGCGGTCCATAATACAAAATGGGCCTTAATCCCGGGTGGTATCATGACTGTTCTGGGTCTAGCGCTATTTGCCCCCGTTCTGAATATTATGAACATCGCCTGGCCAATTATCCTGATCGGTCTTGGTATTTTTATCCTGATCAGAAGCTGGAAATAGTAAGCCAGAGAGGAGTTTTTCAATGGGAAATGTGAAATTATATCGAAGTACCACAAACCGGATGGTAGGCGGCGTCTGTGGAGGCCTGGGAACCTTTCTGAATGTCGACCCGACCTTTGTCCGCTTATTATTCATCCTTTTACTGTTCGGCAGTGATTTTGGTTTTATTTTATATCTACTGCTGTGGATAGTGATTCCTGAAGAGGGTGGAGCATACGGGTTTAAAGAGGAATCTATGAGTGCTAGATTCAAATCAATGGGTAATGATATCCAGCAGGCAGTCACTCAACCTCATCCCCAATCGGGTTTGATCTTGGGTATCGGGTTGATAGCAGTGGGAGGATTTTTATTCCTGGACCGGATGAATTTCAGCTGGTCGCAGTGGGTTAATCTTGATCTTGTCTGGCCGATCTTGTTGATTGTAGGTGGTGTAGTATTACTATTTCGGAAAGGTAGAGAGTAAACCATGTCTTCTGAGAAAAAATACTTTGATGGAAAGCGGAGAAGTTTTTTCGGGCCTATCCTGTTAATAACCATTGGTTTGATCTTCCTTGGAAATAATCTGGGCCTGATCCCTGGAGAAGGTTGGGAGACGATCTGGCGTCTCTGGCCAGTGCTGTTTATCATTGCTGGTTTGAATGACCTGGTTCGCCGCCAGGGTATTGCCTGGCCAATCCTGTTAATTGGCGCCGGTGTGTTTTTGCTGCTGAACAATTTTGGTCCGCAAGTCTGGATTAGTTGGACCCAGCTGATCCAACTCTGGCCAATCCTATTAATTGCTGCGGGAATCGACTTGGTATTTAAGGGTGATTCGATCTGGTATACAATCGGAGGCGTGGTTCTAACCTTGATGTTAATCGGGGGATCGGTTTGGATTGTTCGGTCAGGTTTCCAGGTTGCGGCGGATTACACAGAAATCAGGGAAATTTTCTCCGATGAAGTTGAACAGATGGACCTTGATCTTTCCTTGGGAGCGGGGGAATTGATCCTGGGATCAGATACTCCGGATGGAGTTTTGGTTTTTGGCAGTCTCACACCGGATAAATACGTAGATCAGATTTCAACAAAAGCCGGCAAGATCATCTATGAACTTGAACATAGTGAACCGGGATTTTATCCACACACTGCCAGATGGGAATTGGATCTAACTGATGATTTGGTCGCAGATCTGGCCGTGAACAATGGTGCAGGTGAAATGATCCTGTCGCTGGAGGCAATGAACCTGGTATCATTGGATGTAAAGCAGGGAGTGGGTAGGATGGTAGTTCATCTGCCGGAAATGGATAGTGATCAGGTTCTAATTAGTCAGGCTGTAGGTACAATTCAAATTCAAATTCCGAAAAATACTCAGGTGGCAGTTGACGCGAAGAATGGATTGTCAAAAGTAGATTTTCCGGCAGATTTTGAGTTAGAAGATGGATATTATGTATCACCGGGAGCAAGCCGGTCCAATGCTGAGTTATTTATCATTGTGGAACAGGCTATAGGCTTGATAAACATCCAATATGCCCGCTAAATAGGCAGCGAAATATAAAAGACCGCAGCGACTGCTGTGGTCTTACTCTTTAAACCGGGCGGTTGATGCTTTGTTCTTCGCTAAATCCTTCGGGATAACGCTTGATCAATTTGGCTACATTTTGAGAAGCAATATCTTCCAGACTGATGCCAACAGCTGTGGCGGCTTCAGCAAGGTACCAGAGAACATCACCTAACTCGTCTTTCAGTGATTCCGAGTCAAAAGGATGCCCGTGGGCAGTCATTTTTTTTACTAAATTCGCGAACTCTCCGGCCTCTCCTGCCAAGCCCAGGGCGGAGACAACCAAACGTTGTTCTCCATCTCCACCGGCACCGGCAGAGCGGTTTGCCAGACCCTGGTATTTATTAAGGGTGAAAGGTTCAGATTTCATACACCGGTCTCCTTTAGGTTTGCCAGAGTGATGAGTTCTTCAACAAGCTGTCTGAGCTCCTGCTTCAGGAAGGGATAGGGGGATTCGTCAAAGATATTGGCCAGGGATTGGTAGTACCATAATGTTCCGGTTTTTTTACCTTTGAACCAGTCCCAGATTTTGTCGCCCTCTTTTTGCAGATCTCGCAAAATGGATCTGGAGTTATGGACCTTGTCGGATAAGGAGACCAGCAGTATGGAGTCCGGTGCCGTCTTTAATCTAGCCAGATAATTGCTTTTTCTTTCTTTCCAGTCAGGCTTAGGCTGCGTATAGGCATCTGTGCAGCCCTCAACGATTTCAGCTACTTCTTCCCCGAATTCCGCTCTTATTCTTTCGAGTGTTGGTAAACCGCCCTGGTCTTCCACAGCGTCATGCAGCAGAGCGGCAATGGCCTGATTTTCAGTTCCACCATTTTCAAGTACAAGAGCTGAGACAGACATAAGATGAGAATAATAGGGTACCTGGGCACCCTTGCGGATCTGATTTTGGTGAAGCTCAAAAGACATATTCAATGCTGCTTGAAAACGATCTGATAAGAGGAATGGTTCCATTAAATTATCCTATAGACTAAGATGGTCATTATTAGATAAAACTTGATAACGGAATTATTATACTCTTGAAACCTGAGAGGTATATCTTGGTTGAAGGATTGATTGTTGCCCTTAGCCTGGTTTATTCACCTTCCCCCAACAATAAAACGTTGGCACGTAAATCAGCCGGGTCCCATTTTTTATTGCTGCCGTTTCGTGTTTTTTAAGAACCGCGATCTCTGTTTTAGATAAGATCCCAGACAGATCTTCCTCGAGTACTTGCCATTCTGAGTCTAACTCTGATTGGGAAAGATCTTTTTTCCAGGCACCTTCATACACACCACAAATGATATCTGAAAATCCTCCAGCAGAAAATAGTGCCTTGAGAGTTCTGCCCATCCGGGGATCTGCTCCTGCGTTAATTAAGCCAGAGATCTGATAGTCTCGGATCCTGATAAATTCTAAGGGATAATCGATCCTGCCACCATAGTCCGGTTCAGCGAAAGCAACCACATAACCATTTTCAGCAGTAACCCGAACCATCTCTTGTAATGCCTTTGAGGGGTAGCCGGTCCATAGAAGAAAATAATGGCATAAAACCAAGTCAAACAAATCGTCAGGAAACGGGAGATGGAAAACGTCTGCGCCAAGTAAATGGCTTTCAGGACTTCCCATTTTGGCAAGATCAAGATTTTTCAGATTGATATCAGCACCGTAGATTTCAGCGGGAGAGAGAACTTGCAGATCAGGCAGCAGAACTCCAGTTCCGCAGCCAATATCCAAGATTTTTTCCTGGGGATGTGTTTTCAGGAGTTCAAAAAAATAGATGCGCAGGGCTTTAGTCCATTGCGCCTGTACCTTATATCGAGCGTGCCAATCCTGAAGCGAGAGCGGCATCAGCTTTACTCTTCAGGATTGGACTGCCAGATCGCCTTCCAATCGTCTTTAAGCAGATTTCCGAGGACCTGGTTAAGACCCTGCTCTGGGAGAACATCACCATCTGGTTCGATATAGAACCAGGCTTTTCCCGCTCCATTTACTTTATCTTGGCTATTTTTATTCTCGAGTGAGATTGGGTTATGAGCAGAGTACGGAACCGGGAGGTCCCATTTAAGTGGTAGGTCTGCATCAGCGACCAGTGTTTGGGCTGTTGATAGGGCTTGGGTTAATGTCTTATTGGTTGAATCGCTGTTGGATAGTGAGATTGCGTTTGCACCCAGCTCTTTACAATTCTTAATGATTTGCGGGAGTAGGGAAGTGATCTCAGGAGTAATCGTGATATGAACGGTGGTAAAGAGATCTTCGTTGAGGATTTCCTTTAACGCATCCCAGGAGTTTGTATCAGTGGGTGTAAGAACAAATAACAGGTGATCCAATCCGCTTTGGAGGATATCTTTTTTGAACTCTGGTTCACTGAACTTGTAGCCATCTGATAATAAACCTGTTACTTGTCCATTTTTCTCAGCCTGGGAAATTAACGTGATCAAATCATCCCGGAGGGTGGGTTCTCCACCTGTGAATATTAGATGAGGTATCCCGGCTTTCCAGGACTTATTAATAATAGAAAGCCATTCGTCTGTGGTCAATTCTCTATCAACCCTTCGGATTGGAGCCAGATCAGGGCTGCTATTCTGGGAAAGCTGGTAAGTTATCGCGCAATCCAGACGGTAGGGCGCAGATGGTGTCCCGCTGTAAGGGTCATCCCTGGAGATTTCCAGAAAACTGACAGGATCAAGGTCTGGCACTTCCAATAATGTCGTGATCTTTTGAGAGATCTCAATAAAATCCAGTCTAGCATCAGCCCGGCTGATCTGGTAGCGCTTGGCAATGATTCCGGCTGCTTCTTCCAGAGGTGTCTCCTGGATCAGGTGGTAGGCGTACTCGGTTGCTGTTTGGTTAAGGTGTAATATCGTAGAAGCATTAATGATCAACAAACCTGTGCCATCTTCCGACACGCGGAGGTGCAGCCGGTATTGAAGCTGGGCATTTGCAGGAGTCTGGTAATGGTAAACCCCTGCAGGCAATAATCCAGTTGGTTTAAAGAGACTGGTGATGTTTTGGAAGAACTTGTTCATTTCCTGCTCCTGTACTATCTATATTTATATCACCATGTATCGTGCCGGATAAGGTCCTCAAGCGCTTTTCTGGTTTTGGGTTTGGGTTGATCTAGTGGATATCCAAGGGGTGTAAAAGCGATTGGATCAACTTGATCAGGGAGGTTCAGAAAATCCCTGGCAGCTTGAGGATTGAAGTCCCCAATCCAGCAAGTGCCCAGGCCCAGATCAGCTGCCTGCAGTGTGATATGGTCGACAACAATTGCAGCATCGACTGCTGCGTAGCTCTGATTATCATATTTTTTTCGAAACCAACCTTCGTCTGGCTGGCTGCATATACAAAGAACTATGGGAGGTTGTACAAACCAATCACGGTGGTAGACCTCCATTAGTTTACTTTCATTATTTTGTGTATTAATAATAATGATCTGAAACGGCTGACGGTTGGCTGCTGTTGGCGCCATCCGGGCAGCTTCCAATACCTTGGCAAATTTATCATCTTCGATAGGATCAGGCGAATAAAACCTGCAACTGTACCTCTTTTGAATTAATTGATCGAAATTCATAGTTAACTCCTGATGATTTGAAATTATTCATAAGATGTTCAATAAATTCCAGAGCCAGATCGTTGTGCCCGCACCCAGGATACCCAGGCCAGCACCGGCCAGGGCATCAGTTAGATAATGGACTCCCATTACTATCCTGCCCAGTGTGACCAGGATGGCCAGTGAGATGGTTGCGGCCAGGAATAATGTGCTGCTGCCGGCAGCGAACGGTATTATTAGAGCCAGGTACCAAACCCTTAATGCATCGCCGCTTGGGAATGAAGAATCAAAAGGTTCAAGGGGCTGCAGCATGGCAATTGATTGATGGGAAGTATATGGTCTCTTGCGAAAGTAGAGACTTTTAATAAGCTGCTCAATACCTACAAAAACAGAAAAGACCCCAAATGCAACCAAGCCATTCTTCCAGTCAATGCAGATTAAAAAGATCAGCACGATTAACACAAAGGAAGTTCTTCCAAAAAACCAGGCCTCCTGGAAAAATATCAACAGGGGTTTGGGTCTCAGTATCTGTTGAACAGATCGAACAATATTCGGCTCAATCTGACCCACTTCGTCAAACATGTGGAAGAATCCAAGCAGCAAGAGTACCAATCCCAGTAAATAATAGATCATATATTCTCGTTCATCTGGTCCGGCCAGGCAGGATAATACATTAACCATTGGTCAGGTGAGAGTTTAATAAATTTTTCAACCTCCTTCAATACTCGTTCTGCATTAAGGATAATATCATCCAGTTTATTTTCAAATTTTTTCAACGTGATTGGCTTGGAAAGCCGCAAACCATAACTGCCATCCGGATGCATAAAAGCTGCCACGGTAATAATTGGAACGTTTGCAGCCAGCGCAGTTGTTATATATCCAAGTGGAAGAGGACTGGGCCTTCCAAAAAATTGTGTATAATGTTTTTTCTTACGACTAGGAACCGGCCGATCTACACCGGTTGCAACAACTCCTCCAGCTTTTAAATACTGCACAATGTCCGCTTCCAGGCTCGAATCCCCCAAGGGGATTAAATCCAGACCATAAGATTTGCGAATTTTATTCTGCAGCTGATAACCGCTGCCCGGATTTGGATAGGATAAAACCTTGCCTTTAAATCCGCCTTTGATCAGGCGGGCAACAACCAGGTCAAAGTTGCTGAGGTGAGGGGCTATAACCAGATACCCCTGGTCTTCGTGGGAATAATTGACTAACTCGGTCATTGTTTCCGACCATGGAACAATAGTCTCCATCTTTTCTGGTTTGCTGTAGTAATGATAAAGATCATAATAACAACGCCCTGCATGGGATAAAACCTTTATAGTTCTCTGTACCAGATCCTGATCAGATAGACTCCCTCCACTTACTACAAATTGATTGCTTCGGATAGCCTTGGTGATGTCCAATCTTTTGATTGAACCTATTATTGAGCCGATAGTATTACTAAGTCTGACGCCCATTTTGGGGGACATGCTTTTACCGATCAGGATGGATAATTGGATAGAAATTTTACTATTCAGAAATTTTTGCATTTTTATCTGTGCCATGAATTAAAGATACCTGATTTTCTACTCTCGAGTCGCCTGCAAATTATTTATTCCTTCGATCAAAACAGGTAGACCACGGATAATACATAAACTGACACTGACCCAGGTAAATATCAAACCGGTTTGATAAACGAGGTTGAACCATGAACCAGAATTGGATTGAAGCGCATATGCCAGAGTTAGAAAAGCTGCAGCTGAGCCTTTAGCAATTCCGTAGAAAGCTCGCGTGAAACGCGAACTGACCAGGAACTTGCTCAGGGGAGAGTGGATCTGGTTGAATGCGCTCCGGCCGCTTTTCAATTGAACTGATCGAACTGCATCTACAGTAGTCCCGCGGACCAATACGATTATGGGAACCAGAACAGGAATTAAACCTAGGTGGGCATATGCAACCCAAAGAACATATTCTAAGGTTCTGTCGGTTGCCATATCGAGTACGCTGCCAAGCAAAGATGCCTCGTTTCGTTTTCGGGCAATCCATCCATCCAGACTATCCAGATTAAAGATTATGATAATTAGAAGGACATCCCATAACATCAGTGCCTGGTTACCGTAATAGAGTAAACCCAGATATATAAAAAGAAGTGGGAATCTAGAGATTGTTATGATATTTGCCATGTTGTTGGTCCTTGTACGGATAGAATTTCTCCAGATATTGAACATTTGGCTCAGCCAAACGAAGATTAATGGATAATGCTAATCGGGAATACCGATCATCCCAGATTATGATTGATTATAACTCCCAGTTCATAAGATCCGGCCAGACAGGATAATACATCAGCCACTGTTCAGGAGCTTCTTTGATCAGTAATTCTATTTTCTTTAAGACCATTTCACCGTTGAGGATCAAGTCATCCAATTTGTTCTGGTATTTCTGTAAACGGATCTTCTCCGAGAACTTGAATTTGTATAAACCTCTCTTCGTCATAAATGTGGTCACGATTATGATCGGTATGTCCGCGGCCAGAGCTAGGGAAATATAACCAACGGGCAGAGCGCTTGGTTTCCCAAAAAAAGACAGCCTATGATTTGATTTCCTGGTGGGAACTGGTCGATCAACCGCGGTTATTGCCATGCCACCGGATTTTAAATGCTCTACAACTTCGATAAAATAACTGTCTTCGTCTATAGGCACGATCTCAGCTCCGACCCGGGAGCGAATCTTGTTGATTACTCCATATCCTGAATAGAGGTTTGAGAGTGTGAGGAGTTTAGCCCGAAAGCCTTTTTCAGTGATGACCTGGAACAGCAGATTGAAATTGCTTAAGTGGGGTGCTATCACAAGAGCCCCTTCCTCCCGTGTGGCTTGATCGAACTTTTTATTGAGTTCATCGGCAGTAGGAAATAAGGAACTCATTTTTTCGGAATCATCAATAGTACGAAAGAAATCGTAATAACAAGTAAGTGCGTGTTTGATAACTGCTCGAGTTCTTTTATCCAGATCCGCAGCTGTCAGGGATTCATCCTGGCTGATGACTTTCTGGTTTGATTTCACTGCCATAATCAAATCCGATTTTTTTAACCCGGCAATCACAGAGCTGAGGGGCTCAATCAAAGTCAGGGCCATTTTTTTGGGTATAAACTGGCACAGCTTTATTCCGATCAGGATGAGATATTTGTTGTTGAACTGTTTGACCAAACTCATTTTATCTCTGTGATTTATATGATGAGCGTTTTACGGTTTTTATCAACTATTTCATAAACTTGATGAAAGATGATTAGTGAATTGGATATTTTTTTGAAACCCGCCGTAAGATTCTGAAATAATTGTGAATATGGGACAGAGGGCTGATATGGCTCTTCTCGTTTGCATAAATGGTTTTGATTGGAACCCAATGGACTGAGAGGCCGGCATAAAGGCAGGCAAAAATCATCTCAACCTCGAACTCAAAACCCATCTCCTGAGAGTCAAGCAGCAGTTCCATCAGTCTGGCATCGATTAGCCGATATCCCGATTGATTGTCCGGTATGTGTTCCCTGGTTAGCCTGTTTACGAGTTTGCTGCCAAGTGTATTGGCCAAGCGCCTGG
>Ga0307418_1000246_pt1 | contig 16122 bp, 16 predicted proteins | sample SalMarWE160220MG_2_FD_202160 | JGI IMG/M metagenome (GOLD analysis project Ga0307418, IMG submission 202160) | Salt marsh sediment microbial communities from the Plum Island Ecosystem LTER, Massachusetts, United States - WE1602-20 | ecosystem: Environmental > Aquatic > Marine > Intertidal zone >...
GAGGGCCGCCGCCGCCCGCTGATCGGTCTGCCGGCCGAACAACTGCGGCGCCCGGGACCCTTTGCCTTCCCGGGCCTCGCCAGACTTACCGGGACCTTTCTAGATGTAGTGGGCCTGACGCGCCTCGCGTTCGAGCTGCTCGCGGAAGCGCGGGTCAGCGATCGCAATCAACGCACGCGCCCGTTCACGGATGGACCTTCCATGCATCTCGGCTATGCCGTGCTCGGTGACGATCGTCTCGACATGCGCCCGTGTCGTGACCACACCGGCGCCCTGTTGCAGGAAAGTGCTGATGCGCGAGACGGTTCCCTTGGCCGCGGTCGCGGGCAGCGCGATGATGGCGCGCCCATCGTCGGCCAGAGCCGCGCCACGGATGAAATCCATCTGGCCACCCACGCCGCTGTACAGCCGCGGTCCGATCGAGTCGGCACAGACCTGGCCGGTCAGGTCGACTTCGATTGCGGAGTTGATGGCGACCATGCGCTTGAAGCGCCGGATGATGGCCGTGTCGTTGGTGTACTCGGTGCGCCGCATCTCGACCATCGGGTTGTCGTCGGCCCAGTGGTAGAGCCGCTCGCTGCCCAGCATGAAGGTGGCCACCACCCGGCCGGCGTTGATCTCCTTGCGCGCGCCGGTGACCACGCCGGCTTCGACCAGGTCGAGCACGACGTCGGTCATCATCTCGGTGTGCACGCCCAGGTCGCGCTTGCTGGTCAGCGCCTGACCGACCGCCGACGGAATGGCGCCGATGCCCATCTGCAACGTTGCCCCGTCGGGTACCAGTTCGGCCACGTGCTGGCCGATGCGCGTCTCGACCTCACCGATCGGCGCCAGCCGAACCGCATAGGGGGGCATGTCAACTTCGACCCCCAGGTCGATGTCGTCGACATGCACGAAGCTGTCGCCAAGGGTGCGCGGCATGGCCCGGTTGATCTGGGCAATCACCGTGCCTGCCGCCTTGATCGCGTCGGGCATGGCAATGACCGACGTGCCGAGCGAGCAATAGCCGTGGCCATCGGGCGGTGAGACGTTCACCAGGACCGCGTCAAGCGGCAGGATGCCGCGCCTGAAGAAGGACGGCGTGTCGGACAGGAACGCCGGAATGTATTCGGCCCGGCCTTCATTGACCGCCTGGCGTGCGTTGGGGCCGATGAACAGGGCGCGGTGGAAGAAATGGCCGGCCATCTCGGGCGCCAGATGCGGTCCCGGGCCCTCGATATGGAAGTGGATGATGCGGACGTTTTCGAGCTCCGGCGCGCGTGCCACGAGTGCCTCGAGCAGCACCTCCGGAACCGCCGCCGCGCTATGCAGGTAGATCTGCTGGCCGGAACGTATGCCGGCGACAGCCTCCTCAGCGGTGACGATGCGCATGCCCGGCGCTCAGTGGCTCGCGGCCGGCTCGGGCACGACCAGCACCGGTACCCGACTGTGTGCCGCCACGGCGGCTGAAACGGAACCGAGTAGCGCGGCCTCGAGCCGGTTGCGCCGGCGCGTGCCCATCACGATGAGGCCGAAGTCGCCGTGTCGGGCGAGTGCCACGATGCGCTCGGCGGCCGGACCCTCGAGCGGCTCGAGTCCGGCCAGGACAGCACCTTCCGACTCCACGATCCGCCGCGCCCGGTCGAGCGTTGCATCGGTCTCGGCCAGGCGCCGATCGAGGGTGTCCGAGTAGAAGGGCTCGCCCAGCGCCTCCGACGTTTCGCGGTGAACGGAGGCGATGGTCACCTCGGCGCCGAGCAGGCGGCCGAGCTGGCCGGCGACGCGCGCCGGCTCAAAGCTGGCTTCATCGCCGCCGACTGCCACCAGGATCTTGTTGAACATCTGGGTGCTCCCTGATTCTGACAGCCCAGCGATCGGCCGGACTCGCCAAGCACAAGCTATCCGCGGCTGCCGGTCAGCAAAAAGTGCCAAGTGGGCCGTGGCGCCGGGTCGACCGGCACCGCGGCCACCGGCAAGATGGCGTGCGCCATGGCGTTCGCCTCCGGACAGACCAAAACGCCTGCCAAAGCGGTCAATGTTTCCTGTGGCGCCCAACACGGGCCATTCGGCCCTGTTCGGGCCTCCTCCGGAGGCGCGAACTAGTGTCATGCGCCTTGCCCTTACCCGCCGCGCCGATTACGCGGTTCGCGCCATGCTCGCCCTCGCGCGCGAGCCCGAGCGTATCCAGAGCGGCAAGCACCTGGCCCGCGCGACCGGCATTCCGGTCGCCTTCGTCAGCCAGGTCATGAGCGACCTTTCGCAGGCGGGGCTGGTCGATGCGCGCGTCGGTCGCGCGGGCGGCTACCGGCTGACGCGGCCGGTGGCGGAGATCAGCATGCTGAGCGTCGTCGAGGCCGTCGAGGGAGACACGCGGCGGCGCAAGTGCGTGCTGCGCAACACCCCGTGTGGCGCCGAGCCGATCTGCAGCGTGCACCACTTGTTCGCGGGCGCCCAGGAAGCCCTGATCGAGCGGCTCGCGGCGGCGAGCCTGTCCGCCGCCGCCGATGAGGCGACACCGGCGGACAACGTGCTGGTGGCCCCCCAGCCGACCATCCGCCATGTCCGGCCGTCGGATCTGCCGGCCGTGCTGGACTTCTACGAGAACCTCTCGGCTGAGACTCGCTACGCGCGCTTCCTGGGCTTCACGCGCGGCGTGGGCGAGGAGTTGGCGCGCTCATTCTGCACGCCCGATCACAGCCACGGAGAGGGGTTCGTGGCCATGTTGCGTGATCCCATGCGCGCCGGGCCGCCGCGCATTGTGGGCCACCTCTGCCTCCAGCCGTGCGGCGATCACCAGCTCGAGCTGGCGGTGGCCGTCGCCGACGCCTACCAGGGTCGAGGCATCGGGCGGCAGCTGTTCGTCAGCGCCATCGAGTGGGCGCAGACGCATGACATGCAGCGCATCTTCGCCAGTGCCTTCGCCGACAACGCCCGCGTGCTGAGCCTGTTGAGTTCGGCGCCCTATGCCGCGCACGTGTCGCCGGCCGATGGAGGCGTGGTCGACGTGACCATCCCGCTGCTGCCCGAGACGTTGCCGAGCGATGTGTCGGCAATCCCCGCCGGGGCGCGAGTGCGGGCCGGCGGCCACCGTGCCGGCAAGCAGGTCAGCCGGAGCTGCCGTGTCGTTTGGCGAGGTACGCGGCCGCCTGCGCGCGCCGCTGCAGATTCAACTTCGAGAGAATCGAACTGACGTAGTTCTTGACGGTCTTGTCCGACAGGAAGACCTCGGCGGCGATCTCCTTGTTGGTCTTGCCCTCCGCGACGAGCAGCAGGATCTTCTGCTCCTGGGCGGTCAGCTGAGCGAGTTCGTCGCTCGCGCCGCCGGTGGCGATGCGACGCACGCGTTCGAGGACTTTCTCGGTTACCGCGGGATCGAGCAGTGACTCGCCGCGACCAACGGCCTCCAGGGCGGCCACCAGGTCGCGTCCGCGGACCTGCTTGAGCAGGTAGCCGCTGGCGCCGGCGACGATGGCCGAGAAAACGGCCTCTTCGTCAGGGTAACTGGTGAGCATGACCACCCGCGTGCCGGGCAACTCGGCGCGGATCTCGCGACAGGCCTCGATGCCGGAGCCATCGGGCAGGCGGACGTCCATGACCACGAGGTCGGGCTGATAGCGACGAGCCAGCTCGACCGACTCGCCGGCGGTCCCCGCCTCGGCCACCACCTGAAAGTTCGGCCGTCGGCTGAGCATCGCCACCAAACCCTGGCGGACCACCTCGTGGTCATCGACCACCAGCAGGCGGTGCTGGCGCTCGGGCGTCTGTTCGTCGGTCATCGGCCGCTAGTCTCCCACGCTCTTGATTGGAATCTTGGCTTCCAGCTGCGTCCCCGCGCCCGGCTCGCTGATGATGGTCAGCGTGCCTCCTGCCGCTGTAGCCCGTGAGTGCAGGTTCGTCAGGCCGCGCTGGCGCGGTGTGCGGGCCCGGTTTGGATCGAATCCACGCCCATTGTCGCTGACCGTCAAATGCAGTATTCCATCGCGCGCCAGTACCTCGAGCGATGCGCGCGTAGCGCTTGAGTGCCGGGCGACGTTGCTGAGCGCCTCGCGCGTAATGGACAGCACGTGCATGGCATGCTCGCGTGGTAGATCGGGCAGCGACGTGTCGAGGCGCAACTCGAGGTCGATCATGGTGTTCGCCTGGAATTCGGCGGCCAGCGTCTCGATACCGGCCGCCAGGTCGGCCTCCTCGAGCAACTCCGGCTGGAGGCCCATGATGAAGTTGCGGATGTCGCGGATCGTGCCGTGGATCGAGTCGATGGCGTGATCGGCGCGCGTGGCGCCCTCGCCGGGATCCTCATTGATGATGTCGGGCAGGTCCTCGAGCGACAGCGAGATGGCGTACAGGCTCTGGATGATCGAGTCATGCAGGTCCTGGCTGATGCGCTGCCGCTCCTCGACGACCGCGAGGCGCTGGATTTCCTCGTGCAGCCGGGCGTTCTCGATGGCGATTCCGGCATGCAGCGCGAACATTTCGACGAGGCGCAGGTCGTCTTCCGAGAACCTCGATGCGTGCAGCTTGTTGGTCAGGTACAGGTTGCCGACCGAGCGATTCTTGGTACGTACCGGCACCCCCAGGAACGAGTGCATATCGGGGTGGTTCGGCGGAAAACCGTAACTGCGCGGATCGGCGGCAATGTCATCGACCAGGAGCGAGCTGTCGTCACGGATGATCAGGCCGAGCAGGCCGCGCCCGTGCGGTACCGGTCCGATGGCGGCGCGCTCCTCGTTGCTGATCCCGCTGGTCACGAACTTGTCGATGCCGCCGAACGCCCCGACTATGCCCAGCGCGGCGTACTGGGCATCGACGAGTTCGCGCACGCGATCGACTATCAGTTGCAGCACCCGATCGACCGATAGCAGTCCGGCGATACCGCGCACGGCCGAATCCATTGCCGCCAGCTGGTCCTGGCGCAGGCTGGCCTCCTGCATTGCCCGGACCGCGCCGATCGCGAGTTGCAGCGCGTCGGTCAGGCGGTCCGCACGCCGTGCGTCGCCATCGATCCACAGGTTCGCAGCGCTCCCTTTCTCGTCGCCGAGGGCCAGAGTACGCAGGATCGTGTTGCTTTCCTGGTCCGGCTCGGAACCCAGCAGTGAGCCGGCCGACAGGCTTACCTCGGGCAGCGGCGGGATGTCGATCGCGAGATACGCGCCGCGCACGCCATAGGCCTCGGCTACCCGGGCAAAGCTCGCTGCCAACTTGCGGGTCTTCTGATTTGATGGATCCAGGCGCCACACTTCGAGTTGCGCGAGTAGCTCGTGGACGGGTAACAACGCCTTCTGGGTTGCAGGCACAGCGACAGAAGCCTAGCAGCGGCGCCCGCCGACCGGCCCGATGGAAAGGGGCCGAACGTACCTGTTGCGACGCGAGGTGATAACCCAGCATCCCCACATGGAGGCTGCTCATTCGACCTACACGCGCACAGCACCCGGGCGTTCGCGACCCACGGGCTCGATGGACCCCGAGTCGCTGACGGTGCGTCGACAGCGCGGCCGAATCGGCACCGTGATGCTGGCGACCGACCTGACCACGGCCTCCGACGCGGCGACGCTGCAGGCAATCGACCTGGCGGTATCGCTCGGGGCGCGCCTGCTGGTGGTCAACGTGATCGATCTCGGCGAGGAACAGGCGATGCCTTTGGGTCCGCTCTCGCATGCGCCGCGTGTCGATCAGATGCGCGCGGACCGCGAACGGCCGCTGCTGAAGATCGTCGACGAGGCCCGTTCGCACGGCGTCGAGGCAGTGTTTCTGCTGTGGACCGGCGAGGTGGCGCGCAGCATCGTGGCTGCCGCCGAGGCTGAACGAGCCGACCTGGTCATTGTCGGCACGCGCGGTCTTGACCGGGCCGACCGTTTCCTGCTGGGTAGCGTCTCCGACTACGTCGTTTATCACAGTCCCTGCCCGGTCCTCGTCGCCCGCTAGGGAGACCGGCCGGGCAGCGTCACCCGCGCTCGGGCTCAGGTGGTGAGAGCAGCGCCTCGGCATCGCTGACGCGGGCCAGCACCTGATCGCGCAACCGGTCCAGCCCGACCGCGACCTCCGACGCGGTGTTGCGAATCGACGTGAGCTGGACCTTGAGGCGACGAACGGCATCGAGTTCGATGCGCACGGCAGCGATTGCCGTGGCGACGCGTGCGACGTCGAGCTTGTCGCTGCTCTCGGCGAGCGACGCCAGCGCATAGAAGCGACACAGGCGCAGCGCGGCGTTCAGGGTCGCGGGATCAGGATCAGCGGGGTCGAGTACACAGAAGACGTGGCCGAAGCGGACATCGAACGGCGCGACGGCGGTGGGCGCATGGGCCGGCGTGAATACGCCCAGCGCGACCGCGGCCCCGCGATTGCGCTTGGCCTGGTTCAGCTCCTCGCGAATCTCGCGCCATGACTGCTGGCGATCCTTCGCCTCGATGACCACGCGCACTTCCGCGCCGGCACAGGCCTGCGGGTCGAGCGTCAGCAGGAAGTCACCCTTGCGCGAGCGAATCACGTCGCCGGTGGCGTCCGCGGTTCGATCGACCACATCGCCGGTTCCCGCCACGATGTCGGCAAGCAGTTGCTCGAGCAGGTCCTCGAAGTCGGCGCCCTTCGCCGCTGACCGGGCGCGCTCCGATGCGCGCGCAGTGGCGGCTGCTTCTATCGCGGTCAGCCGATCGTTCAGCTTCGAGAAACCCTGCTCGACTTCCTCGCGGAACTGGTGCAACGGTGAACCGTTGCGCGTGGGATCGAGCAGCAGGGCCAGCCGCGACGCGTCGCCGTCGAAGTAGGCGCCAAGCAGCGTTCGCATGCGCCCGATGGCACTGTCGCGCTTGCTCTCGTCGAACAGCTCCGAGATCAAGCGGTTCAGCTGGCCGCGGTCGCCCAGGAATCGTTCGAGGGTGCGCGGCAGCCGGCCGTCCTGGTCGGCGAAGTTCTGTCGCAGCATGTGGTCGAGTTCCTTGGCCGCGCGCTGGTTCATGTTGGCGTTCTGCTCGACCAGCACATCGAACTCGCGACGGACGAGCTCCACGTCCAGCGAAGTGGCGGCGTCCTCGATGGCCAGCAGGCCGATGCGCAGGGCGCGCTCGACCAGGTCGGGCTGCTCGTCCGTCGAACGCTGGCCGACGAAGGCGGCCAGGGCGCGATCGGTCACGCGCAGGTGCTCGACGAGCAGCGTGTCGCCATGCACGTGCACGCTCGCTGCGGTGGCGGCGGGTTTGTGGAGTGGCACGACCTTGACGGCTTCCATGCGCTGATGCTCGCGTCACACCGTGCCACCTTGTGTGTCACAGAATCGGGCTCATGGAAATTGTTCTCGCGCACGGCGCCTCGGGCAACGCGGCAAGCATGGCTCCGTACGTCGACGGTCTCCGTGGGCGGGGGCTGGTGGCGCGCGCGATCGATCTACCGGTCGGCAAGGCGGAGCGGGCGATCGGTGCCTATCGCGCCCAGGCGCCAGGTCTGGACCGCCTGGTGATCGGCGGCCATTCCTACGGCGGCCGGGTGGCCAGCCTGCTGGCGGCAGAGGACGCACCGCAGGCGCTGGTATTGCTCAGCTATCCACTCCATCGACCCGGCGGGACGGATTGGCAGGCACGTGTCGCGCACTGGCCGGCGATCGCCTGCCCGGTGCTGTTGTTGTCGGGCGAGGCCGATCCATTTGCCCGCATCGGCTGGCTGCGCGAGGCGGTCGGTCTGTTGCCCCAGCACACGCTGATCACCTATCCCGGCGTTCGGCATGGCCTCAAGCCGGTGCTTGATGACGCACTCGTTCGAATTGAGGACTTTGTGCGCGGGCTCTAGCGGCTTAGCATGGGTGCTGATGATCGAGCGCCAGACGATCGAGCAGGCGCCCAAGGTCCTGCTACACGATCACCTCGACGGCGGGCTGCGGCCGACGACCGTCATTGAGCTTGCGCGCGAGGTCGGCTATACGGGTCTGCCCAGCACGGATCCCGCCGAACTGGCCACGTTCTTCACCGCCGGCGCCGACCGCAAGAGCCTCGAGCTGTACCTGGAGGGCTTCGAGCACACGGTGGCCGTCCTGCAGACGCACGAGGCACTCGCGCGCGTGGCGCGCGAGTGCGCCCAGGATCTCGCGCTCGACGGCGTGGTCTACGCCGAGGTGCGCTATGCGCCGGAACTGTCGACGCATGGCGATCTGTCACTCGACGAGGTGGTCGAGGCGATCCTCGAGGGATTCGCTGAGGGCGCCGCCCAGACGGGCATCAAGATGGGCTTCATAGTCACTGCCATGCGCCAGTTCGCGCGATCGGTGGAGATCGCCAAGCTGGCCATCCGCTACCGCGATGCGGGGGTCGTCGGCTTCGACGTCGCCGGCCCGGAGGCGGGCTTTCCGCCGACCCGCTACCTGGACGCGTTCCAGCTCATCCACTCGGCCAACTTCCACCTGACCATCCACGCTGGGGAGGCGTTCGGCCTGCCCTCCATCTGGGAGGCGCTGCAATGGTGCAACGCCGAGCGACTGGGCCACGGCGTGCGCATCGTCGACGACATCGAGCTCGGCCCGGAAAATGAGGTGCGCCTGGGGCGCCTGGCGTCGTTCGTCCGTGACCGCCGCGTGGCGCTCGAGATGTGCCCCACGTCAAACGTGCATACCGGTGCGGTGCCGTCGATTGAACAGCATCCCATCGATCTGCTGCGGCGACTGCGCTTCCGCGTGACGGTCAATACCGACAACCGCCTGATGAGCGGGGTGACGCTGAGCGACGAATTCGAGACGCTTGCACAGCTGTTCGGCTTTGGGCTGGATGAGATGGAGTGGCTGACGCTGAACGCCATGAAGAGCGCCTTCGCGCCCTTCGACGAGCGCCTGCGGCTGATCAACGGCGTCATCAAGCCCGGTTTCCAGCGGCTGCTTGCCGAAACCGCTCTTTCCGAGACGGCCGCCCGCTACTGACGTTCCGCTGGGACTGGTAGGCTCCCGCGATGACCAAAACGCCGGGGTCGCCAAAGCCGGGGTCGCCAACAGCGAAGCCGCACCAGGCGCCGCCCGAGGAGCACGACGCACGATCACGCCTGGGTGCCGCGGCGGCGAGCATCGCGGGCGCTGCCGCGCCGATGATCGGCGCTGCCCGGCGCGCCATCGGCGAACGTTCCGGTGCGCGAGTCCGACGCGTGCGCCGGATGGGCCACCGGCCCCTGGCCAACCTGTGGGAGCTGCACCCCGAGGCCCTGCGGGCGCCAATCCGCGAGCTTGGCCTGGAGAGCGTCCCGGTCACGGCCATCCGCGGCACGGCCGTTGAGGGCCAGCCGCAGCGTGGTGGCGACTTCCTGCCGCTGCGTGAGCGTCGATCGCACGACTGGCGGGCACGCTGGCAGCGGATCCTCCGCGCGGTCGACGACCTCGTCGTGCTGCCGCCGATCGAGCTGATCAAGTTCGGCGACGAGTACTGGGTGGTCGACGGCCACAATCGGGTTGCCGCCGCGCTGTACGTCGGGCAGGTCGAGCTCGACGCGGTGGTCCGCGAGCTGCGCACGTCCGGCGTGCGCGGGCCGGCGCCGGCGCGCATTGCACCGGTGCTCGAGGGCAGTCTCGACCTGCGTGACGCGGGTGCCGGCCGCTTCACTCGTACAGGCGTGCGTTCCTCCGACCGCCTGCCGGCCCAGCTGGGCCACGAGCACCCGCGCCGGCGGCGCCGGGCGAGGAAGTCGAGCGGGTGATTCGCCACCTGACGATCGACTGGCCGGTTGCGCACACGGGCATACTCTCAGCGCCCGGGCCGCGGCCCATCCGTGTCCTGGCCGCCTCCGACCAGGTCGAGCAGACATTCGACTTCGCGCGGAACCGGGCCGAGCTGGAACCGATCGACGCCATCTTCGGGTGCGGCGACCTCGAGCCTGACTACCTGGCCTTCCTGGGCGATGCCTTCCACGTGCCGCTGCTCTACGTGCGCGGTAATCACGATCGTGGTGGTGCCTGGCGGGCGGGCAGCTCGAAACTGCCCGAGCCGTTGGACGCCAACGTGGCGAGGGCAGCCGGGATCCGCGTCGGCGGCCTGTCCTGGCCGCATGAGATCAAGGGCCGGGCGGTGCGTGACGAGTCGTCCGCGTGGCGCCAGGCGGTCGCCTTCCGCATGCGCACCTGGCTGGCGCGCCCGCCGCGCATCGTGCTCAGCCACGTGCCGCCACTCGGTCTGGGCGACACGCCCGAGGACTTCTACCACCGCGGCTTTGCCGCGTACCACTGGCTGTGCGCGCGCGTCAAACCGATCCTCTGGCTGCACGGCCACACCGCCATGGCCGCCACGCAAGACTGGCACGTGCAATGGGGCGGCACCACGCTGGTCAACGTCACCGGCGCGGTGCTCCTCGAGCTGCGGCCTGCCGCCTCCGCCGCGGCGTCTAAGATCACTGTGTCCAAGGAGGGGACATGACACGCATCCTGCTGTACACCGGCAAGGGCGGAGTCGGCAAGACGAGTGTGGCCGCGGCCACGGCCGTGCTCTGCGCACAACGAGGTTTGCGCACACTGGTTGTGTCGACCGACATAGCGCACAGCCTGGCCGACGCGCTTGACATGCCGGTGGGACCGACGCCGCGCGAGATCGCCCACAACCTCTGGGCGCACGAGCCGGACATCTTCTTCAACCTCAGCCGCTACTGGCGCACCATCCAGTCGTACTTCTCGAGCCTCTTCTCATGGGGCGGGCTGGACGAGGTGATGGCCGAGGAGATGACCGTCCTGCCGGGCATGGACGAGCTGGGCAACCTGCTGTGGATCGGCGACCACGTCGACCATGGCGAGTACGACCTGATCGTCGTCGACGCGGCGCCCACCGGCGAAACGGTGCGCCTGCTGTCGCTGCCTGAGGCGAGCCGCTGGTGGATCGAGAAGATCGCGCCGATCGGCCGTCGCGTGCAACGCCTGGGCGGGCCGGTGCTGCGGCGCATCGTCGGCGTCCCGATGCCGACCGATGACGTATATGAATCGGCCGAGGCACTGCTCGACCGCCTGCGCTACGTGCATGAGCTGCTGGCGAACCCCGATCGCTCCTCGGTGCGCCTCGTGCTCAACCTCGAACGCGTGTCGATCCAGGAGGCGGAACGCTCCTTTACGTATTTCCACCTTTACGGCTACCCGACCGACATGGTCGTCGCCAATCGCGTGCTGCCGGCCGCAGCGGGGCACTACTTCGACGAGTGGCGTGAGGCCCAGGCGCGCTATCTGCCCTTGGTCGAGCAACAGTTCGCCCCGGTCCCGGTCAGGACGGTGCCCTTCTTCGACCACGAGATGGTTGGCCTGGAAAGGCTTGCGCAGCTCGGCCACGCGCTGTTCGGTGACAGCGACCCCCAGGAGTTCCTGTACCGCGGCCGGCCGTACTGGGTCGAGCGCGACGGCGACGGCGGCGGCTACACGCTCTCGGTCGAGCTGCCGTTTACCTCGCGCGAGGAGATATCGCTGTCGCGCTCGGCCGACGAGCTCGTGCTGCAGGTGGGTGCCTGGCGCCGTAACCTCGTTCTTCCGCGGCTGCTGATGGACGCCCCGACGCAGGGCGCGAGAATGGAAGAGCGCGTGCTCAAGGTCCGCTTCGCGGAGCCGCCACGGGCCGTTGCCGGAGGAATGAGACATGGATGACAAGAAAATGAAGGATCTCGAGCGCCGGCTGGACGAGCTCGAGGGCAGGAGCAGCGCCATGGAGCGCGCGATGGATGTGGCGATGGTGCGTTCCCGGGCAGCCATGAGTTCGGTGCTGCCCGATGAGACGCGCCGACACATGCGGGCCGCCTGGCGCGAGCAGTTGCTCGCCTTCCGCAGCCTGATCGATCACTGGGCCAATCGGCTGCTCGAGGAGCAGTCGGATTCGAAGGAACCGACCGGCCGCGAGAACATCCGCATCGACTAGGTCGCAGGTCCTGCCGCAGGTCGGCGGCCGGCGCTTCGACCCGCGTGTCCGGCGCCCGGCCGGCCTGGCCCCGGCGCGGTGTACCCGCGCCACGCGCTGATAAGGGAATCACAACCGTCACATGAACCAAGGACGCGGTCCGGGTGTGCGTGTCCGTCGCTTCCTGGCCAGCTACCGCGGCTTCGAACGCGACGCGAAGATGTTCGTGCTGTCGACGATCTTCGCCTTCGGCGCGATCGGCCTTTTCTGGATCAACTTCAACCTGTACCTGGCCGCGCTCGGTGTCGGCCCCGAGACGATCGGCCTGATCGCCACCGCGGGAGCGCTCAGCTCGGCGGCGATAGCGCTGCCGGCGAGCGTACTTTCGGATCGCGTCGGCCGGCGCCTGACGATGATCGCCGGGGCGGCGCTGTCTGCGGCGGCACTGGCCGGTTTCGTGCTCGTCGGCTCATCGCTCCCGCTGCTGTTCGCGCTGGCCATTGCCTACAACGTGGGCCAGCAGGCTCAGCTGGTGGTTGCCAATCCGTTCATGACCGAGCACTCGCGTCCGGAGCAGCGCAACACGCTCTTCGCACTGCAGTTCGCGGTGACCTCGGGCACTCAGGTCGTGGCCGCCCTGGGCGGCGGTGCCGTCGCCGCGCTGGTGGCTGCCGCCGGCGGCCAGGGCGTGGACAGTCCGCCGGCCTACCGCGCGCTACTGCTGGTGATGGCCGTGCTGACAGTGTTGTCGCTGCTGACCGCCGCGTTGCTGCGCGACGACCGCGGGCTGGTAAGTGGCATCGACGTGCCCGAGGCTTCCGCCGAGCCCGGTCCACCGCGGCTGGCGACCGGCTCCGTCCACGCGCGACTGAACCGCCTGGGCGTGCGCGTCGGCGACGCGCGGCAATTCATTCGCCTGTTACTGCCCGGCTTCATCATCTCGCTTGGCGCTGGCCAGGTGCTGCCATTCCTGAACCTGTACATCGTGGGCCGCTTCGGCCTCGACCTCTCGCAGGCCAACCTCATCTTCGCCGTGACCGCCTTCGGCACGATGATCGCCATCCTGATCCAGCCGCTGCTCGCCCAGCGCTATGGTCGCATCGGCTCGACGGTACTGGTCCAGTCGGCCAGCATCCCGTTCCTCGTTGTGCTCGGATTTGCCCCGTGGGTTTGGCTGGTCGTCATCGCCATGGCCGTGCGCAACTCGCTGATGAACGCCAGTAACCCTATCTACAACGCCTTCGTGATGGAGCGGGTGCGACCCATCGAGCGGGCGACCATAGCTGCGACCATGAGCCTCTCCTGGCAGCTGGGCTGGGCCATCGGCGGTATCTATTACGCGCTCGTTCAGGGTGCGTTCGGGTTCGACCGCGGCTACAACGTCAACTTCCTGACCATCGTCGTGCTCTATGCGCTCGCCACTTCGCTCTACTGGCTATGGTTCGGGCGGGCCGAGCGCGCACAGCTGCAAGTCAGCAAGGCGCGCCCGCAGGCGGCCATCACCGGTGGCAGCCCCTGACTGGAGGAGGCTCTTGACCTTCGAGATACGCCAGGTGAGCGAGGAGTCCCTGCGCAACTGGCTGGACACCGTCAACCACGCCTTTGGCGAGCACACGACCGAGGAACAGTGGGCCATTGATCGAAACCTAACCGAGATCGATCGCGTGCTCGGCGTCTACGACGGGGAGCAGCTCGTAGGGGGCGGGCTGGCCAACTCGTTCAGGCTGACTGTGCCGGGCGGCCGCATGGTACCCACAGCGGGGGTTTCGGCAGTAGGCGTGTTGCCGACGCACCGGCGGCGCGGCATCCTGACCCAGTTGATGGCGCGCCAGCTGCGCGACGTGCGGGAACGGGGCGAGCCGCTGGCGGCACTGTGGGCGTCAGAAGGAGCGATCTACCAACGCTTCGGCTACGGCCTCGCCACGCTCAGCGGTGTCATCGATCTCGAGCGCGCGCAGGCCGCTTTCCGGACGCCGGTCGAGGCGCAGGGCGAGATGCGCATGGTCAATCGTGACCAGGCGCGACGACTGGTGCCGCCCGTGTTCGACGCTGTCAGATCGGTCGTGCCCGGCTTCATCGATCGCCCCCAGCCGTGGTGGGACGGCTTGCTTGCCGACCTGGCGGAGCATCGTCACGGCGGTGGCCAGATGTTCCACGTCGTGCACGAGCGCGACGGCCACGCCGATGGCTACGTCCTGTATCGCATCAAGCAAGAGTGGGTCGATACCGGCCACGCGAGCACACTGATGGTTGTCGAGTTGGTTGGCATCGACGCCCGCGCGACGGTGCAACTGTGGCGTTATGTCTTCGGCGTCGACCTCATCACGCGCATCACCGCCCGACGCGGCCCCGCTGACCATCCCCTGCTGCTATTGCTCGCCAACCCGCGTCGCGCCGGCCTGCGTATTGGGGACGGACTGTGGCTGCGTATCGTGGACGTCCCGGCGGCGCTCTCGGCTCGCTGCTACGGCGGCGACGGCCAGCTGACGATCGAGGTCACCGACGACTTCATGCCCGATTGGGCGGGCAGATGGCGGCTGACGGTGAACGGCGGCGAGGGTCACGCTGAGGCTACCCAGGACCCGGCCGACCTGCGCCTCGACACGACCGACCTTGCGGCGGTCTACCTGGGCGGCTTCAGCTTCGCCGACCTGGCGCGGGCGGGCCGGACCCATGAACTGAAACCTGGTGCCTGGTCACGCGCGGACGCACTGTTCTCAACCAGCGTCCCGCCCTGGTGCCCGGTCATGTTCTGAGACTCGCGCGCAGATGGGGGCACACGGAAACGCCCGAAGGAGCCGCCCGATCCGGTGGCTGGGAAACTGGCGAACCAGCCTTCCGGCTCCGGTGTCGTGGCCCCTTCGGGCACAGAGAATGTAGCGTTTTCGTCGCCCCACTGACAACGGTAACTGTCCACGAGATGTGGCAGCTGGGCGAGTCTTATCCACTCTCTATCCAGAAAAATCGTCCACAAGGAAGGATCGTCCGCCAATGAACGAGCCGCGCCCCACGGAACCGCACTGGGCGCCGCCCAACGAGCCGCTGCCGCCGCAGGGCCGTCCCGCGCAGGCGATCGCCGGCCTGCTGCTACTGACGGTCGTTTTCGCCCTCGGCGTCGCGGTTGGCCAGAGCGGTCTGCTCGGTGCGCCCGCGACCGACGGTGGCGGTGGTCCGCAGCCCAGCGGGGCTGCCGCACAGGCGACCCAGCCGCCCAACGCGCCGGGCGACTTCGGCGTCTTCTGGCAGGCGTACCAGCTGATCGAGAAGAACTACGTGGGCCGCAGCGGCCTGTCCGACCAGACTCTCACCTACGGCGCCATTCGGGGAATGATGCAGGCGCTCGGCGACACCGATCACTCGGTCTTCCTGACGCCGGCCGAGGTTCAGGCATCGCAGAACCAGCTGGGCGGCAGCGTGGTCGGTATCGGCGTCGTGCTCGGCCAGCGCAATAGTTCGGTGATCATCCTGCAGGTGGTCGCCAACGGGCCCGCCGGCCAGGCCGGCATGCAGGCCGGCGACGTGATCACGGCGGTCAACGGCCAGAGCGTCGCCGGGCAGGACAGCGGGCAGATCGCCGCTCAGGTTCGCGGTCAGGCGGGAACGTCGGTCCAGATCACGGTTCAGCGGCCGTCGACCAGCCAGACGCTTGACTTCACCATCGTGCGCGCGGAGGTGCATTTCCCGGCGGCGTCATGGACGATGGTGCCGGGCACCAAGGTGGCGTTGCTCAACCTGTTCGAGTTCTCGAGTGGCTCGGCCGATGAGCTGCGCCAGGCGCGCGACCAGGCGATTGCGGCCGGCGCGCAGGGGCTGATCCTGGACCTGCGCGGCAATCCGGGTGGTTATGTCGACCAGGCCGTCAACGTGGCCAGCCTGTTCCTGAACAGCAAGACCGTGTATATCCGTGAACTGGCCGACAACCAGCGCATTCCGGTCACGACCAACGACAAGATCCAGGCGACAGACCTGCCGCTTGCGCTTCTCGTCGACGGCGGCACCGCGAGCTCGGCTGAAATCGTCGCCGGTGCCATCAAGTCGGCCGGCCGAGGCCCGGTCATCGGCCAGACCACCTTCGGTACGGGCACGATCCTGCTGACCTACCCGTTGGCCGACGGCTCCGCCATCCGGCTTGCGGTCGAGCGTTGGCTGACCCCCGACGGCCAGCTGATCTTCGGCCACGGCATCACGCCCACGCAGACCGTCGCGCTGTCCGGCAACCAGTTGCCACTGGCTCCGAACGAGGTTGCCGCGCTGACGCCGGCGCAGGTGGCGAGCATGCCCGACGACCAGCTGCGCGCGGCCATTGACGCGCTCACGGGAGCGA
>Ga0307418_1000255_pt1 | contig 15939 bp, 15 predicted proteins | sample SalMarWE160220MG_2_FD_202160 | JGI IMG/M metagenome (GOLD analysis project Ga0307418, IMG submission 202160) | Salt marsh sediment microbial communities from the Plum Island Ecosystem LTER, Massachusetts, United States - WE1602-20 | ecosystem: Environmental > Aquatic > Marine > Intertidal zone >...
TTCGGGGTCGGCACGCGAGCCAGCGCGGCGCGCGTGGCTGCCGTCGCGGACGGCGTGGTGGTGGGCTCTGCCCTCATTCAAGCCATCCAGAACGAGGCCGACGCCGGCAACCCGGCAGGAGCCGAAGCGCGGGTCGCCGCGTTGAGCGCGGAGCTGGCGGCAGGGTGCCGGCGCTAGCCGCGGGCGGGCGCCGCCCTAGCGATCCTGAACGTGAGCCTGGCCGCCGATGAGATCGAACAGCCGGCTGGCCACCAGCACGTCCGCCCCCGTCTCGGGAGGGACGTCCGTGCCCACCACGCGCACGACCACGGCGTCGGCACCGTTCCGCTTGGAGAGCAGCAGCAGCTGCCCCACGCGGTGGAAGCGGGACAGTACCTCATAGCCGTGCAGGCTGGAGTCCGCCGCCAGCCGCACGACGCCGTCGGGTAGGGACAGGGGCTCGAGCCGAACGCGCGCGACGCCCATGCTGATCATGCCGATCGCCTCCGCGGCCCCGCGCGAGAGGTCGATGATGCGGTTCGGCTTGAACGGGCCGCGGTCGTTGATGCGCACGACCACGCTGCGGCCGTTCACCAGGTTGGTGACCTTCACCAGGGTGCCGAACGGGAGCGTGCGATGCGCGGCCGTGAGCTTGCTGGGGTCGAACACCTCGCCGTCGGATGTGAGCCGCCCGGCGAACTTGGGACCGTACCACGAGGCGAGCCCCTCCTCGACCGCGGCGCTCAAGCCGCCGCTGGGTGCCCCGGGCGGGTCGGCAGCCGCGGCCGGATCGGCGAGGCTGCTCGACGACGTGTCGACAGGCGCCGGCGTGGAGCTGACGGCCGCGGCGCTCGCGAGGCCGGATGGAGCCGCGTCCGCGGCGTCAGCGGTCGACGTCGCGCCACCGCCGCTCACCTGGACCGGGGCGGACGGGTCCGAGGGTGCACCGGCCGCGGGCGAGGCGCTCAGGGCCGGCGCGCAGGCGGCCAGCACCAACGCCAGCACCGCCAGCGGCGCCGCCCCGCAGAGTGGGCGCAGCCGCGCCATCCTCCGCAGGCGTAGCTGCAGCCGCCGTAGAGCGGCCATGACATGACGCGTCGCGCGTGAAAGCACGGTCCATGCTATGCACGCGCGACGGCGGACGGTTGTGAAAGGCTTCCGGTGAGCCGGCCGCGGGCTCACGCCCAGGTGCGGCGGGCAAGCTCCTTCTGGCAAAGCACGAACGCTTCGAAGTCTTCGATCTCGGCGCTGCCGTCCGCGATGGCACTCTCGCATCGTGCGATGATATCGGACAGCTCCTCGTTGCTGAGTGCGCGCAGGCTCTGCGAGTTCGCTCCCTGTACTTGGACCACCTTGACTCCTCGCTCTCTTGGCATGTTCCGGTCCTTCAAGATGGCTGGAGTCTAGCAGCGGCCCTCTTACAATATTCTCACACTTTCTCCGCGCGGTTCCCGTCCAGGCCGCGGTCCGGCGGGCTCCGGTATGGTGAGCGCATGATCGACAGCCACTGCCACCTGGATGCCCTCCAGGATCCGGCCGGCGCCGTGGACCCCGAGCTGCGCGCCATCGTCACGGTCGGCACCACCCTAGACAGCGATCGTGCCGCGGTGCACTTGGCGGAGGCGCACCCCAACGTCTGGGCGGTGGTCGGCATCCACCCCAACAACGCCTCCGACGCCGACGCGCCGGCCGTGCGGCAGGAGGTCGCGCGCCTGGCCGAGCACCCCCGAGTGGTGGGTATCGGCGAGACGGGCTTCGACACGTACTGGGAGGACGAAACGCTCGAGAGCCAGCGGCGCGCATTCGACTGGCAGGCCGAGCTCGCCAGCCGCCTCGACAAAGCGCTGGTGCTGCACGTGCGGGACCGGCAGGGAGGCGAGGACGCCTCGCTGGCGGCCGCGCGGGCCGTCCGCGAGGCCGGGCACCGACGCGGCATCCTCCACTGCTTCAACGGCCACGCCGAGCTGCGCGCGGCCGGGCTGGCATGGGGGTGGATGGTGTCGTTCGCCGGCAACCTCACTTTCAAGAACGCCCAGGCGTTGCGCGATGCGGCCCTGGAGGTCCCCGAGGGCAGCCTGCTGGTCGAGACCGACAGCCCCTACCTCACGCCGGAGCCGCACCGCGGCAAACGCAACGCGCCGGCCAACGTGCGCCATACCGCCGCCGTGCTGGCACAGGTCCGGGGCGTGACGCTCACGGAGCTGGAGCCGGTGCTCGACGCCAATGCGGCCCGCGTCTACCGGCTGCCGTCGCCGCCTGGCCCCACGAGACGGCTCCTGGGCTCGTCCCGGTCGTAACGCAACGCCTCCGCCAGTCGGGCGCGCGAGGGCACCCGATGGGGGTCCTGAGGGATGAACGCGGTGACGACGTCGACCCAACGGTGGGTGCGGTACTCCAGCACCACGTGCAACGGGATCTTCACGCTCGCGCTCACGGGGAGGTAGCCGAGCACCAGCAGCCGCTCGTCCTCCCAGTAGCGCATCAGCTCCCGGCCGTAGAGCACCGTCTGCACGATGTCGGTCTCGGTGAACCCCTCGCAAGTGGCGTGCTTGGCCGCGTGGCGGCCGATACGGTAGCGCCCCTGCTTCACCCACGGACGCAGCTCGGACAGCGTCCGCCGTCTCGGGGGCCGAGCCCGCGGCTGCGCTCGCGCGGCCGTGTGGGCGTGGCGGGGTCCGAAACCTTGCTCGTCCATGACGCCACCTCCGGGAGGGTCTGGCGGTACCAGACGGGCAGCAAAGCGACGCGGCCCGGACCTGCAGGTCCGGGCCGAGCTCTCAGCCTTGCATGCGCCATGCTAGCACGCACCCCCCGGGCCGCCGCTGGGAGGGTCGCCACATTCGGACCCCTCCGGCGGAGCCGGCGCTGGCGCGCGGCGTCCGGAGCCGCTCAGGCGCCCGGCCACGGCGGGCCGGCATCCACCGGGCGCCGCTCCGTCCCCTACACTGAGGGAATGGATGTCCACCCGGCAGAGCGTCCGCGGCTACGGCCAAGCCCTCGCGCCGCGACCGTCCTCGGAGCGGCGGCCGGCGGCCGGCGCGCGTCGCCTCGATGAGCCGGCCGGCCGACTATCTCGACAGGCCGCTCAACGTCGAGCGCACGGACGCGGACCTCTACGTCGAGCAGGTCGGCCCCAGGAACGCGCCGGTCGTCTACTTCCTGCACGGCGGCCCGGGCTACAGCAGCTTCTCCTTCAGGGATCTGCTCGGCGACGAGCTGGATGCCTTCCAACTGCTCTACGCCGACCAGCGCGGCGCCGGCCGCAGTTACAGCGCCGTGCCGGCGCAGCCCGAGCTGCTGGCGGACGACGTGCGAGCGGTGCTGGACGCCCTCGAGATCGACCGGGCCAGCCTACTCGCCCACGGCTTCGGGGTGCAGGTCGCGGTGCGCGCGGCGCTGGCGGCACCGGGTCGCTTCGAGCGTCTGGTGATGGTCAACCCCTGGCTGTCGATGCCCATGCTCGCTCGCGAGCTGCAGCGGCGGGCCGCCATGGAGGCGGGCCGGCCAGAAGAGGCGCTGCCGCCCGAGAGCGCGCTGGCGGACCCCGACAGCCTCGACCCCGAGGCGCTTGTCGACCAGGCGTTCAGCCTTACGAGCGGCAAGGCGCTGCTCGACCTGATGCAGTTCCCCGACCCCTCCAGCCGCCTGCGTCTCGAGCACAGCGACGCCACCGCCCTCTTCGGTCCGCAGGAGGCGGCGGAGCCGGAAGGCATCTGGCAGCTGGACGTGTTGCCGGAGCTCGCCGGCCTGACGCTGCCGGTGGTGCTGCTGGTCGGCGCGCACGACGCCACGGCCTACCCTGCGCAGGCGGAAGCCGCGCTGGGGAGGTTGCCGAACGCCCTGGTGAGCCTGCTCGACGCGGGCCACTACCCCTGGATCGACGATCCCGAGACCTTCGTTCCGCTGCTCCACGACAGCCTGAGGGTGAGCGCGACGTAGCTGCGGGCGCCGTTCCGGCCGCGACCGCGCGCCGGCCGTCACGTAAGAACCTCGTAAGGTCGCCCGTCGTAGACTCCTTCGCGATGCGGTCTCCACCCATGCGTGCCGACCGCGCCCGACCCCTCCCGGCCGCCCGGCAGATGCCCGGAAACCTCGGCTCCAACGTGAATACTTCCGCCAGCGGGGCGCGAACGGCATGCTACACTTCGCTAATGCTGCGACCTCACCTCATGGTGGATTCGCTCCACCAGGTGAGCGCCGAGATCCTGCGGGAGCTGGGCGTGCGAGGCGTTCTGGTCGACCTCGACGACACCCTGTTGGCGTCGGGCGCGGACGCCGTCGACCCTGCCAATGCCAGCTGGCTGGCGAGCCTGACGCCGGCGGGCTTCCCGGTGGTGATCCTCTCGAACGGCGAGCCGGCGCGGGTGGCGGCGCTGGCCGAGCGTTTCGGCTGCCGCGCCTTGCCCCTCTCCGGCAAGCCCTTCGCGCCTGCCTTCCGGCGCGCGCTGCGCATGCTCGGCACGCGCCCGGCCGAAACCGCCATGATCGGCGACCAGCTGTTCACCGACGTTCTCGGCGCCAACCTGGCAGGCCTGACGTCGATCCTGGTGCGCCCGCTGTCTCCGGGTAAGCTTCCTCATACCCGTATGCTCCGCCACCTTGAGAGAATGATCCTGCGAGGAGGTGACCGTGGCGGTCCTGTCGATCGGTGACAAGCGCTTGGGCGCGGTGCTGCTCGAGCGCGGCTATGTCAACGACGAATCGCTGCAGCAGGCGATCAGCCGGCATGCAGAGGTAGGGGGCCGTCTGGCGGACATCCTCGTCAACATCGGTGTCATCTCCGAGCAGCGCATTGCCCGCGCCATCGAGGAGTCGATCGGCATCCCGCTGGTGGTGCTCCCGCGCGTGGACATGATGCCCGACGCGCTCAGCAAGATCCCCGCAGATGTCGCCTTCGAGGTAGGTGCCATGCCGTTCGCCATCGACGGCGACAGGCTGCGCGTCGCCTTCGAGGACCCTCTCGACGCCCTGGCCATCGAGGAGGTCGAGGACGCCTCGGGCTGCCTGGTGGAGCCCTACCAGGCGCTGCAGAAGGAGCTGCAGTGGGCGATCGCCACCTACTACCCCGAGCTGGGGCTGGAAGCGCCTCCCGACCTGGAGGTCGACATCAGCCAGCGGCTGGGCTCGATGGCCGTGGAGCGCGGGTTCATCAGCGAGGCTTCCCTCCAGGACGGGGTCGAGGAGCAGCATCGCACCGGTGGGCTGTTGGGACGCATCCTCATCCGCCAGGGCGCGTTGGGCGAGGACCAGCTGGCGCAGCTCCTGGCCGAGCAGATGGGCATCCCCTACGAGTCCAGTCTCGAGGCGGAGCCGGCGAACGAACGGCTAGCCTCCACCCTGCTCCGGCTCGACGCCGTGCAGTTCAGCGCCGTCCCCTACCGGCTGGACGAGGATCGACTGGTGGTGGCGATCTCCGATCCGCGGCGGATGCCCGACATCGAGGCCATCGTGCAGGGCCCCGTGAGCTTCGTGGCGGCCCCGGAGCGCGAGGTCATGCGCCGCATCGAGGCGATGTACGCCGACAACAAGGGGCGCCTCGGCGAGACGCTCCTGATGAACAAGAAGCTCAAGCGCGAGCAGCTGCGCAAGGCGCTCGAGGAGCAGGCCAAGCTCGGCCGCGTCAAGCCGCTCGGTGAGATCCTGGTGGACCTCGGCTACGTGACCCAGACGGACGTCGACGAGGCGCTCAACAAGCAGCGCGCGGGCGGCGGCCGCCTCGAGGATACGCTGGTGCAGTCGGGCAAGATCAGCCCGGAGATGCTGGCCCGCAGCCTCGCCATGCAGCTGGGCTACGAGTTCATCGACGACGGCGTCAAGGTGGACCCCTACGCGGTCAGCCTGGTGCCGGAGCAGACCGCCCGCCGCTACCAGGCGATGCCCATCCGCATCGAGGGCAACACGCTGGTGGTGGCGATGAAGGATCCGCGGCACGTCTTCGCCCTCGACGACATCCGGCTCATCACCGGCAAGGAGATCCAGCCGGCGGTGGCCACCGAGGACACCCTCGCGCGCACGATCAACCGCTTCTACCACGACGGCACCGACATGGACGAGCTCGCCAAGGCGCTGGTCGAGGAGGTCGGGACCGTCAGCGCCGAGGAGCAGGAAGACACCAGCGCCATCGACGACAACGCGCTGGTGAAGGTCGTCAACAACATCATCCGCGAGTCGATCCTGGGTGACATCTCCGACATCCACATCGAGCCGCGGCCCACCAACGTGGTGGTGCGCGTGCGCAAGGACGGCAGCCTGCGCGAGTACATGACCATGCCCAAGTCGACCGCCAGCGCTATGGCGGCGCGCATCAAGATCATGGGCGGCCTCAACATCGCCGAGCGGCGCGTGCCGCAGGACGGGCGCGTGCGCTTCCGCGACAAGACGGCCGAGGTCGACCTGCGCCTCTCGACGCTGCCCACGGTGTACGGCGAGAAGGCCGTGATGCGCCTTCTGAAGCGCGCCACCGACATCCCGGAGATCGAGCAGCTGGGCTTCGCGGATTACAACTTCCAGGGCTTCAAGGACGTCATCGCCAAACCCTACGGCATGTTCCTCATCACCGGCCCGACCGGCTCGGGCAAGTCGTTCACCACCTTCAGCATCCTCAAGCGCATCGCTACGCCCGAGGTGAACGTCACCACCGTCGAGGACCCGGTGGAGTACGAGATCCCCGGTATCAACCAGACGCAGGTGAACATGAAGGCCGGCCTCGACTTCGCGCGAGCCCTGCGAGCATTCCTGCGGCAGGACCCGGACATCATCATGGTCGGCGAGATCCGGGACCACGAGACCGCCAAGATCTCCATGGAGGCCGCCCTCACCGGCCACCTGCTCATTGCCACGCTGCACACCAACGATGCCGCCGGGGCGGTCACGCGCCTCACCGAGATGGGGATCGAGCCGTTCAACGTGTCCGCCTCGCTCCTCGGCGTGCTGGCGCAGCGCCTGGTGCGCAAGGTGTGCAAGGACTGCAAGGTGGAGTACACGCCCGAGCCCGACGTCCTCAGGCGGCTGGGGATGACCGAGGCCGAGATCCAGGGCAAGAAGCTCTATCGCGGTGTGGGCTGCGAGAAGTGCGGCGGCAGCGGCTACAACGGCCGCTATGCCATCCACGAGCTGTTGGTGGTGGATGACGACGTCGAGAAGGCCATCGTCAAGGAGGCCTCCACCTTCGACATCCGCGACCTGGCGATCAAGAACGGAATGCACACGCTGCGGCAGGATGGCATCAACAAGGCCTTCCAAGGCATCACCACGCTGGAGGAAGTCCTGGCGCGCACCGCGGAGTAGCCGCGGGGCGGCAGGACCGGAAGGACGTCCATGGCTGACCAGATTCGCTCCACGCAGATCCAGGCCGACATCGTCGACCTCCTCAAGATGGCGATCGAACGACGCGCCTCGGACTTGTTGATCACCGTGGGGCTGCCGCCGATGCTCAAGATCGACGGCGACTGGGGCCCGACGGACTACGACCCGCTGACGCCGAACCTCGCGCGGCGGCTGATGTACGCGCTGATGGACGAGAAGAAGCAGCGCAACTTCGAGGAACGCAAGGACCTCGACTTCTCCTTCAGCCTCTCCGGCCACGGCCGCTTCCGCGTCAACGTGTTCCAGCAGCGCGGGTCGGTGGGCGGCGTGATGCGCACCATCGCCGAGGAGGTCATGACCTTCGCGGAGTTGGGGTTGCCGCAGGAGATCGCGGCCACCGCGCGGCTGCCTCGCGGTCTGGTGCTGGTGACGGGCCCCACCGGGTCGGGCAAGTCGACCACGCTGGCCACGATGATCGACCTGATCAACGACGAGTACGCCAAGCACATCGTCACCATCGAGGACCCCATCGAGTTCTTCCACCAGCACAAGACCTCGATCGTCAACCAGCGTGAGGTGGGTGAGGACACCCGCGACTTCCATGCCGCGCTGCGCAGCGTGCTGCGCCAGGCGCCGGACGTGATCCTGGTGGGCGAGATGCGGGACTTCGAGACCATCGGAGCGGCCGTCACCGCCGCCGAGACCGGGCACCTGGTGCTCGGCACACTCCACACCAACACCGCGGCCGAAGCCATCGATCGCATCATCGACGTGTTCCCCGACGCGCAGCAGGAGCAGGTTCGGGTGCAGCTGGCAAACAACCTGCAGGCGATCCTCACGCAGCAGCTCGTGCCCAAGCCCAACGGCGACGGCCGCGTGCTGGCCTACGAGTTCCTGGTGGCCACGCCCGCCATCCGGAACCTCATCCGCGAGGCGAAGACGCACCAGATCCCCGGCCAGATCCAGATGGGCGGCTCGCTCGGAATGATCACCATGGACGCCAATCTGGCGGAGCTGCATCTCAAGCGGCTGATCAGCTTCGAGATCGGGCTGGCTCGCGCGGTGGACCCCAAGGAGTTCGAGCGGCTCGTCAACACCGGCGGTCTGAGCGGTGAGGCGAGCGCGCCGGCTCGCGGAGCCGCTCAGCGCGGCGCCGCTTCGCAGACGCGCGGCGCCAACGGCTCCTCCACCGGTCGCGGCAGCGCTGCGGCCCCCGGGCGCGGCGGGCGCACCGGCCGCTGAGCGTCCACCCCGGCGTCACCGCGGGAGGGCACGCCGTTCGCTGCGCCACAGCACCGCCAATAGCGGCACCTCGAGCAGCAGCAGCAGGGCGACGCCCAGGTAGGTGGGCGTGAAGCCGACGCCGGTCACCAGCTCCACCCCGACGATCGGCCCCAGGCTGCCGCCGACGTCCCCGAAGAACTGGTAGTAGCCGACGACCTGGCCACGCCGCTCCTCCGGCGTCAGGTCGCCTAGCAGCGTCAGCAGCGGGGTCGAGGTACTGCCCATGCCAAGCCCCAGGAAGACCACCCCGACCACCGCCAGCCAGGGGCCGGTCGTGAGCGCCAGCAGAGCGAAGCCCGCCGCCCCTGCGACCACCCCCGGCAACGCCAGGCCGGTCCGCGACGGGATGCGGTCGAGGGCGCTGCCGATCACCAGCGTCACCCCCGCAGAGGCCAGCATCATCACCGCCAGCAGCGCCCCGGCCATGGGCTGCTCCGCGAGGCCCGCCACCGCGATGCCGCGAGCGTGCACCAGCAGCACCAGCGTGGCCAGCAGCGTGCCCTGCACCGAGAAGAACACCAGCATGTTGGCCAGCCACACCGCCTGCACCCGGCGGTCGGCTCGCGCCACGGTGGCGGCGGCGCGCCTCACGCGGAGGAGGAGCGGCGAGGCGTCGCGCTCGCCGGCTACGTCCTGACGGCCGCCGTGCACGTGCGGGACCCGCCACCACGCCAGGCCGCCGGCGAGGAGCGTCACCGCGGTGGCGAACAGGAAGGCCGCATCATCCGACACGAACCCCGCCACCAGGCCGCCGGCGAGCATGCCGGCCGGCATGCCCAGGCTCAGCGCCAGCCGAACCACCGCAGTGCTCCTGCCGCGGTTCTGCAGGCTGGAAGCGTTGAGCGCGATGGTCATGCCGCCCACGATAATGGCAGCAGATCCCAGGCCCCAGATGGCCCGGCCGACCAGTAGCAGCCACCCGGGGATGGTCGTCTGCAACGCGAGGCTGTAGGTCCCGGTGGCGAGCGCTTCGATGACCAGGCCGATGGTGAGCGGCCACTTGCCGCCGTAGCGGTCGATGAGCGCGCCGGCGGCGGGGTTCGCGACCAGCCGCGTGACCCGGTTGGCGGAGAGGATCCAGCCCACCAGCAGCGCGGGAAGACCCAGCTGCACGCCCAGGATGGGGATAATGGGGAACGCGATGCCGCCGCCGATGCCGCCGAGGAACACCACCGCCGCCACCGGCAGGCTCTCGGGAGCCATGCCCAGGCGGCCCAGGAGGCCGCGGGCCGCCCCGTTCGCCTCGCCGTCGGTGTCCCTGCTCGCCTGCATCCGCTCCTCCCGCCGTCGTACGTCGCCGTCCGAGCCGGTGCCGACCCCGGCGCCCGCACGGATCGCTCCTGGCCACGATAGGCCACCACTGCGACATGCCGGGATGTGTCCCGCAGGCGTGGAGCCCGCACCGTGACGCCGGCCGAGCGGCTCGCGCTGGTGAGCGCCGCGCTGCCCGACAGCGGCGTGGGGCGTCCCGCGCTCTGGCTCGATCTCGGAGCCGGCGACGGCGCCTTCACCCTCGCCCTCGCCGAGCGCCTGGGCAAGGGTTCCCGGGTGCTGGCCGTCGACCGCGACCCCCGGGCGCTCGCCAGGTTGCGAGCAAGGGGCGGTGTCGCGGGCGTGGCCGTGGAGGCGTGGGAGGGAGACTTCACGCGAGAGCTGCCGCTCCCCCTATCCGGCGGCATGCTCATGGCCAACGCGCTGCACTTCGTGCCCCGGAAGCGCCAGGCGACGTTGCTGGCGCGGCTGGCGCGGCACCTCGAGCCGGGTGGGCGCCTGGTGGTGATCGAGTACGACCTCGATCGCGGCAACCCGTGGGTGCCGCACCCGATCGCCCGTAGCCGCTTCCCGAGCCTGGCCTCGGACTCGGGCCTGGTAGGCGCGGCCGTGGTGGCCGAGGCGACTTCACGCTACTGGGGGCGCGTCTACTGCGGGCTGGCCCGCAGGCCCGGCGGCCGGGACGCGGATGTGTAACGCGTGGGCCCTGACACCATAGGGCCGCCGGAGCTACCCTGAGGGTGGCCGAGGGAGCGCCAGCGGGTTGCCGGAGCTGGAGGTGCAGACATGCTGCAGTCCAAGCACCCCGGCGGGCACGTCCAATCACCTTCCGTCGTCTCGAGTGATGCCGGCCCAAGCCGGGAGCGGCGGCCGCAAAGCACGGTGAAGCCCAACCGGTGGATGGGCGAAGGCGACTGCCTCATCGGGCCCTTCACCTGTCGGCGGAGCGCGGCTGCGTTCGCCGGGCTGATGGTGGACTTCGGCCACTACGAGAACCTCGGCCGGCAGGTGGTGGTGGTCAAAGGCACCTACTACGTCGAGGTGTATCGCGTCGGCGAAGGCGGGGTGGTGAGCTCCTGAGAGCGGTGCCGGTCACCGGTGCCGACCAGCAGGTGCGTCGCCGCGGCCGAGCCGGCCCGTCCCCGGATCGGCCGCGAGCGCGTCGCGCGCCGCGCCCATCGTGGCTGCGCGGAGGACTCGGCGCATCGACGACGCGGTGGCCGTCGGCCACCGGGTTCGGCACCGTGGAGTGAGGCAGCCGCCAACCCGGGGCCCGGACCCTCCGCAGTCCTCGTCGCACGGTGGTGCGGTAGCGCGCCGGCTGGCGCACCCTTCCGCGGCGACCACCGGCGCAACCGCCGGATAATATGGGTGCGTCCTGGTGGGAAGCGTGCGGCCGATAGGGTCGGAGGTCTTGCGATGCCGTCGGAGTTCCTGCTGTACGGCGCGACAGGGTTCATCGGTGAGGAGATGGCCCGGGCCGCGGTCGCCCACGGACTGCGGCCGCTGCTAGCAGGTCGCGACGCTGTCCGCGTGGCGGCGCTGGCCGACGAGCTGGGCGTCGAGCACCGCGTCTTCCCCCTCGACGACGTCGCCGGCATCGACGAAGCCCTCCGGACGGTTCCTGCCGTCCTGCATTGCGCGGGGCCCTACCTCCATACGGCCGCGGCGATGGTGGATGGCTGCCTTCGCACGGGCACCCACTACCTGGACATCTCCGGCGAGCTGCCGGCCTACCAGGCCATGGCACGGCGCGACCGCGACGCTGTGGCCCGGGGCACGATGCTGCTACCGGGCGTGGGGTTCGACGTGGTGCCGACGGACTGCCTGGCGTTGCACCTGAAGGTGCGTTTGCCGACCGCGACGCACCTGACGCTCGCGTTCCACAACCGCGGGCCGGCGGCGATGCCGCCCGGGACGCTGAGGACCGGCATCGAGATGATGCCCTTCGGCGAGAGGGTGCGCAGGGACGGGCAGCTGGTCGCTCCGCCTCGGCAAGCCAGGACGAGGCAGATCGACTTCGGCGAGGGGCCCGTGACGGCGACTCGGCAGACGTGGGGCGACGTGGTCATGGCGTACCGGAGTACCGGCATCCCGAACATCGAGGACTACGCGGTGTGGGCCGACGCCATCCGTCGCCAGCTCGTGCTGGCGACCAGCCTGCGACCCATCTTCAGGTTCGCGGCTGTGCGCAGGCTCGTGCAGCGCACCTTCAAGGGGGGCTCGACGGCAGCGCAGCGCGCCCGAACGCGGGCCAGCGTGTGGGGCGAGGTGCGGGACGGCGCCGGTCACCGAGCCGTGTCGCGCCTGCACGGTCCCGAGGCCAGCGTCGAGTGGACGGTCCTGGCGGCCCTAGCGGCAGTGAAGCGCGTCGTCGGCGGTGACGTCAAACCCGGCTTCCAGACGCCCGCGACGGCCTACGGCGCCGATTTCGTGCTGCAGTGTCGGGGCGTCGTGCGTGAGGATGTCGACACGTCCATGCTCTAGTGGATGGTGGTGACGCTGCCCGGATTCGAACCGAGGTTACCGAGCTGAGAACCCGGCGTCCTAGCCGCTAGACGACAGCGCCAACGCGGATATGACTGTAGCTCTCGCCGGACGTCGCCGCACGCACCTGGGATACGGCCCTCACGCCTTCCAACCCTCATGGGGAGGCACGGGCCAGACGACGCGGCGCGAATCCTGGCGCCGTCCTGATGGATGTGCGCTGCGGCACGGCCGCGCCTGCATGCAGACTGGCTGCGCTCGGCAACCTGGTGTGGCGGGATCCCGGTGGTCGGCATGTCATACCTCGTCGACCGCCATGTCGTTGTCGAGGGCTTGGTGGCTTGATGTCTTTGCGTGTGAGGTGGACTCGGCCCCGCCAGCGTACGAGAATCGTGGTATGGCCGAGTGGCTTCGCCGGCTGGCCGTCAAACCCTTTGCGGCCAGGGCAGCACCTCCGGATGGTGCCAGGGTCAGCGGTCAGCGCGCGGCCACCAACAGGCGGCCGGGGTGCCTGCGGGCGGCCGTCATGCTGTTGTGGTCGGCCGCGCTGGTGGCTGTCTTGGCGGGATGCCATGGCCACAACGCGGCGGCACTCCACCGCCGCCTCCTCTCCCAAGCCGACCTTCCAACCGGGTGGTCCCTCGCCCACGCGAGCGCAGGAAACGCCTCCGCCACGACACCATCCTGCCTGGCGGGCCTGACCGCCGACAGCAAGAGCTGGACCGATGCGAAGACGAGCTTCGTGCAAGGGCCGGCCCTACCCGCCATGACCGAGGTCCTGGTCACAGGCCCGGACCTCCAGGCGAGGTGGCAACGCGTGCGCACCGCCATGAGCACCTGCAAGACCGCAACCATCGACATCGGCGGCAAGCAGGTCGCGAGCACCATCAAAGCGCTTTCGCTTCCGAAGCTCGGCGATGCGTTCTCGTCATTCGCCTGGACGTTCACCACGTCGCAACTCACGATCGGCCTCGACCTCGTGCTCTTCGACACCGGGCAGTACGCCGGCTACCTTGCCTACACAGACCTGAGTCCCCCCGATCCGGCGGCGGTCGAGGTCTTCGCCAACGCAGCCGCGGCCAAGGCCAAGGTCGGCAAGACCGACCGCATCCCCGACAGCACGTCGATCACCTCCACCCCCGAGAAGAAGGCGCGAACCGCGCTCGGCATCGTCGCCTACCGGTCCATCGGGACCGGCCCTCCGCTGGTGCTCATCACCGGGTACGGCGGCCGGATGGAGGGGTGGGACCGGCGCTTCGTCGACGCCCTGGCGCAGCACCACCGAGTAATCATCCTCGACAATGCCGGCATCGGCAAGAGCGCCAACATGGCAGGCGCGCTCACCATCGACGCCATGGCCGAGCAGACCAGCGCCCTCATACAAGCACTCAACCTGGAGCGCGCCGACGTCCTCGGCTGGTCCATGGGAAGCATGATCGCGCAAGCCCTGGCCGTCCTCCACCCCGCCCAGGTGCGACGACTCATCCTATGCGCAAGCTACCCCGGCAACGGTACGGCCAAGCGACCCTCCACAGCCGCTATCGACGCGCTTGGCAGCGCAGACCCCGCGAAGGCAATGGCCGACCTGTTCCCCGCCGACCAGACTGCCGCTCAGACCGCCTACCTCACCGCCCTCACCAGCTGGCCGGCCGCGCCCCCAACCCCGGCCACCACCATCACCGCCCAGGCCCGCGCGATCGACGCCTGGTGGAACGGAACCGACCCAGCCGGCAAGAGAACCCCCACCATCACGGCGCCCACCCTCGTCGCCGACGGCACCGCCGACAGGCTCGACGCCACCGCGAACAGCCACGCTCTAGCCGCACTCCTCCCCCACGCCACCCTGCTGCTCTACGCCGACGCCGGCCACGCCTTCCTCTTCCAGGAGCAACACGCCTTCTTGACGGCCATCGAAGCCTTCCTCGACTAGCGCTCTTCGGAGGCATACGGAAGAGCGTGGCCATCCGAAGCTCGGGGAGCTTGCTCGAAGACGCCTTCGATGCAACGATCGCTCGAGCCCAGGTCCGGTGGGCGCCAGTGTGTTGACGGGCTGATGGATAAGCGGAGTGCATCCGTGCACCCCGCTCGATCACTTGTCCCCAACGCGGTCACACCAGACACGCGACCTTCGACTTGCGTTCGACCAAGGCGGTCTCCGGGCAGATCTGTCACTCTGCTAGAGTGCGAATCGCAGGAACAGACTGGAGGGGATTGCAAATGCCTGGCGTTCGCCCTGCTCTGCTTGTGTTCATGGCCTTGGTCTTGGTGGTGCTGACGGCCTGCAGCGGTGGCCCGACGTTCGATCCCGTCGGTTCGTACAGTGGCACGTTCTACCCCGGGGGCGCCCCCGAGTCCCTATCAGCCGGCATCACTTCGTCATCGTCTTCGGACACCTGGAACATCTCGGGCTACGTGCCGAGCACCAGCACCACGTTCACAGGCACCTGCGCGCACGACACCAGCGTGGACGCAAACGACCTCAGCTGCAGCTACACGTACGCCACTAGTAGCGGTACCGTCGTCGGTGACCTCGTCGGCAACACCTGGTCCGGGACGCTCACCGAAGGCGGCGACACCGCCACGTTCGTTCTCACGCGATAGGACGGAGCGCGGCGGTGCTCGAGGCCTGGCGTTAGGCCCAACTCGCACAGCGGATACCTGAGTTCGGCCCCGTCTGGTTGAGCGTGCGACCGTGTGTTGCCGTCGCGTGACCCCGAAGAGCCTCCGTCACGGCTTCGCAGTCGGTTTCCTCCGCAATGGTCGCGGCCCCAGCTGGTCACGGGACACAAGATGTTGGAGAGGGCGCAGGGCACCGTCACCGTCAACGGGCAGGACAGCGCTGACTCTCACCATCGCTTCAATCCCGTCGTTGCATCCAACAACGACGCTTCGAACTGGCAGCCTCTCCAGCCGCGCACACGGTCGGTTCAAGTCCTGCGCGTGAATCGCTTGTCGCTCCAGGCTGTCGCAGCTAGAGCGCCTTCGCCTGCCCCCGGGGCGCTGCCCGCGTCGACGCCAGACCCATAAGGTACGTCGCCAGGAAGACGAGCCCGAGGGGAATCCACGTTCCCAGAACGTTCCTGAACATGTCGAGGCTTCGCAAGCTGACGACCGCCACCACCACGAGGTCCGCCACCATCACGAACGCCACGAACGCGACCGCCAGCAGGGTGCCGACTCCTGTGCCGTTCACGAGGGTCGCCTCCCGCTCCCCGCGGGTGGGTTGCTCGAACCGTTCCGGGCGAACCCTGAAGGGGGCGCTGCTCCACGTCTGACGTCCATGGGAAGTCGCGTCGAGACTAGCGGGAAGCCGGCGGCATGCCGTCGGTCGATCCCCAACAGGGGTTGTGGAAGAATCCGCAACGCCCTTCGACATCAGTGCCCACGCGCCCTCCAGGTCACGGCCTCGTGCAACGGAGTTGGTGCACGCGGCGCCTCGGATGAGGGCGGGCGACGTCAACGACCGCCAGGCGAACCCCTCGCGGTCACGCCCGGTGATCGCGCGGTCGCATCGGCCGTTCCCCCGCCTCGGGCCGCGCGCAGCAGCACCCATCCGACCGCTACCAGCCAGACGAGCAGCAGCACACCGTAGACCGCGTAGGCGCTGCCGAG
>Ga0307418_1000257_pt1 | contig 15854 bp, 14 predicted proteins | sample SalMarWE160220MG_2_FD_202160 | JGI IMG/M metagenome (GOLD analysis project Ga0307418, IMG submission 202160) | Salt marsh sediment microbial communities from the Plum Island Ecosystem LTER, Massachusetts, United States - WE1602-20 | ecosystem: Environmental > Aquatic > Marine > Intertidal zone >...
CCAGGAGCCTGGCGACGAGGTCGTCGAACGGGGACACGGGCACCTCCGGCGAGCGTGACGTTGCCCTGGTCGAGCGCCGGTCGATGCGGTTGGCCGGCTCGAGGACGCGGATCGATCACGAGTCTAGCCGGTCCTCCGGGCGCTCACGGGGACGAACCGCCCGCATTGTGGCCATCTGCGATCATCGGAACCGGCAGGTCGCCCACCGTCGTCGAACGACGCACCACCCATCGCTCGGAGGAGTTGGCGTGAAAGGGTTCGTCATCGGGATCCTGGTGACCGCGGTCGCCTTTGCGATCCTCGCCTACATCCTGCCCCAGGTCGAATACAAGGGCGATGCGGTCGCACTGATCGTCCTGGCCGCCGTGTTCGGCGTGGTCAACGGGCTGATCAAGCCGGTGGTCAAGCTCCTCTCGTTCCCGGTCAACGTCATGAGCATGGGCCTGTTCGGCCTGGTGATCAACGGCCTGCTGCTGCTGCTCGCGGTCGGGGCTGCGAACGCGCTGTTCGACGTGCCGGTCACGGTCGGTGGCTTCCCGGCGGACGGAGTGACGCTGGACTCGATCGGCGCGGCGATCATCGCGGCCATCGTGCTGGGCCTGATCACCACCGTCATCGGGCTGTTTGTCCACGACTGATCAGCCGCCGGTCCGGTTCCCGCCCGACGCGCTCCGCCGGGCGGCACGGCGGCACGGCACGCCGCTGTACGTCACCTCGGTCGAGGCCCTCGAGGCCGCCGAGGCGGAGCTCCGTGCCGCCTTCCCCGACCCGTGGCTCCGGGCCTACTCGCTCAAGGCCAACGACGTTCCGGCGATCGTCGCCCGGCTGGGCGCGCTGGGCCTGGGCGCCAACGTCGTCTCGTCCGGTGAATGGTCCGTCGCCCGGCGGGCGGGCATCCCCAACGCCTCGATCACGCTCGAAGGCATCGGCAAGTCCATGGCTGATCTGCGGGCCGTCGTCAGGGCGACGGCGGACGGTGATCCGCTCCGGTGGGTGGCCGTGGAGAGCGCTGACGAGCTGGCGGCGCTGGGCGCCCTGGCCGCGCGGGCCGGCCTGGGGCGTCGCGGCCGGCCGCCGCTCGAGGTGCTGCTCCGGCTGAACCCCGACGTGACCCCCGAGACGAATGCCGGGCTGGCGGTCGGTCGGGCCGCGTCGAAGTTCGGGATGGCGGAGACCGAGCTGACGACGGCCGTGGCCCGGCTGCCGTTGGACGGAGAGGTCGCGGCCATCCGGGCGCGCGGTGTCCACCTCCACGTCGGGTCCCAGCTGGGGGCCGTCGATGCGTGGCGGGACGCCGTCCGGCGCGGCCTCGCCCTGCTCGCGCTGGTCGGTGCCGGCCGGCCCGGCTTCGACACGCTCGACGTGGGTGGCGGGTTCCCGGTCGGTGCGCCGGGGACGGTGCCGACACCGGCGCGCTTCGCCCGGGAGGCGAATACCCTGCTCGATGCGCTGCCGCCAGATCGAAAGCCCGGGCGCCTGGCGGTCGAGCCGGGCCGGTTCCTGGTCGCCGGCGCCGGGTGGCTGGTGGGGTCGGTCCTGCACGTCCGAGAGCGACCCCTCGGCGGCCGGGTCGTCGTGCTCGACGCCGGTATGACGGAGCTCATCCGGCCGGCCCTGTACGGCGCCGACCACCTGGTCATCGCGCTGACATCGCTCGGGCGTGTCGCGGGTGACGGAGCGGTCCCTGCGCCTGCCCGCGTCGATGGTCCGGTATGCGAGAGCACCGACACGCTCGGCCGCCATGGGCTGCCACCGCTGCGGCGCGGCGACCTGGTCGCGATCGGTGATGCCGGCGCCTACGCCGCGTCGATGGCGATGACGTACAACGGCCGACCCGCCGCCCCGCAGATCCTGCTCGAACGCGACGGGACGCTGACCCTGGGCAGGCGTCGCGGCCGGCTGCGCTGACGAGAGCTCGGCGGGAGCGCGGGTCTGGTCGGATGACGCGTCCCGGCCGGCTCTGCACGGGCCGGATCGTGCTCCGCGGACCCGCTGCCACCGGCTAGGCTGTGGCGCAGCAATGAGCCTCGGTCGCGACCGCTTCGCCGCACGCCTTGCCGCCGGCCCCCTGCTGGCCGACGGCGGGATGGGCACGCTCCTGTTCTCGCGCGGCATCCCGCAGCGGGCCTGCCTCGACGAGCTCGCGGCGACCCGTCCCGACCTGGTGGCCACCATCCACCGCGAGTACCTTGACGCCGGCGCGGAGCTGATCGAGACGCTGACGTTCGGGGCGAACCGCTTCCGGCTCGACGGCTTCGGGCTCGCTGGCGAGGCCGCCTGGTTCAACCGGCGGGCGGCGCAGGCTGCCCGGGAGGCTCGCGACGTCAGCGGTCGCGACGCCTGGGTCGGCGGCAGCATCGGGCCACTGGGACCGCCCACCCGCGAGCTGCGCCACCTCGATACGGCCGCGATCCGGGGTGCCTTCCGGGAGCAGATCGACGCGCTCCTCGAAGGGGGCGCGGACCTGCTGGTCATCGAGACCTTCTTCGACCTCGGCCACCTGCTGCTGGCGGTCGATGAGGCCCGCCAAGCGGCCGGCGTGCCCGTGATCGCGTCGATGACCTTCGGCGAGGATCTCGTGCTCAGCGACGGCACCACCCCGGAGGTCGCGGTGGCCGCGCTCGACGCTGCCGGGGTCGACGCGATCGGCGTCAACTGCGGGGTGGGCCCGCTCGCCTGTCTCGACGCGATGGCCCGGATGGGCGCGACCGCTCATGGCCACCCGGCCCGCTCGGTCATGCCCAACGCGGGGCTGCCGCGACGGCTGGAGGGCCGGTTCGTGTATGCGGCCGAGCCCGCCTACTTCGGCTCGATCGTGCCCCGCCTGCTCGAGGCAGGAGCCGGCATCGTGGGCGGCTGCTGCGGGACGACGCCGCAGCACGTGGCAGCCATGCGGCAGGCGCTCGATGCTCGTCCGGCGCTCGCGACGGAGACCGCGCCCGGAGCCGGAGGCGCCACGTCAGCGGCCGCCAGAGTCGGGACCGCGACCGGATCGGTCCAGGCCGACGTCGCAGCCACCGTCGTCGGCGCCAGCCCCCGCATCGCCTCGCCGGAGACAGCACCATCCATTCCCGGCGAGCGCCAGGCGGGCTCGCGGCTCGCCGCCGCCCTCGCCGCCGGACGCACCGTCGTATCGGTCGAGATCGACCCGCCGCGGAGCATCCGCATCGAGCGCACCCTCGACGCTGCCCGCCTGCTGCGCGATGCGGGTGCCGATGTCGTCAACATCTCGGACTCGGCGATGGCGCGGGTCCGGATGGGCGCCATGGCGGTTGCCTTTGGTATCCAGCACGACCTCGACCTCGAGTGCGTCATTCACGTCACCACCCGCGATCGGAACCTGATGGCCCTCGAATCGGAGCTGCTGGGCGCCCACGCGCTCGGGGTGCGGAACATCCTGGCGCTGACCGGCGACCCGCCGCGGGTCGGCGACTATCCCACCGGGACGGGCGTCTGGGACGTCGACTCGATCGGGCTGATCGAGATCCTGGCCCGGCTCAACCGGGGCGAGGACCAGGGCGGCTCGCCGATCGGACAGGCGGCCTCGTTCACCATCGCCTGCGCCCTCGATCCAACCGCGCCTGACGCTCGCGACGAGTGGGGTCGCCTCGAGCGCAAGCTGGCGGCCGGCGCCCACCTGGTGATGACCCAGCCGCTGTACGACGTCGCCCAGGTGGAGGCGATGCTGGCGGAGGCCAGGCGGCGGTTCGGCGCCCGAGCCTTCCCGGTCCCGGTGCTGCTGGGCATCCTGCCCCTCGTCTCCGCCCGCCACGCCGAGTTCCTCCACAACGAGGTCCCCGGGATCACGATCCCCGACGCGACCCGGACCCGGATGCGAGCCGCCGGGGCGTCCGGCACCGAGGCGGGCATCGAGATGGCCGATGCGCTGCTGGCGGCGGTCGAGAACGAGGTGTCCGGCACGTACCTCATGCCCAGCTTCGGCCGCTACGAGCAGGCGGCTGCCCTCGTGCGCCGGATCCGCGAGCGGAGCGAGTGACCGTGGACGACCATCGAGCATCCTTCCGACCGATCGTGGCTCCGGTCCTCGCCTCACTCCTGGCGCTGGGCCTGTTCGTGGCCTCCGCGGAGACCATCGCGTTCGCCGCCGGGCCCCCGTTTCCGAACCCGGTCCAGAACCAGGCCGTGTACGACGAGGTGGGCGTGTTCCGGGACGGCACCAAGAGCGCCGTCGAAGCCCAGATCGACGCGATCGAGCGACGGACGGGGGCGGAGATCGTGGTCTACACGCAGCTGGTCCCCGGGTCCACCAGCTCGTCCCAGGCCGAGGCGCAGGCTCGTGCCCTCATGGACCAGTGGGGCGTGGGCCGGCGCGGGATCGACGACGGCCTGGTGATCCTGTTCGACATCTACGAGGGCAACACCTGCCACGGCCAGGTCCAGCTGTACGCCGGTCCGGGCTACCGCGCGGCCTACCTGTCCAACGCGCAGCGCCAGGCGATCTACGAGAACGACATGCTGCCGCGACTTCACGGCTGCGACCTCGACGGGGCGCTCCTGGTTGCGATGGCGAAGATCGATGCCAACGCCACCCCCGAGAACGCCGCCACCCTTTCCCTCTTCCGGACCCTCGACGCGATCCTCGGGCTGCTGGTCGCCCCGCTGGTCGCGGTCCTGCTCATCGGCTACACGATCCTCGCCTGGACCCGGCACGGCCGCGACCCCGTGTACCTCGACGACCCCTCGATCCACATCCCGGCGCCGCCGGCCGAGCTCACGCCCGCGGCCGGGGCGGTGGTACGCGACGGACGCGCGACTCGCCGGGCGCTCACGACGGCCAGCCTCGACCTCGCCGCAAGGGGCCTGATCGCGTTCGAGAGCGACAAGACCGGGCTGCTGGGCCTGAGCACCGAGCTGAGCATCCGCACCGGCACGGCGTCATCGGCCGATCCCGCCGAGCAGGCCCGGCTGGAGCGCGCGCGGCAGCGCCCGTTCGATGGGGCAACCCGGTTCCTCCAGCAGCAGCTGGCGAGCCTGGGCGACAGCGAGGGGCTGATCGACCACACGGAGCTGCTCAAGCTCGGCTCCGATGTGAGCGACTTCAACGAGCGACTCGAGCAGCACGTGGTGCACCGCGGCTGGTTCACCGAGCGACCGGCTGCCGCGACCGGCCGCTGGGCGCTGCGCGGCACGCTGGTCGGGATCCTCGGTGTCGTGGCACTGGTCGTCGCCTTCAACCTGCCATCCGACGGGCTGGTCGTGGTGGGCCTCGCGCTCATCCTGTCCGCCGTGGTGATGGTCATCCTGTCGCGCAGCATGCCGGCCCGGACGATGCCCGGCGCGATGATCCGAGCCATGCTCGAGGCGTATCGCCGGACGCTGGCCCGGACGATGGAGCTGTCGCGTTCGATGGGCGAGGTCGCGCACACGTCCGCCATCCCGCTGATCGAGAGCCCCGACGACGCGGTGGTGTGGGGCGTCGCGCTCGGGCTCCAGTCGGAGGTCGAGGCGGTGCTGGAGCGGACTGCCGATGATCTCCAGAGGGGCACGGCCACCGGTGCCTACCTGCCGCTGTGGTATGCGAGCGGTGGATCGGGCGGCTCCGACAGCTCGGGGGCCGGCGGCTCCTGGGGTGTGGCACCCGGGCTGATGAGCTCGTCCCCGATCCCCGACTTCGGAGGCATGATGGCGACGCTGGGCACGATCGGGAACTCGCCCTCGTCATCGGGCTCCGGCGGCGGCTTCGGTGGTGGCGGCTCCGGCGGCGGTGGCGGTGGCGCCGGCGGCGGCTTCTGAGGTCGCGACGGCAGCTCGCCCGGTGGGCCGCGTCGCAGCCGCGATGCGTGAGCGGGCCGCGGTACACTCGGGTCCATGGGAGCGACCGACACCATGGAAGTGTTCTTCGAGCTGCTGAACGGCGGCGATGTCTCCGGCGCGGTGGCGATGATGGACGAGCGCACCGAGATGCGCATCCACGTGGGCGACAACGCGCGGACGCTCCGCGGCGTCGAGCAGGTGGGCGGCTGGTTCCTGCGGGCCGACAAGGGTCTCAAGATGGTTCCGGGCGAGGTGCGCGACCTCGGCAACACCTATCAGGCGGACCTCGTGGTGGTGCGGCCGGGCGCCCCCAGCCAGCACCTCGACGCGCAGTTCCGGGTCGAGGCCGGCAAGATCACCTCGATCAACCTGACGCCGTTCTCGCGATAAAGCGCCGCGCGCCAAGGCGTCGTTCTCGCGCCAGCGCCCGGGCAGGTCCGGGATCGACGCCCCCAACGACGCCGCGGTCAGGGGGCGGATGAGGCCTCGCCGCTTGCGTCCGGCACCACGCTCTCCACTGGCAGGGGGATCGTGATCTCGTCGCCGATCCCGATCTTGTCGGGGTTCTTGATCTGCGGGTTGGCGGCGAGCAGCTCTTCCTGGGTTACGCCGAACTTCTTCGCGATCTTCGAGATCGTGTCGCCCTTCGCGATGACGTAGGTCTGCGGCGTCGGCGCCGGCGGCTCAGTCGGCAGTGGCGTAGCCGATGCCTCGGCCGATGGAACGATCGTCGGCGTACCTGGGCCATTGTCGCTGGAGCCGATCCCCAGCAGCATGGGTCCGACGAAGAACAGCGCAACCGCGGCAAGGATGACCGCAACCGCGGCCAGCCCGAGCCGGGACACCCCACCGAAGGCCGGCAAGCCCACCCGGGTCCGAAGCGATGGATAGGCCTCGTAGCGTCGCGGGTGCTCCCATGCTGGACCGAACAGCTCCGACGCGTCCTCCGGGTCGCGGCCTCTGGCTTCAGGACGCGCCGGCCGAGCCTGTGACGCACCGGGGCGGGACGCCGAGCGAGCGGCCGGCTCGTAGTGATCCGGCTGCTCGTATCGCCCATAGCGGTCGTAGGGATCCGCTTCGTCGGGGCCGTCGTGGTCGGACGGGTTGTAGCCTCGAGCATCGCCGCCCTCGGTCGGCCGTGCCGGAAGTGGCTCGTCCGGATCGGGGCCGGCCAGCCGGTACGCCGCGCTCCCCGCGAGACCCTGCGCCGGCCCACCCCACGCAACCCCTGCAGCCGGAGGCTGATCCCGCTCGCCGCCGGACGGACCGGCGGCCCCCTCATACTGCTGGTCGAGCTCGTCCTGCGCCGACCAGGGCGGTGGGGCCGCCCAATCGCGCGGTGGGTTGCGATGGGGCGGAACCGACGGCGGAACGTCGGACTCGGGTGCGTGACGCGGCTCGAGGTCGCGCGGCGGCATGGGCCGGTTTGTCGGCATCTCCGCAGGCGGCGCCATCTCGGGATCGTCGGCCAGTCGCGCCGCGGCCGCCTCGCGTCGAGCCCAGTCCTGGAACGTCGGGCAGACGGGGAACGCCGACGACAGGCAGTACGCCTCCTGGTGGGCAAGCGCGCGCGCGGCAGGTCGCGGCTCTGCGTAGCAGCGGTGACGATGGTCGGGCGCCATCCCGCGACCGTCGCGATCGTCCTCGAACGCGACGAAGGGGCACGCGGGGGCGCCGTCGACGATCGGGAGCCCTCGGTCGGTCATCGGAGGGATGATACCCGGGCGGCGCGAGCCCGCTCGCCACGTTGACCACCAGGGGCCTCGTCCGCTCGCTCTGTCGACCAGCAGCGGGTCGACTCCCGCCCCGTCGACCAACCAGGGCCGCGCTCTCGCCACGTCGACGCCGGGGCGCCCTCGCTCCCGCCAGCCGTCTCGCACCCCGGACCCGGTCAGCGACCCGCCTCACGGGTACAACCCCCGGACCTGAGGCACGAACCTGCCCATCCACCCGCGGGGTGGGTGCAACGACCGTCGCGGGAGCGGGAACCTGCCCGCCTACCCGCTACCCGGGCATTGGCGCACCTCGAGCCTGCCCGACCTGGCCGAACACCCGCGTCCTGGGTACCCGACTGAGTCGGACCGTGCCGCCGTGCGTGCATCCTCGCAACCAGGGCCACAGCCGTGGTCAGGTCGCTCCGTGCGCACCCATCACGCGGGTGGCTGGTCAAGCAGGTGCTGCGGGAACGGGCCGCAAAGGACGTCAAGGGTCGGGCCCGGCCGGGCCGCGCGGCGTTTGCGGGCTCGTGGCGGTCAGGGCTCGGGGCCGGCCGGGACGTCGCCCGCCCGAACGTCAGTACGGCGGCAGCACCGCGTCCCGCCGCGCGAGGCTGGCGTTCGCGTAGGCCGGGTCGTCGCTGACATCGCGCGCTTCGCCCAGCCAGCCTGGCATCTCGACCGCCTCGTCCTCGGAACGCAGCTCGACCTCGACCAGCACCAGGCCGGCCGGCTCGTCGAACACGTCGATCTCGAGCTCCTGCCCGCCGTGCGGCACGACGAGACGCGTCTTTCGGATCGGCCTCCGGGCGGGGTCCGCCTGCGCGAGCAGTCGCAGGTACTCGGTCTCATCGATCTCGCGCTCATCCTCCTCGCGCACGAGCGCTCGCAGGTGTCTCTTGCGCGTGTGCCAGTACGCCACAGCTCCATCGGGACCGGTCACCCGCCGAACCCGCTGCCCCGCTGGCGGCTCGACCAGGTAGACCTGCAGCAGCTGGTAGCGAAGGGCTCCGTGGGCGGAGAGCTCGGTTTCCGAGGGCCGGCGGGCCAGGCGGTACTTGCGCTCGATCTCGAGCGGCGCTCCAGCGACGCGGTGATCCATCAGCCCGGCGCGGCTTCGCGAGGCGGACCGGACCGCGCGCGCGGCGGCCGCGATGAACCCCCGTCGGGTGCCTCGAACACGATGGAGCTGGCGGGCGATTCTCCGAGCTGCTGCAGCATCCGCAGCTGGAGCAGCCCGGGGTTGTCGTCCAGCATCCGACCGGCGTTCGCCAGACCACGCAGGGTCGCGGTCTCCGCGCGCGCCCGTTCGAGCCCGGCCTCGCCCTCCTTGCGGGCCGCGATCACGCCTGCAAACGCCCGCTTGAGCCCGCCCGGCAGCATCACGTCGCGGACGTCGACCGCGAGCAGCTCCACGCCGATCTCGGCCAGCCGTCCACCGCACGCCTCGCGGATCTCCGGACCCATGTCGCGCCGGGCCGCCAGGGCCTCGTCGAGCGTCCTGCCGATCACGGCATCGCGGAGGCCGAGTTGCAGGAGCAGATACAGCGTGCGCCGGAAGTCGACGTCGCGGGTGACCGCTGCGACCGGGTCGCCCACCTCGTAGCGGACCACCAGGCTGGTCTTCGCCGCGACGCCGTCGGCGGTCAGCACCTCCTGGCCCTCGACGGCGAGGCTCGTCGGGCGTGCGTCGAGCACGCGGACATCGGACCACGGGCGCACGACCAGGTGGGTCCCCGTGCCGACCAACCCGGTGAGATGTCCGGAGCGATAGCGAAGGCCGCGCTCGTGCTCGTGGACGATGGTCACACCGACGAGCAGGCGCACCCCGACTGCGAGCACCAGCAGGACGACGACGATCGCGATGAGCAGCGGCAGCGGGTCCATGCCGTGTCCCCCACAGTGGCGGCCCGCCGAGCCGGACCACGAGCGCGACGGCGGAGAGCCCGAAGCCCTGCAGGGCCGCCGGCCCGCTGCGTCTCCGCCGATCCGGCGCGACGAGCGGTCTGAGCAGGAATCGAACCTGCATCACCAGATGCTTCGCCGGATGCCGGAACCTCGGCCGGTGATGCCGACCGCGACCGGGCTGACGAAGCGTGACCCCGATCCTACGCGCCGCACCGACCGTCTGCCGAGCTCTCGAGCACGACACGTCACACGCACACGAGCGGAGATGCCCGTCCGACGCAGCCCGCGTCCAGACCGATCGGAATCGGGGGTGTTTGACAGGCCCGGCGGCCGACCGGACACTTCAGATCGACGGGGGTCGCCCCCCGACCCCACCCACCCTGCGGCAGTGCCCGCCGCAGCTCTCCGGAGGTTACTTATGTCGCTGTTTCGCCGTCTCCTTGCCCCCTCCGCCGTCGCGCACGCGCACTGCGACCTCCCGTGCGGCGTCTACGATCCCGAGCAGGCACGCATCGAGGCGGAGTCCTGCTACAGGATCGTCGAGAAGATGGCCGCCAACTCCGACCCGGCGTTCACCACCCGCGCGATCGCGATCAAGGAGCAGCGCGCCGACCTCGTCAAGCACCATCTCGACGTCCTGTGGCACGACTACTTCAAGCCCGAGCACCTCGCGACCGTCCCCAACCTGCACGACCTGTTCTGGAACGCGACCAAGCAGGTCTCGAAGGTCAAGGCCTCGAGCAACCTCGATGACGCCAAGAAGCTGCTCGCCCTCATCGACGAGGTGGATGCGGCGTGGAAGGCCACCGGCGGCGAGGGCAAGACCCGCGTAGCCGGCCGTCCCAGCTGATCGCCCCTCCAGCGCGATCGAGTCGAGGCCCCGTCACGTGACGGGGCCTCGTCGTGTCCGGGGCACCCGGCGCCGGAGGGGGGCTTCCGGTCGCCTGCCCGGTCCGTGGCGCGTGGCCGTGGCCGACGGCTCGATGCTGCCCTCGGTCAACCCCGGCGACTGGCTGCTGATCGATCCGACCACGGTCCACTGGCCCCGGCGCGGAGCGGTGGTCGTGTTCCATGAGCCCGGCGCGGACCTGCTGGCGATCAAGCGGGTGGCCGGGCGGCCGGGCGACTGGGTTCGGTTTGCCGACGCCTGGCTCCAGCTCCGTGAGGACGAGGCCTGGCTGATGGGCGACGCGACGGATGAAGCGCTCGCCGCGGCCGGCCACGGGACTCCGATCGACTCCCGCCGCTTCGGCCCGGTCCCCATCGAGCGGCTCGTGGGACGCGCCTGGTTCCGGTACTGGCCGCTCCGTCGCACCGGACGCCTCCCGCGACCCCCGAAGCCTCGCCCGGCACCGTCCTGACCACCGGCCCGGGGGTCCGACCGGGACTATCGCGTCGTGGACGCACCGTACCGGCCGGACGACACTGCCGCTCGCAGGCCTCAAACGGGGGACCCGCAGACCGCCGCGGCCCGGACCGCCGAGGAGTCACGCAGGATGGCCAGTCGCCGCCTCGAGCACCGCTTCGCACGATCCCTCCTGGTAGCGATCCTGGCGACCGTGGTCGCAGCCTGCGGTGCGGCCGGCGCGACCTCTGCACCCGCCGAAACGTCGGCGCACGCCGCCGAGGCAAGCCCGGCTCCCACGTTGACGCCCACGTCGGCGCCGGCTGCGACGCTGTCACCAACGGCAACCCCGGCTCCGACCGCCGCCCCGTCGGCGACGGCCGAGCCCAGCCCCACCGGCGAGCCCACCGCTGCCCCGACCAACGCGCCGATCGGGCCCAACGGTCAGACGGGCCGGATCGTGCTCGACGAGCAGGCGCTTGCGCTGACCTTGCCCAAGGGTTGGCTGAGCGTCGCGCTGACGGCGGAGGACATGAGCGCCATGCTCGACGCCCTCCCCGACGGCACGGTCCCGGCCACGCTCAAGGACCAGCTGCCCTCGATGGTGGCATCGGGGTTGAAGCTGTGGGCATGGGACGTGCAGGGTGACGGTCTGGGTGCCAACTGCAACGTGATCGCGCAGCCGGTGACGATCCCACCGGCGCTGCTCATGACCACGGCCCAGGCGGGGCTATCGATGGTCAGCGGCATCTCGGGCACCAAGTACACCGACGTGAAGATCGGTGGCTCGACGGCCCTGCGCATCGACTACAGGTACGTCCAGGGGGTCTCGGGCGCGTCGGTGTCCCTGACGGGCACCCAGGTCTACCTCGCTCGCCCGGACAATCTGGTCGTGGTCACGGTGACGATCCTCAGCAGCGGCACCACCACCGACCGCGACAAGATCGTCAAGAGCATCGAGCTCCTGGACTGACCCGCCGCGGCGATCGTGAGCCGCGGCGCAGAAGTTCGGGCTCGCGCGAGATCGGAGCCGAAGGCATCCGATGGCCGGAACACGGCCGCCCCTGGGCTGTCGCGGCAGTAGGCTCTGGGCCCATGGACGATCTTCGCCGCTCGCTCGGCCCCTTCGACCCCGACGCCCCCCTCACCGGGGCGCCCGAGCCCTGGGACTTCCTGCCCATGCCCGGCCTGCGCAAGGGATCCCCGTGGGCGATGACGGAGATGATCGCGGCCGAGCCGGCCCTCGTCGAGAGGGTCGCGCGCAGGGTCGCCGCCGATGGCTCGGCAGAGAGGCTCGCCACGCTCGTCCGGGACGCGGCGCGGGCGGGTGGCCCGATCGTCGTCACCGGCTGCGGCACGTCGGAGCTTGCCGCCATGGCGACGGCGGCGCTGCTGCGCGAGGCATGGATGCGGGCCGGCCTGCCGGGCTGGGGTCCGGTCGCCACCCAGGCCTTCGAGCTGGCGCTCGATCCTCCGACCGGTGGCCTCGCCATCGGCTGCAGCCATGAGGGCGGCACCGAGGCGACGATCGCAGCGCTCGCCGCGGCTCAGTCGCGCGGTGCGCGCACCGCCGTCATCACGGCCAGCTCCAGCGCACCGGCAAGCGTGGGCCGGGACCTGGTGATCGCCACCCACGAGCTCGACCGCAGCTGGTGCCATACCATCGGCTACGTGTCGCCAATCGCCGCCGCCGCGGTGACGGCCGACCTCCTGACGGGCGATACGCCGCGGCCGGATTGGATGAGACGCCGATTGGCGACCGGGATCGAGGCGGCGCACGCTGTCGGACCCGACGGCGTCCGGCCGGATGCGGCTATCGGCAGCTTGATCGCCCGGGCGGCTCGATTGCTCGTCGTGGCATCAGGGACCGATCGGATCACGGCACGCGAGGTCGCCCTCAAGGTCGAGGAAGCCTCCTGGCTGCCGGCGGTCACCCGCGACCTCGAGACATTCCTGCACGGGCACCTGCCGGCGACCGGACCCGATACCGCGCTGCTCCTCCTGCTCCTCGAGCGTGCGGGCCTCCCGGCGCGGGCTCGTCGGGCCCGGCAGGCGCTCCGAGCGGCAGCGGCGGTCGGCATCCGGCCGGTGGGAATCCTCGGCGCCGAGGCAGCAACCCTGATCCCGGACGACCTGACGCCGGGTGGGCGGATCGTGGTGCCGGAGGCGTCGGAACGGCCCGGCGCGACGGCGGCCCTGCTCGGGGCGGCCGCGCCGATCCAGCTGGTCACGCTGGCCGTGTCGGCCGCCCGTGGTACCAATCCGGATGCGATTCGGCGGGACGAACCCGCCTACCTGCGTGCCGCCGAGCTCGCCGACGATCCCGACGGATAGGTACCCGATCCGGGCCGGTCGAGCGGCCCGTTGCCGCGCCGCCTGTCGCGGCGCCGGCCCCGCCCGTGCGTGGGGCTCCCGTCAGCCGAGCAGCACCTCGCCGGCCAGATCGATCATGTCGAGATCGCGGGCGATGAAGTCCTGGAGCATGATCCGCTCCACACCGGCCTCGGCGAACCGTGCGACCGTCTCCCTGGCGGCAGCCGGCAGGCCGTGGACCCAACGGGCGCGGCGCGGCTCGAACCAGGCGGCGGCATCCTCAACCTCACCAAAGGCGCGCAGCAGGTCGGCCTCGCGCTGCCGCACCTCCTCCGAGGTCCGCCCGATGAGCACGCCGACCATCGCCGAGTGAGTGATCGACCCCGGCTCGCGTCCCGCATCACGGAGCACGCCGTCGAGCGCCGAGAGCTTCTGCGCCGCGACCTCGGGGCTCGCCGACGACAGATTGAACTCGTCCGCCCAGCGAGCGGCCAGCCGGAACGATCGAGGTGATCCCTGCCCGCCCACGATGATCGGCGGCCGCCCCTCCGCCCGACCGCGGATGGAGCCGGCCTTGGGCCGCATGAGAGCATCATCGACCACATAGTGCCGGCCCAGGAACGACCAGCCGTCGGGACCCTCCCACAGCCCGTGCAGGATCTCCAGGGTCTCTTCGAGCCGGTCGGCGCGCTCGCCGATCTCGGGGAACGGGAACCCGTGCCGGCGGTGCTCGTCCGAATGCCAGCCGGTGCCGACACCCACCTCGACTCGCCCACCGCTCATCTCATCCACCGTGGTGACCACCTTGGCCAGGTTGCCCGGCGCGCGGAACAGGACCGGAGACACGAGCACCCCGAGCCCGATCCGCTCGGTCTCGCGGGCCAACCCCGCCAGGACCGCCCAGGCGTCGGTGGTGGGTTCGCCGCTGTCGCCCGGAAAGCTCTCGTAGTGATCGGACCGGAACATGGTCTCGAACCCGGCCGACTCGGCCCGTCTGGCCACGGCCAGCTGCTCCTCGTAGCTGAGGCCCTGCTGGGGCTCGATCATGAGCGCGAACCGCACGATCCCATCTCCTCCGCGTCGCACGGATCATTCCGCTTGACGGAACTATTCGTGTAGTGTAAATACTTCGCGTTATGCGAACCACTGACGACGCCGTACCCATTACCGAGCACCGTCGGGCGGTCGAGGAGGCCATGGCCAACCTCGGTCGCGCGGTGGGCTCGCTCCGATGCGCGGGGTCGCAGCGGCTGGTGCGACTGGGCATCAGCATGACCCATTTCCACGTGCTCACGCTGCTTCGACACCACGATGCCATGCCGATGGGCCGGATCGCCGAGATCCTCGACGCGTCCATGTCGAGCGCAACCGGGATCATCGACCGAATGGAGGAGCGCGGGCTCGTTGAGCGGGTCCGGGTTCCCGACGATCGGCGCATCGTGCTCGTGCGGCCCACCCGAACGGGCGATGAGCTGGTGGACGAGGCCGAGCTGGTCAAGAGCGAGATCCTGGCAGCCGCCATCACGCGGCTGGACCCGGACCAGCTCGATCGCCTGGCCGTCGCCGCCACCGACCTCGAGCGGGCCGTCGGCGACGAGCTGGCGAGCGACCCCGACAAGTACGGCGCGCTCACCCAGTTCGGTCAGGATCACCGCCACCCCCACCCGCACGCCCATTCGAGTGATCGCCGGATCGGTGAACCGGCGGTACCAGCGTCCCCACTTCCCGGCCCTGCCGGCGCCTGACGAAAGGAAGCCCATCACCTTGGAAGCCATGCCGTTTGAGAGCGGTCCGGAGACCCCGGATCTCGCCCACGACCCGGCGCTCGGGCTCGATCGACGAACGAAGTTCGAGATCCTGGGCGCCATCCTGCTCGGGATGTTCCTGGGCGCCCTCGACCAGACGATCGTGGGCCCGGTGCTGCCGCACATCGTCGGCGACCTGCAGGGCGCCGACTACTACGCCTGGGTCGTCACCGCCTACCTGCTGACCAGCACGGTCACCGTGCCCATCTACGGCAAGCTGTCGGACCTGTACGGGCGCCGGCCGCTGCTGCTGTTCGGCATCGTCATCTTCCTGGTGGGCTCGGCACTGTCCGGCCTGAGCCAGACCATGTGGCAGCTGATCCTGTTCCGCGGGATCCAGGGCCTGGGCGCCGGCGCGCTGTTCCCGATCTCCCTGGCGGTGATCGGCGACCTGTTCACGCCGGCCGAGCGCGGCAAGTACCAGGGCCTGTTCGGAGCCGTGTTCGGGATCGCGTTCCTCCTGGGTCCCGGCCTGGGCGGGTTCCTCACCGACACCTTCAGCTGGCACGCGATCTTCTACGTCAACATCCCGATCGGGATCGCGGCGCTGATCGTCATCGCGCGCCTGCTCCCGACCGTCCGGACCGAAGGCGCCCGGAACACGATCGACTACATGGGTGTGACCACCCTGATCGTGGGCCTGGTGCCGATCCTGATCGCGCTCACAATCGCCGAGGATGGCAACTGGGGCAACCCGTGGATCTGGGGCCTGTTCGGCCTGGGCATCGTTGGGCTGGCGGCCTTCGTGTTCGCCGAGTCGCGCGCGGCCGAGCCCATCGTTCCCCTCCACCTGTTCCAGGACCGCACCTTCAGCGCCTCGATGGTCGCGATCTTCCTCGCCACCTTCGGGTTCGGCGCTGCGATCATCTTCCTGCCCCTCTACTACCAGGTGGTCGAGGGCGCCAGCGCCACGGAGTCGGGCTACAAGCTGCTGCCGTTCCTGATCGGTCTGATCTTCGCCTCGATCGTCTCGGGCCAGATCGTCGCTCGTAC
>Ga0307418_1000261_pt1 | contig 15720 bp, 14 predicted proteins | sample SalMarWE160220MG_2_FD_202160 | JGI IMG/M metagenome (GOLD analysis project Ga0307418, IMG submission 202160) | Salt marsh sediment microbial communities from the Plum Island Ecosystem LTER, Massachusetts, United States - WE1602-20 | ecosystem: Environmental > Aquatic > Marine > Intertidal zone >...
GCGGGGTATTCCGGTGCTCGTCTACGAGGCGGGAGAAGCCCTGCGCTTCGACGAGCTGGCCATTCGGGCGGGCCTGCGGGGTGTCCTCTGCGTCATGCGCCACCTGGGCATGATCCGCAGCGGCGTGGGTCGTCGCGGTCCGCTTGGCGCCAACCCGGTCGTCGCGCGCTCGAGCGGATGGGTGCGCGCCCACCAGAGCGGGGTGCTGCGCTCACTCACACCCCTGGGTGCGCACGTCAAGAAAGGGGACCGCCTCGGGATTATCACCGACCCTTTCCGCCGCCTCGAGGACCCGGTGCTTGCCCCGGTGGGCGGGGTGGTCATCAGCCGCACCAATCTGCCGCTGGTGACCGAGGGGGAGGCTCTGTACCACATCGCCCGCTTCGGCAAGCCGGAGGTCGCGGCGGAGACGGTGGAGCGGTTCCAAAGCGCCCTGGACGAGGACCTGGACGACGGGCTCGGCCCCGAGCCCGCCATTGTCTAAGGCTTGCCGCGACTTGCCGGGACGCCCATTCGCAAGTAGTCTTGCCCCCTGTCCACGTCGGGGTTATTGCAGTGAGCGATCCATGGAGAACAGTCTCGAGCGCGCCCGCTTCAACATGATCCAACAGCAGGTCCGCCCCTGGAACGTCACGGATGAGCGGGTCCTCGCGGTACTCGAGGAGACACCGCGGGAGCGGTTTGTGCCCGACGCGTACCAGGGCCTCGCGTACGCCGATATCGAGGCGCATATCGGCGCGGGCGAGACCATGTTGGCGCCCAAGGTGGTGGGGCGTATGCTGCAGGCGCTGAATATCCAGCCCGTGGATCGGATCCTCGAGATCGGCACGGGCACCGGTTATGTCACCGCCTGCCTGTGTCGTCTCGGCGACCGGGTGGTGGGCCTGGAGATCGACCCGGGACTCGCGGAGCAGGCGCAGGCGAATCTCACCGCCCTGGGACTGCACCGATTCGAGGTGCGGGTGGGCGACGCATTCTCGGGGCCGGTGGAGGGCTATCCGTTCGACGTCATCGCGGTGACCGGCTCGCTGCCCCACGAGGAGGCTGTGGCCAGCTTGCAGGAGCAGCTCTCCCTCGGGGGTCGCCTGTTCGCGGTGATTGGCGAGCCGCCGGTGATGGAGGCGATCCTGGTGACCCGCCTGCGCAGGGACGTCTTCCGGCGGGATGCCCTTTTCGAGACCGCCGTTCCCCGGCTCGAGAACGTCCCCGAGCCGGTCCGTTTCGTGTTTTGATCGCTTCGGACTCAGTGTGTTGCAGCAGATCACACCCCTGGACCTCCATGCACGTCTGCAGCGGGGAGACTGCCCGCTGCTACTGGATGTTCGCGAATCCTGGGAGCTCGCCATCTGCCGGATCGAGGGCTCCGAGCTCATACCCATGAGCCAGATCGTGCGTCGCCTGGGGGAGCTCGACCGGGAGCGGGAGACGGTAGTCATCTGCCACCACGGGATACGAAGTCAGCAGGTGGCGCTTTTCCTGGACCACCAAGGTTTCCGGCATGTCACTAACCTTCAGGGCGGTGTCTCCGCCTGGGCCCGGGACGTGGATCCCGAAATGCCGACCTATTGATCCATCAGCCCCTCGGCCGGATGCGCGGCCGATCAACTCTCAGGAGTACTGCCGTGAGCACCCATCAGGCCCCACTTCCCCTGTGTTTCGCGAACTATGCGCAGCTCCTCATCATCGATTCCCAGGAGGGGCTCGCGGCCGCCATGCGAAAGGACGACCTCGCCGCCACTGTAGCCAACATCAATCGGCTCATCGAGGCGGCGCGTGCCTTGGGCGTCCCCATCACCGCCACTGAGCAGTATCCGCAGGGCCTTGGTCCCATCGTCGAGTCCATCCGCGAGCGCATGCCCGAGGATGTGGTTCCCACGGAGAAGACAGGGTTCTCCTGCTGCACGGCGTTCGGATTCGAGCGCAATCTCATGCGGGAGCCGAAGCGCAAGCAAGTGGTTCTGGTCGGCATGGAGGCGCACATCTGCATCCTGCAGACCGCCTCGGGGCTGCAGCGATGGGGGTTCCAGGTGTTCGTCGCAGCGGATGCGGTTTGCTCCCGTCACTCCAGCAATCGGGACAACGCCCTGGAGCGCATGCGCCACTGCGGTATCCATATGACCAACACTGAATCGGTCGCCTTCGAGTGGTTGGGGGACTCCACCCACGAGAAGTTCAGGGTGGTCTCGAAGCTCTTCAAATAGCGGGCTCCGCCGGGACTGCTGCCGGCTTTGGTTGGCAGGGGTCAGCGGCCGGTGGCGACGCCTGCTGGCCCGTGAGTCCGGGCCGCCGCCGCGTCGTGGTTGTCCACGATGGCGAGGAGCCGCTGGAGGGCACCCCGGTTCTCCTCCACCACCCGCCGTCCGTTCTCCCCGATCGCCGTCCTTGCCGCGGCGTCTCCGAGCCAGCTGCTCATGCATTCGGCGAGCTCGTCCGCGTCCGAGATCTGGATCGCGGCCCCCTCCTGGATCAGGAGCCGTGTGATCTGGGCGAAGTTGAAGGTGTGTGGGCCCATCGTGACCGGCACTCCCACCGCTGCCGCTTCGAGCAGGTTGTGCCCGCCCACCGGCACCAAGCTGCCGCCGATAAAGGCCGCGTCCCCGGCAGCCAGGAATACCGGCAGCTCGCCCATGGTGTCCCCAAGCAGCACGTCCACATTGGGTCCGCAGGGCTCGCCGGTCGACCGGCGGACCAGGGACAGACGCCGCCGCAGCGCCAGGGCTGCCACCCGGTCGAACCGCTCCGGGTGACGGGGCACCAGCACCAGCAGGGCCGTCGGATGGTGCCGTCGGAGCCGCCGATGGACCCGAAGGATCTGCTCCTCTTCGCCTTCGTGGGTGCTGGCGGCCACCCAGACCGGCCGGTGGGCGCCCCAGGCATGGCGCAGTGCCTCCGCCTGCTCCAGCAGGCTACCCGGCTGGCGGACGTCGAACTTGATGCTGCCGGTCACCAGAACCCGCTCGGCCGGGGCCCCCAGGCCGCGAAAGCGGGCGGCGTCGTCGGGGCCTTGGGCCGCGATGGCCGCGAACCCTCTCAGGGTATCCCGTGTGAATCCCCCGAGCTTCGCGTAGCCGTTGCACGACCGAGCGGAAAGCCTCGCATTCGCAAGAATGACCGGGATGTGCCGGTGCTCGCAGGCGTCCAGCATGTTCGGCCAGATCTCGGTCTCCATCACCAGCGCCAGCCGAGGTTGGACGGCGTCGAGGAAGCGATTCATCATGGGAGGAAGATCAAAAGGGGTGTAGACGTGGTGTACCTGGTCTTCGAAGAGGTCGCGCAGCCGCTGTGAGCCGGTCGGCGTGGTGGTTGTGACCATCACCCTCTCGTTCGGGTGGCGATCGAGGAGGTGTTTGATCACCGGCTGCGCCGCCTGAACCTCCCCGACGGATACCGCATGCACCCAGGCGACGGAACGCAGGTCCCGCCCTCCGTATAGCCCGATCCGCTCCCGCCAGCGCTGGCGGTACGCGGGCGCACGGCGGCTGCGCCAAAGGAGCCGAAGCAGGGCGGCGGGCAGGAGCAGGTAAAGGAGGAGGTTGTAGAGCCGTGCCACAGTCAGCCGCTCCCTCCGGCCAAGCGGCGCCGCCATTCCACCAATGCGGACTTGCTGTCGCCAAGCTCCCGGCGCGGCGTGTCGATGTCCGCCTCCCCGAGCCGCATGTGGCCGCCGCAGTGGGAGCCGATGCTGATCCCCTCGGCGCGAATCCCACGAAGCTCGTCCCCCGTCATGAGGCGGGGCACCGGTCGGCCGGGGTTCTCGGCGAACCATTCCGCGCAGTTTTCCCGATGAGCCTTCATGGGGGCGAGGTCGCCCACCTGGTGATACATCAGAATCGAGATTCGGGCTGTCATGAAGCGGTTCCGTGGGGCGAGGGCCGCGGGCGGAGACACCAGGCGCGGCGGGGAGTCAGCAACGCCGTCCACCGTTCAGCCCCCCGCGAGGTGGCGGTAGAGGTCCAGATATTGGTTCATGATGGACTCGCGGCCGAACTCGTCTCTGCACCGCTGGTGACCGCGCACGGCCAGCGCCGTTCCGAGCGCAGGGTCGCGCAGCACGTACTCGACGCCCTGTGCCAGTGCCTTCGCGTCGGCGCAGGGCACGCACCAGGCGTCCTCCCCGTGGCGGGCGATCTCCCGCGCACCGCGGAAAAGGGTGGTTACCAGGGGTTTCGACCAGGACCATGCCTCCAGAATGACGTTGCCCATGGGCTCTTCCTCCAGGGACGGAAAGACCACCAGGTCTGCGAGCTGATAGAAGGGACCGGGCTCGGTGCGCCATCCGGCCCAGATGACCCGGCCGGCGACGCCGGCGTGGAGTGCCTGGGTCCGCAGCCGCTGCCCCAGGACCCCTGCTCCCAGCAGCACCAGGCACACGGGGCGGCCGTCGATCGCTGCCGGCAGACGCGCCATGGCTTCCAGCAAATAGCGGTGTCCCTTGAAGGAGACGAAGCGGCCCGGCGTCATCAGCACCCAGGCATCCATCGGCAGCCCCAGCTCTCTGCGGATAGCTGCCAACGTGTCCGTTGCGACCGGACGGGGAGGATCCGCGAAATTGTAAATGTGGAACACCCGGTCGGCCGGCAGTCCGTTGGCGACCAGCCAGTCGCATAGCCCCTTCGTGTTGCCGATCCAGGCATGTGCCCGGCGGTAGGGGTGGAGCTTGTAGTAGCCCCCGAGGCGGGCGATGTGGATCGGACCGCCACGGCGGAGCCGGGTGAGGCGGGTGGCCCGCCCCATGTAGGTCTGCACGATGTCCGGCTTGAGCCGCCCGATCAGGCGGGAGACCGCGGCACGGGAAATGGGATCCCACACGGTCAGGAAGGGGAGCCGGTGGACCGCCAGGTGAGAGAGGTCCACACGGTCGAGCTGGCTCCCGGCGCGGATGGCCAGCTCCGCAGGTGCCCCACGCTCCGCCAGGGCATTTCCGAACCGCACAAACCAGCGTTCGGCCCCACCCAGGGCCTTGCTTCCCACCATCTGGAGGCTGCTGGGGGTGCTCAACGACGGCCCTCCGGGACCAGCTCCCGGTAGACGGCCAGATTGCCCTCCACCATGGCGTCCACCGAGAACTCCCGGCGCATCAGCTGCTGGCCCCCCTCCCCGAGCCGCCGGGCCAGCTCCCGGTCCCGTAAGAGGGTGGAGACCGCCCGGCCGAGCGCGGCGACGTCGCCCGGCGGGACCAGCAGGCCGTTGACCCCGTCACGCACTGCTTCGGGCATTCCGCCCGCATCGCTGGCGATCGCCGGCACCCCCGCGCTCGCCGCCTGCAGCAGCGAGACCCCGAGGCCCTCCATGGTGGCAGGATGGACCAGGAGCTCCAGGCAAGGGAGGATGTCGGGGAGATCCTTGCGGAAGCCTCCCAGCAGGATGTGATCTCCGAGGCCTGCCACGGCAATGCGCCTTCGCAGGTCCTTTTCCGCCGGCCCCTTACCGAAGAAGACGACTCGCAGATCCGGAAATTCGCTGACGACAGGCGCAAGAGTCTCGATGAGAAAACGGTGTCCCTTGCGCTCGATCAGCTGGGCGACGACGCCGACCAGTCGAGCCTGCGGAAGGACCCCGAGGCTCGCGCATACCTCGATCCGGCGGCATGGCCGGGCGAAGCGCACCCAGTCGACGGCACTTCGAACCACCCGGAGCTTGGCCCGCGGGAGTCCTTCCGAAAGGAGGACGTTCCCGATTCCCCGCGATATCGCGATCACCCGGTCGTGCAGCCGATACTTCAGGGCGACCGCCAAACGGTGCTCCGGGTTGTCCTGCCGCCGGGAGTGCACGACCGGGATGCCTTCCAGCCGGCAGGCGATACCGCCCATCACATCCGCTCCGATGCGGCTGTGCAGGTGCACCAGGTCCGGTCGGCAGGAGCGGATGCAGCGACGCATCCCCGAGATGATTCGCACGTCGAGGTCGCCCGTCATGGGCATCGGGTACAGGTCTGCCAAAGGCGCCGCAGCCCCCGCGAGCGCGCTGCCCTCGCGGCAGACCAAGGCGCTCTGAACCCCCCGCTCCCTGAGTCCCCGCAAGAGGTACAGAACCTGCTCCGCCCCCCCGTAGAGGTTGCGGCCACCCTCCACGTGCAGCACTCTCACGGTGTTCGCCCGACGAGGTCACGAGCGGCGGCCACGACATCGTTCACTTCGATCTCTCTCATGCAGGTGAACTCACCGTGACAGGTGGGCTTGCGCCGGCAGGGTGAGCAGGGGAGGGGATGATAGAGCACCCGCGCATTGGCGCGGGTCGTGTTGCGATAGGGACGGGTCGAGCCGAAGAGCAGCAGCGTGGGGCGCCGGAAGGCGATGCCCATGTGGCCCAGGCCCGTGTCCACGCCGACCACGAGGTCTGCGCGATCGACAACGGCAGCCGCCTGCAGCAGCGAGGTCTGCCCGGTCAGATTGACGAGCTTCCCTTCGGCCCGTCGTTGAATCTCCGTCGCGGGACCCTGATCCGCCGGCCCGCCGAGCATCAGGGTGAGGAGCCCTAGCTCATCCTGCAGCCGTCCCGCCAGCTCGGCCCAGCGCGACGCGAGCCAGTGCTTCTGGGGACGCGTGGTGAAAGGACAGATGACCGCGTAAGCTCCGCCGGCAAGCGATTCCGCGACCAACGCCTCCGCGTAGGCGGCGTCCTCGGCTGCGTAGTGGATCTCCATGTCGAAGCCGTTCAGCGGGAGGCCGAGGCGCTCCGCCAGGAAGAGATACTCCGAGCCGATGCGGCCCGGATCTCCGCCGCGGGGAAGGGCCCGCGTCATGAGCAGCCGGCTGCCCTCCCGCGAGCCGAGGCCGATGCGCTCGGGGGCGGCGGACAGGTGGGTGAGCAGCCCGCTCTTCAGGAGCCCCTGCAGGTCCACCGCCAGGTCGAAGTGCCTATCCCGCAGCAGCCGCCGGAAGCCCCGGATCTCCCGCCAGAGCTCCCTCCAGGATCGACCCTCCCAGAGCGCGTGCCACCGCCGATGGGGCCAGACAATGACCTCGTCGAGATCCGGATGATGCGCAAGCAGCTCTTGGCATTCAGGCTGAGCCAGCCAGGCAATGTGGGCCGTTGGATAGGCTCTGCGCAGGGCTGCCACCAGGGGCGACGCGAAGACGATGTCGCCGATGGCGGAGAGCCGCACCAGCAGGATCCGTCGGCGCGGGCTCACGGAGCACGCCCGGACGCGGGGTCGGTCGCCTCACCTTCGCGTGACGTTCGGAGCCTGAAGCTGTAAGCGGTTCCGGCGAAGAGGATCCAGAAGAAGGTCCAGTCGTGCTTCACCACTCGGTATTCGAACAGGTTCCAGACGAGCACGAACGCAAGGGATGCGGCAAACAGGCGACACAGATCTCCGGACATGCGCCCTGCTCGGCACTCTTGGGCAACTCCGCGCACCAGGACCAACAGCATGAGGGAGATGAGACCGAAGCCAATGGCGCCGAGCTGAACCAGAATCTCCAGATACGTGTTGTGCAGATGGTCGAGCCAGAACGCGCCGTCACGTATGTCGGGTCTGCCGCTGTGCTCGATGAGATAGTAGGACGAGCCGGCGCCCCAACCGAACCAGGGTCGCTCTGCCCATTTCGCCAGACCGAACCGCCACACATGCAGGCGCAAACCACCGGAGCCAGACGGGGGGGCCGTGATTCTGCCTTGGGTGATCTGATCGATGGTGCCGCTGTCTGCGGCAACGCGCCCCTTGATGCTTCCCGCGTTTAGTCCGACAAGCAACGCGAGGATCAGCGCAACCAATGCCGCGGTGCCGACGATGTCTACCCTACTCCGCTGGTTCTTGTCTCGCCCTCGCCATTCGGCCACCAACAGAACCACGAGTGCTGCTGCAAACGCAAGCCAGGATCCGCGGGAGAGTGATAGCACGAGTCCTTCGGCCATGACTACGGCGAACAGGACCCAGAGGCCGACCCACGGCCATTGCCTCTCCCGGGTCGGCGGGCATTGCCAGAAACGGTCACGCATGGCCACGAGCCCGAGGGTACCGAGCCCGGTGAACATGCCGAAGGCGTTTGCTGGGAGGTTTGCACCGAAGCGCGTGCTGAAGAAGGCAGCGTTGAAGGTGGCCCAATCAATGTTGCGAAGGATATCGAGGGCGAAACCGACGAGCGCGAGAAACAGGAGTCGCTGCGCCCTGTCTTCCCGGCCGGCCACCCAATAGGCGAAAGGGATGAATTGCAGAAGGGCAATCCAATCCCGGCCGGAGCGCGCGATTTCCTGTGCGAGCGTGGGGGAAGGTGCCGTCAGCCAGAAGATCAGGGAGTGCACCAACAGGTACCCGGTGTAGGCCAGACAGAGCTGCATCAGCCGATCGGCCTCCAGGCTGCGCCAATGGGAGAGGCGGCTCACGAAGGCCAGAGTGAACAAAACCGTCCCTATTGTTGCCGGAGCAGTGCCGAGGAATGCGAAGAAGGAGAACAGATAAGCACCGGCCAGGCCGATGACTTGCGCCCAGTCGCGATTTCGGCTTGTGAATACGCCAGAGATGTCGGTGGAGGCCATCCGATGCCCGGTCGAGACCTTTCGTGCTGCGGGACGTAGCGGAGACGGAATGATAACCAACCCTTATACTCGTGCCCTACTCTTCAAGTAACCCCTGGCCAAGGGTGATCGGCGTGATGGCTCAGCTGCGACATCCATTGACGGGTCGGGCGCGGGTCGGCCGGACCGTCGGCGCCCCGGAGGGCGCCGTCGAGCCTACACGGAGGTGCTCTCGGCGTGTCCTGACGGCCCGTACCCGACCCCGGCCTGGCAGCTGAGTTATCGCGCCCATCACCTCCCGAAGCTGCGTTCCCGTAGACGCCACCACCCCCGAGAGGAATGCCTCCCGAACCACACAAAGGTGCTCAGGGGATCGTTGATGCCTGCCGTCCGGGCGCGGGCTCCGGTCGGCTCTCGATCGCCGGTCTCCGACCCGGCCGGGGCGGAATTGGGCGCGATATGATCAACCTGATCAACGGTTGCGCCCGCGCAGGGGTCGCCGTGCAAGTGCTCCTCGAGGCGGGAGAGAGTCCCGACCTTGCGGAGCTTGCGCCCGATGCGCGAGTCGATCGTTTGGACCTGAGCGGGGAGGGAGCTGTCTCCCATCTGATGAGCTGCCTGGCACAGGTGCGACCTGAGGTCGTCCTCTCGACCCGCGACCAGAGGAGCACGCAGGTGATCGCCGCTGTTGAAGGGCTTCGTCCCCGGCCGCGGGTTGTGATTCGGGTCGGGACGCACATACCGGCGAAGCTCAGGGCAAAGAACGTCTTCTCCCGATGGCGCCGCCGTCGCCGTCTGGTCGCGGCTTATCGCGCGGCGGACCTTCTTGTCGGGGTTTCAGACGGTGCCTGCGCCGGTCTGAGGGAGCTTCTCGGAGACGATGGCCCGCCGATCCGTCGCATCTACAGTCCGGTCGACATCCAGCGAATCACCGCCCTTGCGGCCGAGGCGCCCACCCACCCTTGGTTCACGGACCGGACCGGTCCCCTGCTGGTGAGCGTCGGACGCCTTTCCAGGATCAAGGACCAGACAACCATGCTCCGGGCGTTTGCCCTCCTGCCGTCTGATTGCCGACTGGTGATCTTTGGGGAGGGGAAACAGCGGGCGGCACTGGAAGGTCTTGCCCAAAGGCTTGGGGTGGCAGCTAGAGTGGATCTCCCGGGACATTCGCCGAATCCCTTCACCCACGTGGCGCGGGCGGATCTGTTTGTGCTCTCTTCCCGCTTCGAGGGCTTCGGAAACGCCTTGCTGGAGGCGTTGATCGTGGGCACCGCCGCGGTGTCGACGGACTGTCCGACCGGTCCCGGGGAGATACTGGGCGGCGGCCGGTACGGTCAGCTGGTCCCGATTGGTGATCCGGATGCCATGGCGAAGGCCATCCTAAGCACATTGAGCTCACCCCCGCCGGCGGCGCTTCTCAATGAGGCCGTTGCCCGGCTGGAGCTGGACCAGGCGATTCCGCGCTACCTCGACGCGTTGGGTTTGGCCGCCAAGCGGGGACCGGTCTGAGCCTTGTCACCGCCTCCCGACATCGCGATCTTCAGTCCCCTGGGGCGGAGCGGGACCGCTGCTCACGGAGGGATCACCACGGTCGTCTGCATGCTCTCACGCGGCTTCGCGAACCAGGGGCTGGGGGTGGAGCTGGTGACCTATGCACCCTCAGATCCGCGGCTTCTCGTGCCGGGCGTGGACGCGCGCGTCGGAATCGTGAACTTCGGCCCCGGGGGTCAGCTCAGGCACATCTTTCAGCTGGGCGACTACCTGCGGCGACGCCGGCCGCGCGTCCTCTTGACCGCCGGTCACAGGTCCAATCGGCTGGCGGCTCGCTGCAAGCAGCGGTGGCGGCCGACGACCCGCATCTTCGTGAGCGTCCACAACGTCCTGACGCCGGGACTCGCCGAGATGGGGCCGCTCCGGCGCTGGCTTCGGCTGCGAGACATCAGCCGAACCTATCCCCATGCGGGCGGGGTGATCTGTGTCTCGGCCGGCGTGGCAGAGGACCTCGCGCGCTACGTCACCATTCCCGCGGCGCAGCTGAGCATCATTCACAATCCGGTCCTGTCCGAGGAGCTGCTGCGCACCGCGGAGCACGAATGCTCGCACCCCTGGATGGCGCCGGCGCAGCCGCCCGTGATCCTGGGCGCCGGGCGCCTGACCAGCCAGAAGGATTTCGCGACCCTCGTGCGGGCATTCGCGCTCTTGGCGTCCGCCGTCGGTCACCGCCTGCTGATCATCGGTGACGGTGCGGAGCGAGCGGCGCTCGAGCGCCTGGCTGTTGACTTAGGGGTCGCAGACCGCGTCACCTTTCCGGGCTTCGTGGAGGACCCGCTGAGCTATATGCGCCGCGCTCGCCTGTTCGTCCTGTCGTCCGCCTGGGAAGGCTTCGGCAACGTGCTGGTGGAGGCCATGGCCGTCGGTACCCCTGTGGTCTCCACCGACTGCCGGAGCGGACCCCGCGAGATACTCCTCGACGGGACGCTCGGTCCCCTGGCCGCACCGGGCGACCCCCGCGCGCTGGCCGAGGCGATGCGGGCGGCCATCGCTCAGCCGGCGGACCCGGATGCGCTGCGCCGCCGGGCGGCGGATTTCAGTGTCGACGTGGTTGCCCGTCGCTACCTGGATACTCTGTTTCCCGCGCGGACGGCGGCGTGATCAGACGGCCGTGACCATGAATGATCGTCTCGCCATCTTCGTCGCCACCTCCGGCCACAGCGGTGTCGACCGCGTGATCAAGAATCTCCTGCAGCAGCTCGCGGACTGGGCACAGCCGGTCGACCTGCTGCGCGTGCGGCGGCATGGTCCCCGCATCGAGGAGATACCCGGGGCGGTGCGGCCGATCGATTTGGGAGCCGCTCACGTAAACACCAGCCTACCGGCCCTCGTCCGCTACCTGCGCCGCGAACGGCCTGCCGCACTGCTAACGGACAAGGACAGGGTCAACCGAATAGCCATCCTGGCGCGAGGCATCGCCCGCGTCGAGACGCTGCTGGCGGTTCGCCTCGGGACTACCGTCTCGGTCAATCTGGCAAGCCGCAGCGCCTTCGAGCGGTGGCAGCAGCGCACCTCGATCCGCCGCCTCTATCCCCTGGCGGACTGCGTTGTCGTCCCCTCGCAGGGTGCGGCGGAGGATCTTGCGGCCTACACTGGACTCAGGCGCGACCAGGTTCGAGTCATCCCGAGCCCCATCGTCACGCGTGATCTCCGGCATCGCGCTGCCGAGCCCCTCGACCACCCCTGGCTGAGCGGTGGGGGGCGGCCGGTCATAGTCGCCGTGGGCGAGCTCGGTTACCGCAAAGACTTCGAGACCCTGATTCGCGCCTTCGCCCTGGTCCGCCGCCGACGTCCTTGCCGGCTCGTCATCCTCGGACGCGGTGGCTTGCGCGCGAGGTTGCTCGGATTGGGCGCGAAGCTGGGCGTTCGGGAAGATCTCGATCTGCCCGGGTTCCTTCCCAATCCCTACGCGTTCATGGCCCGCGCGGAGCTCTTCGTGCTCAGCTCCCGCTGGGAGGGAATGCCTGTTGCGCTGGTGGAGGCCCTGGCCTGCCACACGCCCGTCGTTTCCACGGATTGCCCCAGCGGCCCGCGCGAGGTCCTGGGTGAGCATCCGGTCGGCGCCTTGGTGCCGGTGGGCGACTATCGAGCGATGGCCGATGCCATCGACGCCTGGTTGGGCGCACAGGTCACGGAGGACCTGTTCGAGCGCGCGATCGCCGACTACCGCATCGAGGCGAGTGCCTGCGCCTATCTGCAGGCGGTCGGTATGCGCTGTCCAGAGGCGCTGCGGAGGACCTCTGGCTAAGGGTCATGGTGCCAGCGCCATCCTGGAGAATGTCAGTCGCTGCCGCCATGACCGTTTCCCTCACCCCGGCCCTCTCCCAAAGGGCGAGGGAGATGGGGAGCGCGCTCTGCGCGACTTTCAAGCTAGAGACCTTCGGCAGAGTCCCGGCGATGATCGACATAAGACCCGGAAACGACGGCGACAAGAGCCAGATTCTCGAGCGCGTGGAGGATGTCTACGGCGCCGCCGAGGCGGAGCGTGCCGAGCGCCGCTGGGATTGGCAATGGCAGTGCGATCCGCGGCTCGACGAGCCCGGCTACAAGGGCGTCGTCGCGGAGTGGCGCGGCCGGATCATCGGCACCCTGAGCTGCCTGCCGGCGGGATTGTACATTGGCGGACAGCCGGTGCGTGCCCATTGGTGTGCCGACATGCTCGTGCACTGGGGCCTCATGCGTCAGGCCTTGCGGGAGCAGAGGCGCAAGAAGGGGGGCAAGTCGCCCGCCTTGTCCGACGGGATTGCGGTGGCCATGCTCGACCATCCCGCGGCCGGCCCCATCCAGCTTGCGAAGCACATCGCCGACCCCATGATGTCGATCATCCTCAGGATTGGGTTTGTCGCCAGGCCGAACACGGCCAACATGACCCGCAGGGTCTCGCTGCGGTGGCCGCTCCAGAAGGCGCTGGGGCGACGCCTGGGACCGCTGGTCGCGGCAGGAGCGGATCTGGCGATACCCGGAATTCCCCGACCGCGCCTAAACGTACAGACCCTCGATGGAGGCTTCGACGCGCGTTTCGATCAGCTGTGGGAGGCGGCCAAGGAGGAGTATCCCGCCATCACCTTGCGTGATTCCGCGACCTTGAATTGGCACTATCGCCAACACCCGGACACCGCTTATACCGTGTTGACGGTCGGGGAGGGCGACGTGCTGCGCGGCTACACGGTGCTCAAGGTGTTCGAGCGTCGCCAGCGACTGCTGGCGCGCATCGTGGATCTTCTCGCGAGGAACGGAGATAGCGAAGCCAAGGCCGCGCTCATTGCCGGCGCCCTGGAGCATGCGCGACAGGAAGGCGCCGAGCGTGCCGAGTGCTTCGCCGCAGGTATAGAGCTGACCGCGGTCTTGCAGCGTCTCGGCTTCGTGCCCAAGCTCACGCGGGCCAACAGAACGCAGCCGCTCATGGTGCGGTGGCTGCCCGACGTCGACCTCTACGTGACCAGGGGTGACGGTGACGGGGGATAGTATGCCGCCGAGACCTTGTGCGCTCCGTCGTAGCCTGCTCTCAACGGCATGAACGTGTGGCAGCGGTGGCGACAACGCCGGATGCGGCGCGTGGGCAAGAGAGCCGACAGGCGGGAGGAGCGCCGTCGGCGTGAGCAGTGGCTCCTGCTCGCTGGCCGGTCCAGTCAACCCGGCTTGTCGCCGCCGGATGTCAGCCGGCTGGGGGCGCTCTACCCGCCCGACGGGGCCTTTTGGGCGGACCCCTTCCTCTGGTCTCGGGGCGGCCGTCACTACGTCTTCTTCGAAGAGTATCCGTATGCGGCCGGCCGCGGCCGCATCAGCGTTCTGGAGCTTGACAAGGACGCACGCCCCGCCGGCGCCGCGGTGCCAGTCATCGAGGAGCCGCATCACCTGTCCTACCCCTTCGTGTTCGAGGCGGGAGGCGAGCTCTACATGGTTCCGGAGAAGGCCCAAACGAGACGCGTGGACCTCTATCGATGTGTCGCATTTCCGACCGACTGGGAGCGCATCAAGACGCTCGTCGAGGGTATGACGGTCGCCGATGCGACCCTCTTCGAGCACGCTGGGCTGTGGTGGCTGTTCGGGGCAATGAAGGGGCGCCGACTGCATCTCAACGAGTCGCTGTGCGCCTTCTACGCTGACAGCCCCCTGAGCACTGCATGGAAGACGCACCCGGCAAACCCTTTGGTGCGCGACTTCAGCCGCGGCAGACCGGGTGGGCGGATCTTTCGGGATGGCGAGGGGCGCCTCCTGAGGCCCGCGCAGGATTGTGTCCGCCGCTACGGCTACGGCCTGAGCTTGAGCGAGATCACTGTCATCTCAACGAAGCACTACAGTGAGCGTCTGCTGTGGCGTATGAGCGGTGAGGATGTCGGGGGTTGGCGCGGCATGCATCACCTCGATTGGAACGCAGGGCTGCTCGTTATGGACGCGCAGCGCCTCGTCGCGTGACCCGGCGGTGCGGTAGGTCAACGCCCCCCAGGTGACGGCTCAAGCACAACGCAAACGGCGCCCCTCGTCCTAGCGGGGAGGGGTTGGGGGCGAGGGGTGGAGTCCTTATCAAAGCGTATCCGTCATTCTTGCACCACTCCTGAGCAATTCGCAGCGCACCGCGCGACCCGGGCCTGGCCACTCGCTCTTGGCCCGCCGCTGTGCAGCCGAGAGGGGTGAGCGACATGGCGGCAAGGAGGTCGATCAGCATCCTTGGACTCGTCCATCGCGGCACATCCAATGCGTACGGCGGTGCACCCGTGGTGGTGCTCAATCTGGCGAATCATTTCGTGAAACGGGGCATCGGGGTCCATGTCCCCGTCTTTACCCGGGAGAGACCGGATGAGCTGCCGTTTCCTTTCGAGCCGGAGGTTGACGTCACCGCCTTGGACGGACAGTCGCGTCTGGTCCTGTTCGCCCAGGTGGTGGCGCACCTGCGAGAGCACCGGTCCCAGGTGGTCATGGCCGGCGGCAACAAGGCGGATGTGCTTGCAGCTCGCGCGAGCCGCGTACCAGGTTTGACCTTTGATCTGTGGGCTTCGCTCCACCATCACCTGTCCTCTGAGATGGGCGGCTGGTCCGAAGCCAAGAGGTGCCGCCGTATCCGTACTTGGCGCTCCATCATCCGCCGAGCGAAGGGCGTGATCACCGTCTCCCAGGGGCTTGCCGACGATCTGGTCCAGGTCTCGGGCTGTCCCGTCGACAAGGTCCGGGTGATCCACAATCCGATCATCCATTCCGGACTCGGGCCGCGGTCGCAGGAGCCCGCCGACCACCCTTGGCTCGCGGACGGTGGTCCGCCGGTCATCCTGGGCGTCGGACGGCTCACGGCCCAAAAGGACTTCGCGACCCTGATCGGCGCCTTTGCGCTCGTTCACACAGGTCGTCCCTCCCGCCTGCTCATCATCGGCGAAGGAGAGGAGCGGGACCGTCTTGCGAGCCTCGCGGCTCTGCTCGGTGTGAGCGACGCCGTGGATCTCGCCGGTTTCAAGCCGAATCCGCTTCCCTTCATGCGGGGCGCTCGATTGGTTGCGATGTCTTCCCGCTGGGAGGGCTTCGGCAATGTGCTGGTCGAGGCACTCTACTGCGGGACGCCCGTGGTGAGCACGGACTGTCCTCATGGGCCGCGGGAGGTGCTGGCGGACGGTCGATATGGCCGTTTGGTGCCCGTGGGCGATCACGAGGCGCTGGCCGCCGCAATGCTCGATACCCTCGAGCAGGAGCCCGACCGGGAGCGGCTCCGGCTGCGCGCTGCGG
>Ga0307418_1000262_pt1 | contig 15693 bp, 8 predicted proteins | sample SalMarWE160220MG_2_FD_202160 | JGI IMG/M metagenome (GOLD analysis project Ga0307418, IMG submission 202160) | Salt marsh sediment microbial communities from the Plum Island Ecosystem LTER, Massachusetts, United States - WE1602-20 | ecosystem: Environmental > Aquatic > Marine > Intertidal zone >...
GGACTATGGGGAGCCCGTGGAGCCCCTCGGAGACAAGGCCCGTATCCTGCGCATCGATGCGGGTCCGCCCGAGTACATCGCGAAGGAGGCCCTGTGGGATCACCTGGACACCTTTGTCGATAACGCGTCGAGTCTCCTGCGGGAGCAGGAGCGCCCCCCCGATCTCATTCATGCCCACTACGCCGACGCGGGCTATGTGGGGGCGCGCCTGGCCCATCAGCTCGGTATCCCCCTCGTGCAGACGGGTCACTCCCTGGGACGGGTCAAGCGGCGGCGTCTGCTGGCCTCCGGACTGGATCGCGACGCAATCGAGTCCCGCTACAATATGGTCCGCCGCATCGAGGCGGAGGAAGAGATCCTGGGGGCAGCCAGCCTGGTCATCGTCAGCACCAGCAACGAAATCGACGAGCAGTACGCCCTCTACGACCATTACCAGCCCGAACGGATGCGAGTCGTCCCCCCGGGGACAGACTTGGCACGCTTTCATCCGCCGGATGGCACCGAGGAGGACGCGCCCATTACGAGGGAGCTTGACCGATTCCTCGGCTCGCCGGAGAAGCCGCTCATCCTCGCCCTCTCGCGCCCCGACGAGCGTAAGAATATCGCGACCCTGGTGGAGGCATACGGCGAATCCAAGGAGCTGCGCCGGATCGCCAATCTGGTCATAGTGGCCGGCAACCGAGACGACATTCGAGACCTGGACGCCAGTACTCAGCAGGTGCTCACGGACATCCTGCTGCTGATCGACGCCTATGATCTCTATGGGCACGTGGCCTATCCGAAGCACCATCGGGCGGACGAAGTGCCGGTCTTCTACCGCCTGGGGGCGGCGTCCCGGGGGGTATTTATCAACCCGGCGCTGACCGAGCCCTTCGGCCTCACGCTCATCGAGGCGGCCGCCAGCGGGCTGCCTATCGTGGCCACCGAGGACGGGGGCCCCCAGGACATCGTCTCCCACTGCCGCAACGGGATCCTTATCGACCCCCTCGACAAGTCCGCCATGACCAAGGCACTCCTCAAGGTCCTGAGCGATGCCGGGCGCTGGCGTACCCTGGCCAAGAACGGTCTCGCGGGCGTCAAGGCCCATTACTCCTGGCAGGCCCACGCCGAGCGCTATCTGGAGGAGATTCGCCCGCTCGTGCAGGAAATCCGTCCCCCGCTGCCCCCCCCAGCCCCCCGTCGCCCCATGCTCTACCACGACCGGGCCATCTTCACCGATCTCGATCAGAACCTGCTCGGCGATCCGGATTCCCTCGCCGATTTCGTTCGCGTCGTGCGCGAGAACCGCAAGTGCGCCACCTTCGGCATCGCGACCGGCCGTCGGCTGGACTCGGCCCTAGCCGTCATGAAGCGCTACGGGATTCCCCAGCCGGACGTGCTCATCACCTGTCTGGGCACTGAGATCCACTACGCTCCCCAGCTCACCGCGGACAAGGCGTGGACCCAGCACATCGATCACCTTTGGTATCCCCGCCGCGTCCGCTCGGTGTTGGCCGACGTCCCAGGCCTGACCCTCCAGCAAAAGAGCGAACAGAGCCGTTTCAAGGTCAGCTACTTCATCGACACCGAGCAGGCCCCCGCCATCGAGGAGATCAGCAGCCTCCTCCACAAGGCGGACCTGAGCGTGAACTTGGTCCAGTCCTTCGGCTCCTTTCTCGATGTTGTCCCAGTGCGCGCATCCAAGGGTCTGGCGCTGCGCTACTTCGCCCACCTGTGGGGCATCCCCGTGGAGCACATGCTCGCGGCGGGGGGCTCCGGCGCGGACGAGGGCATGATGCGGGGCAACACCCTGGCGGTGGTGGTGGCCAACCGCCATCACGAGGAACTCTCGCGCCTGTTGGAGCTGGAGCGGATCTATTTTGCCAAGCAACCCTACGCCGCCGGTATCCTGGAGGCCATTGACCACTACGACTTCTACCGCAGCTGCCAGGTGCCGGCAGCGAAGAGCCCAGGTGCCGGCAGCGAAGAGCGAGTACCCGAATGAACCAGACCAGCCGACGCATCCTCATCTGCACCGATCTCGACCGCACCCTGCTGCCGAACGGCGACGCCCCCGAATCCCCCGAGGCTCGCCCCCGCTTCGCCGCCCTCGCCCAACGCCCCGAGGTCACGCTCGCCTACGTCACCGGGCGCCACCGGGACCTGGTGCTGAAGGCGATCGAGGAGTTCGGCATCCCGGTGCCCGACGTCGTCATCGGCGACGTGGGCTCGAGCATTTTCCGGGTCGAGAATGGAGTCTGGTCCGCCTGGGACGCCTGGGCGACCCGCATCGGCGAGGACTGGGCGGGCTGGGGCCGCGGCCAGATCGCGGACCTGCTGGAAGGGCTACCGGGGCTGAGGCTGCAGGAGCCCGAGAAACAGGGCCTCTTCAAGCTCAGCTACTACGCGCAGGTAGACTGGGACCGAGCCGCCGTCATGCCGCAGATCGACGATCGGCTGCGGGCCGCGGGGGTCCAGGCCAGCCTGATATGGAGTGTCGATGAGACGACGGCCACCGGCCTCCTGGACGTGCTGCCGGCGCGGGCGACCAAACGCCACGCCATCGAGTTTCTGATGGAGCAGGAGGCGTTCCCCTGGGAGAGCACCATTTGCGCGGGTGACAGCGGGAATGACCTGCCGGTCCTTACGAGCCCGCTGCGGGCCGTGCTCGTGGCCAACGCCACGGAAGACGTGCGCGCCGAGGCGATCGCGGAGGCCGAGAGCCAAGGAACCCTGGATGCCCTGTACCTCGCCCGAGGAGGATATCGGGGCATGAACGGCAACTACGCCGCGGGCATTCTGGAAGGGCTCGCCCACTACCTCCCGGCGTCCGCGGATCTGTGGGATTAGGCGATCGCCGGAAAGTCTCGCACCGGATTGCGCAGGATTCTCATTCCCCTTCAAGGAGCGCTGCCAGGAGCATAGCCGTTCTATGTGACCGGCGGCGCGACACCGAAGGGGGGCGAGAAGAGAAGCAAGGCAGTATGAGACTTGACAGAAATCGCCTCAGGCCCGGTGCCGACTCTCGCCCGTGACCACGCCCCCGGCAATCAGATGTGCGGACCTCAGGGGCTCCGGGAGCTTGCCGTGGAGCTGCCAGGCCGCAATGAGGGACGCCACGGCATCTGCCCCGATACCGACCCGCTGCACGTAGATTCCCGCCACCGGCTCCATGGGGCCGGCCGCCTCGATCAACGCCCATTTGCGCGCACCGCCGGGCACCTTTTCCAGCAGGGCGCGGCGGATCGCGGCGAGGTTGGGCGACCGGCGGACCGCGACTATGACCGGGAGTCCGGTTACCCCGTGCAGCCGATGAACGTCGATCACGTTGAAGCCGGCGAATGCTATGCCCTGCAGCAGCACCACCTGTAGCTGCGCCCTGAATCGGCAGCCTGCGAGGCAGGCAATCAGGCGATCGGTGGAATTGACTCCGTCGCGCCGCACCCGCGTGGAAAGCACCCCCTCGAGACGATCTCCACCGTACACCACGCCCACCACGAGCACGTCCCCCCTGTGCCCACGGGAAAACGGGGCATCGTCGAACCCTACCGCGTGGGTATAGCCCTGGGCCAAGCGGCACATCCTCGTTTGGGGAAGAGCCGCAACCTAGCAGCCGCGAGGCCCGTCGCGCCGGGGACGTAGGCGGCCCTCCCGGCGACTACCAATCGATCCGCTCTCCGTGCCGGAAGAAGCCGCCGGTGGGGCCGTCGTCCGGGAGGGTCGCCGCCCAGGCAATGCCCCTGGCTCCCTCCTCGACGGACAGAGGCGCCCGGTCCCCGCCCATCTCTGTGCGCACCCACCCGGGACAAACCGAGTTGACCTTGACCCCCGTGTCCTTGAGCTCGTCGGCAAAGATGCGGGTGACCGCGTTGAGGGCGGTCTTGGAGAGCCGATAGCCGGGACAGCACCCGTTCATCTCGCTGAGCTGACCCATGCCGGAGGAGACGTTCACAACGCGGCCCTTGCCCTCCATCAGGGGAATGAGGATCTGACACAGGCGCAGGGGTCCGAGGGTATTCGTCTCGAGTGCGCGCCGCACCGCCTCGGCGTCCGCGCCGAAGGCGCTTGACCCCGCGGACCCCGGGGAGGCGTCAGGAAAGATCCCCGCGTTGTTCACCAGGACGTCCAAGCGAGCGAAGGTATTCCGGATGAAGGCAGCCAGGTACTCAATGGCCACCGGGTCCGTGACGTCCAAGGCATGAAAGCGGACATCGAGGCCCTGCCCCTGCAGACCCTCCGCCGCGGCGCGCCCCTCGGCTTCCCGGCGCGCCGTGAGGATGACGGTATAACCCTGCGCCGCGAGCTGGCGGCAGGTTTCCAGACCGAGCCCACGGTAGCCACCGGTGACGACGGCGAGCGGGTTATTCGACATGGTATGACTCCTTGGCTTGATGGTTCACTGACCTCAGTATTATGCGCCGCCGCGGGGGCTGTCAGCCCCGCTCTTGTAGAGGGTGTCGAAAAGCCCTTCCATGGGCTTTTGCGACACGGGGCCGGAAAATTGCGTTTCCCGCCCCCTACGTTTTCGACGGCTTGCAGCCGCCGAGAACGGCGGCGCGTCCCTGCACCGCAGAGGCTGTCGCCTTTTGCAACAGCCTCTTGTATGGGAAACCCGCCCCTATCAGGGAATACCCGCGGGTGTACGCATGCGATCCCCTGGGCCTACCATACAAGACCGAAAGTACCCGGGGCACCCCACCCCAGCAGCTGCCATCCGGGTGCGGCATCCCTTCGACCCCCGCACAGGAAGAGCGATGAAGACGTGTCTCTATGCGCTTGGACTCCTGGTTGCCGGCCAGCTATGGGCCGGAATCCCCGCCACGCCCCTAATGACCCTCTACAAATTCAATGGAGCCATCGACATTCCCTACTACACCGTGGAATCGTTCCAGCGCAGTGGTCCGTCCTCCCCCGCCGGCACCCTGAGCCAGGGAAGCTCCCTGATCCCCTGTCTGGTCATACGCAAGGGCCACCCGCTCACGGATAGCGACGGCACCCCCTTCGTCGGCTTCAAGGTAGTGGTGAACGCCCGCAGAGCCACCCCGGCATCCACCGACGTCTTCAAGAGGGCCTTCGCGAGCCGCCGGTCCATGGTTGTTTCCAATCATCACTGCAGCAGCGACGTGAGATTTGTCCTCGACGTGCGAAATCTCTATACCCTCGACAAGCCCCCCTTCTTTGATCCCCCCCTGGGTGGCAAAGGCAGGTCACGCGTCGAGGGCAACAGTCGGCTCGACCAGATCGTGCATACGTTCCACAACTCGTCCCTCTGCGAAGGGGCCGATCGCAGTCTCGTGGAGCGGCGGCAGGCCCTGGACCGAGCCTGGCAGCGTTTCATCAAGGGGAACCCGGGCCATTGGTCACGGACGGCCCTGGATCGCGCCCGGGACCTGGATTACACCATGCGAACGGCGATGTTCGAGGGCCACCTGGGTCGAGGATGCAACGCCTACGGGACCTGCGAGCGCGACATCGTCGCCCTCTCCATCCGCAACCGGGCGTTGGAGTCCTGTCTGAGTCATCAGGGATGCCGCAGCCCGGGCGATTTCCAGGGCGTGGCTTCCAAGGTGTCCCAGTACAACATCTGGGACGAGTATCTAACCCAGATCTCCGGTCTGACCGCCTGTTTCCTGCGGGACGACCTGGGAAGCGCCCGCTTTACCTCCACCGGCAGGGACAGCCCAAGGGCGGGGTATTACGACAAGCTCCGCCGCATCTACCAACAAAATACCGCCGACGTACAGCGCATCCTCTTCGGTACCGACCGGGACCTGGCGGAGATCTTTCCCGGGGTGCCCCTCGGAAAGCTGAAGGCAGTACGCCATTACTACCATGCCCCCGCCATGGGGAAATGCTTCCCCAAGGATGATCGCGTCGAGTACATCTCAGGGGCTGTCGCCCACAAGGGGGGCAACTTTGCCCTGATAGCCAATCAACGTATCGAAGTGGGGCGGAAGGTAGACGGCGGATACCTGTTCAAAGGGTTTGTCGTGCGGCAAGAGCCGGATCGGGATGTGAAGTCAGTCCGCGATAGCTACCCCCGATTCGTCATCGATGGCCGAAAGATCAGGCTGCGCAGGCCGACGAACTGTGCCCCGTACGGCATGCCTCCCGGCTGCCGATTCAGCCATATCGGGCGCTATCGCAAGACCCCCTCCTGGTTGGACGCCGGACACCCGTTGGCCATCCATTGCCGGGTCCGGGACCGGGGGAAGCGATGCGAGGGCAAGGCACGGGAGACAAGGGTCACCGTGGGAGACACCTGTGACACGCAGATGCGACCGGTCGCCGGAGTCCGATAGCACCGGGGCCGCGAGGACAGGCCCGTACCAAAGGGCGGACCGCAGGCAGCCGTTTGACGGGGATCAAGGTCCAGGTGACGAGTCCGGTTTGATCAGTTGCCTTCCCGGCTCTCCCAGCCTTTTTCCCGTAACGGATCGGCTCGATCAGCGGGGTGCGCATCAGCTGACGGGGGACCGGTAGCGCAGCCGGCGAGCTGAAGCGAGGCGAGCAGGACGAAGGCGCGCCTCATCTCACGCGCAGGCCGGCCACCTACCGCGCAAGGGCCCAAAAGCGCGGAGGTGATCTGGACCTTGTCACGAACGATCCGTCAACGCATCCGACTGGTGTTCGTGAGGACAGGTCGCGGAAAATCGGGCGCCGACCAAAGTAAGGTGTGGAGCTCCTGCAGTCCGTCCCGGTGCGATAGAAGGACCCGTTTTTCCGTCGCGGTCAGGCTTTCCGGGCCGTCGTCCTGAAGCTGGAAGATCAGCCCCTCGAGATAGTGTCGGCGCCGGCGGCTCGGAGTTTCCGCCGGGAGTAGCGACATGTGTAACGCCCAGGCACAAGGGTCCACCACGGCGCGGTGCCAGGCACTGCCCGCGATGACGGCCGGCGTACAGGATGGGCGCGCAGGCCCGTGAAGGTTCTCCGCGAGCAGCGCCAGGACCCGAGGCTGCTCGGATTCTTCGGGCGTCAGGAAGAGTCCGGCGGCACGGGCCCCCCGCCCGACGGAGATGCGGCTGGTGATGATGGAAACGGGAATGGCGAAGCCCAGTCCCGCAAGCACCGGCGTGAACCACCAAAAGAAATGCGGCACATAGAGGTATGACAGGGTGCCGGTGATCAGCGCGATCAGGGTATGGGTCCAGTGGGCGCCGATGGCCTCAGCAAGGCCCGTCTGGTGGTCGCCGCGCTGCTGAACCGGCCAGCCGACCGCCTTGCGGAGAAGGATGGCGATCACGAACTTGGTCTGAAAGAGCATCAGGACCGGAGCCAGCAGAACCGAGAACAGGCTCTCGATGAAGACGCTGGCCACTGCCCTCCCCAGGCCGCCGAATCGTTTACCCAGCTCTGGCTTGAAGCCAAGGAGGGCAAGGGCGAGCAGCTTCGGAAGGAACAGCATGGCGAGGGTGACCCAGAGCACGGTGGTCATCTCCACCCTGTAAGAGGTCGGCCAGACCGGAAACAGGCTGTTCGCGAAGAAATAGACCGGCTCCCGGAGGCTTTGCATGTAGGCCTGCAGCCCGGTCAGGATGAGGAAGATCGCCCACAGGGGAGAGGCGGCATAGGACATGACACCCATGGCGAAGTGGACCCGGCTGATAGGCCGAAAGCCGAAGGCGGAGACCAATCGGCTGTGCTGCAGGTTGCCCTGGCACCAGCGCCGGTCCCGCTTGGCATAGTCGATCAGCGTGGGCGGAACCTCTTCATAGCTCCCCCCCAGGTCATAGGCGAGCCACACATGCCAGCCGGCTCGGCGGAGAAGTGCTGCCTCGACGAAGTCATGGCTCAGGATTTCGCCCCCGAATGGCTCCTGCCCCGGCAGACTCGGCAGGCCACAGTGGTCAGCGAACGGCTTGACCCGGATGATGGCGTTGTGCCCCCAGTAGTTGCTGCTCCCGAGCTGCCAATAGCTGAGCCCCGCCGCAAACATCCGGCCGTAGAGGCTCCCCGCAAACTGAATCATCCGGGCAAACAGCGACTTGTGGTTGACGGGGACCGGCGGTACCTGAATGAGTGCCACGTGCGGATTGCGCTCCATGCGCGCCACCATCTCCAACAGGGTATCCCCGGACATCAGGCTGTCCGCATCCAGGGCGATCATGTACCGGTAACGGTCACCCCACTGCCTGCAGAAATCCGCCAGATTGCCGCTCTTGCGGCTCGTGTTTTCGACCCGGTTTCGGTAAAAGACCCGCTGTGGCTGGCCAAGCTCCGACGACCACTTGCGCCACCGGAGCTCCTCTTCCACCCAGATGTCGGGATCGCGGGTATCGCTCAGGATGAAGACCTCGAAGCCGTCCTGCCGTCCCGTCTCCTCCAGGGATTGGTAGACCGCCCGAAGTCCCGCGAAGACACGCTCGGGATCTTCGTTATAGACCGGCATCACCAGCGCCGTCTTGGGCGACGACGCGCCAGGCGCCGGAGTGCCCGTGACCCCGAGCTTCGCAACGGAGTAGCTGTCCCTCCCCGTCAGCAGCATGACGAAGCCGATAGTGGCGGTCCAAAAGGAGGCGCTGATCCAGAGGATCAGGATCGCGTAGAACACCAGCAGCGCAAGCTCCAGCGGAGTCAGGCCGTTGCCCAGGAACGCCCATCCCAGGAGGCTTATGGCGCCCACGGTCGTGACGGTCACCAGGAAGAAATAGATCGCCCGCTGGTAGAAGTCCTCCGCCCTGCGAGGGGCGGCCGGGACCGGTGGGGGTTTGGTGCGGTGCTTGGAGACCCGCCCTCGCCGGGGGTGGACGATGCGCAGGAGCACACGCGCGACCCCCTTGGTCAGGGAGCGCCAGAAGAGCCGGATCGGCTGGGGCGCCATTGCCAGCGGGGCCGGCGGCGGGACCGGCCGGACGCTGGCCGCTCGGACCTGCTGCGCCACGCTCTCTCCCCATACGCCCGACCAACGCTGGGCCCAATGAGGAACCGTCCCGCCCAGAAGGGCCGCACGTGCCGTCGCGAGCACATCGGACTCCGGCTCGATCCCAAGCTCGGCGGCAATCCATTCGTCGAGCAGTGCCCCGGTCTCCTCGATGGCGGCCTCCGCCGGGTCTTCGGCCTGTCGCGTGGCCCGATGATTCTCGAGGCGGGTCCGAACCCGCGCGGACAACCGCTCGATGTCCAGCGGATCGCGAACGCCAAGCGCCTCCAGATAGGCAACCACGCGAGGGGCCAGCGCAGCCCACCCCTGCGCCGCACCGGCGGCGACCTCCGGCTCGGGGCCGAAGGTTTGGGCCGCCTCTGCAACGGCGTTCATTGGCTGCGCACCCACTGGAAGCTCCAGGTCTCGCTGAGGACATCGTTGCCTCGGTAGAGAAAGGCGCGGAGGCCCACCGGTGCGTCACCCTTCGGGGTCAGCTCGAAGAACAGTCTTTGCCCCTTCGTGTGAGGATTTTCCTCGACGACCGCTTTGGACAATGCCCCGGATGAGGCCACGACGTTTGCCTGGACGGGCTTGTCCGGCTTTGATTCGGCAAGCGCCGGCCCCGCAAAATCGATGACGAATTTTCGGACCTTCGGGTCGGGGACGTCCGTGCCGCCCGCGCCAATGCGCGTGGAGAGAGTGCGCCCTCCCTGAAGGTGCTCTTCGGCGTCCCGGCAGAAGATCAGCCGATACTCATACTCCCACTCCTGACCTGCCCGCACCGCTCGGTCAGGTATCCAGTACGCGACAATGTTGTCGTATTTCTCCGCGGCACTTGGGATCTCGACCAGCTCGACCGTTCCCTTGCCCCATTTGCCGATGGGCTCCACCAGCGCACTCGGGCGGTTTTGATAGTGGGCCTCCAAATCCTGGTAGTGGTCGAAGCTGCGATCCCGTTGCAGGAGCCCGAATGACCTAGGGTTGTTGACCTGAAAGCCGTTGATTCGCAGGCCGAGGGGATTAACAAGAGGCCGCCAAATGCGTTCGCCCGCGCCCGTCTCGACGATCAGTCCATCCGAGTCATGCACCTCAGGGCGGAAATCATCCATGAAGCGGGTCCTGTCCTCCCCGTGGAAGAACATACTGGTCAGGGGGGCGATGCCAAGCTTCCTCACGCCCTCCCTAGTGTAGAGGTGTGCCTTCACCTCCATGACGGTCTGGCGCCCCGGCTCGATGATAAAGCGATATGCACCAGTGACGCTTTCGCCGTCCAGCAGGGCATAGAGAGTGAGCGAAGTAGCATCCGGCGCGGGCTTTACCAGCCAGAACTCGCGGAACGCGGGAAACTCTTCCTTGCTGGGAAGCCCGGTATCGATGGCCAAGCCACGGGCTGTGATGCCATAGTTGAGGTTCCGCGCCACCGCGCGGAAATAGCTCGCGCCGAGAAAGACAGCCACCTCATCGAAAGTATCGCTGCGATTGATGGGATAGAGCAGGCGCAGGCCCGCGAAACCCAGGTCGGTCGGGAGGTCGGCGGGGATATTGTTCTTTCCATAATCGTATAGGTCCCTTTGAAACTGGATGGGAACCACCTTGTTGTCTTCCACGACATTCATCTTCACTCTGTCATGGAACATGAAGCCGCGCGGAAAGAGCTCGACCTGAAACGGCAGGTCCTCGGCACGCCAGAGGGACTTTTCGCGGCGAAAACGGACGTCTCGGTACTGATCGTAATCGAGGCTCGCCAGGGCTGGGGGAAGCTCCGGCCTATCCGGCTCGAACGGCCCGGACGCCAGAGCCGCGGCCAGGCGAACCACCGTGGCGAAGTTGAAGGGTGCCGTGACCCCTTTCTTCTCTAAAGGAGCGGCAGCTCCGGTGGGTCCGCCATCCGCCCGAGCCGAATAATCGACCGCAGGAGCCAAGATGACCAAACAACCGATCAGTATCCCAAAGACTCTCGAGCCCATAGCTGCGTGACCTAAATCGTGTCCTTTGCGAGTATCGCCCGGCTACCGGCCGGGTCCTTCGAGCGCCGCCCCCTCGTTTCATCGATAGTATCTTGCCACAAGATCCTCAAGGGATTTTCTGCCTGGCATCGCGCAGGGCGATTAGCGCTATCCCTCAGCTGTGCGCAAGGGTCGGGTACGGGCCGTCGAGACACGCCGTAAATACGTTCCATGCAGGCTCCACGGCGCCCTCCGTGGCGCCGAGGGTCCCGCCGACCCGTACCCGACCCCTGCCTTGGTTTTCAGCTGAGCCACGACGCTAATCGCCTCGCGCAGTGCGTTAAGGCCTTGTCAGGATGCGCCGGTAGCCGCCCGCGATAAGCGCGGCAATGTCGACCAGGAGCATCGGCAGCGGAGAGAAGAGCGGATAGGCAATGTAGCGACTACGCCACTCCGGGTGGAACTTCTCCTTGAAGCTTCTTAGTCCTTTGTAATTATAAAGCCGGTTCCCGTAGTCATAGGCGTAGCGGGCGAACCGCTCGTCCGGACGCGCATAGCGGGTCCTGCCCACTCCGCTCAAGGGAGCCATGCCCAGATTGAACCAGGCGTAACCTTCGGAGCGGCCATACTCAATCATCTCCGTGAACAGATAATCCATAGTGCCCACGGGGGCATCCGGAAGCTGCCGAATCAGATCAACCCCGACCTCCGTGCGACCGCGGTAAGACGGAGTCAGGCTGGCGAACGCGACCATACGCCCTCCCTGCCGCACGACGAACAAGGGTGACCAGGCCAAATACGCCGGGTCGAAGGAACCCACGGAAAACCGCTTTTCTGCGCTCCCGCGCGCCGCCAGCCATGCATTCGAGACTGCCGCCAGCTCCTTCCAGGCTGCCTCATCCAGCGGATGAGCCAACTGGGTGGCGCGCAACCCCTGGCCCAAGGCACGGTTGACGCCGGCACGCAGGGTCTGGCGGCGCCTGCCCGCCAGGGTGAAACCCTCCGTCCTGACCAACCCCATCTCTCCTGCCTTGAACAGAGAGAATCCGGCGTCGTGGTAGCGATGTAGATGCTCGTCGGCAACCTCATAAAAGACCGGGTCCAGATCATGACGGTCCGCGAAGTCCCGGAACTCGGAGATCGCTTGACCGAAACGCTCCGGCGCCCCCATGGGATCCCCCAGGGCGACGAGCCGGTTGCGAACCTGGGCGAATTGGATGAGGCAGCGGCCGTCGGCCGCGTAGAACAGGTGCTTGTCCCCCATGAAGACCAGGTGGGCGAACGAGCCCCCGCGGTTGTTCTCGAGCCACTCGCGGGTCTTCAGGAGGGTGCTCGCATCGACCCGCTGAAGCTCCGGCCGCGGCATGCGAAAGTAGCCCCAGGCGAGCCACACGACCAACACCAGCACCACCAGCGGCAGGGAACGGAGGAAGCGGGCGACGTGCAGATTCGGCTCCACCTGGACCCACAGATCGGACCCAACGGCCGACCCGCCATCGACCCATGTGCCCAGCAGGACATAGCCCACCACACTGGCGAACATGGCGAAGAGCCACAGCAGGCTCCGGTGCCCCAGCAGGGGGTAGGAGAGCCGATAGAAGGCTGCGCGCCGGATTCTCAGCAAGCCGGCCACCGCAAGGATGAACAACGCCTCCCCCAGGTCCGCCCCCTTGACCAGGCTGAGCAGCGCCCCTGCGAGGAGAAGGGGCATTGTCAGGTGATAGGCGCTCTTTGCCTGGAGACTGATCCCGCGGGACAGGGCGATCAGAAGCACCCCCACTCCAACCGAGAGAAAGTGGGACACCTCCATCGCGCGCAGCGGAATGACCCGGAGCAGGAGATCGATCCGCTCCTCGATCCCCGGCACGGCCGCCGAGACCAACATAACCACCCCGGTGGCGAAGGTGAGATAGCCCAGCAACCGCACACCCAGATTGGCCAAGAAATGGAGGGGCAGGCGCAGCAGGCCCAGAAGCGGATTGTCCTGCCAGTGCTTGGCAAGGCGGGCAACAAAGGCGCGGTCGCTCTTGGCCATCAGCTCCGCCCCGAGATACACACCGATCAGCCATGGGACCAGGTAGTAGGTCAGGCGATAGAGCAGCAGTCCGGCGACGGCATTCTCCGCGGAAGCGCCGGTGACGGTAAGCATCACCACCAGGGAGCCGTCGAAGACGCCGAGTCCGCCGGGGATCAGGCTCAGCACCCCGAGAGTCGCCGCCAACGCAAAGGCCGCCAGGAAGATCCCGGGCGCAACGGAGGATCCCGCTGCGGTCACGCAGGTCCAGGCCACCAGGACCGCAAGCAGCCAATCAAGGGTGGAAATCACCATCAGACTGAGCGCGCCGCCCCATCCCAGCCGCGACTCGCTGTGAAGGACCCGCCGCGCAATCACCCGGCTCACGCACAGGGCGAGGAAAATGGGGAGGTAAGCGGCGTCCCCTATCAAGACGCCCCGGACCGCCCAGCGGGAGAGGCCGGCGGGAACGAGCCGGGCATCACCGAACAGCAGGGCGAAGAGCACAAGGACGGACAGACCCACCGGGATCGACAGCATCACCACCCCCGAGTATAGAGAGGCGGTGCGCGCCGACACGCCTTCGCGTGTAAGCAGCAAGATGCGGATGCCCGAGCCGGCGAGCCCCGACAACCCGATGAGGTTATTCATCGTGTTGGCCACCCAGCTGTAGCGCAGCAGCTTGGTGCGCGGCACGTCGATCTCGAGCCAGCGGCTGACCCAAAGGTCATAGAGGCTCATGCCGAAGATCGCTGCCAAGGCGAGCAGGTGCAGCCCGGCGAGGGTCTCCAGGGGCACCCGTCGAACGCTCTGGTGCACCGCGTGAAAGTCGAAGCCCCGCAGCTCAAACCAGGCGGCGAAGCCCGTAACGAGGATGAGGATCGGCGGCGCGGCACGCCGCAGCCAGGTGAGCAACGAGACGGCGCCCGCCTGAACCTCAGGTCTGGGGTCCGACGGGGGAGCGGAAGGTTTGGTGGACCGCGTTGGCGCGGGTCGATTCATTGCTGCGCCAGACGCCACAGGGTCCCCCTGTAGCTACTGCAGGGCATAACCGGAAATTCTCCCATGCATTGTCCGAAACCCGCAACGCTTCAAGGCCTCGAGCTGTCCCGGGTGGGCAGCCATTAGACGGACTCGCACGGGATCACCGGGCGCACACCGCTGGCGGCTCACCCGCTCGATCCTCGCCGTGATGCTCCTGCTCTCGGCCGGACTCTCTATCCTCGCGGTGGGGTAGGAAACCGGACGGCTGACGCAGCTCAGCTACCCCGGCAACGACCTCAGTCGCGGGTATAGGGGGGCAGCCTGGCCCCGCAGTCCTTGCAGAACTTGGCGTCCGCCTCGTGTCCCTCGCTTAGGCACTCATGGCAGGTGCGCGTAGTCGGCTGCCGGATGAAGCGGCGGGCGGTCATCTCGGCGGTCACGATCCCTGTCGGTACCGCGAGAATACCCCACCCGATGAGCATCATCAGGGAAGCGATGAGCTTGCCCAGGTCCGTGTGCGGGGTGACGTCGCCGTAGCCGACCGTCGTCATGGTCACAATGCCCCAGTACACCGCCGTGGGGATGCTCGTGTAGCCGTTCTCCGGGCCCTCCACCACATACATGGTGCTGCCGAGCAGCAGCACCGCCATGAGCACGACGGAGACAAAGATCAGGATCTTGCGCGCGCTGGCGCGAAGGGCCTGGCCCAGGGCACGGTACTCGGCGACATAGGCGCTGAGCTTCAAGATCCGAAAGATCCGAAGCAGCCTGAGGGTGCGCACCTCCTGAAACGCGACCGCCTGGGGAAACAACAAGGCCAGGTAGCTGGGCAGGAACGCGAGCAGATCGATAATGCCGAAGAAGCTACGCGCGTAGCGGGAGGGTCGGCGAACGCACCAGAGCCGCGCCAGGTACTCGGCCGTAAAGAGCAGGGTGAAGGCCCATTCCAGCAGATCGAACAGTTGCCCGTAGCGGCTGGAGAGCCGTTGCACGCTGTCCATGATCACCACCGCCACGCTGACCAGGATGGCAATCATCAGGAGGAGGTCGAACGCCCGGCCAGCGCGGGTGTCGGCCTCGAAGATGACCGTGTAGAAGCTGAGACGCAATCCGGAGTCGGGCCTGCCGTACTGCCTTTCGGCTGCGGCTGCTGTCGCCCCGGGATGCTTCGCACGGGTCATCGGCCCCCTCTGATTCTGGCTACCTGATCAAGACGCGTGGTCTGGCAAGCCCTGTCCGCCCGCTCCCGGTTCGGAGACGCCGACCCCTGCCGACCCAGGAGCCCCCCACAAAGGCCCGTGTGGCTCACAAAGCTCGCGACAGACTCCGGCCGCAGCGCTGCGATCCCCCACGACCACCGCGCCGCGTGGCGTCCGTCGGTACCTCCTCACGGAAGCGCCGGAGCGATGATACCGGAAACTGGGTCGGCTAACGGAGGTCGCGGTGCGCAGCCCAGCCATGTCTGCAGGATTTAAACCAACATAAGAACCGGCCCGGTGTTAGCGCTCACGCTATTCCACGGGCATTGCTCCAAATGATCCGCGGCAACGCTGCCGGATTCCTCCACCGCCGCTCACGCTTTCCACGGGCTAACCGGCCGTCGCTCGCGTCGTTTGGTTCGGATGGCAGGAATCGACCAGAGGCGGACCTGGGACTCCCGAAACCTCACTGCCAGCACGCTATACTTCCGCAGGGGCCGCCGGACGCCCGGACCGGTGGGGGACGTTGCGAATGGTCCAATGTGTCGAGATACGTTGATATTCGTCTAGCGTAGTCAACTTGGATGTCAGTCCAATTTCACTGATAGGTTCAAAAAAACGGAATAGTTGAAAATGTCAGAATCACTGTGGGGGAAGCAAGGTGCTACACTAAGCCATAAGAATGCGTGCAAGGAATTAATAGGGAGT